>Ga0136625_1000109_pt1 | contig 20689 bp, 23 predicted proteins | sample AntDrymUQ4832306_2_FD_104672 | JGI IMG/M metagenome (GOLD analysis project Ga0136625, IMG submission 104672) | Polar desert sand microbial communities from Dry Valleys, Antarctica - metaG UQ483 (23.06) | ecosystem: Environmental > Terrestrial > Soil > Desert | place: Antarctica: Dry Valley...
CGAGGCGCTCGAGCGCCTCGAGCCCGAGCTGGAGTGGGCCGAGGAGGTCGTCATCAACGGCGATCTCCTGGAGCTGGTCTTCGCCTCGCTGGAGGATGCGGTCGGCGCGGCACGCGCGTTCCTGCGTCTCGTCAACCGCCATGTCGGCCGGGTGCACTACGTCGTCGGCAACCACGACCACCACCTCGTCTCGCTCGCCGGAGACGAGCGCCGCTTCTGCGACGCCCTCGACACGCCTGCGCCTGCGGCCTTTCGCGTCGCCCCGGCCGAACGCCTGCTGCGCGCCCTGTGTCCCGACGCCGAGGTCATCGCGGTCTATCCGATCTGCGAGCTGGACGGCATGCGCATCACCCACGGCCACTACGTTGCCGCGCACATGGCGTCCTCCGACTGGCGCCTGATGGACCGCCTCGCCTGGACGCTCACGGGCGCCGACGCGCGGACCGACCGGCTCACGGTCGCCGACTACGAGGCGCTGATCTCGCCGCTGTACGAGCTGATGTACGCGATCGCCAACCTGCCGGCGGGCAGGCGCGCTCAGCAGCGCCTGGAACGCTGGCTCGACCACGCCGCGGCGATCGCGCGCGTGCCGCGGCGCGCGACGCGCCCGTTCACGCGCGTGGCGCAGGCGCTGGCCGATCGCGGCGGCGAGCGCGAGCTGCTGGCCTCCCAGGACGCGCCGACCGCGCAGGTCCTCGCCGCGATCGCGTCGATGTGCCGCAACCTCGAGATCCAGCCGGGAACGGTCGTGGTCGGCCACACCCACGTCTCGCTGGATGGCGCCGCGACGCCCGACGGGCGCCACCGCGTGTACAACTCCGGCTCATGGGTGTGGGACCGGCGCACGCGCCACCACCCCTCTTACCGCGAGAGCGCGTGGCCCGGCACGGTGCTGCGGGCCACCGGCGGCGTCGTCCAGCTGCGCCCGCTGCTCGCCGACTGCGACGAGCGCGACCTCGCGCGGATGCTCGGGGTCGACGTCGCACCCTCGCGCAGGCGATCGGCCTGGCCGCGGCTGGCCTACTCCCCGATCGAGAACATCGCCTCCAGATCGTGACGCGAGAAGGTCTCGAAGGCGACCATCGTGTGGGTGCGCGCCACCCCCGCCATCGTCGAGATGCTCCCCGTGACGACGCTGGCGAGCTCCTCGTGGCGCGCGACATGCACGATGCAGACGAAGTCCCATTCGCCCGTGACGGAGTACGCCTCGCGCACGCCGTCGACCTCCGCCAGCGCTCCGCCCAACGTCGACATCACATCTCGCTCGGCTTCGACGAGCACGATCGCATGCGTCATGGCTGTCTCCCTTCTGGGTCGTCCGCGCGTCGCGTCGCGAGCTCCCGCGCGAGCTCGAAGCCGACCGACACGCCGACGAGCATCGCCAGGCGCGTCTCCTCGGCCACGAGCTCGTGGATCGCTTGAGCGCGCTCAGTCTCGTTCTCGGTCTGCGACACCTGCGCCAGCTGCGCCTCGTGTGCCTCGCCGAACCAGCCGCCCGCCTGGAGCGCCGCCCCGAGCACGCGCTGCAGGCCGGGAGCGGCGTGGGTGACGATCTCCTGGGCATGCCCGAAGCGGTCGGGGTCCGCGAGGGCCTGCACGGCCGCGTCGACCTCAGCGGCGCTGTAGGACTCCTGCGCGGTCAACGCGCCGGCCTCAGGCCCGCCAGCGCGAGACCGGCGAGCGCGCCGAGCCCCGCGCCGATCACGCCGACGAGCGCGCTGCCCTGCGAGAGGACCGGTACGAGCAGCAGGACCACGGCGATCACGAGCACGCCGAGCAGGTCGACGTCGTCGTCGTCATCACTGCGTCCGCGGCGTGCGATCAGGGCCGGTACGAGCCACGCGCACAGCAGCCCGAGCGCCGCTCCATGGCTGCCGAACACGAGCGTGCCGGGGTCGATCGCGATGGCGATCGCCAGTGCGGCCGGACCGCAGAGCAAGAACAGCGCGACGATGGCGATCGGCCCGTGGCGGCGTTCGAGCAACCAGCCGAAGACGCCGAGGCCGACGACCGTGGCCAGTTGCGCCGGGGTGCCGTCGTTGAGCAGCGGCGCGCTGAGATACAGCCACGGGTCGCCGTCCAGCGCGCTGAGCGCGAGCGTCGGCACCGCATAGAACACGAGCAGGAACCAGACGCCGAAGGACATCGCGACGAGCGTGATCGTCGCCCAGGGCCTGACATCCTCGTCGCCGCGGATGCCGGGGATCTCGCCACCCCGCAGGCGGGCCAGTCCCGACCTGGAGCTCGAGGATCTCGTCTTGGCGGAGCTTCCCCGCTGCTTGACCCGTCCGCGCCCGCCGGCGCGCGGGGCGCGCCGCGGCGCCTTGGACGGCGCGTCCTCGGGGCGCTCGATCTTCGGAGCGCGCTTGCGCAGGCGCATTCCGCAGTAGGGGCACTCGGTGATGTAAGGGCTGACCTCCGCCTGGCAGTTCTTGCAGACGACGAAGAGGTCGTGTTGGGACATACGACCGATTCTACGGAGCGGGCGCTGCGCTACCCGGCAGTGACCTCGACGATCTCGGCCATGACCTCGTTGAGGTCGTGGTTGGCCTCGTAGACGACGATCTGGCGCGCCGCGCCGTTGCCGCGCGCGAGCAGGTCGGCGATGCCGCTCAGCGCGTCGGCCGAGCCCAGATCCTGGGCATGCGGCGTGAGGCGATCCAGCAGCCGCCGCGTCAGCGCCCTCGTCGCGACGCGCTCGCTGGAGGGCAGGTCGACGACCTCGCCCTCCAGGCCGTGGCGGGCGGCCAGCCACTTGTTCTCGTCGAGCATCTGCCACGGGTACACGGCGAGCTGCTGGCCCGTCTCGTAGTGCTCGCTGAGCTCCTTGACCATCGCCTGGATCAGTGCCGCCAGGGCGACGGTGTGCTCCACGCGGGTCTGCGAGTCGCAGCAGCGGATCTCGACGGTGCCGAGGTTGGGGTGCGGTCGCACGTCGTACCAGAGGTAGGTGTAGTCCTCCATCACGCCGCTTGCGACCATGAACGCCACCTGGCGCTCCCAGTCCTCCCAGTCGGTGTACGCAGGCGGCATGCCGACCCGCGGGAACTGGCGGAAGATCGGCGTGCGCGTGGACAACAGACCCGTCTGATCGCCACGCCAGAACGGGGAGTTGGCGCTCAGCGCGAGCAGCACCGGCACATGGACGCGCATGCCGTTGGCGACGTGGATCGCCTTGTCGGCGTCATCCATGCCGATGTGGACGTGCATACCGAAGATCAGCTCCTGCCGCGCGACGAAGCGCAGGGCGGAGATGAGATCGCGGTAGCGGGGCCGCGCGACGATCCGCTGGTCCTCCCACATCGCGAACGGATGCGTGCCCGCCGATCCGATCGCCAGCCCGCGGCGCGAGGAGATCTCGCGCACCTGGCGGCGCAGCGACCGCAGCTGGTCCTGCACCGCCGCCATCGTCACGCACGGCTTCGTCGCGATCTCGAGCACCGACTCCATCAGCTCGGGCTTGATGTCGCCGTCCTCGCGCTCGGCGTCCGTGGAGCCCGTGTCCTGCAGCAGCGTCTCGATGGCGTTGACGAGCGAGTAGCTCTGCGCGTCGACGATCATCAACTCCTCCTCGACGCCGATCGTGAAGCTCGGCCCGGTGAAGTTTGCGCGCACGGCCGGAGGCTACCCGGCGCAGGCGAAATCGGACGTCACACGTGACGGTGACGATCGCGTCCGGCCACGCACGACTGTGCGAAGATTCTGCGGCTTGCGCCGCGCCGGGAACGCCCTGCGCGTAGCGTGCGGACATCTCCAAGCGCACCCCGGTCCTCCTGCTCCTGCTCGCCGTGACGATCGTCACGCTCACCGCAGCGCCACACGGCGCCGGCCCGGGCGAGAGCGCTGTGATCCCCGCGGCCGACACCGACACGGTCGTGCGCGTCGTGGACGGCGACACCGTGGTGTTGCGGACCACCGGCCGCAGCCGGCTGATAGGGGTCGACACGCCGGAGGTCCACGGACGCCGCGAGTGCTTCGGAGCGCAGGCGTCGCAGTTCGCCAAGCGGTCGCTGCGGCCCGGTCTCCGCGTGGCGGTCCGGCGCGACGTCGAGGCACGCGACCGCTACGGGCGCAGCCTGATCTACCTGACGCTGCCCGATGGGCGCTCGTTCAACGAGCTGCTGGTCGCCAGGGGGTTCGCCGTGGCGCTGGCGATCGCGCCCAACATGCGCTTCGCCGAGCGCTTTCGCGAGCTCGCCGGCCGCGCGCGCCGTGCGCACCTGGGCCTGTGGTCGCCCAGTACCTGCGCTGGACGTCACGGGCGGCCCGAGTTGGGCTACGCTCCGTAATGCATGGCAACCCGGATGCGACAGTCCCTCGCGGAGTTCGAACGCGCGTTTCACGAGGAGACCCACGAGGATCGCGTGCGGCGAGAGTCGCTGCGTCGGCGGGCAACTCTGCGCTCCCAGCAGCGCCGGCTCGACCAGACGCACAAGAGCGGCACCGCCCGCTTCGTGGTCCTCGTACTGGTGCTGATCGCGACGGCGGTCATCGTGACCATCGCGATGTTCCAGACGCTCTACGTCGTCATGGGCTGAGGCCGGCCGGCGGCGGTCGCGCACCGCGGTGCAGCGGCGGCTACGAGCTGAGCCTGCCCAGCGCCTCGTCGACGGGACCCGCGGCACGCACCTGCCCGCGCTCAGCCTGGATCTCCAGGTAGACCTCCTTGCGGAAGACCGGGATGTGCCGCGGCGCCTGGATGCCGATGCGGACCTTCTCTCCCATGACCGACAAGACGGTGATCTCGATGTCGTCGGCGATCATGATGCTTTGGTTGGACTTGCGTGTCAGGACCAGCACGGGACGGGCCACCTTCCTTGTCGCCGCGACCCACTCAATCATGTCTCCGGCGCAATGGCAACCATTGCATCGAAGCAACCCTTCGCGGTGCCGCGGTGCCAGGGAGGTCGCGGGCCCGCTTCTTGTAAGGTCTCGCGACCATGGCTCGCCGTTCTCTGCGCCCACATCTCAATCAGATTCGCGGCTGGGTCCGCCAGGGTCGCACGGACGCGTGGATCGCCCATCAGCTCGAGGCCACCGTCCAGCAGATCGAGACCTTCAAGCGCGACAACGATCTGGCGCCCGCCGAGGCCGAGAACGGCGATGCGCCAAACGTCGACTTCGACGCCGAGATCGACCTGCGAGCCGAGGACGAGGCGCACGTCGCGGCCGAGCTCGAGGAGGCCGAGGCGCGCAAGGCCGAGGAGGACAAGCTCAAGGCCGAGGAGGCCGCGCGCCGCGCGGAGGAGTCAGGCGAGGACGGCGACGTTGACGAGGCGCCTTCCCGCACCGGCACGCGCCGCCGGGGCCGGCGGGGCGGGCGCGGACGCGCGGGCGCGAAATCCGCCGCGACCGCACTGGAGGGAACCTTCGACCACGGCGAGGATGGCTACGGCCTGTGGCTGGATCCCGCGGTCGCCGACAACCCCGTCTACGCCGAGCACTGGGCCGGGCACCGGCCGGTCGAGGTCTCCATCGAGGAGGATCAGATCGTCATCCGCCGCACCGGCGGCGACGGCTGACGCTACTAGGGCTCCGTGCGCCGGCCCCCCGCGAAGTCGCGGGCGTCTCGCAGGTAGCGCAGGAACGCGCTGTCGGCGACGGTCCGCGCATCCCACGCCCACGCCGCGCCCGGAGCGACCTCGGCGGCCAGGTCGGTGCACCAGTCGGTGCCCTGCTCATAGAGCTCGACGAGCTCGTCGCTGGAGAACGTGCCCCCCAGCCGGCGGCGCAGCTCGGCCTCGATCGTACTCACGACGACCTCCAGCGCCGGGCGCTGATCGGGTGGCGCCCCGGCCATGCGCCGCTCGCCCTGGTGCCACTGCTCAAGTGCCGTCTCGAAGCGGTCGGCCATCGATCGCCAGGCTAGTGGACTCCTCGCAAACGTTGCACGCAAAACGTCGGGCGCCGGCCACCGGCGCCGGCTACCGCGCGGGCAGGTTCTTGACGACGTAGGCGCGCTCGTCGCGTCGCACCATCCCGAGCCGGCGCGCTTCGATCTCGATGCTCCCGGCTCGGTTCAGGGCGCTCTGGCGGCGCAGCAGCGTCGCGTGCTCGCGCTGCAGCTCGGCGACCTCGGCGCGCTTGGTCTTGGCCTCGCGCATCGTCGCGATCGTCGTGCGCAGCGGGTTGACGTAGAGGCAGACGAGCAGCACGCCCACGAGCAGCAGCGAGAACCGACCGACCCTGTCCCAGCGCACGCGCACAGCCATGCGAGGGTGCTTCGCCCCGAGCGCGAGCGCTCCTGCCCGCGCACGCGATCGATCGCGCGCCGCAACGTTCTACGAGCGCAGCACCCCGCGCCCGAGAAAGCGGGCGTCGTCGCCGAGCGCCTGCTCGATGCGCAGCAGCTGGTTGTACTTCGCGACGCGATCGGAGCGCGACGGCGCGCCGGTCTTGATCTGCCCGCAGCCGGTCGCGACGGCGAGGTCGGCGATCGTCGTGTCCTCCGTCTCGCCGGAGCGGTGGGACATGACGGCCGTGTAGCCGGCCGCGCGCGCCATCGCGATCGCCTCGAGCGTCTCGGTCAGCGTCCCGATCTGGTTGACCTTGACGAGGATCGAGTTGGCGACGCCGGCGTCGATGCCGCGCTGCAGGCGGGAGGTGTTGGTGACGAACAGGTCGTCGCCGACGAGCTGTACGCGGTCGCCGACGGACTCCGTGAGCCGCTTCCACCCGTCCCAGTCCTCCTCGTCCATGCCGTCCTCGATCGAGACGATCGGGTAGCGCGCGCAGAGGTCGGCCCAGTAGCCGGCCATCTCGTGGGCCGTCAGGCTGCGATCCTCGTGCTCGAGCACATAGCGCCCGTCGTCGAAGATCTCGCTCGTCGCCGGATCCAGCGCGATGAACACGTCTTCGCCGGGGGCGTAGCCGGCAGCCTCGATGCCCTTGACGAGCATCTGCAGCGCCTCCTCGTTGGAACCCAGGTCTGGTGCGAACCCGCCCTCGTCGCCACCGGCCGTTCCCAGGCCGGCATCGTGCAGCGTCCGCTTCAGGGCGTGGAAGACCTCGACGCCCATCTTCAGGCATTGCGAGAACGTCTCGGCGCCCGCCGGCACGACCATGAACTCCTGGAAGTCGACCTTGTTGTCGGCGTGAGCACCGCCGTTGAGCACGTTCATCATCGGCACGGGCAGGATCTGCGCGGACGCGCCGCCCAGATGACGCCACAGCGGCCGGCCTTCGTGCCCGGCTGCGGCATGTGCCGCCGCCAGCGACACGCCGAGGATCGCGTTGGCCCCGAGGCGGGACTTGTTGGGCGTACCATCGAGCGCGATCAGCGCACGGTCAAGCGCCGCCTGATCGAGCGCGTCGAGGCCACCGATCGCGCCGGCGATCTCGCCGTTGACGTTGGCTACCGCCTGCGTGACGCCCTTGCCGCCCCAGTCCGCCCCGCCATCGCGCAGCTCGGTGGCCTCGAACTCGCCGGTCGAGGCCCCCGAGGGGACCGCGGCGCGTCCGACCGCTCCCGACCGCAGCGTGAGCTCGACCTCGACGGTCGGATTGCCGCGGCTGTCGAGGATCTGGCGGGAATGGACGCGATCAATCTGGCTCATGGCTCTCCTTGGACGAAATCGAAGCTCTCGCGGAAGCGCCGGGCCGCCGCACGCAGCGCGAGCTCGGGGTCGACGCGCAGCCTGCGCGCCTCGTCTACGACCGCGAACAGCCGCTCGCCGATCGCCTCGAACGCCGCCGCCCGAGACTCGGTCGCGGATGCGTCGGGCGCCCTTTCGATCAGTCCTGCCGTCGCGGCACGGCGCTGGACCTTGCGGGCGTACAGCAACGCCGGCAGGTTCTCGGGGACCTCGCCGAAGGTCCCGGGCTCGCGGCCGGCCTCGCCGGCCTTGATCTGATCCCAGTTGCGCAGGACCTCCGTGGCACCGGCGACCTCGACGTCACCGAAGACGTGCGGGTGGCGGCGGATCAGCTTGCGCCGGCAGTGCTCGGCGACCTGGCCGAGATCGCCCGCGCCGCGCTCCTCGAGCAGCAGCGAGAGGAAGTGCACCTGAAACAGCACGTCGCCGAGCTCGTCGAGCAGCTTGGCGTCGTCCCCCGCGTTGGCGGCGTCGGCAAGCTCGTAGGCCTCCTCGACGGTGTGCGGCACGATCGAGCGCTCGTCCTGCTCGCGATCCCATGGGCACTCGACGCGCAGCCGGCGCGTCAGGGCGTCCAAGCGCCCGAGCGCGTCGAGGATCTCGGCGGGGGCGGTCATCGGTGCGCGAAGCCTTGCCGACTCAGCTTGGATTCAGGCTAAGGCTGTTGTGGAGGCGCCTGCTGGGGTGGCGCCTGCTGGGGCGGCTCCTGCTGGGGCGGCTCCTGCTGGGGCGGCGCCTGCTGCTGCGGTACTTGGCCGGCGGGGGCCGTGGCCGTCTCGGCCTTCGGCGCGTTCTTGCACTGATCCATCACGAAGCCGTCGCGACAGCTCGTCTTGGCCTTCCACTTCTTGCGCAGCGCGGCGTTGAACTCGTCGTCGGCGGCCTTCTGGGCCTGCGCCTCGAGCTCCTGCTTGATCGCGGTCTTGGAGTCCTTGAGGGACTGCTGCTCGGCTGGGGTGATCTTCTGGACCTTGAACACGTAATAGCCGAACTGGACCTTGACCGGCCCCGTCAGCTCGCCCGTCTTCGCGCTGAACAGCGCATCGTCGAAGGCCTTCTCCTGGGAGCCCTTGGCGATTCCGGGAAGCGCTCCGCCCCGTCCCTTGGAGGCCGGGTCGATCGAGTACTTCTTGGCGACCTTGGCGAAGCTGTCGCCGTCCTTCAGCGCCTTCAGAGCGGCATCGGCCTTGCTCTTGGTCTTCGTCAGCACGACGCGCACATCGCGGGTCTCGGGCTGGGCGAAGCGCTCCTTGTTCTTCTCATAGAAGGCTGCGATCGCCTCGTCGGTCACCTTGTCGGCGCCCTTGATGGCCTTCTCGCGAAGCTTGGTGTAGACGGTGTTGAAGGCCACCTGGAAGCGAGCGTCGGAGACCGTCATACCCGACTGCTCGAGGAACTTCTTGAAGTCCGACTCCATCGGGAACGCGTCCTTCTTGGCCTTCTCGTAGTCGGCCTTGAACTCCTTGGCGGGGACGTCGATGCCCTGGTCGTTGGCCTCGCCGGCGACCCACTTCTCGAGAATCAGGAACTGCAGCGCCTGATCGCGCAGCTGCTCGTACTCCTGCTTGCACTGCGCCTTGTACTGCTCGTCGGTCGTGGCGGGCTGGCCCTTGGCCGGCTTGGGCGCGGTCGTCTTCTTCGTGGCGACGCACGCCTTGAAGTCCGGCGGCGAGTAGTCGACCTTGCCTGCCGGGTTGCTGGAGGCGGCGACGTCGAGCCAGCGGTCGAAGTCGACCTTCGTGATCGACGAGTCGGCGACGCGAGCGACGGCGTTTCCGGGCACGGAGTCCCCGCAACCGCCCACGACGGCCGCGGCCACAAAAAAAGCGCCTAGCGCTGGAAGACGGCGAGAGATCGACACGGCGGCGATCATAGCCAACGCGTCTGCGCCGCAGCGTCACCCCGCCCGCGCTTCATCGGAGCTTCACACGAGCTAGACGCCAGCTTCATGCGGCCGGCTCAGGCCGCTTCGCGCGTGACGGCGAGCAGGACGTCGGCGGCGCGCACGACGGCGGGGAAGCGCTCGACGGGATCGTCGGGCACGCGCAGCGACAGCTGGCTGCGCCCCGACTCGTACAGCGCACCGGGGATCTGCGCACGCAGCTTCTTCGCGCGCACCGAGTCCAGCTCGATCGGTGTGACCGCGAGACGCCCCCCGCGGAAGCTGACGGCCGTCGCGCCGGCCTGGCCGAGCTTGATGCGCGCGCGCTGCAGGTCGATGAGGTTGCTCATCGGCTGGGGCAGGTCGCCGAAGCGGTCCTCGAGCTCCTCGCGCAGCAGCTCGAGGTCGGCGACGTCGACCGCGCCCGCGATACGGCGGTGCACGTCGATCTTCGCCTGCTCGTAGGGGATGTAGTCGGCCGGGACGTAGGCGTCGACGTTGACGTCCATGCGCACCGGCTCGGCCATCTCCGGGCCGTGGCCGCCGTCGGCGGTCTCGGCGGCGGCGACGGCCTCGTCGAGCATCTGCATGTACAGCTCGAAGCCGAGCGCCGCGACGTGGCCCGACTGCTCGTCGCCGAGCAGGTTGCCCGCGCCGCGCAGCTCGAGGTCGCGCATCGCGACCTTGAAGCCCGCGCCGAGCTCGGTGTAGTCGCTCAGCGCTGCGAGGCGCTGCGAGGCTTCGGCTGTCAGCGCCGCCGCGCTCGGATACAGCAGGTACGCGTACGCGCGCTCGCGGCTGCGGCCGACCCGTCCGCGGATCTGGTAGAGCTGGGACAGGCCGAAGATGTCCGAGCGGTCGACGATCAGCGTGTTGGCCTGCGGGATGTCGATGCCCGACTCGATGATGCTCGTCGCGACGAGCACGTCGGCCTCGCCGCGCAGGAAGCTCAGCATCCGCTCCTCGAGCACCCTGTCCTCCATCTGGCCGTGGGCCACGAGGAAGCGCATCCCCGGGCACAGGCCGCGCAGGCGCTCGGCGGTCTCGTCGATCGACTCGACGCGGTTGTGCAGGAAGAACGCCTGGCCGCCGCGCGCGTGCTCGCGAACGAGCGCCTGCTTGACGAGCTCCTCGTCGTACTCGCCGACGTAGGTCTTCACCGGCCGCCGGCCCTCGGGCGGCGTCTCGATCACCGAGATGTCGCGCACCCCCGCCAGCGACATCTGCAGCGTGCGCGGGATCGGCGTCGCGCTCATCGAGATGACGTCGACGCGCAGCTTCAGCTGGCGCAGCAGCTCCTTCTGCTTGACGCCGAAGCGCTGCTCCTCGTCGACGACGATCAGGCCGAGCTCCTTGGCGCGCACGTCGCGGCTGAGCAGCCGGTGCGTGCCGATGAGGATGTCCACGGCGCCGGCCTCGAAGCCGGCGATCGCCGCCCGCTGCTCGGCGGCGGGCCGGAAGCGGCTGACCTGCTCGATCGTGAACGGGTAGTCCTTCAGGCGCTCGGCGAACGTGCCGTAGTGCTGCTGGGCGAGGATCGTGGTCGGCACGAGCATCAGCACCTGCTTGCCGGCATCGGCGGCCTTGAAGGCGGCGCGCAGGGCGACCTCGGTCTTGCCGTAGCCGACGTCGCCGCAGATCAGCCGGTCCATCGGGCGCTCGGACTCCATGTCGACCTTGACGAGCTCGATCGCCTCGCGCTGGTCAGCGGTCTCCTGGTAGGGGAACGCGGCCTCGAACTCGCGCAGCCAGTCGGAGTCCGCCGGAAACGACAGGCCCATGCGCCGGCGTCGCTCGGCATAGAGGTTCAGCAGCTCGCCGGCGAGCTCCTGGGCGGCGCGACGCGCGCGCGACTTCATCGTCTCCCAGCTGCGGCCGCCGAGCTTTGACAGCGGCGGATGGGCGCCGCCCGCTCCGACGTAGCGGCTGATCTTCGCGAGCTGGTCGGAGGGGACGAAGACCCTGTCGTCGCCCTGGTACTCCAGGTAGAGGTAGTCGCGCGTCACGCCGGCGACGGTCTTGCACTCGAAGCCGGCGAAGCGCGCGATGCCGTGGTCCTCGTGGACGACGATATCGCCGCTGCGCAGGTCGGCGAACGAGCGAAGCGCTCCCCGCCCACCGGCGATGCTCCTTCGCCCGCCGGTGCGCTCCTGGCGGCGGCGGAAGAGGCGGTGCTCGGGCAGCACGGCGAGCTTCAGGCCCGCCGCGATGAAGCCGTCGCGCAGGCGCACCGACGCGAAGCGCAACGGGTTCTCGATGCCCGGAGGGTCTCCCTCGCCCAGCCACGAGGCCTTCAGCCGGCCGAGGTTGTAGGCCGCCCGCTCGCCCTCGCCGCGCGTGACCCAGGCGACGACCGTGCGATAGCCCGAGCGCACGAGCTTCTCAAGCTCCGGCTCGGCCTCGCGCAGCGAGCGCGCCGCGAGATCCGGCGCCTGCGCGCGGAACTGCAGTTCCTGGTCGGCGTCGTGGGAGCTCAGCCGGATCCGCGCGCGGACGTCCAGCGCCGCGGTGATCGCCTCGGGCGAGACGTAGAGTTGGTGGGCGTCGTCGTCGTGGAAGGCGGCACAGACGTCCTGCCAGTGATCGGCCAGCGCGGGTCCGATCTCCTCCTCGGCCGCCAGCAGCACGCTGGCCTCGGGCGCGAGGTCCAGGAACGCCCCGAAGCGCGCCACCGGCAGCAGCTCGGCGACGTCGGGACGCTCGCCGTCGCCGTCACCACCCTCGCGCAGCTGCATCGACGCGATCTCCGCCAGCTCGCGATGCTCGGCGGCGAGCTCGGCGGCGGGAGCGATCTCGACCTCGGTCGCCTCGCCGAGCGAGCGCTGGGTGAAGGTCGAGAACCAGCGCAGCGACTCGATCTCGATGTCGAAGAGGTCGACGCGCACCGCGCGCTCCTCGGTCGCCGGGTAGATGTCCAGCAGGCCGCCGCGAGCGGCGAACTGGCCGCGGTCCTCGACCTGGTCGACGCGTTCGTATCCGGCGGCGACGAGATCGCGCATGCACTCCTGCAGATCCAGCAGCTCGCCGACGCGCAGCGTGAAGGAATGCGGTCGCAGCTCGGGATCGGGCACCTTCTCCGAGAGCGCTACCGCGGACACGACGACGACCGGGGCGTCGCCCACTCGGTCGCCGGCGTCCAGCAGGGCGTCGAGCGCCGCGACGCGCAGGCCGACGAGGTGCGGTGGGGGAGTCAGATGCGACTCGTAGGCGACGCCGCGGCTGGGATAGAAGCGCACGGGCCGCGGATGCAGCCACGCGCGCAGGTCGCCCGCCAGGTCGCGCGCCTGGCGGTCGTCGCCGGCGACGACGAGCGTCGGCCGAGTGCGATCCTCGTCGGCGATCGCCGCCAGCACGTACGGGCGCAGCGACGTGGAGACGAACGCGCGAGTGCCCCCACGCGCGAGCCGCGCCCCGTCTGGGTGCTCGGTGAGGTGGCTGAGGAGGGTGCGCAGGGGCATCGCAGGCGAAGCGACCGCGCGCTGCGTGGCCGGGAGATCAGTGTAGGTCTCGCGCCCTCTACGGCTCGCGCTCGCCGAGCACGATCTCCTCGGCGACGGATGTGGCGCGGGCGAGGAGCTCGACGACGTCGTCCTGGTGCTCGGCGAACCTGCCGAGCACGTGGGCGGAGACGGTCTCGGGGTCGGTCCCGGCAGGGCGCCCGACGCCGACGCGCACGCGCGGAAAGTCCGCCCCGCCGAGCTCGGCCTTCAGGGACTTCAGGCCGTTGTGGCCGGCGAGGCCGCCGCCGAGGCGTGTGCGCAGGTCGCCGAACGGCAGGTCGATCTCGTCGTGCACGACGAGCACGCGGTCGAGCCCGAGCCGGTAGGCGCCGCGCGCCGGCCCCACCGAGCGCCCGGCCTCGTTCATGTAGGTCTGCGGCAGCAGCACGGCGACGCGCGGGCCGCCCGGGCCGGTGCGCCCTTCGCTGAGCAGCCCGTTGAACCTCGCCCTGGCGCGCGGCAGCTCCCAGCGCCGCGCCAGGGCGTCGGCGACCTCGAAGCCGACGTTGTGGCGGGTGCCGGCGTAGCGCGTGCCGGGATTGCCGAGGCCGACGACGAGCCAGTCGACCGGCGCGCCGACGCCGCGACCAGGCACCCGCAATGTGCCGGCCTAGTCGGAGTCGCCGGCGGCGTCTGCGACGGGCGCTGCGGCGCCGTCGTCGTCGCCGACGAGTCCGGTCTCGGCCTCGATCTCGTCCTCCTCGGCCTCCAGGCGCGGAGGCGACAGCGTGACGACGACCGTCTCGCGCAGGTCGTCGAGCAGCGTGACACCCGCGGGAACCGGGACGTCGGCGAGGGTGATCGTGTCGTTGATCTGCATCGCCGACACGTCGTAGGTCAGCGACTCGGGAATCGCCGTCGGCAGCGCCTCGATGTTCAGCTCCCGGGTGATGTGCTCCAGCGTGCCGCCCTCCTTGACGCCGGGGGCGTCGTCGACGCCCTCCAGCTCGAGTGCGACGACGGCGTGGATCGCGACGTCGAGGTTCACGCGCAGCAGGTCGACGTGCATCGTCTCACCGCGCACGGGGTGATACTGGGCGCTCTGCAGCACCGCCGGCGTCGCCGACGCACCGTCGACGACCTCCAGCACCGCGCCCTGGGCTGCGAGCGCGGTGCGCAGCTCGCGTGCATCGACGCTGAAGGCGATCGGCGTGTCCTCGCCGCCGTAGAGGACGCCGGGGATGCGCCCGCTGCGGCGCAGCCGGCGCGTGGCGCGCGAGCCCTCAGGCGTGCGGGTGGTGATCGCGAGCTTGGTGCTTTGGGATGCCATGGCGACGGGGAGGGTAGCGAAGCCCGCCTCCGCGGCGAAGGTCCCTGGAGGGACCACTACCTTCCGCCGAGCTGGTTGGTCGCGTTGAACAGCCGCTGGGCGTCGAACCACGCCGGCTTCTTGGACCCATCGAAGCGCAGTAGCCCCTTCTCGTGGATCGGCGAGTTGGGCCGCGGGTTGCCGCCGTCCCAGTTCGGTCGCACGCGAAACTCCTGCAGCGCCCAGTAGATCGAGCCGCTGAGCCACGGCTTGGAGCCGTGGATGGCGAGGTGGTAGTTCACGAAGTCCTGCTGGTAGGAGAAGGTGCCCTTCTCCTCCACGGGTCCGTCGCGGTTGGCCTCCGCACCGAACTCCGAGACGAGCACGGCCTTCTTCGGATAACACTTGCGGACGAGATCCAGGTAGTCCGAGAGGCCGTCGCGATCGGCGATCTGACCGTTGGGGCCGGGGTACCAGCCGAAGTACTCGTTGATCCCGACGATGTCCAGCGGGGCGTACTGCGGGCGGCAGCCCGCCGACGGGTACCCCGCGACGGCGAGCGCCACGGGCCGTGTCGGGTCGAGGTCCCTGGCACGCTTGGCGGCCCGGCGGATGTAGTCGCCCTGCACGGGGCCGGGACGCGCCGACAGCTCGTTGCCGACCGACCACAGCATCACCGACGCGTGGTTCTGGTTGGCGCGGATGTTGTCCTCCAGCTCGCGCGCGGCGAGCTTTCGGACCTCCAGGCGCTTGAGATACTGCGTCTTGATCGCGTACACCGGGATCTCCGACCAGATCAGCAGGCCCCGCCGGTCGGCGAGCTCGTGCATCTCGGGATGCAGCGGGTAGTGCGCGCGGATCACCGTCGCCCCGAGCTCCTTGGCCTGGTCGATGATCTGCGTGCGCCGCGCCCGGTCGATCGCCTCGCCCTTGACGAGGTCGTCTTCGTGCAGCCCCACGCCGCGCAGCGACAGCGGGCGGCCGTTGAGCAGCAGCCGCCCGTCGACGACCTTGATCGAGCGGATGCCGCTGTGCAGGCGCGTTGTGACCGCCTTGCGAGCGCCCGCACGGGCGGTGAAGCTCGCCGCGTACAGCGACGGCGACGCCGGCGACCACAGGCGCGGCCTGGAGATGCGCACGCGCCGCTGGAAGCTCGCGAAGCCACGCGCCTTGATCCGCTTGGCCCCCAGGCGCACGCTTGAGGAGCCGAAGCGGCCGCTGACGCTGACGCGGCTGGCCTTCGACGAGTAGTTGCGAACCGTCACCCGCATCAGGACGCTGGCCGCGCACGTCCTGCAGCTCAGCTCGGGGCGGACGAGCACGGAGGGGATGTCGACGCCGTCGACGCGCTGCAGATAGACCTCGCGCAGCAGGCCGCCGTAGTTCCACCAGCCACCCGCCGGGTCGCCGGACCCCGTCAGCCCCGACGGCGGGAAGTCGGTGCGCAGCCGGCGGTTGTCGACGCGCACGACGAGACGGTTGAGCCCTCTGCGCTTGAGTGCCGAGCGCGGCAGTCGCAGGTCGAAGGGCAGGTGCGCGCCGGTGTTGCGGCCGATCGGCCTGCCGTTCAGCCACACCCGCGAGCGATAGTTGACCGATTCGAAGCGTACGAGCCAGTCCATCCGGCTGCGCGCGTCCGGAAGCCGGAAGTCCTTGCGGTACCAGCCCACCGTGCCGAGCATCGACGCGACGGAGTTGTCGCCCGCGTTCCAGGCGTTCGGCACCTTCGTCGTCTGCCAGCCCTCCTTGGAGGTCTGACGCTGGAAGCGCTGCTCGAGGCCCTTGCCGGCCGTGTCGAGGCGGAACAGCCAGTCCCCGCCGAGCAGGTAGCGGTTGTCCGGCGCGTCGCGGTAGACCGTCCCGCGCGTGATGCCGTCGGCAGCCGAGGCCGCGGGTGCGAGGAACACGCAGGCGAGCAGCGCGAACGGGATCGGTAGCCGGCGAAGGATGCGCATAGTCGTTGTGGCCAACACGGGCGGCGCGCCAGAGTTGCCTACGGGCAGCTCGACTCGCGATCGATCAGCGGAGCACTGAGGCGCAGCAGGCTAACGGACGCCCCGGCCAGCACGTTGCCGGCGCGGCGCACGAGGACGCACTGCACGACGGTTTCCTGCGGTCGCGTGAACCAGACGACGCGCGTCGGCTTCGTGCGCGAGGCAAGCGCGTGCGCTGTCTGCGATTGATAGAGCGCGATCTTCAGCTCGCCGGGCGCGCGCATGCGCGCGGCGTTGCCGCGGACGAGGTCACGGCAGGCCTCGTCGGGGCAGCGCAGGATGTCCAGCATCGCGTCGGCGTCGCCGTCCAACTGGGCTTGCAGCAGCCGTTCGACTTCGGCGCGCTCGGCTGTGTCGTTGCCCAGCCAGCGGGTCGCGATGACGGTGATCGCCAGGAAGGCGGCGACGGCGACGACGATCAGGAGGGCGCGCTTCACGCCCCCATTCTCACCCGGTCGGGTGAAAGTCGTCGCCGTTGAGCTCCAGGAAGCGCTGGACGGAGGCCTCCTGGTGGTCGAGGCGCCTCGAGAGACGGCGCGCATGCTCCGTCGCGCGCCGCTCGAAGTCCTCCAGGCATTGCTCCGGGTCATCCGACAACTGGTAGACGTGCGCCAGGTCCTGCTGGGCACAGACGATGCCCATCGGCGGACGGCCCTCCGCGAGCGTACGCGCGCCGCAGACGGCCGCCACGAGCATCCGCCGCTCGGGCGCGGTGAGCGCGACCGGCGTCAGCCGTGGCGCGGGCAGGCGCACGTTCAGCTCGATCGAGCGCTCGAGCTCGACGTCGTTGCCGGTCGCGGCCGCCAGCGGAATGGCCCAGACGGCGAGCACGGTGTCGGCGGCGACGATCGCGTCGCGCAGTGCCTTGGCCTGCGAGGCATAGAGCTCCTCGGCCTCCTCGCGCGTGGACGCGTCGCCGAGGTCGAGATCGCAGGGCACCCGCAGCAGCTCCGAGGCGCTGACCGCCGACCCCGCGGCCCGGCCGCCGTGGGCGACGTAGGTCTGCAGCGTGCCGAGGTCGCGACGGCCGTGGAAGATGACCGTGAGGGCCTCCGACAGCGGAAGATCGCCGACCCTCAGGGCGACGGAGGCGCACGCGTCCGCGTCGAGCAGGGCACGTTGGAGAAGATCGTCGGCCTGGTCCATGTCAGCCTCCGGGGTGGTTCAGTCTCATTGTGACGCAGTCGGGGTACCCTGCGCCACACATGAAGCTTCTTTACAAACCCTTCGGCATCATCATCGGCATCGCGGCCGGGCTCCTCGCGCGCCAGGCCGTCAATCAGGTCTGGGGGCGCATCGACGACCGCGAGCCGCCGAAGCCGACGACGCTCGAAGCCACATGGGGCCAGGTGCTCGGCGCGGCGGCCGTGCAGGGGGCGACGTTCTACGTCACGAAGGCGCTGGTCAACCGCAGCGGGGCGAAGGGCTTCGCGTGGCTGACCGGGTTCTGGCCGGGCGAGCAGCGTCCCGAGCTCGAGTAGACGCGGATGGTCAACCCCCGAGGACGAATCCGCGCTGCTGCAGCGACGCCAGGTCATCCTCGAACGCGGCGAAGTTCCGCGCGCGCAGATGCTCGAACGGGACCCCATCCGGTCCTCGCCGGCGCAGCCAGCTGCGCAACACCCGGTCGCCGATGCTCTCGGCCGCCTCGCTGGTGAGATCCAGGAGGATCCCGAGCTCCGGCCGATGGTCAAGCTGCCCGGTGATGACGGCGATCGGATCGACCGCAAGGATCTCGCAGAGCTCGTCGTCGGAGAGTCCGAGGCGCTGCATGAGGTCCGCGGCAGGGGTGGGCATCGCGCCGCGAGGTCGCTAGAAGAGCTGGTTCTCGCCGCCGAAGACCTCGCTCACCGAGCGGTCGCTGAAGATGCTGCGAATCGAGTCGGTCAGCAGGTCGGCGCAGGAGAGCTGGCGGATGTTGTCGGGAGCGCCGGGGGGCAGGGGGATCGTGTCGGTCACGACGATCTGCTCGAAGCGCGAGGCGGCGAGGTTGTCGTAGGCCGGGCCGCTCATGACGGGGTGCGTGGCGGCGGCGTAGACGGTCTTGGCGCCCGCGTCCAGCACGGCCTGGCCGGCGACCCGCAGCGTCGTCGCGGTGTCGATGATGTCGTCGACGATGATCGCGGTCTTGCCCTTGACGTCGCCGATGATGTGACCAATCTCGGCGACCTGCTGGGCGGGGCGCTCCTTGTCGAGGATCGCGAGGTCCGCCCCCAGTTCGGAGGCGAACTTCTTGTTGAGCTTGACGCGCCCGGCATCCGGCGCGACAACGACGATGTCCGACAGGTCGAGGTCGCGAAAGTGCTGGGTGAGCATGAACAGGCCGGTCATATGGTCGACGGGCTTGGAGAAGAAGCCCTGGATCTGCCCCGCATGCAGGTCCATCGTCAGGACGCGATCGGCGCCGGCGCGCTCGATCATGCGCGCGACGAGACGCGCGGAGATCGGCTCGCGCGGGGCGGACTTCTTGTCCTGGCGGCTGTAGCCGAACCACGGCGTGACGGCGATGACCCGGTGCGCGCTGGCGCCGACTGCGGCATCGATCATCAGCATCAGCTCCATCAGCGCGTCGTTTGGCGATAGGCCCGTGACGGGATTGGCGCACGTCGGCTGCACGATGAACACGTCGGCGCCGCGGACCGACTCGCCGAACTTGCAGTAGACCTCGCCGTTGGTGAAGGTCTTCAGCACCAGTGGCCCCGGCTCGATGCCGAGCTTGGCGGCGATCCGCGCGGCGAGCTCGGGGTTCGCCCGGCCGGCGAACAGCATGAGGTTCTTGTCGTAGCCGAGGTTCAGGCGTGTGCCCGGCATCGGCTGCGTCTCGACCGCGCTCATCGAACGCGGAGTCTAGTCCCGGTCGCGGCGCCTGCGGTCGGCGTACCCGTCGATGTTCGTCTGGCGGGCCCGTGCGATGCCCAGCGCTCCGGTTGGCACGTCGCGGGTGATCGCGGAGTTGGCCGCGGTGAAGACGTCGTCACCGAGCGCGACCGGGGCCACGAGCGTCGTGTCGACGCCGGTGCTGACGCGGTCGCCGATCGTCGTGCGGTGCTTGGCGACGCCATCGTAGTTGGCCGTGATCGTGGCCGCGCCGAGGTTGACGCCCTCGCCGATGTCGGCGTCGCCGATGTAGGAGAGGTGCGGGACCTTGCTTCCAGCGCCGACGTCGGAGTTCTTGATCTCGACGAAGGTGCCGGCCTTGGAGCCCTCGCGCAGGACGGTGCCGGGCCGCAGGTAGGCGAAGGGCCCGACGGTCGCGCGGTCGCAGATCTCCGCCGAGACGACGTAGGAGTGCGCGATCGTGACGTCGTCGCGCAGCGTGGCATCGATCAGCGTGGTGAGCGGGCCGATGCGGCAGCCGCGGCCCGCGCTCGTCGCGCCGCGCAGGAACGAGCTCGGCTCGACGACGGTGTCCTCTCCGAGCGTGACATCGGCCTCGATGAGCGTCGAGGCCGGGTCGACGATCGTCACGCCCGCGCGGCCGTGGGCGTCGTGGATGCGTCGCTGGGCGATCTCGCGCACATGCGCGAGCTGGACGCGATCGTTGACACCGAGGGCGAGGGTCGGGTCGTCGAGCACGTATGCGGCCACCCGGTGGCCTGTCGCGCGCAGCGCGGGCAGGACGTCGGGGAGGTAGAGCTCGCCCTGTGCGTTGTCGGCGCGCAGCGCGCTCAGGGCGTGCTTGAGCGTGACCCCGTCGAAGGCGAAGATCGAGCTGTTGACCTCGTCGATCTCCAGCTGCTCGGGCGTCGCGTCCCCGCCGGCCTTGGTCTCGACGACGCCCTCGACGCCGCCATCGGCGTCGCGCACGATGCGGCCGTAGCCGGTCGGGTCGGAGAGGACCATGGTGGCCATCGTGGCAGCGACGCCGCCGGCGGCGTGGGCCCGGACGAGCGCATCGATCGCCTCGGCGGTGATCAGCGGCGCGTCGCCCGGCAGCACGACGACGGTCGCCTCGTCAGCGATCTCGCCGGCCGCTGCCTGGACGGCGCCGCCCGTGCCGGTGGGCACCGGTTGGATCACGCGCACGACGGTCTCGGGCAGATGGCCGTCGAGCGTGTTCGCGGGCGAGTCGACGACCACCACCGTGCCCGCACCCGCATCCCGCGCGGCGGCGATCGGCCATTGCACGAGCGGCCTGCCGCAGATCGGATGCAGCATCTTCGGCAGGGTGGAGCGCATGCGCATGCCCTGACCGGCGGCGAGGATGACGACCGTGAGATCTGGCATTGCGGCATCCTACGACCAGTGGTTCCCGGAGGGACCACTAGTGTAGTGTCTTGTAAATAGCTGGTGTTTGTGGTAGGGTGGCGTATGCGCCTTCCCACTGCACCGTTGAAGATCAGCGACGAGCACCGAGCGGTGCTCGAGACGCTCTGCAAATCACAGACTGCCGCGCACCGCGAGGTGCAGCGCGCGCGGGTCTTGCTGTTGGCGAGCGACGGAATCGCGAACACCCATATCGCCGCGCA
>Ga0136625_1000110_pt1 | contig 20640 bp, 24 predicted proteins | sample AntDrymUQ4832306_2_FD_104672 | JGI IMG/M metagenome (GOLD analysis project Ga0136625, IMG submission 104672) | Polar desert sand microbial communities from Dry Valleys, Antarctica - metaG UQ483 (23.06) | ecosystem: Environmental > Terrestrial > Soil > Desert | place: Antarctica: Dry Valley...
AGTCCGACACCCAATGCCTTTGGCCGATGGTCGACAAGCTGCTCGAGGAGGTCGGTCCGTCGCTGCGCTGCCTGCGCGACGCGACCCGCGGCGGCGTCGCATCGGTCCTCAACGAACTCGCGCGAGCATCGCGTGTAGCCATGATCATCAACGAGGCCACGGTGCCAGTGCATCCGGCCGTTGCAGGAGCCGCGGAGATCCTCGGGATCGACCCGATGCACGTGGCGAACGAAGGGAAGCTGGTCGCGATCGTCGCCCCTGAGGCGGCGGACGCTGCGCTGGCCGCGTTGCGGTCAGTGCCGGGCGGCGAAGAAGCCGCGGAAATCGGCGAATGCAAGACCGAACCCGAGGGAATGGTCCTCATGGCGACCGCCTTCGGAGGCAAGCGGGTGATGGATCAACTCGTGGGCGATCCACTACCGCGCATCTGTTAGTCGAACAGGGAGGAGCTCACATGGCATCAATCGAGTTCGCACCACGGCAGCAAGAAACAGAGCAGATCACTGCTCACGTCATCTGGATGACATCGGGCCTCAGCTGCGATGGTGACTCGGTTGCCATGACGTCGGCAGTCAACCCGAGCCTGGAGGACATCATCACGGGCGCGATTCCGGGTATGCCGAAGGTTGTGGCACACACCCCGGTCCTCGCGTACGAGAACGGCGCCGAGTTCATGCAGGCCTGGTATGACGCCGAGGCCGGCAAGCTCGATCCGTTCGTCCTCATCGTCGAGGGATCGCTGCCCAACGAGAAGATCAACGGCGAGGGTCACTTCGCCGGCATGGGCGTGAACCCGTCGAACGGACAGCCGATCACCACGAACGAGTGGGTCGATCGTCTGGCTCCGAAGGCAGCCGCAGTGGTCGCCCTCGGAACGTGTGCCACGTATGGCGGCATTCCGGCGATGAAGAACAACCCGACCGGCGCCATGGGCGTTTGCGACTACCTGGGCTGGGGCTGGACCTCGGCTGCGGGACTTCCCGTCGTGAACATCCCCGGTTGCCCGGCGCAGCCGGACAACACCACCGAGTCGCTGACGGTTCTCGTCATGGCGCTGGCCGGCATCACGCCGGTTCCGGAGCTCGATGACCAGCACCGTCTGACGATGCACTTCAGCCGCACCGTGCACGAGAGCTGCAATCGCGCCGCTTTCTATGAGCACGGCAACTTCGCGACTGAGTACGGCTCGGACCATCGTTGCCTGGTGAAGCTGGGCTGCAAGGGCCCCGTTGTGAAGTGCAACGTGCCGATCCGTGGTTGGCAGAGCGGTGTCGGAGGATGCCCGAACGTCGGTGGCATCTGCATGGCATGCACGATGCCGGGTTTCCCGGACAAGTTCATGCCGTTCATGGACGAGGACAAGAACGCCAAGGGCTCGACCGCCCTCGCGAAGTTCACCTACGGCCCTGTGCTGAGGTACTTCCGCAACCAGTCGATCAAGACCAAGGGCGACAAAGAGCCTGAGTGGCGGCACCCGCGTGCCGAGATCACCACCGGCTACCAGAAGCACTGGTAGGAGGAGAGAGACACATGGCCACAGCGTATACACCGGCAGCGACGCAGGGCGTCGTCGTCAAGGAAATGGCGTGGGACCCGATCACACGGATCGTGGGCTCCCTCGGCATTCACACGGAGATCGACTTCACGAACAAGAAGGTCAACAAGTGCTACAGCACTTCGATGATCTTCCGTGGGTTCGACATCTTCATGAAGGGGATCGATCCACGCGATACCCACTTCATCACGAGCCGCATCTGCGGCATCTGTGGTGACAACCACTGCACCGTCTCGTGTTTGAACCAGAACATGGCCTATGGAGTCAAGCCGCCGAAGCTCGGCGACTACGCCTTCAACCTGGCCGAGACCGCGGACTACATGTTCGACCACGCGATCTTCAACGATTGCATGGCCAACGTGGACTTCTGCGAGCAGATGGTCAAGGAGACCAACCCGTCCGTCCTTGCGAAGGCCGAGAACACCACGGCCCCGCACTGCGACATCCACGGCTACAAGACGATCGCCGACATCATGCGCGCGCTGAACCCGTTCACGGGTTCGTTCTACCTGGAGACGCTCGGCGTCGCCCGGTACACGCGTGAGATGTACTGCCTGTTCGGCGGCCGGCACACGCACCCCTCGACGATTCTGCCGGGTGGTTGCAGCGCCGACATCACGCACCAGACGATGACGGACTACTACGTCCGCCTCATGCGCTACATGGACTACATCAAGCGCACGGTGCCGATGCACGATGACCTCTATGACTTCTTCTACGAGGCCATGCCGGGCTACGAGCGGGTCGGCTACCGCGACACGGACATCATCTGCTGGGGCGCGTTCGACGATCCCGAGTACGTGACGTACGACTACAAGACGATGACCGACTGGGGCCGTAAGCGCTTCATCACGCCGGGCCTCGTCTTCAAGGGCGAGCTGATCACGACCGACCTGGTCGAGATCAACCTGGCGATGCGGATCCTGCTGGGTCACTCGTACTTTGACGACTGGGATGACTGCGAGACGTTCGTCACGAACGACCCGCTCGGCAACCCCGTCGACAAGCGTCACCCGTGGAACAAGCAGACGCTGCCGAGGCCGCAGAAGCGCGACTTCAACGACAAGTACTCGTGGGTCGCTGCGCCGCGCATGTACGACAAGCGCAACGACATCTACGTTGCGACCGACACCGGTGGCGGCCCGTTCGCGCGCAACTGGTGCACGGCGAAGGCCGGCCTGGTCGATCTCGGCTTCCTCAAGGCAACGGGCTCCAGCATCCAGATGGTGCTGCCGAAGTCGCTGAACATGCCCGAGATGGAGCTCGAGTGGAAGATCCCGCCGTGGTCCAACGCGATCGAGCGTGACCGCGCACGTACCTACCATCAGCCGATTTCCGCGCTGATCGGTCTGTACAACCTCGAGAAGGCCCTCGTCGAGGTCCGTGCCGGTCGCACGAAGTCGTGGAACAGCTTCACGGTGCCGGAGGAGGCAGTCTCCTGCGGGTTCCATGAGGCCGCTCGCGGCGTCATCAGCCACCACATGGTGATTCGCAACGGCAAGGTCGCGAACTACCAGCCCTATCCCCCGACCCCCTGGAACGGGAACCCGCGCGACAAGTTCGGGACCCCCGGCCCCTACGAGGATGCGGTGCAGAACACGCCGATCTTCGAGGAGAACGGCCCGGAGAACTTCAAGGGGATCGACATCATGCGCGCTGTGCGCTCCTTCGACCCGTGCCTTCCGTGCGGTGTGCACATGTACACCGGCAAGGGCCGCGTCAAGAAGGTCCAGCACACGCCCACGGGGATGTGCTGAGAGCCTAGATGGCAACTCAGTCGCAAGCTCCGGAAGAGCTGGTCGAGCGGGTCCAGGATCTCCTGGGCTCGCTCGACGAAATCGCTGACCCGGTCGCGCAAGCGCGTGTCCAGGAGTTGGTCGGCGCGGTTCTCGAGCTGTACGGAGCTGGTTTGGAGCGCATCCTCGGCGTCATCGCTGACGCCGGGGAGGGCGCGCTCCACATCCGCAACGCACTGCTCGACGACGGGATCGTCGCCAGCCTGTTGCTGATCCACGGCCTGTACCCGGTTGCGCTCGAAGAGCGCATCGCCGAGGCAGTGGAGAGCGTCAGGCCGTTTCTGGCATCCCACGGTGGCGACGTCGAGATCCTCAGCGTCGACGACGGCATTGCGCGTCTGCGGCTGAAGGGCAGCTGCAACGGCTGTCCGGCATCCGCCTCGACACTCGAGCATGCGCTGAAGGAAGCGATCGACGAAGCTGCCCCTGACCTGCTGGGCCTCGAAGTCGAAGGCGCGGTGGGCCTAGAGTCCAACGACGAGAAGAAGTCCGACCTGTCATACGCTCTGCCGATGGTTCAGGCCGGTGCGGCAACGCTGCCGATGGCGGATGCGCCGTTCACCGAATGTCCCTCGGGCGTGGGTAAGTGAGCGGAACTCCCCGCCTGCCCTCCACGCTCGTAGCTGGCTTGGGCCGCCTCGCGCGGCCCGAGCCCGTTGTGGAGGACGAGAAGTGCGAGGTCTGCGGCAGCGGCATCCTCGCCGACCACCGCCACCTGCTGGAGCTCGAGGAGCGGCGCATCCTCTGCGCCTGTGAGCCGTGCATCGCGATGCGATCGGGCGTCGACAACTACTGCCCGGTCGGGACACGCACGCTGTGGCTCGACGACATCGACTTCCCCGACACGCTGTGGGCCGCCTTCCAGCTTCCGATCGGCCTCGCGTTCTTTCTGCGTTCGTCGGCCACGAAGACGGTCGTGGCGCTCTACCCGAGCCCCGCGGGAGCGACCGAGTCCGAGCTGCACCTCGAGAGCTGGGAGGCGCTGATCAAGCGCAACCCGATCCTCGAGCAGCTCGACGCCGACGGCGAGGCATTCGTCGTCAACCGCATGGCCGACCCGCCGGAGCACGCGATCGTGCCGATCGACGAGTGCTACCGCCTCGTCGGGCTGATCAAGTCCAACTGGACCGGCATCTCAGGCGGCAACGCTATAAGTGATGCCGTGCCCCTCTTCTTTAAACACGTACGCCGTAAGGCAGGCCGCTGATGACGACACGCAAGCTCGATGCAACGACTTCCGGCAGCGCCAGCGCTGATGGCTTCGGCCCCGAGATCACGTTCGAGATCCTCGGAGCCGCGCACGAGCCGTTCGCGGCTCAGCCGACCCTGCGATTCGAACTGGGAGTCTCGGAGCCGACCGGCCGCGACATCTACGCGATCTCGCTGACCGCGCAGATCAACTTCGATCCCGCCCGCCGCGACTACGACGCCGCGACGCGCGCGGAGCTCTTCGAGATCTTCGGAGCGCCCGAGCGCTGGCCGTCGACGACACGCAGCTTCCTCTGGACGCACGCGAGCACGCTCGTGCACTCCTTCAACGACGCGATCACGTTCGGGCTCGAGGTGCCCTGCACCGCCGATCTCGAAGTCGTCGCCGCGCGCTACGTCTCGGCGCTGCCCGACGGCGAAGTGCCGCTGACGTTCCACTTCACCGGCCGCGTGCTGTATTCCGGCACCGGGCGCCAGGTGCAGGTCGTCCACATTCCGTGGAGCACGCAGGCGTCGTACCGTATGCCGGTCGCGACGTGGAAGGCGATGATCAAGCACCACCACGGCGAGTCGGGCTTCGCGCTGCTGCACAACGACACGATCGACGGACTCAAGCGCTACAAGCGCGCTCAGGGCCTGCACAGCTTCGACGCCTGCGTCGCGGACCTGCTCGAGCGAACGCCCAGCGACGCAGAGGAGACGAGCGGATGAGCACGATCGACCCGATCACACCCGAGAGCCCCTCGAACGTCGGCGCGACCTCGACCAAGACGCATCTCGAGCGCCTCGTCGACTCACTGCTGTTCGAGGGCTACGCCCTGTACCCGTACACCCCCGGGGCGACGAAGAACGCCACCCCGACGCCGTTTGGGATCGTCTATCCGCACGACTACGCGCAGACGCAGACGCATGCCTTCGACCGCATGCAGATGCAGTTCATCGTCACCGTCGGCGCGGTCGTCACCGGCGAGGTGCGCTTTCTGCAGGCGTCCGGCGAGAAGCACCGGGCCGTCGAGCGGCGCGTGCAGCTCGGCGTCGCGCCGGCCAAGGTCTCCTTCGACTTCGACGAGCTCGAGGGCGTCGCCGAGATCTTCACCGACACGCTGCCCGACGGGCGCGGCCGGGTGACGCTGATCGTCGAGAACAAGACGCCGCTGACCGAGGAGGAGGCGACGGGCGACCGCAAGGACGCGCTGCTGAAGAGCATGCTGTCCACGCACCTGCTCGCTCGCACGGAGGGCGGCACGATCGTCTCTCCGCTGGAGCGCGGCGACGACGGCGTCGCCGGCTGCTGTCAGGTCAACACCTGGCCCGTGCTTGCGACCCCGGGCGACGACGCGATTCTCGCTCCTACGATCATGCTGCCCGAGCATCCCGAGATCGCGCCGGAGTCGGTCAACGACTTCTTCGACGGCACCGAGATCGAGGAGGCGCTGGTGCTGCACATCCAGGCGCTCTCCGATCAGGAGCGCGAGGAGATCTCCGCGCAGGACCCGAAGGTGCGCGAGATGCTCGCCCGCGCCGACGCGACGACGCCGCAGCAGCTGATGGACCTGCATGGTCGCGTGCGGATCGAGGATCCGCCCGGCGAGCGCGAGGTGACCTTCGAGGGCATCACGTACAAGCGCGGCGACAAGGTCATCCTGCGCCCGCCGCTGGACGCCGATGTCTACGACAAGATGCTCGACGGCCGCCCGGCAACGATCCACCGCCTGTTCATGCGCGTCGACGATCGCCTGCATCTCGGCGTCACCGTCGACGACGATCCGATGCAGGAGATCCTCGGCGAGAGCGGGCGCTTTTTGTTCTTCTTCGCCGAAGAGGTCGAGGTGGCGTCATGACCGAGGAACGCTCCCGCGAGACGCTCGAGCCGCCGAAGGACAACTGGCGTCCGCCGGCGCCCGACGCGCCACTGCAGACCCAGGAGGTCGACGTCTCCGACCGCCCGAAGCAGATCCTGATCGCGGGCATCGGCAACACGTGGCAGCGCGACGACGGCTTCGGCAGCGAGGTCGCGCGTCGCCTCGAGGGGCGCGACCTGCCCGACGGCGTCGCGGTCATCGACTTCGGCACGGGCGGGCTGGACCTCGCCTACCAGGTCATGTACGGCTACGACGCGCTGTTGATGATCGACATCAGCCGCCAGGGCGGCGCGCCGGGCACGCTCTACGTCATGGAGGTCGACGAGGACGAGGTCCCGTCCCACGTCGAGGACGGCGACGCGCTCAACCCGCACGGCATGGACCCCGAGACGGTGCTGCGCTTCATCAAGCTCACGGGCGGATGGCCCGGCAAGGTCGTCATCGTGGCCTGCGAGCCGCTCACCGTCGAGGAGATGGGCGTGGGTCTGAGCCCGGTGGTCGAGGAGGCCTGCGATCGCGCCGTCGATCTCGTCCTGGAGACCGCCAAGGAGCTGCTGACCGACGAGGCATACGTCACGCTGGACGAGAAGAAGTAGCGCCGTGCATGAGTTCGATCTCTCCAGCGCGGTCGTTACTACCGTCAACAAGCACGCCGCCGGGCGCCGCGTCCAGCATGTGACGCTGCGGATCGGGCGCCTGCGCCAGGTCGTCCTGAAGACGCTCGAGTTCTACTTCGCGATCGTCGGCAAGGACACGGTCTGCGAGGGCGCTACGCTGGAGATCATCGACGTGCCCGCCGTGCTGCGCTGCACCACCTGCCAGAACGAGTGGGAGATCGAGATTCCGGCGTTCATCTGTCCGACGTGCGGTCCAGGTGGCGTCGAGGTCGCAACAGGCGAGGAATTCATGGTCGAATCGATCGAGGTCGAGGACGAGGAGAGCGCCGCATGCACCGCACCAAGGTGAGGGTCGTCGAGGACGCCCTCGACGCGAACAACACGATCGCCCAGGCCAACCGCAGTGACTTCGATCGCGAGCACGTCACGGTCGTCAACCTGATGAGCGCACCGGGCGCCGGCAAGACGACGCTGCTCGAGCGCGGCCTCGCCGGGCTGGCCGAGGAGGGTCTGCGCGTCGGTGTGCTGGAGGGCGACGTCGCCGGCAGCTTCGACGCCGACCGCCTGGCGGTCCTGAACATCCCGGTCGTGCAGCTGAACACCGACAACGGCTTCGGCGGCGAGTGCCACCTCGACGCCAACATGGTCCGTTCGGCCCTGCCGGGCGTCCCGCTGCCCGAGATGGACGTGCTGATCGTCGAGAACGTCGGCAACCTCGTCTGCCCGGCTGAGTTCCGCATCGGCGAGGACGCGCGGATCATGGTCTGCTCGGTCACCGAGGGCGAGGACAAGCCGCTGAAGTACCCGCTCATGTTCCGCGCCTGCGAGCTCGTCGTGATCAACAAGGTCGACCTGCTGCAGTACCTGGACTTCGACGTCGACCGCCTCGAGGCCAACATCCTGCAGGTCAACCCGCAGGCGACGGTCATGCGCGTCAGCGCGAAGACCGGCGAAGGCGTCGACGAGTTCCGCACCTGGATGAAGGCGCTGCCCGCGCGCTTCTTCGAGGACGACGACCACGACCACGATCACGCCCATGGACACGACCACGGGCACGATCACGACCACGAGGCCGCCCCGGCGTGAGGCAGGCGCCCGGTGGACAGGCCACCGGTACCGGCGCCGAGCGCGTCGATGCCCTGTTGCGAGATCGCAGCGAGGCCAACGCGCTGTTCTTCACCGCCGAGGCCGAGCGCCTCGCCAAGCTCTGCCACAAGATGGCCGAGCGCTTCGCGCGCGAAGGCCGTCTCGTTGCCTTCGGCGCGTCGCCGGCCGATCGCTCCGACGCCCGCCACGTCGCGGTCGAGTTCGTCCACCCCGTGATCGTCGGCAAGCGCGCGCTGCCGGCGCTCGGCCTCGCCGGCGAGGGCGGACAGATCGCACCGCAGGTCGCGCTCGAAGCGGAGGCCGAGGACATCGCGATGGCCTTCGGCAGCGAGCCGGACATCCTCGCCGCGCTGGCAGCCGCGCGCGAGCGCGGTTGCCTGACGATCGCCTTCACGCGCGGCTCGGGCGCCGAGTGGGAGTTCGACCTCGGGGTCGTCGAGGACCCGCTGATCCGCCAGGAGATCGCCGAGACGCTCTACCACACGCTGTGGGAGCACGTCCACATCTTCCTCGACCAGCGTGGCCTGCTCGAAGGGCGCGCCGCACGGCCGGTTCACGACTCCGGCGCATCGAGCTTCCTGTATCCGTTCCTCGGCCAGCAGGAGACCGACCTCGACGCGATCCTCGCCGACGTGCGCCAGTCGATCCTGCTGAAGGCCGACGAGATCACCGCGCTGCGAGCACAGACGCTGAGCGAGTTCGGCGACGAGCTCGTGACGGCGGCGCGCGTGCTGCGCGAGTGCCTCGACGCCGGCGGCCGGCTGATCGCGCTCGGCAACGGCGGGTCGGCGACCGATGCGATGGACGTCGTCGCCGACTTCCGCACCCCGATGTTCGGGGGCCCGCCGCGGCGCGCGCTCGACCTCACCGAGGACACCGGCATCATCACGGCGGTCGCCAACGACATCGGCACGGACGCGATCTTCCTGCGCCAGGTCATCGCCTACGGGCGCAAGGGCGACGTGCTGCTCGCCCTGTCGACCAGCGGCAACTCGCGCAGCATCCTCGAGGCGCTGCGCGAGGGCCGCAAGCGCGGCATGACGACGATGGCGTTCGTCGGCTACGACGGGGGCAACGTCGCGTCCGGAAACCTCGCCGACCACGTCTTCGTCAGCCGCTCGGAGAACATCCCGCGCATCCAGGAAGCGCACGCCAGCGGCTACCACGTGCTGCGCGAGCTCGTCGAGCTGGCTCCCGCGCGCGCTTCGTGAGCACCGCTTCCGAGGAGGGCGACACGACGCGGCGCGTACGCGCGCGCGTCGACGGCACGGTGCAGGGGGTGGGCTACCGCCCGTTCGTCTACCGCCTGGCGGCCGAGCTGGGCGTCGCCGGCTGGGTGCTCAACGACGAGCGCGGCGTGCTCGTCGAGGCCGAGGGACCGGCCGGCGCGGTGGACGCGTTCGTCGCGCGGCTGCGCAGCGACGCGCCGCCGCTGGCCGACGTGCGCGGCGTCGAGTGCCAGCACGTCGCCGTCGTCGGCGAGCCGGGCTTTCAGATCGTCGCCAGTGAGCGCGGGGGCGCGGCGACGGGGCCCTCGTCGAAGGTGGCGCCCGTCACGCCGGACTCGGCGACCTGCGAGGACTGCCTCGCGGAGCTCGCCGACCCCCGCGACCGCCGCTACCGCTATCCGTTTCTCAACTGCACCAACTGCGGGCCGCGCTTCACGATCGTGCGCGCGATCCCCTACGACCGGCCGGCCACGACGATGGCGGGCTTCGTCATGTGCGCGGTGTGTCAGGCCGAGTACGAGGACCCGCTCGACCGGCGCTTCCACGCCCAGCCCAACGCCTGCCCTGCCTGCGGTCCGCAGGTTCGCCTGCTGGAGCGCGACGGGACGCCGGTGGATGAGGACCCCGGCGACGACCCGCTGCGCGCGGCGGTGCGCGACCTGCTCGACGGGAAGATCCTCGCGATCAAGGGGCTCGGCGGCTACCACCTCGCCTGCCGCGCCGACGACGAGCGCGCCGTCGCCGAGCTGCGCTCGCGTAAGCACCGCGAGGACCGGCCGTTCGCGCTGCTCGTCTCAGACGTGCAGGCCGCGCGCGCGCTGGTCGAGTGCAGCGAGCCCGAGGCGGCGCTGCTGTGCTCGCGCGCGCGGCCGATCGTGCTCGCACGGCGCCTGGAGAACGCTCCGGTGGCGGCCTCCGTGGCCCCGCGCGCACCCGATCTCGGCGTCATGCTCCCGTACACGCCGCTTCATCAGCTGCTCGCCGCCGATGCCGGCGTGCCACTCGTCATGACGAGCGGCAACGTCTCCGACGAGCCGATCGCGTTCGACGACGCCGACGCGCTGCAGCGGCTCGCGCCGATCGCCGACCGCTTCCTCGTCCACGACCGCCCGATTGCGACGCGCACCGATGACTCCGTCGTGCGCGTCGTGCGCGAGCGGCCGCTGCTGATGCGCCGTTCACGCGGCTACGCGCCGGGCGCGCTGGACCTGCCGGTGTCCTCGCCGCGCCACCTGCTCGGCGTCGGCGCCGAGCAGAAGAACGCGTTCTGCATCGCCAAGGGCGACCGCGCGTGGCCGAGTCACCACATCGGCGACGTCAAGAACTTCGAGACGCTGAGCTCGCTTCGTGACGGCGTCGCGCACTTCGAGGCGCTGTTCGAGGTGCGCCCGGAGGTCATCGCCCATGATCTGCACCCCGACTACCTGTCGACGCGCTATGCGCAGGAGCGGGAGGGGGTCGAGCTCGTGGGCGTGCAGCACCACCATGCGCATCTCGCGGCGACGCTCGCCGAGCACGGGGAGTCGGGGCCGGCCGTCGCTGCGATCTACGACGGGACGGGGCTCGGCGGCGACGGGACGATCTGGGGCGGGGAGATCCTCGTCGGCGGTCTCGCCGGATTCGAGCGCGCGGGGCACCTGGCGACCGTCCCGATGCCGGGCGGCGGGGGCGCGATCCGCGAGCCGTGGCGGATGGCATGCGCATGGCTGACGCAGCTGCGCGAGCCGCTGCCCGCCGCGTTCGAGGAGATCCCGCAGCAGCGCTGGAACATGGTCGCGCGGATGGTGATCGGCGGCGTGGGCACGATGCCGACGTCGAGCGCCGGCCGCCTGTTCGATGCCGTGGCGGCGATGTGCGGCGTCCGCCTGGAGGTCAGCTACGAGGGTCAGGCCGCGATCGAGCTCGAGGCGCTCGCCGATCCGGGCGCGGCGGAGCCCTACCCGTTCGTCACCTTCGCGTCGTCATCGAAGGTGGATGAGGACCAGCTGCGGCCCGATCCGGTCGTCGTGATGGATCCGCGGCCGGCGATCGTGGCCGTGCTGGCCGACCTTGCCGCGGGCGTGGCGGTCTCGACGATCTCCGCGCGCTTCCACGCCGGGCTGGCGCAGGCGACCGTGCGAGGGTGCGTGCTGGCGGCCGAGCGGGAGGGCGTCGATCTCGCCGTGCTGTCGGGCGGCGTCTTCCAGAACCGCCTGTTGCTGGAGAGCACGGCCGCGGCGCTGCAACGGGCGGGCCTGCGCGTGCTCGTGCCCGAGCGCCTGCCGTGCAACGACGGCCAGATCGCGTTCGGTCAGGTGGCCGTCGCGGCTGCGCGCCTGGCCGGCTGACGCGAGGCCGAGCTGGGCGCGGCGAACGCCGTCCGGGGTTCATCGAGAGCGCGCTCGGGGGTACGCTGTCGAGCGTGGAGAGCTTCGCACTCAGCGAGCGCTGGAACGGCTGGACCGATCTGGTCGTGATGGTCGATGCCGCGCACGCGGCTGTCGCCGCCGGACCGCTCGATCCGCTGGTGTGCGAGGTCACGCTCGACTGGGATGACCACGAGACGACGATCGACAGCCTCACGGAGCTGCAGGCGATCCTGCGCAGCGGCGCGGTGCCCGATTCGCTGGAGATCTCCGTCGCGCACGTCGTCGAGTCGGAGGCGAGCCTGACGCTCGTCTACAACGGCCGCTGGCTGCAGATCAACGGCGCGGGCAGTGACTGGGAGCGCGCGAGCAACGCCTACGGCGCTGCACAGGTCGAGATCGCGCTCGTAGCGGGCATCACGACGTTCAGGCTGCCGTCGCTGCCGCGCGACACCGTCGCAGAGACGCGTAAGCGGCTCAGCGAGACTCAGGACTAGACGAGCCCGGCCCGTCGGCCGGCAGCTCCCGCGACTCCGAGCCGGAGGAGAACCACTCCGGGATCGTCAACGGATCCTCGGCCGAGGCGCCGATCCCGTCCGGCGGCCAGCGCTGGGGAAAGGGCGGCTGCTTCCAGACCCACTGCTCGCCGGTGTACGCGTGGTGAAAGCGGATCGACTTCAGCAGCGCCTTGCGGTGGTCGGGGCAGGCGTAGCGGCGCGGGCCGAGCAGTCCGCCGGCATGCCAGACCAGCCAGTTTCCGGGCATCGCATCGATCAGCTCGCCGACGATGTCCTCCCGGGTCGAGGCCCCGATGCTCGCGCGCGTCGGCTCGTCGGGCAGACACCCACAGATCTCGCAGCGAAACCAATACCGCACCGCCATCTCTTCAGAGTAGGCCCGATCGGCCGCGGGCGCCAGCCCAATCGCCCGGCTCGTGTCACGGCACGAAGCGCGCTGGCGCGCAGGCGCTGGTGCCGGCGACCGGCCGGAGGCGTCGATCGCCCCGGCCGCGCCTGCGGTGCGCGCCGATTCAGGCGTGCTCGTGCTCGTGCACGTCCTCCACGCCCTCCTCGTGCACGTGCGTGTGCGCGTGGGCCTCGCCGTCGTGCTCGTGCTCGTGCTCGTGCTCGACGTGCTCGTGGTCGTGCTCGGTGTGGGCGTGCACGTGGGTCTCGCCGTCGTGCTCGTGCTCGTGTGCGTGCGGTGCGTCGTGTGTGTGCTCGTCGCTCATGCTGCTCCTTGGTCGATCGTTGTCGTATGGGGTGTGTCGGCCGCGCCTGCACGCAGGTGCTCGATGTGGCGCAGGGCCTCGTCGAGCAGGGTCGCCACGTGCGAGTCGTAGAGCCCGTAGATCACGTGCCGGCCGCTGCGGCTGCCCAGGACCAGTCCCAGGTCGCGCAGGATCCGCAGCTGGTGGGACACCGCGGGCTGCTCCATCTCGACGGCGGTGGCGAGGTCGCCGACCGCGCACGGTCCCTCGCGCAGGCGCCCGAGGATGCGTACGCGGCTCGGCGTCGCAAGCGCGCTCATGACGCGCGCCACATGGCGTGCGTCGTCGAGGGTCACCGGGATGCCGGCGCTCACTCCGTGTTGAAATCCCATCTGCAGACATGCTTACATGCGCATCTGCGCATGTCAAAGGGGAACGGGTACTCCATGCTCCCGTTCTTCCGGGCTCAGGGCTTGGCCGCGGGCTCGGCCGGCACGCCCGGCTGGCGTTTGCGTGCGCAGCGCGGGCACAGGCCGACGATCGGGAAGTGCGAGAAGCGCGCCTCGAAGCCCGACAGGCCGCGCACCGCCGCGCGCACCTCGTCGAGCGCCGCCGGGTCGACGGACTCCACGACGCCGCACGATTCGCAGGCCAGGTACTCGCGATCGGCGCGGCTCTCGAGCACATAGCGGCCGGGCCCATGGCCGGCATGGAAGTGGCGAACGAGGCCGAGGCTGCCCAGCGTCTCGAGGTTGCGGTAGACCGAGGCGATGTCCGACTGCGTCATGCGTCCGCCGAGCCCGTCGGCGATCTCCTCTGCGGAGATCGGTCCGCGCGCGGCGAGCAGGGCCTCCAGCACGAGCCGGCGCGCCGACGTCAGCCGCAGGCCGCTGCGGCGAACCGCGTCGATGGCCTCCGCGAGGTCTGCGACCACCACGGGTTGCCTGTCGGGTGAAACCGTCACGTGCTGCCTTTCAGTCGAAGCCCTGACCCACCCTCAAACGTAGACGAGAGCGAGGACGAGTGGCAACGGCGCCCGACGTCAGGCGGCCGGCCGCACGCGGCGCTGCCCGCGCCGGCTCAGCGGGCTGGTCGCCATGAAGATCACGCCGAAGATCGTCGCGGCGACGAGCACGATCGTCGGTCCCGACTGCACGTCGAGGTGGTAGCTGAGGTTCATCCCCGCGAACCCGCAGAGCGCGCCGATCGTGGCCGACATCCACAGCATGCGGCTGAAGGAGTTCGTCAGCATCCGCGCCACCGATGGCGGGATGACGAGCGCGGCCGCGATCAGCGTCACGCCGAGGATCTTCATCGTGGCGAGGATCGAGCCCGCGAGCACGAGCATCAGCAGCGCGTCCATGCGCGCGGTGTTCACGCCGCTGACATCAGCCACCTCGGGGTCGAAGGTCGTGAACAGCAGCGCGCGGTAGCGCAGGAAGACGAGCGCCGAGGCCATCACGCTGACGACGGCGACGGCGATCACGTCCTGCGTCCCGACCCCGAGGATGCTGCCGAACAGGGCTGCGTCGAAGCTCGCGCCCTCGCCGTCGAAGAACGCGAACAGCGCCAGCCCGAGCGCGAACGACGCGGTCGTGATCACGCCGATTGCCGCGTCGGAGGCGATCACGCGCCGCCGCGTCACGCCGTTGATCATCAGCGCCGACGCAACGCCCCACGCCCCCGCCCCGAGCAGGAAGTTGATGCCCAGCAGCGTGCTGGCCGCAAAGCCGCCGAAGATCGCGTGCGACAGGCCGTGTCCGATGTAGCTCATGCCCTTGAGCACGACGTACACCCCGACCAGTCCGCACAGTGCGCCCGCCATCGTCGCCACCATCAGCCCGTTGCGAAAGAACTCGAACTGCAACGGGCGCAGCAGCTCGTCCATCACACGACGCTGCGATCCGACAACCCGGTCACGGGATCGTGGCGATGGGCGAAGCTGTCCACGACGACCGGCATCCCGCCGTGCTCGAGGACCTGCATGCTCGCCCCATAGGTGCGCTCCAGGACGTCGGGGGTGAGCACATCGGCCGGGCGCCCAGCCCCCAGCACGGTGCGGTTCAGGCAGACCACGTGCGGCAGGTGGGCGGCGATCCCGTTGAGGTCGTGCGTCGTCAGCAGGATCGCCAGGCCGCGGGCGTTGAGGTCGTCGAGCAGGTGCAGGATCTCGTGGCGCAGGCGGACGTCGACGCCGGAGGTCGGCTCGTCCATCAGCAGCAGCTCGGGCTCGCCGAGCATCGCTCGCGCGATGAAGACCCGCTGCTGCTGGCCGCCGGACAGCTCGCGGATGTGGCGGTCGCGCAGGTGCTCGATGTCCAGGCGCGCGAGGATCTCACCGACCGCGGCGCGCTCGGCGCAGCTCGGCCACGGCAGCCTGCGACCTCTGACCCGCGCCATGAGCACGCACTGCGCAACGGTCACCGGGAAGCTCCAGTCGATCGTCTCGACCTGCGGCACGTAGGCGATCCGCAGCCCGCGCCGGCGGGTGACGGTCCCGCGCGCCGGCTGCATGCTGCCGGCGATCACGCGCAGCAGGGTCGTCTTTCCCGACCCCGACGGTCCGACGACCCCGACGAACGCTCCCGGCGCCACGTCGAGGTCGACGTCCACGAGCACGTCCTCGGCCGCGTAGCGGCACGTGACGCCCGCGAGCGCGACGAGCTCCTCGCTTCCGGCGGCGGTCATTGCGGGTACACCGCCTCGTCGGGCGTGACGGAGGCCGGCTCGAAGTCCTTCAGCGCGGACGCGTCGCCGCCCATCGCCTCGGTCATCGTCACGTAGTCGAAGTGCATCAATCCCAGCCACGAGTGCTGCGGCTCGCCGGGCGCACCCGGCAGGTCGTCGTCGCGCAGCACGTCGACGTACTCGACCCCGGCCTCCTTGCCGATCTGCTCCAGCACCGGGCTCGGGAAGACCTCGGAGCCGAAGATCGCGGGGACCTTCGTCTCCGAGACCTGGTCGATCAGGCCGGCGACCTCCTTCGCCGTGGGGTCCTCGAAGTCCGACACCTGGATCGCCCCGATGACGTCCCAGCCGTAGTCGCGGGCGAAGTACGCGTAGGCGTCGTGGTAGGTCAGCAGCTTGCGCCTGGCCCTCGGGATCGTCCCGAACGACGCCCGCATCGCCCTGTCGAAACCAGCGACCTTGGACTCGAACCGCGCGTAGTTGGACTGAAAGTAGCTCGCGTCGCCGGGCGCGCGCCGTGACAGGTCGTCGCGCACGATCTCGGCGTACTTCAGCGCGTACCTCGGGTGCGTCCAGAGGTGCGGGTTGGGCTTGCCGCCGGACTTCGGGAAGGAGAAGTCGTAGGCGTACTCGCTCGCCGGGATCGACTTCGTGCCGAGCTCGACGATCTCCGCGCCGTCCTTGAGGTTCTCCTTCGCAAGCTCCTTCGTCGGCTCCTCGAGCTGCAGCCCGTTGACGTAGAGCACGTCGACCCGCGACAGCAGCTCGGCGACGCTCGGCTTGGGCTCGAACGTGTGCGAGTTCGTGCCTTCCGGGACGATGCCGGTGATCGCCACGCGGTCGCCGCCGACCTGGGCGACGATGCTCGTGATCGGCGCGACCGTGGTGGCGACGGAGAGCTTGCCGGTGTCGCCGCCGGTTGCCGCTGGGTCGCCGTCGCCGCAGCCGGCGAGCGCGGTCGCGCAGGCAGCGATGAGCGTGGCGAGACCGACAGGATCACGAAGCAGTGACATGCAGCCGCGACCTTACACCTATCGCAACACGTTCGCATCAAAGATCGAGCCCCTCGAACGGATCGCCATCATCCATCGGGTGGCGGGCCGCGCAGCGCACCCACGATCCCGCAGCCCAGCAGCGCCAGGACGAGCAGCGAGACGAGCGTCAGCACGTTGAACCCGCCTCCGGCGACGGCCACGACGGTCAGCGCCATGAGGATCGCGATGAACAGCAGCGCCGAGGCGAGGGCCGCGGCGCGCGCGCGCGTCAATAGACGGGGTACTTCGGCGGTGGGCTGTAGTCCTTGCTGCGGCTGGCGAAGAGCTTGATTGCCAACAGCCCGAACGCGAACCCGCCGATGTGGGCGAAGTACGCCACGCCGCCCCCGCCGCCGGTCGGGTTGGCGACGCCGTAGAAGCCGAACGCGATCTGCTGGACGAACCAGAAGCCGAGGATCACCAGCGCGGGCAGCTCGATGATCGTGAAGAAGAAGATGATGAAGATCAGCGTGACGACGCGCGCGCGGGGATAGAGCAGGAGGTAGCCGCCGAGCACCGCCGCGACCGCGCCCGACGCACCGATCGTGGGGATCGCGGCGTCCGTGTCGACGAGGATCTGGGCGCCGATCGCGGCGAGCCCGCCGAGCAGGTAGAAGGCGATATAGCGCGCGCGCCCCATCGAGTCCTCGACGTTGTTGCCGAAGATCCACAGAAACAGCATGTTGCCGCCGAGGTGCAGGATGCTGCCGTGCATGAACATCGACGAGAAGGCGGTGATCCAGAACGGCGGCTGAGCCGGAGCGTCGCCGCTGACGCCCTCCTGGCCCTCGCAGGCGATCTCCTGGCCCGCGATCACGCAGTCCATGCCCGGATGCGTGAACTCGTACGGGATCGCGCCGTAGTCGACGACGATCGCGTCGTCGGGACCGGAGAAGATGCCGCCCTTCTGCAGGACGAAGTACACGATGATGTTGATCGCGATCAGCGCGATCGTGACGATCGCCGCGCGGTCCGTCGGGATGTTGTCCTTGAGCGGGAACACGCGCGATCTCTCGCGCGGGAGGCTACCCGGCGCTCAGCGCGAGCGGGCCGCTGCCCGGCTGCCCCTGCGGCACGTGCTGGTCTGCGTGGTAGCTCGATCGCACGAGTGGGCCGGCGGCGATGTGATCGAAGCCCAGCGCGTAGCCGGCCTCCTCGAGCGCCTGGAACTCGTCGGGGTGCCAGTAGCGCACGACCGGCAGGTGGCGCTCGGTCGGCCGCAGGTACTGACCGACGGTGAGCACCTGGACGCCGTGCTCGCGCAGTGCGGCGAACGTCTGCACCATCTCGTCGTGCGTCTCGCCGAGCCCGACCATCAGCCCGGACTTCGTCGTGACCGCGGCGCCGCCCATCTCCTTGGCGTTGCGCAGCACGCGGCAGGAGCGCTCGAAGGTCGAGCCGCGGCGGGCGACCGGGTACAGGCGCGGCACGACCTCGACGTTGTGGTTGAAGACGTCGGGGCGCTCGGCGATGACCTTCGCCAGTGGCATCTCCTGGCCGCGGAAGTCCGGCGTCAGGACCTCGACCTTGCAGCGCGGCGCCTGGATGCGCACCTGGCGGATGACGCCGACGAAGGCGCTCGCGCCGAGGTCGGGCAGGTCGTCGCGGTCGACCGACGTGATGACCGCATGGCGCAGCCCCATCCTCGCGATCGAGCGCGCGACGCGGGCGGGCTCGAGCGGGTCGTTCCACGTCGGCTTGCCGGTGCGCACGTTGCAGAAGCCGCAGCGGCGCGTGCACGTGTCGCCGAGGATCATGAAGGTCGCGGTGCCGCGCTCCCAGCACTCGCCGATGTTGGGGCAGGCGGCCTCCTGGCAGACGGTGTGGAGGTTCTCGTCGGCGATCAGCTTGGTCAGCTCGCGATAGCGCTCGCCGCCCGGCGCCGGGACCTTGAACCACGGCGGCTTGCGGTCGCGCATGGGGCGCACATCGGCGCCCAGGATCTTCAGCACGTCCATGCCGCCGGGGTTGGCGCGCGAGCGTGTCGAGAGCCTGCGTTCGTCTGTCGCCATCTGCCCCTTCGAGGGTAGCGGGGCTCAGCCCGGGCGACAGAGGAAGATCAGGTCCGACGCCAGCAGCCGATGGCGGGCGGCCTGCGCGCCCAGCTCCGCGGTCATGTCGATCGTCTGCACCTCGAAGCCGGCGGAGCGCAGGCGCAGCGCGATGTCGGGCGCATACAGACGCACGTGGTCGAACTGCAGGAACTCGCGCTCGCGGTCGGCCGCTGTCGTGATCGATGGGTCCTCGTAGGTGCGCGCGCGATCGAGCGCGAGCGGAACCATGACGACGCAGAAGCCGCCGGGGGCCGTGACGCGCCGCAGCTCGCGCATCGCGGCGCCGTCGTCGGGAACGTGCTCGAGCACGTGCGAGCAGAGGATCGCATCAAACGCGCCGTCGGGAAGGTCGAGCGCCGTGACGTCGAGCTCGAGGTCGACCCCGGCGGGGTCGAGGTCGGCCGTGACGTAGCGCAGGCCCGGCGTCCTGCGCAGGCGCTCGGAGAGGCACCACTCCGGCGACAGGTGCAGCAGCGAGCGCGCATCGCGCAGCAGCTCGGTGCGGCGCTGCAGCAGCAGCCACTGCGCGCGGTGGCGCTCGTGCGAGCCGCAGCGCCAGCACAGCGCGCCGGGGCGGTTCCAGTCGTCCTTGAAGGCATCGAAGCTGTGCTCGCAGATCGGACAGCTGACCGCGTCGCCGCGGTGGCGCGCGGTGCTCGCGCGCAGGCGTACGGCGTCGGTGATGCGGCTCACCGGCGCCTCAGCGTCCCTTCGCCGCGTCGTGCTCGCGAGAGCGCCGCATCGAGCTCGGTGAACGTGACGTCGCACGCTCGGCGATCGAACGCCTCGGCGAAGCGCTCGGCGATGCTCGCGCGCACCGCCGGCAGCGGCGTCGCCTGGTCGTCGCCGCCGGACTCCCGCAGCACCGACGTCATCTGCACGCCGTCGAGCCCGCACGCCACGACCCAGCCGAACGGGGCGAGGTCGTTGTGCACGTTGATCGCGAAGCCGTGGGTCGTGACGCCGCGCGCGACGTGGACGCCGATCGAGGCGATCTTGCGATCGCCGGTCCAGACGCCGGTGTAGTCCGGGCCCTCGTCGGGGCGCGCGCGAGGCTCCAGGCCCAGGTCGGCGAGCGAGGCGATGATCGCGCGCTCGATCGTGCGCAGGTACGCGACCACGTCGCCGATCAGCATGATCGGATAGCCGACGAGCTGGCCCGGGCCGTGGTATGTCAGCTTGCCGCCGCGGTCGACGTCGACGATGTCGATACCACGTTCGCGGTACCAGTCCTCGCCGAGCGGCAGCTCGCCCGGCACCGAGCGCCGGCCGCGCGTGTAGACGGGCTGGTGCTCGAGCAGCAGCAGCGTGTCAGGGATCAGATCCTCCTGGCGCGCGGCGCGCACGCGCTCCTGCAGCGCGAGCGCCTCGCGGTAGTCCACGACGCCGAGCTGGCAGATCCTGAGCTCGCGTGGGCGGGTCGCCGGCATTCGCCACGAGTGTAGATCTGCACGCAGGAAGGGTTGTCCCTTGACGTGAGCTGCGGTCTCCGTGAGGCTCGTGCATCGAGCGGCTGGTCGACACGGGGAGACGAACATGAAGACCTTCGCTGCGCTCCTGGTCATCGGAGCTTTGCTGGGTGGCTGCGGCAGCGAGGAGCGTGCGTCCGGCGACCCTGATCGCGTGGCGGGTACGACGGCCAGCATCGAAGACCTCGCCGCAGGCACCACTGCCCGTGCTGCGCCGCCGCCGCCGGCGCCGACGCTCGCGGATGCCCGAGCTGCCGTTGCCGGCGACAACTACTCGCTGGCGATCGCCATCGTCACCGCCCTGGGTGCCGCCAAGGCAGACGCCATCCGGCGGATCATCGCCAACCGGATCGCGCGGCGTGCGCAGGACGCCCTCAGCAGCGGCGACCGCGGCGCAGCCGGGATGCTGCTGCGCCTGGCCGGTCGCGCCTATCCCACGACGCAGCAGGTACGCCGGGTTCGTGC
>Ga0136625_1000114_pt1 | contig 20398 bp, 19 predicted proteins | sample AntDrymUQ4832306_2_FD_104672 | JGI IMG/M metagenome (GOLD analysis project Ga0136625, IMG submission 104672) | Polar desert sand microbial communities from Dry Valleys, Antarctica - metaG UQ483 (23.06) | ecosystem: Environmental > Terrestrial > Soil > Desert | place: Antarctica: Dry Valley...
ATTCCCGGCTACAGCATGGACGGCTGGTACGGCCGCATCTTCAGCGGAGCCGGCTTCGACATGGACAAGCCGATCAAGAAGTTCACAAAGAAGGAGATGCACGACCTGCTCTACAAGGAACCGACCAAGATCCAGGTCGAGGGCATCAACCTGACCTACGAGGGCGTGATCCCGAAGATCCAGAAGTCGATGCTCTCCAAGGACGTTGATGCGATGCAGCCCCACATCCGCGCCTTCGTGGAGCGGGCTATCACCTTCACCAGTTGTCCCGAGTGCGAGGGCACCCGACTCAGCAAGGAGGCCCGGTCGTCGAAGATCGAGGGGAAGAGCATCGCCGACATCTGCACGATGCAGATCAGCGACCTGGCCGGCTGGGTCAGGGACCTGGACGAGCCGTCGGTTGCCCCGCTGCTTACAGGTTTGCAACACGTCCTCGACTCGTTCGCGGAGATCGGTTTGGGCTACCTCTCGCTCGACCGTCCGGCGGGCACCCTGTCCGGCGGTGAGGCGCAGCGCACCAAGATGATCCGCCACCTCGGCTCGTCGCTTACCGACGTCACCTACGTCTTCGACGAGCCCACGATCGGTTTGCACCCCCATGACATCGAGCGGATGAACGACCTGCTGCTGCAACTGCGGGACAAGGGCAACACAGTGCTCGTCGTGGAGCACAAGCCCGAGACCATCGCGATCGCCGACCACGCCATCGACCTCGGCCCCGGCGCTGGCACGGAGGGCGGCACCCTGTGCTTCGAGGGCACCGTGGAGGGACTGCGGGGGAGCGACACCGCGACTGGCCGCCATCTCGACGACCGGGCCACCCTCAAGGAATCGGTGCGTTCGTCCTCCGGCGCGCTGGAGGTCCGCGGCGCGTCGACGCACAACCTCCAAGCCGTGGACGTCGACATCCCGCTCGGGGTGCTCTGCGTGATCACGGGCGTTGCCGGCTCCGGCAAGAGCTCGCTGATCCACGGCTCGGTCGACGACCGCGACGGCGTGGTGGTGATCGACCAGGGTGCGATCCGCGGCTCGCGACGGAGCAACCCGGCGACGTACACCGGACTGCTCGACCCGATCCGCAAGGCGTTCGCAAAGGCCAACGGCGTCAAGCCGGCGCTGTTCAGCTCCAACTCCGAGGGCGCCTGCCCCACCTGCAACGGCGCCGGCGTCATCTACACCGACCTGGGGGTCATGGCCACCGTCGAGTCCATCTGTGAGGAGTGCGAGGGGAAGCGATTCCAGGCGTCGGTGCTGGAGTATGACTTCGGTGGGAAGAACATCAGCGAGGTGCTCGGGATGTCGGTGGCCCAGGCCGAAGAGTTCTTCGGCGCCGGCGACGCGCGCACGCCGGCCGCCCACAAGATCCTCGACCGGCTCGCCGACGTCGGGCTCGGCTACCTCCGCCTCGGCCAGCCACTCACGACGCTGTCCGGCGGCGAGCGGCAGCGGCTCAAACTGGCCACCCACATGGCCGAGAAGGGCGATGTCTACGTCTTCGACGAGCCGACCACCGGCCTCCACCTCGCCGACGTCGAGCATCTGCTCGGCCTGCTCGACCGGCTCGTCGACTCCGGCTGGTCGGTCATCGTCATCGCGCACCACCAGGCGGTCATGGCGCACGCCGACTGGATCATCGACCTCGGCCCCGGCGCAGGCCACGACGGCGGCCGGATCGTCTTCGAGGGCACACCGGTCGACCTCGTCGCCGCCCGGTCCACCCTGACCGGCGAGCACCTCGCGGGCTACGTGGGCACCTGACCGAGGGCTGTCGCGGACACCGTGAGACGAGTCTCGCATCTCGTTGCGCTCGACCTATCAAACTGGCACCGCAGGGGAGTTAATGGGACGGGAGTAGCCCGGGCTCATGGTCTTGCGGCGGCCTACCATCGCCGCCGCCAGGCTCTGATCGGGACCGGAAGGCGGGGCGATCGGGCAGAATGTCGTCGTGGAAACCATTGACAGCAAACAGGTGTACGCCAACCCGTGGCTGACGGTCCGAGAAGATTCGGTTCGTCGTTTGGACGGCTCCACCGGCACTTACTGCGTCGTGGACAGTCCAGACGTCGCGCTGGTCATCCCGGCTGACGGAGATCGGCTGCACCTGGTCGAGCAGTACCGCTACCCGGTGGGAGGCCGGCGCTGGGAGTTCCCTTCCGGGAGCACCGACCAGCGACTCGACGCCGACCCGGCTGCGCTGGCTGCCCGCGAGCTGCGCGAAGAGACCGGCCTGGTGTCCGGCGCGATGACCCTGCTGGGCACGCTGGAGATCATGCCGAGCACGTTCAGCCAACGGTGCTGGGTCTTCATGGCCACCGACCTGACCCAAGGCCCGCCGCAGCGGGAGCTCGAGGAGCAAGACATGCGGTCGGCCTGGTTCACTCGTGCCGACGTCGAGCGCATGATGAACGCCGGCACAATCTCCGACGCGAAATCCACTGCGGCGTACACACTGCTGCTCCTGCATCGGCAGACGTCGCACGCCTGAAGTGAAACGATGGTTCCTCATCGAGTCCACTTCCCGTGAAGTGGACTGGTAGCGAGACGCGTTGAAGTGGGACGAGTAGAGAGTCCGCGTTGCCCTTAGGGTCAGAGCGTGCGCACTCATCCGCTCTGGAACCCGTTCGAGACGCCGTCCGAGGAGGACATCAACGCAGCCCGGGTCCAGTTGGGCGTCTGGGTGCCGGCGCCGGTCGAGGTCGTCGCCGCCGACCCGGCCTGGCCGCAGTGGTACGCCGCCGCGCGCGATCGGGTCTTCGCCGCGCTGGGGGAGCGCCTGCTCGCGATCGAGCACGTCGGCTCGACGTCCGTGCCCGGGTTGTGGGCGAAGCCGATGATCGACGTCGACCTCACCGTCGCCGACTCCGCGGACGAGGACGCCTGGCTGCCCGACCTCGGGGCGGCGGGCTTCGTGCTGAGGGTCCGCGAACCTGACTGGGAGGAGCACCGCTGCCTCCGGGGGCTGGAGCCGACCACCAACCTGCACGTCTTCTCACCAGGCGCACGGGAGCCCCAGCGGCACCGGATGTTCCGCGACTGGCTGCGCACCCACCCCGAGGATCGCGACCGGTACGCCGAGGTGAAGCGCGAGGTGGCCGCCCGCGGGTTCACCGACGCGATGCGCTACAACAACGAGAAGGCATGGTTCGTCTACGACCTGTACGAGCAGGTCTTCGCCGGCGACCCCGAGCACGAGCACGACCCGCACCCGAGACCCTTGGCGTGACTGGGCTCAGCTTGACTCTGCATCGCCCTGATGCGGCTATGATGTACACATGCGGACGACAGTGAACCTGCCGCCAGAGGTGCACGAACGTGCCAGGCGGATTGCGGACGAACGCCGCCAGTCGCTCTCCGCCACGCTGGCCGACCTCACCATTCGGGGACTCGCCTCGCTTGGGGAGCCCGCCAAGGTCTCCATCGACGCGATCAGCGGCTTGCCCGCCTTGACGCTAGGGCACCGGGTCACAGCGGCGGATGTGGCAGAAGCGCTGGACGACGAGTGACTCCGACCCATCTTCTCGACGTCAACGCACTCATCGCACTCACCCTCACCGACCATGAGCACCATCCGCGGGCCGTTTCCTGGGCGGCCGGCGTGGACCACATCGCGCTGTGCCCGGTTGTCGAAGGTTCCTTGATTCGCTTCCTGGTTCGCTTGGGACAAAGCCAGTCGACAGCAAAGGCCCTTCTTGACGTGCTGTACACAAGTCCGCGTTGTGAGTTCTGGCCCGACGCGATCTCATACCGCCAGGTAGACCTGGAACATGTGGTCGGACACCGACAAGTCACCGACGCCTACCTGGCGGCGCTCGCCGCCAGCAACAACGCACTGCTCGCGACCTTCGACCAGGCACTGGCTCAGGCTGTCCCGCGGGACGTCGTGCTGATTCCTCGCTGAATCACGGTTCGCTCAGGCGTCGTGCCTGTGATCTCGCACGGCAGTCTCCATGCTATGGCCGATAAGCAACATTATGTCAACTTGCTACCTAAGCGCACTTGTCTCGAACCCGGCCGAGTGTCGCGACGAGCCGGTCCTCGAGCCGCCGATGCCGTCGTTTCCCCGCAGGATCGGTGATGACGCCCGTGCTGCTCGGCGGTGGCAGGAATCCCACGACGTCCATCACGTCCCAGTAGGCATCCGGCTCGCGGCCCGTCTGGGCGACATAGGCATTGGCGAACGAGTCTGCGACAGCATTGCCGTGCCGGAGTGCGATGTTGGTGCAGCAGTGCGCGACATCCAGCCAGGCGGGGCCCACCGAGGTCTCGACCCAGTCCACGACGCCGCTTATCGCGTCGTCCTGCCACAGCACGTTCCGTGGCGCGAAGTCGCGGTGGATGAGAACCGGCTCGAACGCGGTTGGCTCTCTGCGCAGGGTTTCGAAGGCCCCCTCCCAGACGTCGGGGTGCGCTGCCCATTCCGGCACGGTGAACTTCGCCTCAAAGGCCCACGTCTGGTACAGCCGGACCTCGATCGTGGGAACGACCGCGTGGATGGCAGCGAGCAACTCCGCCAACATGGCCAGCGACGCCGCGTCGACCCGCTCGTCGTCGGTCTCTCCCAGGATGAGGGTCATCAGATGTGCCGGGTGCCCGCACGCGTCGCCGTCGGCGTCGAGGGCGATCGACCGTGGGGCTGGGACCACGCCGTCGGCCAGCATGCGTTGGACGTCGCTCTCCCGGGTCGTGAGCGCCGCGCCGTGTGTGCGCCACGGCTCCTGAGTGATCAGACGCAACACTGTGCTCTCGCCTCGATCGTCGCGCAGGGCGAGCATCGCCCCCGTCGTTCCTCCTTCGAGCTCGCGTACATCTGCGGCGCGGACGCCGGTACGAGACTCAGCCCAGGCGAGGGCCGCACTGACGTCGACACTGTCCGAGGTCATCACAACTACATCCCAGCGGAAGGTGTGTCTCTTGGCCAGCCGTTGCGCGCTCGGTGGTCCGTCACCCTGGGACCCTCTGGACCTGCCGTGGGACGAGATGCCTGACACGCCCAGCGTGCCCGTGACCGCACGTACGACCGTCGCTCGACGTAATTCTCGAGCTGCGCCGCAACCGGATGTCCACCGTCCGCGAGGTCGTCGAGGGCTTGACCAAGGTGTCGCTCCGCGGTCATACCGAGCCCGTCTAAGGGCCAGGTTGGCCGGACAACCGCAGCTATCCGGTGCGTGAGTGCCTGCTGTGCATCCTCAACGAGGAGTGGGAGCACCGGCTCTCTGCCGAGCGGGACCTTGATGCCCTGGAGGCGCGCGAGTCGTAGCGCTCAGTTCCGTTCCGCGTCATGCCGGCTCAGCCGCTGAACGTCACGTCCTTCGTCTCCGTGACTCTAGCAATGCGGCCGAGCGCCGCCTGGTACTGCCAATAGAGGTTTGTGTGGGAGATGACCTTGTCCGGCGGCGGCGCGCCGTACTCGCTCAGATCCTCCGTGGTGTGCGCGTCACCGACGAGCGTCACGTCGTAGCCACGCGTGAAGGCACCATGGATCGTGGATCGGATGCACTCATCGGTCTGGGCGCCGGTCACGACGAGGCGTCCGACTCCAGCCTTGTCCAGCACCTCCTCCAGGTCGGTGTCCTCGAAGGAGTCGCCGAACGTCTTGTGCACCAACGGTTCTGACTCCTGACGTGCCAGCTCCGGGATGTACTCCCAGGCGTCACTCCCGCTCTTCATCTGCTCGCCGGAGTGCTGGACCCAGACGATCGGGACACCGTCTTCGCGGGCCTTGTCGACGAGCGTGCTGATGTTGGCGACGACCGCGTCGCGCTGGTGTGCATCGGCCACGACGCCCTTCTGGACGTCGATCACCATCAAAGGCGGCGTTGGGTCGATCTGACAGCGTGGTCATGACGATCTCCTGTCCTGATCGGACGGGCTCTTGCCACGTGGATCACGCTAGCCCGATCCACCGACAACCGCTGTTTGGTCCAGTCAACTCCAGGGCCCGCGTGCTTGGGGAGTTCGCCGGGTCTTGACACGCAGGGGGCCGGTAACCGGCGCAGGTCACGGGTGCAGGCCCGCCCTCGCAGATTGGCTGGGGCCGCTGAACCTTGCCGTCGGTGGCAGCGGCGACCGGGATGTTCGGTAGCGTCCAGGGTCATGAGTGCTGCTGCGTCTGGATCCCGCCCGGTCGCGACGGTGGTCGACGTCTGGCGATACCCGGTGAAGTCGATGGCCGCCGAGCCACTCGACTCCGTCGAGGTCTCCTGGCACGGCCTCCTGGGCGACCGGCGCTGGGCGTTCGTCCGCCCTGGCAGTGAGCGCAACGGCTTCCCCTGGCACACGATCCGCGAGAACCCCGCCATGTCGCTGTTTCGTCCGCGGCTGGTCGAGCCCGGGCGACCCGACCACTCGTCGGTCGAGGTGCAGACCCCAGACGGCCGCATCTTGGGGATCACCGACCCCGCGCTCGCGGATGCCCTGGGCCCTGGGGTGCGTGTCCTTCGGCTGCACACAGGCGCCTTCGACTCCATGCCGGTCTCGGTGATCACGACGGCGACGGTGGCGGCGGTGTGCGACCGCGCGGACGTCGTGTCGGAGCCGCTCCGCTTCCGGCCCAACGTGCTCGTCGACACCGGCTCGACCGAGCCGTTCACCGAGGACGCGTGGGTCGGGGCCACCCTGCAGATCGGCGACGCGACGCTCCGGGTGGACCGCCATGACGAACGGTGCGTCGTCGTCAACTGCGACCCTGGGACGGGCAAGACCAGTCCCGAGGTCTTGCGGGTCGTCGGGCGCGAGCACGGCGCGCGTGCCGGGGTCTACGGGTCGACGTCCCGGCCGGGCGAGGTCGCACCTGGCGCCCCGGTGTTGCTGCTCTGACGCTCCTGTCGAAATCACTACACTCGCGTGGTGACACGCCTCATCCATCTCAACGGACCGCCGGCGATCGGCAAGTCGACCCTCGCGCAGATGTATGCCGACGAGCACCCGGGAGTGCTCAACCTCGACATCGACCGGCTGCGCGCCCTGGTCGGCGGCTGGCGCGATCGTTTCGCGGAGACCGGACAGCTCGTCCGGCCGTTGGCCCTCGTCATGGCCGAGACCCACCTGCGAGCAGGACACGACGTCATACTGCCGCAGTACCTGGGGCGCCTCAGTGAGATCGAGCGGTTCGGAAGGGTCGCCCGCGACGCCGGCGCAGCTTTCTGCGAGATCGTCCTGGTGGACACCAAGGAGCGGTCGATCCGACGGTTCAACGACCGCGGCGACGCCGCGGTGCTCCCCTGGCATCACGACGTGCAGGCGGTCGTCGAGCGCGGAGGCGGTGCCTCGCTGCTCGGCGAGATGCACGACCAACTCACCGACGTCGTCCGAGCGCGACCGTACGCCGTCGTCGTGCCCAGCCACGACGGGCAGATCCAGCAGACCTACGACGCGCTCCTTGCCAAGCTCGAACAGCGCCCCCACCAGTGCCCCGCTCCCCCGCGTGGCGTCGCCGTCGTCCTGGACGGTGAGCGAGTTCTGGTCGTCAAACGCCATCTGCGCGGCCGTGACTACGCCGTACTGCCGGGCGGCGGCATCGAAGCCGGGGAGACGGCTGAGCAGACTGCGATCCGTGAGCTGCACGAGGAGACGACGCTGCGTGCACGGGTCGACCGTCGGCTGTGGCACATCGACCACGGCGACCGCGAGGCGACGTACTTCCTGATGCGCGACGTCCACGGCGTACCCCAGCTGTCGGGCGACGAGGCGGAGGAGCACAGCCCGGACAACAGCTTCGTGCTCACCTGGGCCGTCGCGGACGACCTCGCAGGGCTCAACCTGTACCCGACCGACATCCGGGAACGCCTTGCGCAGCTCATGCACTGACGGCAACGGCTACCAGTCCCGGCTACGGTTGGCTGCGTGCCGATCGATGCGCCGTACGAGGGCCACGACTTCTACTGCGATGTGGCCCTGCCGCGGCTGGCCGAACTCGATCTGGTCCACCGGGGCGCTGGTCCGCGACTACGACGACGCCGACCAGGCGTCGTGGCTGCGATGCCGTGTGCTGGGCTTCCTCGACACGCGGCGTTCTTCGACGACGTGTTCCCCCGCAGGCCGCGCTTCGCGGACGGTGTCGAGCTGGTGGCCGTCCGCGGCGCGCAGGTCGTCGGTATCTGTGACGCATCAATCGACGCCGCCAATGCCACGATCGAGTCCATCGTGGTGCACCCCGACCACCGTCGACGCGGCATCGCCCACGCACTCGCCGAGACTGCCTGCCGTCGGCTGAGCGAGGTCGGTGCCACAACCGTCGACGCGTGGACGCGCGACGACGTCGGCACCTTGGCGTGGTATCGCGCGGAGGGGTTCGCGCACGAGTTTCGCTACCTGCACGTCTACGCCTCGACTCCGGACGAGATGGTCCATGCCGCCACAGCATTCCCCGACTTGATGGCCCGCAACGGCCACTTCCACGCGTGGCAGGAGCACGAGGAGCGGCTGCGCGCGACGTTCGCGCGGGTCCACGGGTGCAACCGCGTCACGAAACTGCCCTGAGACCGCCGCCAGCCGAGGGTGCCGCTGCAGACACCAGGTGCCGACGGGCGCGAAAACTCATCTGGTCGGCACTTCGACCGTGACTGTGTCGCCGCCGTACCCGTTGGCGGTGTCGTGGCCCTCGATCTCGACAGTCGTGACACCGGCTGGGATCTGCACGCCGCTCTGGCTGCGGGTGAAGGGCTGCTCGGACGCATGATCGTGACCGAGCTCCATCGTGGCGTACTCCTCCCCGTCCTCGCCGAGCACCCGCCAGCCGTCTGCGTAGCGTTCAGCGCTGTCGTACGGCGAGCTGATCGTCACGTCGAACGTGTATGCACCGTCTCCCTCGAGGCTGATCTCGACCTCTGTCACGTTCGGGAAGCGGGCATCTCCCTCTTCGAGCCCGCCGGAGCCAGTTGACGCGGAGCAGCCCGTCAGAGCGAGGATGAGGATGCAGAACAGGGAGTACAGCGGGCCGGTCGGCCGCGGCGAAGGCGAGGAGTTCATCCCCCAAGTGGACCACCGCCGGGCCAATGTCCTTACACTTCTGTGACATGAGGGCCGCGATCGGCCCTACGTCCTCAGGATCGGCCACCGTGGCCCTCCCCCGCCGGACGCACCCCCTGTCTCCAGGAGATTCTGGACAACCGTCCGCAACCGGACGGCCTCGAAGACTGCGGAGACCAGGTCTGTCAGGATGCCGCCATGGACGAGTCGCGGATGGCGAACGTCGGAGTCGTCGAGCTCTTCGTCCGGACGATCGGGCCTGATGCCGCGCCGGAGCCGCCCCTGGTGGTCATCCACGGTGGGCCGAGCTGGGATCACAGCTACCTCCTGCCCGGCCTTCGGCGGGTGGCCGAGTCCCGCCGTGTGCTTCTCTTCGACCTCCGAGGCTGCGGTCGGAGCAGCCGCGACCTGGGGCCGGAGGCCTATCAGCCCGAGTACGTCGTGGAGGATCTCGCCCGTCTGCTGGCCACGCTCGGCGACGGCGCGGTGGACGTCCTGGGCTTCTCGACCGGAGGTCAGGTCGCGCAGCTGTTCGCCGAGGCGCACCCAGAGCGGATCCGTCGGCTCGTGCTCGCGTCCACAACCGCCTACCCGGATATCGCCGGCTACCTCGAGGGCTGGACCGAGTACGAGCAACGAGTCGAGGCGCAGCCAGGTGTGGCCCCAGGGATGGACGATCTGGAAACGACGATCGCGTGGGCCTTCAACACAGCATCGACGTCGATCTGGAACCTCGATCTCCTCGACAGCTACAACGAACTGCTGAGGGGCGTTCGCTTCTCCGGCGACTGGCTCGCGCCGTACCTGGCCGGGTCTCTGCATCCGTGGCGACCGGGCGACCCCGAGGCTGTCCTGCGCGATCTCGGTCGACCCGTCCTGATCCTTCACGGCGCACAGGACATGGGCTTCCACGTCCGCGCAGCGCACCGGCTGCACGCCGCCGTACCGGACTCGGCGCTGCATGTCATCGAGCAGGCCGGTCACATGGCCCAGTTCGAACAGCCCGCGGAATGGGCTAGGGCCGTGCTCGACTTCCTCTCAGCACCATGATCGTCCATCAGCTCGTGACGGCCTCACTCCGCTGACCCGGGTCAGTCTTGGGACCGGCGCTTGAACGCCGCAAGGGCGAGCGGAGCGAACACGGCGGTGAAGACGATGGACCACACGATCGAGGCGATCACCGGGTGCTGCAACGGGAGCTGCGCATCAGCCGCCGGCCCTGGACCGTTGCCCCACAGCTCGCGACAACTTGCCGTCAGCGCCGAGACGGGGTTCCACTCCGCAATGACTCGGAGCCATGTCGGCATGTCATCGGGTCTGGCGAAGGTATTCGCCACGAACGTCAAGGGGAACATCACGGTGAACATGAACCCCTGGACCGCCTCGACGGAGCGCATGAGCGAGCCGACCCAGATACCCAGCCAGATCATCGAGAAGCCGAACAGCAGCAGCAAGAACAGCGCGAGCAGCGCGCTGCCAACTCCCTCGCGCATCCGCCAGCCGATCAACAGGCCGGTGACACCCATCACGACGATGCCGATGCTCGAGTGGATGAGGCTGGAGATGCTCCGCCCCACGAGCACGGCAGACCGTGACATGGGCAGCGACTTGAACCTGTCGACGATGCCCTTCTCGAGGTCGTTGGTGAGACCCATCGCCACGACTGCAGAGGAGAAGACCATTGTCTGCGCCATGATCCCCGGCAGCAGGAACTCTCGGTAGTTCGAGCCGGGGATGTCGATCGACCCGCCGAAGACATAGGCGAAGAGCAGCACGAACATGACCGGCTGGATGGTGACGTCGAGGAGCATCTCAGGCATCCGGCGGATATGGATCAGGTTGCGCCACACGACCGTCAAGGACTGCTGCATCATCGAGCGCTGCTCAACCGGCACTCGCGACCGGTCCGTGGGCAAGGGCTTGGCTGTGGTGGTCGTCATCGCGATGCCTCCTGGAGCGCTGTCTCGATAGCGGTCTCGTCGTCGCCGTCTTCGGCGCGGTGCCCGGTGAGGTGCAGGAACACGTCGTCGAGGCTCGGCCGCTTCAGCCCGAGGTCGTCGACCTCGACGCCGCTGTCCTGGAACACCCTCGCCATGGTGGTCATATCCCCGAGCCCGTCGGCCTTGGCAGTCAGCCGCCGACTCGCCTCCTCGACATGCACCTCTGACGAGCACGACCGCAGCAGCTCCTCGGCGTACGGCAGGTCGACGGCGTGGGTCAAGGTCACCACGACGCTCGCCGCACCCGCCTGGTCCTTCAGCTGCGTCGGTGTGCCCGACGCGATCACCTTGCCCTTGTCGATGACAACGATCTGGTCTGCCAGGTGGTCGGCCTCCTCGAGGTACTGGGTCGTGAGCAGGAGGGTGGTCCCCTCGCGCACCAGACCGCGCAGCACCTCCCACAGCTCGACCCGGCTGCGGGGGTCGAGGCCGGTCGTGGGCTCGTCCAGAAACAGCACGGGCGGTCGCGCGACAAGGCTCACAGCCAGGTCGAGGCGTCGCCGCATACCACCGGAGTAGGTCTTGGCTATCCGGTTCGCCGCGTCGGTCAGCGCGAACCGCTCGAGCAGCGAGTCGGACAACGACGCGAGGTTCTTGCGCGGCAGTCCGTAGAGCCGCCCGATGAGACGAAGGTTCTCCTTCCCCGTGAGCAGCTCGTCGACGGTTGCCACCTGCCCAGTGAGCCCCATGCTGCGACGCACGGCCTCCGGCTCCTTGGTCACGTCATGTCCTGCGACGATGCCCGTGCCGGACGTGGGCACACTCAGCGTGGTGAGCATGCGAACGATCGTGGTCTTGCCCGCCCCGTTGGGCCCCAGCAGACCGAGCACGGAGCCCTGCGGGATGGTGAAGCTGACTCCGTCCACGGCCTTGGTGTCGCCGAAGTGCTTCACCAGGTCAATCGCCTCTACGGCGGTCTGTCTCGTCATGGCACCTAACCTAGACGCCGCTGCCGACAGTCTCCCAGCAGTTTTCTGCCTCAGCGGTCCGTCGTCGGGGACTCGCGCGTCGGTCCCCACCTGCCCAACAATCGTGTCCACGCTGTCCTCCACTGTCGCGCCTGCCGTCACTGCCACCACAAGAGACCAGCCTGAGCCGCGAAAGTCATCGGTCGGCCGGCATCAGCACGCCAGAAATCACTTCGCAGCGGACTGTCGACTGCTTGGTGGCCCCCGTGAGACCGGCGTCTTGCAGCCGTCCCACCTTCCTCACGCCGCTGGCGTCGACCGCATCGGGCGGGTCCTCGGCCTCGGCGAGGCGTGGGCGAGGCGAGGCGTCCTCTCGCGCCTGACGGCCGTCCAGTCCGTATCGCCTCAGTGACACGATGGCTCGATGCCTGAAACGACCATGCGGAGAGCCCCGCCCAACAGCGGTAGTCGGCTGTCGCTGCTGGTAGCGCTTGGCATCGACAACCTAGGATCGGGTCTCTTCCTACCGCTGATGGTCGTCTACGCGACCCGCGTCATCGGGCTACCGCTCGGCGTCGCCGGCACGGTCATCTCAGTCGGCACGATGGCGGGACTCGCGGTGCCGCCGCTCGCGGGACGACTGGTGGACCGTGTCGGCCCCCGACCCGTCGTGGTCACGTCGCAGCTCCTCCAGGCGGCAGGTGCAGCCACCTACCTCGTAGCCGACGGGGTCGCGCTGACATTGGCTGCCAGCATCTTGCTCGCGGCCGGACAACAGACGTTCTACAGCTCGCTGTTCGCACTGATCTCCGACGTGTCCGGTCCCGGCCCCAAGGACCGCCCCTTCGCGATCGTTGCAATGGTCCGGTCCGCAGCGTTCGGAACGGGCGCGCTCATCGCGGGCGTACTCCTCGTCACGACGTCGCAGAGCGGGATGCGCCTGGCCGTCGCGGTCAACGCGGTCAGCTTCCTGGTGGCGGCCCTGCTCCTGGCTGTGTTCGTCCACGTTCCCGACCACCAGGCAAGCACCGAGGATGACCATGCTGTGGCCACCACCGTGCTCCGCAACCGCCCGTACCTCGCCCTCATCGCCGTGACCTGCTTGATGGCGCTCGGTCTCGACTTCTTTCTCATCGGGATGCCGGTGTTCATCCTCGACATCCTCGAAGGCCCCGAGTGGCTGCCGGGCATCAACCTGGCACTGCTGACGGTCGCCACCAGCACGTCGGCGACGTTCGCCCTGTGGGTGACGCGTGCGATGACACGCGTCGCGGCGATGTCGGCAGGCGCCGTTGTGTTCGTCGTGTGGGCCGTACTGTCGGTCTCCGCCGTCTGGCTCCCCGACGGCTGGCGTACCCCCTGGCTGATCGCGACGACGCTCCTCCTCGCCGCTGGGAACCTGATGTCCGGCACCCGCGTCAACGCCCTCGCGGAGGCAGCCGCGCCGCTGGCCACCCGAGGACGCCACCTGGCGGCGTTCCAGTACGCGTTCACCGTCGCAGGTGTCGTGGCGCCGGCGATCGTCGCGCTGTTCGCGGTGAGCACCTGGGCGCCCTGGCTCGTCGTCGGCACGGCTGCGGCCATCTCGGCAGTCTCCTTGCCGATGCTCGCCCACCGACTCCCCCAGCATGCTGTCGACGGTCGCCCGGGGGTCGCGGGCGAGCACAACTAAACTGCGCCTCATGCGCAGTCTGACTGTGGGTGAGGCCCACACCCGAGGCCAGTCCATCCAGGTGACGTCGTACGACGTCGACCTCGACCTCACCCGCGGGTCCAAGCACTTCGGGTCTCGGACCGTCATCGACTTCCGGAGCCTCGACAGGCAGGACTCCTTCGTCGACGTCCAGGCCCACGAGGTCGACACGATCCGCCTCAACGAGCGCTCGCTCGACCCGGCCGACGTCGTCGACGGGCGGCTTCGACTCGTCGGGCTCGAGGACGACAACATCCTCACCGTCGAGGCGTTGATGTCTTACTCTCACGACGGTGAGGGGCTGCACCGCGCCGTCGACGCCGAGGACAAGCAGGCATACGTCTACGCGATGTCGTTCCTGCCGGCGGCGCCGCGCATCTTTGCCTGTTTCGACCAGCCCGACCTCAAGGCGCCCTACCGCGTCAGTGTGGCCGCCCCGGAGGACTGGGTCGTGCTGGGCAACGGGCGCGCCGACCGTACGTCGCCCGGACACTGGACCCTGGCCGAGACCAGACCGCTGTCGACGTACTTCGCGACACTGGTGGCCGGGCCCTACCACTCCGTGACGAGCGAGCACGACGGCATCACACTCGGCCTGCACTGCCGCCAGTCCCTCGCAGCGCACCTCGACAAGGACGCCGATGAGCTGTTCGAGGTCACCCGGCAGTGCTTCGACGAGTACCACCGGCTGTTCGGAATCCGCTACCCCTTCGGTGACTACCACCAGGCATTCGTCCCGGAGTTCAACGCGGGGGCGATGGAGAACCCCGGCTGCGTGACGTTCAGCGACGACCTCGTCTTCAAAGCTCAGGCGACGGACTCCTTCCGCGCGAACCGGGCCAACATCGTCGCGCATGAGATGGCTCACCAGTGGTTCGGCGACCTCGTCACGATGCGCTGGTGGGACGACCTGTGGCTCAACGAGTCCTTCGCCGAGTACATGGGATACCGCGTGACGCACGACGTCACCCGATTCAAGGATGTATGGGTCGAGTACGCCTTCGAGACAAAGGCCTGGGGGATGGCAGCGGACCAGCGCTCCTCCACCCATCCGATCGCCGGCAACGGCGCCGCCGACGCGCAGCAGGCATTGACAGACTTCGACGGGATCTCCTACAGCAAGGGCACGGCCGCACTGCGGCAGCTCAACACGTACCTCGGCGACGAAGCCTTCCTCGCCGGGGTGATCGACCACCTGCGGCGGCACGCCTACGGCAACGCCACGTTGGCGGATCTGCTCACCTCGTGGGAGCAGTCGAGCGGCAAGGACGTCCGCGCCTGGGCCGCGGCGTGGCTGCGGACGTCTGGTGTCGACACGCTCTCCTGCGAGGTCCGCGACGGCGCCGCCGTCATCCAGCGGGTTAACGGGTCCCCTGTGGACGTGGCGCGTCCCCATGCCCTCACGGTCACCGCGTACGACGCCGAGGGGCAGGGAGAGGCGCGGGAGGTGGTGATCACCGACGCCACGACGCGCATCCCGATCAAGCGCATCGCCGCCGCCGGTCTCCTGCTGCCCGACTCGGGCGACGAGACGTGGGCGAAGATCAGCCTGGACGCGGCATCGCTCCAGCGGGTCCCGACCCTGCTGGCCCGCATTCGCGAGCCGTTGGCGCGGGCTGCCATCTGGGGCGCCCTGAGAGAGGGGCTGTTCGACGCGACAGTCAGTCCCGAGCTCTACCTTCGAGCCATCGAGGAGGCATTGCCATTGGACTCCGATCTGACCGCGGAGAGCGTCCTCGGTGGCGCGTTCAAGGGAGCGATCGCCGAGCTGGGACGGTACTTCACGGCGCCGGACGACCGCCGCCGGTTGGCAGCTGTCGCGTCTGGACTCGTCGACCAGGCAGCTCCCGGCAGCAACCGGCAGCTCATCGCCGTACGAGCGCTGATCGGGCTCACAAACGAGCCAGATCTGCTGCACGGCTGGCTGTCGGGCGCGACCACCCCTGCCGGCGTCGTGACCGACGAGAACTTCCGGTGGCGCCTCACCAAGGCGTTGTGCTCCATGGGCGAGCTCGGCCCTGACGAGGTCGCCGCGGAGACCCAGCGCGACCCATCCTCGCAAGGTGCACTGCATGCGCTCCAGTGCCGCGCGGCCATGCCGGACGCGAAGACGAAGGCGGACGTGTGGGAGGCAATCACCACGGACGCCGGCCTTAGCAACTACGAGCTCTACGCCCTCGCCCAGAGCTTCTTCCCGCGCGAGCAGGTCGAGCTCACTGCGCCTTACACCGGCCGATACTTCACCGATGTCCCGCTGACTGCGCAGATCCGGACGGGGTGGATCGTCGAGCGCACCGCGATTCTCGGGTACCCCCGCTACGCGGTCGACGAGTCGACGCTCAGGCTGGCCGATGCGTGCCTGGCACGGGAGGACCTGGACACGGGCGTTCGACGCTCCATCGGCGACTCGACAGACGATCTGCGTCGGGTGCTGGCAAGCCGGCAGCAGTTCGAGGACTCGAGGCGTCACCACTGAGCACGGCCGCCGCACGAACCTCGACCCAGCAGCGCCGGACAGCCCAGGCGCTACTGTCGCCAGGGTGAGCCTCAGCAAGCGGCCAGGCCCGGTGACGCGAAGGATCGTCCACGAGGTCCTCTCCGACGACGTACGCCGTCGACCCGACAGCGTCGTGACGGAGGAGCCACTCGAGATCAGGCTCGGTTGGCCCGGCCAGCCGTTGACACGGGTCGTCGTCACGATGCGCACGCCCGGCTCCGACTTCGAGCTTGCGGCCGGCTTCCTGCTCTCAGAAGGTGTGCTCGCCGTCGGCCAGCGGCCGCACACCGTCGCCTACTGCGTGGATCGGGACCTCGACAGGGAACAGCGCTACAACGTTGTCAGCGTGACCCTGGGCAGCCCTCCGCTGCGGCACCCGGGACGACGATCGACCTCCATGTCGTCAGCCTGCGGGGTCTGTGGGGCGGAGAGCCTCCAGGAGGTGTTCACCCCTGACGACGTGCCGTTGAAGGTCGTCGAGACGGTCGCCCCCCAGGTCCTGCACGCGCTACCAGACATCTTGTTGGCAAGGCAGCCGCTCTTCGAGGCCACTGGTGCCATCCATGCGGCGGGCGTCTGCACCTTCGACGGCGAGGTCATCGCGACGCGCGAGGACATCGGGAGACACAACGCCGTCGACAAGGTCCTCGGCGCTCGCGTCCTCGGCACGATCGCCTTCGGACAAGATGTCGTGCTCTGCGTGAGCGGACGCATCGGGTTCGACATCATCACCAAGGCGGTGGCGGGCCGGATCAGCACGGTCGTCGGGGTGGGCGGACCGTCAAGCCTCGCGCTCGACCTCGCTGAGACTGCTGGGATCACTGTGTGCGGCTTCACCCGGGGGTCACGATCGGTGGCCTACACGCACCCGGAACGGATCCGGCGCGCCTGAAACGATGGCGCATCGCATCGTCCGAACGGGCGAATCCTGCGCTCGCAAGGTCTCGAGACGGTAAAGAGACGCTGAGAGGTTGTGGATTATGGGCATCTGGACCTTTGCGGGGGGCACACTAGGAAGGTGATGGATGTAGCCCTCGGAGTCACCTGCTCCCACCAGCCGGCCTGCCCGGCCGCCGACGCATGCGACCGCGAGGCTGCCCACACGGTCGCGACGCACCCCGAGCAGGGTTGGAGTCTCCTGTGCAACGGTGTCCTGCTCTTCGACGACACCGGCGAGCTGCTACCGAACGGCGTCGTTATCGCGCCACACCGGCCCACCGACGTCCGCCCCGAGCGGTTCCGGCACCTGGCCTCCTGACCGACAGCTCGCACGGCGGCGCTTGTAGGCTGCCGCAATGTCCTCGAACTCCGAGATCGACCCCGCGTTCCAGGAACTTCCGCTGACCAAGCTGGCGCAGACCGCGCTCGAGCGGGCCCGTGACTTCCACGCCGAGCACGCCGACTTCCGGCTCGAGCGGTTGCGCACCCAACGGCTCAACCTCAAGGACGCCGGCCTGGTCGATGCGTCGACAAGAGACGATCTCGGGTTCTGCGTCCGGGTCATCGTCGACGGCGCATGGGGGTTTGCCGCAGGCGTCGGCCTGACCACCGAGTCCGTGGTACGTGTCACCGAGCAGGCGATCGCGATCGCTCGGGCAGCCAAACCGGTCGTGTCGGAACGCATCGAGCTAGCTGACGAGCCTATCCACGCGGACAAGACCTGGGTGTCGAGCTACGAGGTCGACCCGTTCTCCGTGCCGCTTGCCGAGAGGGTCGGCCTCCTCGAGGAGTGGAGTCGGACGCTCTTGCTTCATCCGTCGGTCGACCACGTCGCCGCGATCGTCAACCAGGTGCACGAGAACAAGTTCTACGCCGACTCCGCCGGCACGACGACTCTTCAACAACGCGTGCGGATCGACCCCGAGGTGGAGGTGTACGGCGCCGACCACCAGCGGGGTGTCATCGACTCCATGCGGACCGTCGCGCCACCTGTCGGTCGTGGGTGGGAGTACCTGACCGGGACAGGCCATGACTGGGCGACCGAGCTCGTCCAGCTGCCTGACCTGCTCGCCGAGAAGCTCGCCGCACCCCCGGTCGACGCGGGTCGCTACGACCTGGTCATCGATCCCTCGAACCTTTGGCTCACGATCCACGAGAGCATCGGCCACGCCACCGAGCTCGACCGTGTGCTCGGCTACGAGGCGAGCTACGCAGGGACCTCCTTCGCCACTCTTGACGGCCTTGGACGTCTGCAGTACGGCTCGCCTCACCTCAACGTCACCGGCGACCGGACCGTTGAGCACGGGCTGGCAACCACCGGGTACGACGACGACGGAGTCGCGACCCAGCAGTTCGACTTGATCAAGGACGGCGTCCTCGTCGGATACCAGACGGACAGGCGGATGGCGAAGCTGATGGACTGGGGTCGCTCGACCGGCTGTGCGTACGCCGACTCCGCCGGCCACATCCCCATCCAGCGGATGGCCAACGTGTCGATCAAGCCAAGCCCCCAGACCATCTCGACCGCGGACCTGATCGCGCAGGTCGACCGCGGGCTGTTTGTCGTCGGCGACAAGTCGTGGAGCATCGACATGCAGCGCTACAACTTCCAGTTCACCGGTCAGCGCTTCTACGAGATCCGCGACGGCGAGCTCGAGGGGCAGCGACGTGACGCCGCCTACCAGGGCACGACCACCGACTTCTGGGGGTCGATGGACGCCATCGGCGGCGAGGAAACGTGGGTCATGCACGGCGCGTTCAACTGCGGCAAGGCGCAGCCGGGGCAGGTCGCCTCGGTGAGCCATGGTTGTCCCAGTGCGTTGTTCCGTGACATCGCGATTCTCAACACGAACACCGAAGGAGGTCGCTGACATGTCGACTCCTCAGACCCTTGTCGAGCACGCGATCGAGGCTTCCACCGCTGACCACTGTGTGGTCGTCCTCGAGCAGTCGTCGACGGCGAACCTGCGCTGGGCGGTCAACACCTTGACGACGAACGGCATCATGACGGCCTCGACCATCACGGTGGTGTCGATCGTCGACGGGGCCAGGGGTCAGGCGGTCGGAGTGCTGTCGCGCACGGCGACAACACGGAGCCAGGTCGCGTTGCTCGTCGCGGAGGCCGACGAGGCAGCTCGCTCGGCCGCGCCTGCTGAGGATGCAGCGCCGCTCGTCGAGGGCGACCCATCCGGTGACTGGGCGACGTCGCCCGGCCACACCAGCCTCGAGACCCTCGAGACGTTCGGTGCGTCGCTGGGTGAGGCATTCGACCGCGCGAGGTCGGCCGGCCAGCTGCTGTACGGCTACGTCGAGCATGCCGTCACGACGACGTACCTCGCGACGTCCACGGGCCTTCGACTTCGACATGAGCAACCCACCGGGCATGTGGGCATCACCGCGAAGCCGGCTGACCTGACTGCGTCCGCGTGGGTGGGCCAGGCCGTCGAGCAGCTTGACGAGGTGGACGTGTCAGGGTTGGACGCTGAGCTGGTCAGACGTCTCGGCTGGGCAGGGAGAACCGTCGAGCTGCCGGCAGGGCGGTACGAGACGCTGCTTCCTCCTACGGCGGTCGCAGACCTTGCCATCTACGCGTACTTCGTGGCCAGTGGTCGGGATGCTCACGAGGGTCAGACCGTCTTCAGTGATCCTGCCGGGGGCACCAGGGTCGGCCAACAGATCGTCAGCACCGACGTCACGCTGGCTTCGGACCCGGCGGCGGCCGGCCTCGCGGCGACACCCTTCGCGCTCGCCACATCGTCCGGCTCGGCTGCCAGCGTCTTCGACAACGGTACGCCGCTCGGCCACACCGAGTGGATCCGAGACGGCAGGTTGAAGGCGCTGCAGACGAGCCGTCATACCAGCGCACTCACCGGGCTGGCGACGACGCCCGTGGTCGACAATCTGCTCGTGAGCGTCGACGGCGGGCAGGGCACGGTGGACGACATGGTCGCGTCCTCCGACCGGGCGCTGCTGCTCACCTGTCTCTGGTACATCCGTGCGGTGGACCCGCAGACGCTGTTGCTGACGGGTCTGACCCGCGACGGTGTCTACCTGGTCGAGGGCGGCGAGGTGGTCGGGGCAGTCAACAACTTCCGGTTCAACGAGAGCCCCATCGACCTGCTGGGCCGGTTCACCCAGGCGGGGGCGACCGAGCGCTCGTTCTCGCGGGAGTGGGGGGACTACTTCCCCCGCACGGCCACGCCGGCGCTGCGGATCCCGGACTTCAACATGTCGAGCGGCAGCCAGGCCAGCTGAGCTGGTCCGACGATCACGCGGGTCGGAGCGGTTGTCCTCACGAACGCCACCACCGGCCTGGACCCGGAACGGCTGAGCTCCGAGCTGATCGAGGCGAGCGAGCCGTCGCTCCTCGAATCGGGGCCAGCACCGCTTGACC
>Ga0136625_1000117_pt1 | contig 20313 bp, 21 predicted proteins | sample AntDrymUQ4832306_2_FD_104672 | JGI IMG/M metagenome (GOLD analysis project Ga0136625, IMG submission 104672) | Polar desert sand microbial communities from Dry Valleys, Antarctica - metaG UQ483 (23.06) | ecosystem: Environmental > Terrestrial > Soil > Desert | place: Antarctica: Dry Valley...
AGCCACCACAAGCCGAGCAGGGCGTTGCCGGCGAGGCCGAGCAGGAGCGCGGCCGAGAGGTAGGAGCAGAGGAGGTTCTGCTGGCCCTCGCCTGGAGGGCGACCGATCCCATGCGCTCACCGATGCGCCGCTTTGCCCGCCCGAGGTAGGGCATGAGCAAGAGGCTCGTGATCGAGAGGGCGATCCCCACGTGGCTCGCGTCGGGGTGCTCGCCGACGATCAGGGCATCGAGGGACTCGTAGCCGACGTATGGGGCGAGGAGGAAGAACTGGATGGCGACGAGGGCCTGCGCGCGGCGCTCGGCTGCCTCGGACAGAAGCCGGGCGCCTGTGAAGCGCCAGATGATGATCAGAGAGGCAAAGCCCTCGATGGCCGAGTCAATGCCAAAGCCGATCAGAGCCGGCGAGGCGGCGATGATGCCCGCAGCGATGGCCACCGCGCCCTCGAGGGTCATGTAGGCGAGGCTCGCCCACGAGAGGAGCTTCGCCCGGCGGGCGAGGCCAAGCCACTCGCGACGCGCGACCGTCGGCGCCTGCGCGGCGGGCTGGGGCAGCTCGACGGTGCTGCTCACGTGGCGATCATGGCCGACCCGGCGAGAACGGACGCGAGCACCGAGCGGCCCCGATCGGTGAGGGCGTAGAACACGGTTCGCCCGTCCCGACGGGTGGTGGCGAGGCCGGCGTCGCGCAGGGCGCGCAGATGGTGGGAGACGAGGTTCTGAGCCCGCTCGAGGACCCATGCGGCGTCGCAGACGCACAGCTCCTCGCCCTGGGCGAGCGCGGCCGCGAGCGCGAGTCGCGTCGGATCGGCAAGGGCCTGCGCCCGGGCGGCGGCGCGCTGGGCGTCCTCGACGCCGAGGCGAGTCCGGCGCAGCTCCTCGGCCCGCGGCAGGTCGAGGCACAGGAGGTCGCAGTGGTCGGCCGCCATCTGCACATCCTAACGGTCATTGCTATGTACGTAGGGCTCCTCGCGCAGAGCAGGAGCGCTTTCAGCCGGGTCGCTCGTTCTCGCCCAGGAAGCCCTGCAGGATGGCGGTCAGGCGCTCGGGCTGATCCTCGGGGATGAAGGTGCGACTGCCGGGGACCGTGACGAAGTCGGCCACGGGCAGGAGCTCCGCGAGCCGCCTTCCGTGCTCGATCGGGAAGAGCTTGTCCTCCGCGGCCCACACCACGAGGGCCGGCCTTGCGAAGCCGCGCAGGGCCTCTGCCGCCTCGTAGGTGTGCCGGGTGTCGACGGCGCGCAACAGCGCCGCGAGGTCGCGCCGGATCCCGGGATCGCGGCGAAGGGGCTCGGTGTAGGACCGCATGACCCTCGGCTCGAGCGGATCTCGGGTCGCCCAGCCGTAGGCGAGCGGCAGACGCTGGACGACCCTCGACTGAACCGACCGCGCCACGCACCACATCGCTGCGCGCGAGCGCACAGCCCACAGCAGATAGCGCTGGGGAGTCGGCGGAAACTTCTCGAACGCATCGCACGAGGTCAGCACGAGCCGGGCGATCCGCTCGGGATGGTGGCCGACGAGCCATTGGGCGATCGCACCGCCGGTGTCGTTGGCGACGATTGCGACATCCTCGAGTCGAAGGGCCTCTGTGAAGTCCGCCACGATTCGCGCCAGCCCCGGCAGCGAGAGGTCCGTGCCATCTCGGAGTGGGTGGGAGTGCGCGCCGAGGGGCAAGTCCGGGACGATGCAGCGCCGGCCCTTCGCGAGCGTCGGCACGACGGCGCGCCAGAGGTCGCCGTTGACCCCGACACCGTGCACGAAGACGACCGGCGCTCCGCTGCCGCGCTGGCGGTACTCGATCGTGCCGGCGGGCAGGTCGACCGTTCGCCGCTCGCCCAACTCAGCGCTTACGGACACGGGGCCTCACCCGCCCTCGTGCGCGGCCATGCCTGCGCGGCCGTCGCATCACGCTGCAGGCGCGGCGGCGGAACGCGGCGTCCAGCGCTGACATCGTCCACATGACTCGAGGTGCTCCATCGTGCGCCGGCCGATGATCGCGGAGTGACCGCCGGGCCGCGAAGCACACTAGGAGACCATGGCGCTGCTCGACCCGGTCCGGTTCGCGCGCATGGCCGGCTCGTCGATCTTCGGGCCGGACGCGGCCTTGTGGGTGACCGACTTCCTCAACGCCGCGTACCACGCGCGCCCGACCGGCCAACGCGATGTCGACGATCTTCGCCTTGCTCACGCTCTGCTGACGACGTGGTGGTGGCGCTCGGGCGCGCGCCGCGCCTCCACGTGTTCGACCTCGCAGCCTTCCACCGTGCGTTCTGGAGGCGACGACTACGCAAGCGGGGTGGATCGCCACGAGGCACGCTCGATCGGGCCAGCCTGCTGGAGGGTGGCGAGAGCCTCTTTGACTTCGGGTTCGCCGATGCGTATCGAGATCCCGCGCGGCGCGCCTGGGGCATCGCTTTCGCCGACGAGCCCGAGCGAGCGCGCTACATGCCCGAGCTTCGCTTGCGCCATGCCGTCCTCCGCGCACTCTCACCACCCATCGATCCGGCCGTTCAGCAGCTTTGGCACACGTACCCACCGGTCGGCATTCCGTCGACGGATGCTCTGTGCGACTTCCTCGGGAGGCCGGGTTGCTGGCCCCCACGGCGCAGGTGCGAAAGCGCGCCGCGCGCCTGCACGAGGCCACGATCACGGTCACGACTCCTGACACGCTGTGGGCCACCGACGCGACCGAGGGCTGGTCAGAGGAGGGCCGCTCGGCGATCTTCGCGGTCATCGATCACGCCTCCGGGGAGGTGTGGGCCGACGCGTCGCTGCGGATGGACCGCTGGGCGGCCGCCGACCTGCTGCGGGAGGTGACCATCGAGCGCTTCGGCTCGGTCAAGCGGGCGGTCGCCGCTGGCCTGGCGCTGCGCTACGACGGCGGCCCGTGCTTTCGCTCTGCCCACTACCAGGCCGAGATCGATCACCTCGGGATCGCCCGCAGCCCGGCCTACCACTACGAGCCCGAGACCAACGGCTGCGTCGAGCGCTTCATGGGCATCCTCAAGGAGCAGGTGCTCTGGATCGAGCGCTTCGAGACCCACGTGGCGCTGCGCGCCCGCGTGCGCGAGTTCGCCCGCGCCTACAACCAGTCGTGGCTGCTCGAGCGCCACGGCTACCGCACACCGATCGAGGCGCGCGAGCACCTGCTCCGTCAGGCGCTCGTGGCATGATCACCGCTGTTCACCACAGAAGTGTCCGGTGAACCGGGGCCGGGACAGCCGCCCGAGCGTCGATCATCCAGCGTGGCTACGTCACGGTCACGCGCGTGGTCAAGGGCACTGACCTCGGCAGCCACGTCAGGCGCCTGTCGGAGGGGCTCGCCGGCGCGAGAAGAAACGAGCCGCCCGCGATGCCAGTTGGCGCCAGTCCCCGACGGCGCTCGACCTGACGACCCACGTCGGACACTTCATGGGCCGCGCAGTCAGTCACTTCGTGGTCTACGAGCACGCCGGCCGGGGATGGGTCCGGGACATCGGCCAATGGGACTCGATGCCGTGGCACCTGGCCGCCGCGTATCGCGCGGCCGGGCGGGATGCCCAGGCTGACTTCTGGGGATACGGGGACCCGTCGCGCTCGATGCTCGCGCAGATGGGGATGGTCGCCGGCCAGGGCTGAATGTGGTCACGCGTCGTCGACGAAGCGTGATCAACTCAGGCTGGGCTTCGCGGGCCTGAAGTGCCGTCGGCGCGACCGTCGCCACGGGACTTGACAACCTGTGGACATGGCGATGTTCACGCTCGACGCACTCGCTCTCCCGATCGTGCAGGCCCCCACGGCGGGAGGTCCGTCAACGCCGGCGCTCGCCGCCGCGGTTTCCGGCGCCGGCGGTCTCGGATTCCTCGCCGCCGGCTACAAAGCTCCTGACGCGCTGCGCGCGGACCTCGACGAGCTGCGGTCGCTGATGGCGGATGAGGGTCCCCTTCGGGGTCAACGTCTTCGCACCGCCCGGGCATGGGGCCGGCGCCGCGGACGTCACGGCCTACGCCGAGACGCTGCGCAGCGAGGCCGAGCGAACCGGGACCGCGCTGGGCGAGCCGCGCTGGGACGACGACCGCTACGCCGAGAAGCTCGACCTGCTCTGCCAGGAGCGGGTCCCGGTCGTCTCCTTCGTGTTTGGATGCCCGCCACCGCAGGATGTGCGACGCCTCCACGAAGTGGGCGCGGCCGTCTGGGTGACGGCGACAACGCCCGATGAGGCAGGCGCGGCGAGCGCGGCCGGCGCCGACGCGGTGACGTGCAGGGCGCCGAGGCGGGCGGACACCGCGGCGGCTTCGACGACAGCTCGCCAGGCAATCTCGGGCTGCTCGCCCTACTCCAGCTGGTCCGCGCGACGGTCGGCGACGCGTTGCCTCTCGTGGCCACCGGCGGCATCGCGACTGGCCATGGCGTCGCGGGAGTCCTCGCAGCCGGCGCTGCGGCAGCGCAACTCGGAACGGCCTTCATGCTCTGCCCCGAGGCAGCGACGACACCCGCACACCGCGAGGCGATCACACAAGGCCAAGCGCCAACCGCGCCGACGCGAGCGTTCACCGGGCGCACCGCGCGCGGGATCGTCAACCGCTTCCTCCACGAGCACTCGGCCGACGCCCCTGGTGCCTATCCGGAAGTCCACCACCTGACCGCTCCTATCCGAACGGCGGCGCGGCAGCGCGACGACGTTGACGGCTTCAATCTCTGGGCCGGGGAGGCCTACGACCTCACCGAGTCGGTGCCCGCCGCTGAGCTGATCATCCAGCTCGCCGAGCACGCCCGAACCGCGCTCGCCGCCGCCACACGGCGGGTTTGACTCGGCCGTCGAGCAAAGACGCGGTGTGCGTCGCCCCGAGCTGGGCTGCTTTCGCCCGGGACCTGGGATGCGGGTGCAATGTCGGGCCCACTGACCGGGAAGGTGGCCCTCGTCGCAGGCGCTACTCGCGGTGCCGGGCGCGGCGCAGCGGTCGCCCTCGGAGAGGCGGGCGCCACGGTCTACTGCACGGGTCGCTCGACCGCGGAGCGGCGCTCGGAGTACGACCGCCCGGAGACGATCGAGGAGACCGCCGAGCTCGTGGGAGCCGCCGGCGGAGAGGGCATCGCCGTCGAGGTCGATCACCTGGACCCGGCGTAGGTCGAGGCGCTGGTCCGGCGGATCGATCTCGAGCGAGCTCGGCTGGACCTGCTGGTCAACGACATCTGGGGCGGCGAGAAGCTGGCCGAGTGGGACACGCCGGTCTGGGAGCACGACCTCGGTGGCGGACTGCGCACGCTGTGCCTGGCGATCGACACGCACCTGATCACCAGTTCTACGACCTGGCCAAGACGGCGGTCACCCGACTCGCGTTCGCCCAGAGCAAGGAGCTCACGCCGCACGGCTGCACCGCCGTGGGGTACGTCCCGGCCCCATCGCGCGAGGAGAGCCGAGTAGGTCGGCGACAGTGCGCCCCTCCCACACTCGCTCAATCGCTCCTTGGTCGACGCTCAGCGCGAGCGCGTCCGAGATGAGGCGTCATGGGGTGAGCGGCGTCGCCCAGCAGGGTGAGCCGGTTGCGGCTCCATCCGCGCCGCGGCTCCCGATCGACTATCTCGTGGAAGAGAACGCCCTGCTCGGGGGTCGCCGCCACAATGGCCTGGACCCGCGGATCCCAGCCGGGGAAACGGGCCAGAGCCTGCTGCTTGCGACTCCCTTCAGTAATCCCGCGATCACCCGGGGAGGGCGTCGTCCCGAACCAGTAGACGCGGTCGGGGCCCAGCAGTACGAAGCCGAAGACGGCGCTCGGACCCCAAAAGCTCTCCCACCGGGACGGATGCCGCGTCGAAGTCGGCGATGCCCCGCCAGGCGCCGTAGCCGGCAGGCCGCGGCGAGCCGTCCCCGAGGACTCGGGCGCGCACCACCGAGTCGAGCCCATCCGCGCCGACGAGGAGATCGACGTGCTCCTCTCCCCGCCGTCTCGTCGAGTCCGTCCACGCACCACCCGAGGTCGGGGGCCTCACCGCCGAGGGCATCGAGCAGCGCGGCTTGCAGGTCGGCCCGGTGGACCGCCAGGGTCGGGTCGCCGACCCGCCTCTCGAGCTCCGCCGGGTCGCTCTCGAGCAGGAGAGCGCCGTTGTGCGAGCGTATCCCACCCGCGGGGATGCGATGACCCACCTTCGAGACGGCATCGGCCAGGCCCAGCCGGCGCAGAGCGCGTACGGCGTTCGGCCAGAGCGTGAGCGCGGCTCCGGTGGGCGCGAGATCGGCGGCCTGGTCGACCACCCGGACGGGGAGCCCGTGCCCGCGCAGCGCGATCGCCGTACAGAGTCCGCCGATCCCGGCGCCGACGACCAGTGTCTGGGGCACTGCGCGACCCGAAGGCTTCCGGTTGCTCAGATGCCGCAGCGCGCATCGGCGTCGGCGCCGACCGCCACCGGCTCGCTCAGATGCGGCCTGAGCTCGTCGTCCGCCCCGTCCGCCCCGTCGAGCTCGCCCGATAGCAGCAGCGCCATGGCGGCCAGGGCGATCAGCACCGTGCCGTAGACCTCGGCGGTGTCGCGCAGCCCGAACTGGGTGACGGCCACGCCGGCGGCGGCCGCCGGCACGCTGAACGCGACATAGGCCACGGTCAGGACCGAGGAAACGAGCTCGCCGCGCCGCTCGGGCGGCGCCATGTCGGTGATCACGCCGAAGACCGCGGCGAAGGCGGGCCCGAACCCGAGCCCGCATATCGCGGTGCCCACTAGAAAGCCGGTGTTGGAGCCGACGGCGAGCGCCGCGAGTGCGATCCCCACTCCGACGATCAGGGCCCCGAGACCGGCCCGGGCCGTGAACCGTGGGCTGAGGTGATGCACGCGAGGCGCGGTGATCGCGCTTATCCCGGCCATCAGGAAGATCGGCAGGCTGCCGAGAAGGTGGCTGCGCTCGCCCAGCACCTCGGCCGTGAGCGACGGTCCGAGCGAGAGCACGAGGCCGCCGAGCGCCCAGGTAGCGGTCAGCGAGGGCAGGGCGCGCAGGAATGCGGACCGGGCGTGAGGGGGCACGCCGACGCGAGGCCGAAGCGACGCCCGCCATTCGCCGTCGGGCACGACCGTCTCCGGCACCGCGAGCACAGCCGGCACGGCGACGACGAAGGCGGCGATGAGCAGGGAGTAGACGAGCACCGTGGGCGCGGGCCCGAGGTCCACGAGCGCCCCGGTCACGACCGCGCCGAGCGAGAGGCCGGCCATCGGCGCGACCACCCCGACGAGGGCGCCGAGCCACGGCCGCTCCGGCGGCTGGAGGTCGAGGAGCGCGGCGGTGATGGCGCCCATCGCCACCCCGGTCGCGATGCCCTGGAGCACGCGGGCCACGAACAGCCACTCCACCTCGGTGGCGCCGACGAAGGCGACCATCGCGAGGATCTCCAGCACCAGCCCGGCCACGATCACCGGCCGGCGGCCCAGGTGGTCGGAGTGCGAACCCGCCACGAGCAGGGCGGCCAGGAGCGCCAGCGCGTACACCGCGAAGACGCTCGTCAGGGTGATCGCCGAGAAGTCCCAGCGCTGCTGGTAGACCACGTATAGCGGCGAGGGCGCACTCGAGGCGAACAGCAGGGCGCTGAGCGTGGCGGCCAGGAGCCCAGAAGGCGGTGGGACGGCGGAGTCGCTTCACTTATGGATGGTTAGCAGACGGTGTCTGGGCACCGTCGCCGACGCCCACCGGCCTGCCTCCGAATGCCTATCGCGCCGGTCGAGTCAAGCGGCCGTGCGCAGCGCTTGCTCGAGAACCTCGAGCGGGTCGCGATTCACGGCGTCCTCGGAGATCGCCTCGAACTCGCGGGCGCCGACCTCGTCCCGGGCCTCCCTCGTCACCCTCGAGACAAAGAGTTGGGCGCTCGGCCACAGACCGACTCGAAGCCTCCGCCGTGCGGCGTCCGCCACCGACACGGCGAGTGCCGCCGCCCTCGGCTCGCCGTGGACGTCTCGACCGGCTCGCGCGGCGACTGCTTCGACAATGCCGCGATCGAGAGCTTCCACGCCACGCTAAAGAAGGACCTCATCAACCGCCGATCCTGGCCGACCAAAGCCGAGGTGCGCACGGCGATGTTCGAGTACATCGAGACGTTCTCCAACCGACGACGACGTCACCCCGGCTCGCCATGTTGAGCCCCGCCGAGGCCGTCGTGGCCGCCGCCGGCCCCGTGGTCTCCGAGCGCGAGCGGACCGTCCACCGCTCCCCGGCCTGCTCCTCGATGGTCGGCGGGCTCGAGGCCCTGACGGGTCCCGGCGACACCCTCGTATACACCGACGCGGTGATCCTCGAGACGTCGCTGTTCGCCCTCGTTCCCGGCAGCTCGGCGAGGTCGTCGCGCGGATGCGCGAGGGCGGCTGGGCGCTCTACGACGTCCACGGCGGCCACCTGCGCCCGCTCGACGACGCGCTCGCCCAGCTGGACCTCACGTTCGTGCGCGAGGACGGCCCGCTGCGCGGCGGCCACCGCTACGCCACGGCGGTCCAGGCCGACGCGCTATACAAGAGCTGGGGGGGCCCTGATCGCGCGGGTGCGTGCGCGCTCGGGAGAACCTCAGCCGCGCCGGAAATCTCGGGCGCCGAGGCGCCGTACGCGCGCTCCGGCGCGGCGGAGGCGGAGGTAGGACAGCTCGCCGTGCAGCAGCCGCTGCAGCAGGCCCGGGCGCCGGAGGTAGTGCGCGTCGATCCGGGGCAGGGCGTACACGTCTGCGGGCGGCGCGACGATGTCCATGTGCGTGCCGCAGCACGCGGCGTACGCTGCCGCGATGAGCGTCCGCGCCGCCCCGGACGGCGGGTCGCCGTAGGGGGCCGCGAACGTCGTGATCGGTACCCCCGCCGCCGCGGCGAGGCGCTCTCCGCACCCGACGATCTCCTCCTCCAGCGCCGTGCCGGACAGGTGCCCGAGGGGCCGGTGCGACATCGTGTGCGCCCCGATCTCGAACCCCTCCGCGGCCAGGCGCGCGACCGCCGCGCCGGTCAGCAACGGGCGCCGGGGGACACCGGCCGGCTGCGTCGGCCAGTCGTTCGCGCCGCCGAGGTACCCCGCGACGCAGTAGGCGGTGGCCGGCCACCCGTGCCGACGCAGGAGCGGCGCGGCGTGCTCGGCGACGCTGGCCAGGCCGTCGTCGAAGGAGAGCGCGACGGTGCCCGGGCGCAGCGTGCCCGCCGTGAGCCGCGACGCCAGCGTGGCGACGGTCACCACGTCGGCGCCGGCCCGCTCGAGGACCGTGAGATGGACGGCGAACAGGTCCGGCGCGACGAAAAGCGGCGGCGGCCCGGCGTCGACGCCGTGGTAGGTGAGGATGAGTGGGGCGACGGTCACGACGGGGCGGCTGCGCCGCCGACCTCGTGCGCGGCGAGCTCAGCGAGCTCGATCCTCCCGGTCGCGCGCGCACTATCGCCGATCAGAGTGAAGTAGTCGCGCAGATGCGTCGCCTCCGTCCACCGCCGCAGGAAGTCGGCGCGTGCGATGCCGCCGAGCTGCGCGCGCCACGCCGGCTCGGCGGCGAGGCGCCCGATCACGGCGCGCAGCTCGTCAGCCGTCCGGTAGCCGATCACGGCGTCGCTGCTGCGCGCGAGCTCGCCGAGCGCCCCGAAGTCCCGCACGACCGCGGGCACGCCGTGAGCCATCGCCTCCACCGCAGCGAGGCCGAACGTCTCGTGTCCGGCCGAGGGGACGACGACGGCTAGCGCGTCGCGCTGGAGGGCCGCGAGCTCGTCGCTCCCCAACCAGCCCGTGAACTCGACGCGCTCGCGCGCAGCGGCGGCCCTGCGCATCGCGCCCTCCAGTGAGCCCGACCCGGCGACCACCAGCCGGGCCGCCGCCCCCGGCCCGAAGGCGGGGAGCATGCTCATCGGACCCTTGATCGGCTCCAGCCGGCCGGCGAAGAGTACGAACGGTCCCCGCGCCACATCAGCACGCGGCGACGGTGGCGGCCCCGGATCCGGGACGAAGTGCGGCAGCACGCTGATCGGGATGCTGCTCGCGAGCCGTTCGTGCAGCCGGGCGGACGTCTCGCTCAACGCGATCAGCGCGTCGAGGTGGGCGAGCCCCCGTTCGAGCACGCCGCTGCCGCGCCACAGCTGGGGCGGGCGCCCGTGGCGCAGCGTGCAGCGTGCGCAGTGCGGCTCGACGCAGACGCGGCGCTGGTCCTGCCAGAGCACGTGCATCGGGCACACGAGCCAGTGCTCGTGCGCAGTGTAAAGCTTCAAGCCGTCGCCGAGGGCCAGGACGCCCGGCCCGCCCAGCAGCGACGGGTTGTGGAAGTGCAGGACGTCGAAGCGCTCCGCCAGGATCCGTCGGAGCTGCCCCTCGACCAGCAGTGGGCGACCGGTCAGGTAGGTGGCCAGCGGCGACAGCCGGCCGAGGCCCGCGTCGATCGGGACGAGCCGGACGGGTCCGTCCCGGTCGCTGGGCGGATGGTCGGACCCACCGCTCGCACGGTATCCCTCCTGCGAATGCACCACCGTGACGTCGTGGCCGCGGGCGGCGAGCGCGTGGGCCAGTCGTTGGATCTGCACCCCGTCCCCACCGAAGTTCCACGGCGGGTAGAACGTGGTTAAGAAGCAGAACCGCAACGGTCGCGGCCGGATGCTGCGAGCCTGCACGAGGCGCGTCAGCCGGCCTGCATCGACCGTGTGTCGCCGGCCGCCTGCGCGGTGGCGGCGACGTCGTCGGGGAGCCCGTCCAGCGGAAGCGGGCGCGGCGTGGAGCCGCCGCGGCGGATGTGCGCGATCAGGCCGAGCGGCAGCGCCGAGAGTGCCGTCAGATGGTGCAGCGCGTGGAGGCCGATCCCGGCCGAGGATAGGCGGATGCCCCCGCGCCGGTAGAGCACCCCGTAGAAGCGCCGGTTGATCCACGTCATCGTCAGCGCACCGGCGGCAAGCGGCGCGGGGCGCCGCAGCCCGAGCGTTCCGGCCACGGCTGCGACGACCGTCAGCGCGCTGATCCGGTGCGGCCAGCCGAGGTTCAGGGTGTTCGGCACGCTCTTGCGCTCGATCAGCAGCCGGGTCCAAGGGATGCCGCGATCCCGGAGGTCGGACTTGAGCATGCCACGCAGCGTCCAGCTCTTCAGGTGCGCGCCCTGGATCTGGGGGATCAGCCGGATCCGCAGCCCCGCGTCGGTCAGCCGCATGCCGAGCTCGACGTCCTCGAGCATCGGCCGGGGGAAGCGCGGCCCGTCGAAGCCGCCGACCGCCAGAAACACGTCCCGGCGGATCGCGCCGATCCCGGCCCAGAACGTCTCGGCGTGGCCGGCGCCCTCGAGGTGGACGTTGTGGTGCAATAGGTTGCGAAACGAGGAGACCATCCCCAGCGGCGGGTGCTAGTCGTAGGAGCCGAAGACCGCGACGACGTCGGGGAAGTCGGCGAACGCCGCGCGGACGCTCTCCATCGCGTCAACGTGCAGCACGATGTCCGCGTCGACGAACAGCAGCACGTCGCAGCGCGCGCGCCGGGCCCCGAGGTTGCGGATCCGCGACGGGGAGCTCAGCTCCACGTCGTCGACGACGACGAGCTCGTCGCGCGGGCCCATGCCGACCCGCGCGCCTTCGAGGCAGGCGTCGAGGGTGGCCGGTTGGTTGGTCGCCGGGACGATGACCGAGATGCTCGGGAGTGCCGGGCTCACGCGGGTGACCCGTCCAGGGCGGGCATCAGGCGATCCCCGGGGGGCGATGTTCTCCGGGAGGCGACGGTAGGGCTGCTCCTCGTGGACGTGCTCCTCGTGGTACACGGATTCGACGTTGACCGCCCACAGGTCGTGACGGGTGCCGTGCAGGACGTTGTCGACCGCGCGCATCGCCGTGAGCATCGAGTGGTCGGAGTTGTTGTAGCGGTGCAGCCCGTTTTCGGCCGACCTGCTGCAGGTTCGCGACGCCGTTCAGCCAGGTGCGCAGGTGCCCGACGCGCGCGGTGTAGGACGCGTCGTACATCGGGTAGGCGAGCGGCACGCGGGTCACGTAGCCGCGCTCGACCGCGTGGGCCGGCGCGAGCCCGAGGGTCTCGAGCTCGCGAGTGGCGAGCGCGACGAGCTCCTCGTCGGTGCTGTCCCACAGCTCGTCGCCGGAGAAGCAGAAGTACTCGAGGCCGACGCACGCCTTGCCGGCGTCCGGGACCATCCACGGGCTCCAGGAGCGGTGGTTCTGAATGCGCCCGACGCGGACCCGCGGCTCGTGGATGTAGATCCAGTTGTCGGGGAAGAGATCCTCGCCGTCGACGACGAGCGCCACGGTGAGGAAGTCCCGGTAGCGCAGCCCGGCGGCCGCGTCCCGCACCGATGCCTCGGAGGCGGCTGGGTCATCGCGGGCACCGAGCGGAGCGGCAGCGACAAGATGACCTCCGAGCACGCGATCCGCTGCCCGCCGGCGTGCACCGCCACCACGCGATCGCCGTCCACCTCGAGCCGCTCGACGGGTCGGCTCGTCCGCACCTCGCCGCCGGTGGCCTCGATCTCGGCCCGCATCGCGTCCCACATCTGGCCCGGACCCAGCCGCGGGTAGTGGAACTCGGTGATCAGCGACTTCACGTCGCCGGAGCCGAGCCCGAACGCCTCGCGCGCCGCGGCGACGAACGAGAGGCCCTTGATGCGCTGGGCGGCCCACTCCGCGCGCAGCTCCGAGGCAGGGGACACCCCAGACCTTCTCGGTGTAGTCACGGAAGGACAGCTCGAACAGCCGGCGGCCGAAGCGGTTGGAGACCCACTGCTGGGCGCAGCAGAAACTCCTCGTCGAGGAGCTCGTGCCAGAGGTCGTCGACCTCCCGGGATTTGGCGAAGAAGCGGTGGCCCCCGAGGTCGAAGCGGTAGCCGTCGCGCACCTCGGTGCGCGCGAGGCCGCCGACCTGCGCTTCCTGCTCGAGCACGACGACCCGCCGGCCCGCCCGAGCCAGGAGGTACCCGGCGGTCAGCCCGGCCGGGCCGGCTCCGAGCACCACGTCGGCCGGTGACGTCCCGTCCACTGCGTTGGAATCGCCCATGCAACGTCCTATCCCCGGGCCCGTGGTGGCCGCCGTCCCCCGCTCCGCGCCTGTTCGCCGTGTTCGTCTGTCACGGTCTCGTCGACCCTCGTGGCCGATCGTGCACACCTAAGCAGGATCCCGTGGTCTCTGCAAGTGGCGCGCACGGACTCATACCTTTACCATCGGGTGGCCGATGAGCAGCCCGAAATTCGTCGGCGGGGCGCCGGCCCTTGGACTGTCACCGACGATCACCCGGCTGGCGGCCGGTGGCGTGCGCCCGAAGGCACGCGAGCGCGGAGCCCGGCGCTACCTTCCCGGCGGCTGGGCCCCCCGGGCGCTCCCGATCAACACGTTCGTGATCGAGCATTCGCAGGGCGTCTGCCTGTTCGACACAGGCCAGACGGCGCGAGCCACCCGCCCCGGCCATCTGCCCGCCTGGCATCCGTTCCTCCGGCTGACCCGATTCGAGCTCACCGCCGACGACGAGCCGGCCGCGGGGCTGGCGCGGCGCGGCATCCGCCCCGCCGACATCGCCGTGGTCGTCCTCTCCCACCTGCACACCGACCACGTCGGGACGGTCGCCGCCTTCCCCGCTGCGGAGATCCTCGTCGCCCGAGCCGAGTGGGAGCACGCCACCGGCCTGGCTGGCCGGATGCGCGGCTACGTGCCACAGCACTGGCCTGACGCGATCGTCCCCACGCTGGTCGACTTCGACGGCGGGCCGCGGGGCCCGTGGACCGCGACGCACGACGTCTTCGGCGACGGCGTGCTGCTGCTCGTCCCCCTGCCGGGCCACAGCCCGGGCCACCTCGGCCTGCTGGTCGACGTCGCACCGCGCGCGCTGATGGCCGGCGACCTCGCGCACCGCGCCGCGGAGGTCGCGACGGCCGCACCCGCCGTCGCCGCCTTCTGTGCGGAGGAGCAGGTCGCGGTGCTCTGCGCGCACGACGAGGATCCGCCCGTTCCCGGAGCGCCGTCCGGCGCCCACCACCGAGGAGACCGATCATGCGCGTAGGGTTCGCTGGCCTGGGCTGGGCCGCCCGGGAGTTCCATCTCGTCCCGCTCCGCAGGATCGCGGGCGTCGAAGTGGTCGGCGGGTTCGACCTGAGCGCCGAGCAGCGCGCGTCCTGGGCGGTGGACACCGGCCTCCCGGCCTACGACAGCTTCGAGCGGCTCATCGCGCAGGGCCGCCCGGAGCTCCTGATCGTCGCCACGCCGCCGAGCTCCCACGCCGAGCTTTGCATCGCCGCCGTCCAGGCGGGGATGCACGTGTTCTGCGAGAAGCCGTTCGTGATGGACGTCCAGGAGGCCGACCGCGTGATCGCGGCGGCCGAGCGCCACGGCCGGCACGTCGCGGTCAACCACGAGTTCCGCGAGAAGCCGATCTTCGGCGCCGTCAAGGACAACATCGGCACGCCCGACAGCGGGCGCCTCGTCTTCCTCCAGATCTGGCAGCTGATGGACCTCGCCCCGTGGGACGAGCCGGTTCCGTGGCGCGCCGCGATGCCGGACCGGGCGCTCTTCGAGGGCGGCGTGCACCTCGTCGACCTGCTGCTGATGATCGCGGGCGACCGGCCCACCGCCGTCTACGCCCGGCGCTCCGCCGGGCTGGACCCGGAGCGCAAGGCCGACGCGATCCACCTGGTGACCGTCGAGTTCCCCGGCGGCCGGCTCGCTCAGCTCACGATCGACCGGCTGTGCCCGGCGGGCACGCGGTACGTCGAGATCCGCGCGGACTGCGAGCGGTCGTCGCTGCGCGCCTCGCTGGGCGGCCGGGCGCTGGTGCAGGTCGGGCTCAAGCGCGCCGAGAAGCCGGGGGTGCGGCTCGACTTCGGAACCGGCGGGATCGCCTGGATGGAGCGCGGCCTGGAGCGCACGACGCTCGCCCGCAACCCCCGCAACCCCGGCCAGCACGCGACCGGCCGGCTGCTGCGGCGGATCGTCACCGCGCTCGAGGCGGGCGCGACGCCGCCGTCCGGCGCGGTGAACGCCCGCGACGTGCTCGCGATCATCGAGGCGGCCTACGAGTCCTCGGCCACGGGGCTCCGAGTCGAGCTCGACTGGAGCGCGGTGACGGCCTGACGGGCGCAGCCGACCCCGGCCTCGCCCCGGGCGTCCCGGACGACTACTACGACCGCATCGCAGCCGTGGAGGCCGACCACTGGTGGCACGAGGCGATGCGAGCGGCCTCCGCGACGCTGCTCGCCGCCGAGCTCGGGCGCGGCGGGCTGGCGCTGCTGGACGCGGGCTGCGGCACCGGCGGCTTCCTGCGCTGGGCGGCCACCACCGGGGCGTTCGACCGGCGGGTGGGCTGCGACCTCTCGCGCATGGCCGTCGACCTGGCGGCCGCGAGGACGCCGGGCGCGGAGTTCCACGTCGCGCCGCTCGACGAGCTTCCGCTGGCGGACGGCACGTTCGACCTGGTGAGCGTCAACGACGTCCTGCAGCACGTCCCGGAGGACCGCGTCGTCGCCGCGCTCGAGGAGTGCGGGCGCGTCCTGCGCCCCGGAGGGGCCTTGCTCCTGCGGGTCGGCGGGGCGCGGACGGCGCGCCGTGAGCGGGCCGACTGGCGCCTTTACGACAGGCCGAGCCTGCACCGTCAGCTGACCCTCGCGGGGCTGCACCCGCGGCGCATCACCTACGTCTCGCTGGTGCCGTCGCTGTGGGCGGCGGCCCGCGGGGCGGGCCCGACGGCGCCCGCGGCGGGGGCGCACGCGCGCGACGGCGTTCCCGATCCCGCCTCGCCGCTGCGCGACCGGCTCGGGCGGCTCGCGCTCGGAGTCGAGCGGCACTGGCTGGCCGCGGGCAGGGACGTCCGCTTCGGCCACACGATCCTGGCGGTCGCCACCGCGTGACGGCGACGATCGACTGGCGCTGCCCGCGCTGTCGCGGCCCGCTCGGCCCGCGCGCGACGGTGCTCGCCTGCGGCGGCTGCAGCGTGGAGTACCCGACCTTCGAGGGCATCCCCGACCTCCGCGTGCCGGGCGCGAGCTGGATCGACCACGAGCGCGATCGCGACGACGCCCGGCGCCTGCTCGACGCGACCGCCGGCTTCGGCGCGGCGCAGATGGCGCGGCACGTGTACGGGTGGGGTGGCGGCGACGAGGAGTGGGTCGAGACCCGGACGCGGCAGCTCGTCGAGGGCCCGCAGCGGATGAGCCGGGAGCTCGACGGCTGGCTCCGGGACTGCACCTCCACCGGTCCCTACCTCGATCTCGGCTGCGGCTACGGGCAGCTCCTGGCGGCGGGCGCCCTCCGCGGGCGGCCCGGCGTCGGCGTCGACGTGCGCCTGGTCTGGCTGCTCGTCGCCAAGCGGCTGATCGAGTCCGTCGGCGGGACCCCGCGCCTGGCCGCCGCGATGGCCGAGGCGCTGCCGCTGGCCGACGGAGCCGTGCGCGGGGTGGTGTCGCTCGACGTCGTCGAGCACGTCGGCGACGTGCGCGCGTACCTCCGGGAGATCGACCGCGTCACGGCGGGGGGCGGGCGGATCGCGCTCGCGACGCCGAACCGCTACAGCCTGACCGCTGAGCCCCACGTCGGGATCTGGGGCGTCGGGCTGGTGCCGCGGCGGTGGCAGAAGCGCTACGTCCGGGCCCGGCGGGACCGCCCGTACGACTTCGTCGAGCTGCTGTCGGTGCGCGAGGCGCAGCGCCTGCTGGGCGACGAGACGCGGATGCTGACGCGCGTCCTCGTCCCGCCGGTGCCGGCGGAGGAGCTGGCGCGGTTCCCGCCGCGGCGCCGGGCAGTGGCTCGGCTCTACAACCGGCTCGCCCGAGCGGCCCCGCTGGCGCCGCTGTTCCACCTCGTCGGGCCGTTCTTCCGAATCGTCGGCCGCGCCCCCTGAGCCCGCGCGCGGCGGTCGGCTCAGCGGTCGTGGGCCGGCGCGCAGCGGTCGAGCACTTCCATCGTGGCCGCGGCGGCCGCCGCCCACGACGACGCCCGCGCCTGCCGCCGACCGGCGGCTCCCAGCCGGGCCCGCTCGACGGGGTCGCCCAGAAGCCGTTCGAGACCCTGGCCAGGGACGCCGGGTCGGCTCGGTCGATCGCCATCACCGCGTGCTCGCCCCCTTCGGCGAGCGCCGGGTGTCGTACCGTCAGCACCGCGGTGCCGCTCGCCATCGCCTCGAGCATCGTCCACGAGCCGCCCTCGTGCTGTGTCGGAAGCGCGAACACGTCCGCGGCGGCGTAGAGGTGGGCGAGCGTCGCCTGATCGAGGTGCTCGACGTAGGTGACCCATGACGCCGCTCCGCACTCCGCCGCCAGCGCGGGGACGTCGGTCCCGCTGACGTCGGGGCCGACGATGAGCAGGCGCTGGCCGGGCGGCAGCCGCCCTCGCGCGAGCGCAAAGGCCCGGACGAGCGCCGGAACGTTCCGGCGCGGCGAGAGCTTGCCGACGAAGAGCACGAATGGCGCCCCCGGCGTGCCGAGCACGTGCGCCACGGTCGCGTCGATCTCGGCTCGCGGGTGCGGCGCGAAGAAGCGCTCGGATGCCGCCGGCGGGATCACGTCGATGCGGCTGCGGTCCGCCCCGAGATGCCGCACGACGTCCTCGCGCGTCGACTCCGAGTTCACGATCGTGCGCGCCGCGCGACGGACGGCGGCCACGTAGAGCGGCGTGGTCCGCAGGCGCGCAAGACGGCTGAACTCGCCTGCGACCCCCTCGTAGATGCCGTGATTGGCCACGACGACAGGCCCTCGTCGGGCGACCGGGACGATGTACGCGGGGCAGAACAGCATGGCGCTGCGATGCGCAGCACGCGGAAGCACGAGCTGCTGCCAGACGGCCAGCGGCAGCCGACGCGATGTCGGCACCCGGACGCGCAAGTTGGGGCCGCTCGCCAGCCGCGAGAGGTCGACGCCGGGGGGCACGAAGAAGTCGATGCGATCGAACGGCACGTCGTCCGTGGCCCACGAGGCCGCGAGCAGCTCGAGGTAGCGCCCCATCGCCGTCCGCCGACCCGTCAGCCGCACGGCATCCACCCCCAAGGTCCGCATCGCCGGCGACTCTATTCGGCGGGCGGGGTCGTGCTGTACCGTCCGGCCATGATCGTTGCAGGCGGTTCTTTAGCCGTCGGTGCACTGGACACCCCTCGGCGCGCCGCCGAGCGGACGGTCGCGCCCCGTCACGCGTTGCTCGCGGTCGCGCGCGCCTGAATGAAGCGGGCCGCCTCACGGGGCAGAGCTACTGGGAGGACAAGCTGGAGTCCGCCGTGGAGGAGCCTCCGGAGTTCCCGTTCTTTGGCATGATCGCCCGCCACCTCCCCCCTGGTGACGGCCGAAGCCTGCTCGAGGTCGGCTGTGCGCCCGGACGGAGCCTCGCGCAGTTCTCCGCCGAGCTCGGCTACGAAGCGTTCGGCGTCGACTTCGCCGGTGACCCGGTCGAGATCGAGTCGTACCTACGCCGACACGGCGCCAACCTCGGAGCCGTCGAGCGCGCGGACTTCCTCACCTGGGCTCCCGCGCGCCGGTATGACGTCGTGACGTCCTTCGGATTCATCGAGCATTTCGCTGAGCCGGCGAGCATCCTCGACCGACACTTCGACCTGGTGGAGCCGGGCGGAGTGGTGGTGATCGGGGTCCCGAACTTCCGCCTCGGCCAGCACGCGCTGCACTGGTTGTTCGACCGGGAGAACCTCCGGCGCCATCAGCTCTCGTGCATGCGTCGCTCGTTCTTCGAGGCGGCCTGCGTCCGGCACGATGCGCGACTCTCGTTCCTGGGTTATTGCGGAGGCCACTACGACTTCTGGCGTCTGCGGCCACGCTCCGTACGCCTCGGCGTCGAAGCATACGAACCCGAAGGTGCTCCGGTCGCCGGTGAGCGCTGTCCACCTCGGTATCAAGGCCATCGTCGGCGAAGACGTCGAATCCGGCAACGCGGCCTTCTCGCCATACCTCTTGGCGATCTACGCCTGCGGGTGAGCGCGCGGGCCGTATCGAGGAACGTCCCGTAGCTTCCGAGCCGGAACGCCGGCCCAGATCTCCCCGGCGGGCACGTTCTTCGTTACCACCGCGCCAGCGGCGATGACGGCGTCGTCGCCCACGACCACGCCGGCGACGAGCACGCACTGCGCGCCGATCCACACGTTGGCGCCGACGTCGACACCGGAACGCGACTCGTCCCACGGCGTGTGGATGTAGCGTTGCCCGAGGACGGTGTCGTGAGTGGAGGCCACGAGCACCGAGTGCTGACCGATCCCGGTCCCGGCCCCGACGCTGATCCTGCCTCCCGCCGCCCGGAGGTTGACTCCGGCCGCGATGACGGCGTCGTCCGCGAGCCGCAGCCCCCCCCTCGATGCTGCTGTGACGCGTCTGCTTGTACACGAGGATCTCGGCGAAGGCCTCGACGCTGACGCGCTGGCCGAGCTCGATCGCATCCAGATCTGAGAAGCCGTAGTCCCACACCGCGGACGGGTGACAGCTGAGCGTCGGATGCGCCGCAAGCACCCGCTGGGCGAGTACTCGTTGCTTCACCACCCGGCGAAGCGTGTCAACGGTGGCTCTGACGTGGCCGCTCATTCGCAACTGCCTCCCTGAGGTCATGGACCCTTCGACGTTGATCGGTGATTGTCGCGTCGCAGTGCGCTCCACGGCCAAGCCGGCGCGATGTCGAGCCGAACCGCTGCGCGGCGGTTGCGCAGCTGCACGCCGAGTTCGGTCAGTACCGTCACCGCCGCGGCGCCGGTGATGCCGACGAGCGGGATGACCGCGAGGTTGAGAGCGACGTTCGCGACGGCTCCCCAGGCGTTGCTGCGAACGAGCAGGTCTTGGTGGTCGGTCGCGACCAGTCGTGTCGCGTACACGCCTCCGACTGCCTGAACCGGGAGCACCCAGGCGAGCACCATCAGCGGCGCCGCCGCTCCGTCGAACGCAGGTCCGTACGCCACCCCGACGAAGAGGCCCGCGCCAACGCAGAGCATCGCCGCCCCGGCGGCGGCGACCGGTGGAACGGTCATGAGCGCCCGCCGAGCCAGCTGTCGGCCCGCTCCGGCGTCGGCGCCCTGCGCGGCAAGGAGCGAGACGTAGAAGAGCCCCATGCCGCCCGAGACGAACAGCACCGGCTTGTAGGCGGCGCCGTACTGGCCGGCCGCACCGGTGCCGAGGATCACACCGATGAGGAGGAGGTCGGCGGAGTAGGTGATCGCCCGTAGGAAGTTGTGGGCCAAGAGCCCACGACTGTCCCTCAGGCTCGTGCGCCACATTTCGAGATCGACTCGCGGGAGCATCCGCCCTGCGCGCCGGACGAGGGCGGCGATGACCACGCTGGCGTACAGCAGTTCGCCGCTTGCCACCAGCAGGGGCACACGAACGACGTCACCGGCGTGAACGAGCAGGAGCGCACCGACGAAGAGCACGGCTTGGCCGGTGACGTTCCCGACTGCTACGGTCCCGGCCGCTCG
>Ga0136625_1000119_pt1 | contig 20190 bp, 20 predicted proteins | sample AntDrymUQ4832306_2_FD_104672 | JGI IMG/M metagenome (GOLD analysis project Ga0136625, IMG submission 104672) | Polar desert sand microbial communities from Dry Valleys, Antarctica - metaG UQ483 (23.06) | ecosystem: Environmental > Terrestrial > Soil > Desert | place: Antarctica: Dry Valley...
GACCCGTGGAACCACGTCGAGACGGCCATGGCCCTCGACGTGGCCGGGTTCCGCGACGAGGCCCGGCGGGCCTACCTGTGGCTTGCCGATACCCAGCGCGCCGACGGCACGTGGCACAACTACTACCTGCCTGACGACTCCATCGAAGACCTCAAGCACGACTCTAACGTGTGCGCCTACGTGGCCACGGGCCTGTGGCACCACTGGTGCAGCAGCGGCGACCGGGCGTTCGTCGAACGGTTGTGGCCGACGGTGGAGCGGGCATTGGAGTGGGTGCTCACGATGCGTCGCAGCGACGGCACGATCCTGTGGGCCGAGGAGATCGACGACCGTCCCTGGGACTACGCCTTGTTGACCGGCTCGTCCAGCATCCGCCACTCGCTGCGCTGCGGCGTGGCGCTGGCCACCGTGCTCGGCGTCGATCAGCCGGTGTGGACGGCCGCTGCGGACAGGCTCGACGTCCTGATCAACGATCACCCAGAGGCGTTCGAGCCCAAGGAGCGATGGGCGATGGACTGGTACTACCCGGTCCTCAGTGGGTCGCTCACCGGCGAGGCGGCCAAATCCCGCCTCGCCGAGAGCTGGGATGTGTTCGCCATGGAGGGCAAGGGCATCCGGTGCGTGAGCGACGAGCCGTGGATCACGGCGTCGGAGACGGCTGAAGCGTCACTTGCTTTCGCTGCCATCGGCGACCCCACCACCGCCACCGACCTGCTGGCCTGGATCGGTGTGCACCGCCTCGGTGACGGCTCGTACTACACGGGCATCGTGTACCCGGGCCAGCAGCGCTTCCCGGTCGACGAGCGCACCTCGTACACGGCGGCGGCTGTGATCCTCGCCGCCGACGCCATCACCGGTGCCACACCAGGGTCCCGCGTGTTCATCCCTCACGAGCCCGACGGCTGACGCGGGTCAGCACGCGCAAGGAGCCGGTCGCCGAGCGCTCCTCGAAGCCGGCGGCGAGCGCCGGCAGGTAGATCTCCTCGTACGGCGGGCGTCCACCGTCAGTCGGATCAGGAAACACGTCATGGATCGCCAGCGTTCCGCCAGGCGCCACATGGCCTGCCCAGCCCTCGAAGTCGTGACGTGCCGGTTCGACGCCATGCCCTCCGTCGATGAAGCAGAACGCCAGCGGCGTGTTCCAGTACCGGGCGACGACGGGTGAACGACCGACGACGACGACGACGTGGCGCTCCACGCCGGCTTCGTGCAGCGCCGAGCGAAGGAGCGGCAGCGTGTCGATCAGCCCGGTGTTGGCGTCGACCACGTCGGGATCGTGGTGCTCCCAGCCGGTCTGATTCTCCTCCGAGCCTCGGTGGTGGTCGACGGCGAACACGACCCGGTCGACGCCCCGGGCCGCAGCGGCGAGCCAGATGGTGGAGCGACCGCAGTACGAGCCGACCTCCACGAACGGTGCACCAGGCACGGCTCGGGCGGCCTCGAGGGCGGCGTCGTACAGGGCGTCGCCCTCGTCGGCGGGCATGAACCCCTTCGTGATGAGGGCGATCTCGCGCCACGACACTGGCGGGGCATCCACGAGCGCAACCTACCGGTCGGGTGGAACCGGGCCGTGGAGTCCGCCACGAGCACCCTGCAGGGACTCGATGACGGGCTCACCGCCCGCCGGAGCCGCCTGTTGCACCTCGCCGCAACGGCGGGCGTGTCGCTGGTGCTGATCGTGGCGCTGCTCGGATGGTTCGGGCCGCGCAGTGCCACGTTGGTCGCCACGATCGGGCCTCATCGCATGACCGTGGAGTACCCGGCGATCACCCGCTCGGGGGTTCCGGCCCCTTTCCGCGTGCGCATCGAGCAGGAGCAGGACTTCACGGGCCGGTGCGCATCGCCGTGTCCGACTCGTTCTACGAGGAGTTCGACTTCCAGAACTGGTATCCCAACCCGGCCACCGAGATCGGCGAGATCGACCGCGTCGTCTACGAGTTCGACCCGCCCGCCGGCAACAGGTTCGAGGTCAGCCTCGACGCCCGCACCGGTCCCGGCCAACTCGGCGGCAAGGAGTCGTACACCGCACAGCTGCTGAGCGAAACCGGCGACGTGCTCGTCAGCATCGACTTCGACACGCTGGTGATGCCCTGATGGACATCGTGCTGCGCGCCGCGTTCGTGTGGGTGCTGCTGGCCGTGGCCATGCGCGTCGGCGGCAAACGCGAGATCGCCCAGATGTCGGCATTCGACCTCATCATGCTCGTCACCGTCGGCGACCTGATCGGCCAGACGGTGATGCAGGAGGACTACTCACTGACTGCAGGCGTACTCGCCGTGTGCACGTTCGCCCTGATGGCGGTCGGGTTGCAGTACGTCACGTGGCGGTTCCCGGCGACGCAGTCGGCAATCGAGGGCCGACCGTCGATCATCGTCCGCGACGGTGTCGCCGACCTCGACGTGCTGCACAGCGAGCGGATACCGCTGCACGACCTGCACGAAGCAGCTAGGGGCGGTGGCATCCGTGACCTGCGCGACATCGACCTGTGCGTGCTCGAGACGGACGGCTCGTTCTCGTTCTTCACCAAGGGCGGCTCAGGAGACGATGAAGCGTCGGATCCCGGCGCAGGCGACGACACGTCGACCCCGAACGCCCACGAGAGCGCACCGTGAATGCCAACATGGCCCGATGCCCCAGGACACGCTCGACGGGTTGATCCGCCTGCTCGACCTCGAGGCCATCGAGGTCAACATCTTCAGGGGCCTGTCGTCCGAGGAGGGGCTGCAGCGCGTCTTCGGTGGCCAGGTGGCCGGGCAGGCGCTGGTGGCTGCGGCTCGCACAGTCGATGACCCCGAGCGCATGGTGCACTCGCTGCACTCGTACTTCTTGCGGCCAGGCGACCCCAACCTGCCGATCCTCTACGACGTGGACCGCATCCGCGACGGCCGCAGCTTCACCACCCGTCGTGTCGTCGCCATCCAGCACGGCCGGGCGATCTTCAACCTGCACGCCAGCTTCCACATCGCCGAGCATGGCCTCGATCATCAGGAGGTGATGCCACCCGATCTCCCACAACCCGATGAGCTTCCCGACTGGAAGACGCGCATGGAGCCCCACCGCGAGACGCTCGGCGAGTCGTGGGACCGTCCCCGCCCCATCGATCTGCGCTACATCCGCGACGATCCGATGTCGCGCACCGGACAGTCGGCGACGAGCCAGCAGGTGTGGCTGCGGGCGGCCGGCGAGCTGCCCGACGACCCGACGCTGCACGCCTGCGTCGTCACGTACGCCAGCGACCTCACGTTGCTCGACACGACGCTGCTGCCTTTCGGGCTGGGCTGGAACAACGCCAACCTGCAGATGGCCAGCCTCGACCACGCCATGTGGTTCCACCGCCCGTTCCGCGCCGACGAGTGGCTGCTGTACGACCAGCAGGCCATCTCGACCAGCGGGTCGCGAGGCCTGGCCAGGGGCGAGATCTACACGCGTGGCGGCGCACTGGCCGCCAGTGTGATGCAGGAAGGGCTCGTTAGGGTGCGGCGATGAGGCGCATCTTTCCGGCGGCCGTAGCGGTCCTGCTGTTCGCTGCCTGCGGCGCCGGCGACGATCCGATCAGCGACGACACCCTGCCAGACCTCCCCCAGCTCTCCGTCGCTCAAGGCGGATCGGTGCCGACTCCGACAGCAGGTACGTCGGTGCCGACCACCCGAAAGAGTGGCGCACCGGCGTCGACGCCCGCACCCGCAGCACCGGCCGAGCCGGCCGGACCGCCCGAGGTGACCCTCACGCCCACCGGGCTCGCAGAACAGGGTCTCGTGAAGATGGTCGCAGGACCGTCCGAGCGGGTGTATGCCGTCGCCCAGCGCGGCGTCGTGCTGCTCGTGGACGAGCAGGGAGCAGCGACTCCGGCGCTCGACGTTTCGACAAGCATCACGAGCGGCGGTGAGCAAGGTCTGCTGGGGTTGGCGTTCCATCCCGCCCTGCCGCTCGCCTACGTCAACTACACCGACGAGTCCGGCGACACTGTGATCGCCGAGTATGCGGTGCGCTTGGACGGCACACTCGATCCGGCCTCCGCTCGCGATGTGATGAACGTCGACCAGCCCTACGCGAACCACAACGGCGGCAACCTCGTGTTCGGCCCGGACGACTATCTGTACATCGGCTTGGGTGACGGCGGCTCGGCTGGCGACCCGCAACGGACGGCGCAGAACCCTTCCTTGGCGCTCGGCAAGATGTTGCGCATCGATCCTGTGGCCGAGGATGGCTTCGACGTGCCGGCCGACAACCCGTTCATCAGCAGCCCCGGATCGTTGGGGGAGGTGTGGTCCGTCGGCCTGCGAAACCCGTGGCGCTACTCGTTCGACGCCGCGACGGGCAACCTGTGGATCGCCGATGTGGGCCAGAACGCTGTGGAGGAGATCAGCATGGCGCCAGCGACGGGCGGGCTCGGCGCCGGCAAGGGGACGAACTTCGGCTGGAGCGCGTTCGAGGGCAACGACCCGTTCAACGGGGACCAGGAAGCTGAGGGTCACACACCGCCCGTTTACACGTACACCCACGAAGAAGGACGCTGCTCGATCAGCGGCGGCGTCGTGTTCCGCGGTTACAGCGTTCCAGCGTTGAACGGCTGGTACGTGTTCGCCGACTACTGCTCTGGCGAGGTGTGGGCGCTCGACGTGGAGAACGACGGTCTCGGCGATGTCGTCGAGCTCGGCCAGGTGGCGTCCCCGGTCAGTGTCGACCAGGTCGGCGACACGCTGTACGTGGTCAGTGCCACTGAGGGCCCGCTTCGCGTCGAGCCCGCCTCCTGAACTGGTCGGGCGTCAGGAGACGCGTTCGAACTCGACCCGGCGGCCGGCCAGGTCGACGTCGGCGAGGCGGACCTTCACGGCGTCGCCTGGGTCGATGCCGCGAGCCTTCACGCGAGCGATGATCGCCGGATCAGCGATCTGTACCTGGGCACCGCGCTCGTCCTCGTCGATGATGACCGCGTCGAACACATCGCCCTGGCGGCCGTCGAGCAGCACGGCCTCGGCCAGGTCCACGGCCGCCCGCTCCACCTGGTTCGCCAACGCCTCGCCGGACTCCATGGCATTGGGCAGACCGGCGAACGCTTGCGTCACATGATCGGGCACGGGTTGACCGTTGGCCACGGCGTAGGCGGCCTCGATCACGTAGCGATCGGCGAGCCGTCGCAGCGGCGCCGTGGCATGCACATACGTGGCCTGCAGGGCGCTCTGCCAAGGCCGGTGCCCCTCTCGGTAAGCCTCGTACGAGGCCTTGCCTCCCGCCCGACGGACGGCGACCAGGAACGCCTCTGCGCTGGGATCGTCGCCAGGCAACGAACGCTGGAACTTCGCCAGTGGCACATCGTCGGACCACTCGAGGCCGAGCGCGCGCGCCGAATGCCGCAGCCGCCCTACCTGGTGCTCCTCGACCTCCGGAAGCGTTCGGTACAGGCCGGTCTTCGCCGCGAACAGGGCATCGGCGACAGCCAGGTTGCAGGCCAGCGACATCCCGGCGTTCTGCTGCTCGCTGACGAGGCGAGGCCGGAACGCAAGCCGCCAGCCGTCGGCAGTGCGGTCCAGCTCTTGCTCTGGGAACTCCACGCGGGGAGCGTCGCGCCGTTCCTCGGCGGCGACGATCCTCGCCGAGAGGTCGGCGAACGGTTCTGGCAGGTCGGACGGCGTGACCGCGTCGTAGGCCAACTTGGCCCGACTGCGTACGATCGCTCGCTCGCACCCGGCCAGCTTCGCGTCGCCCTGGGGATCGACGTGCACGGTGAACACGTAGGCCGGCCGGTCTTCGTCGGGCAGCAGGCTGGCCGCCCCCTCGGAGATCACCGGCGGGTACAGCGGGGCCCGGCCGTCAGGGAGGTAGACGGTCACGCCCCGCTTCCAGGACTCGGCGTCGAGCGGATCGCCGGGTGTGACGAACCAGTTCACATCTGCGATGGCGTACCGCAGCACGATCGTGTCGCCATCGCGCTCCAGTGCAAACGCCTGATCGAGGTCCTTCGAAGGGGCCGGGTCGAGCGTCATGAACTCCCATGCCGTGGCGTCGATGTGCTCCTCACCGGGGGTCCTGCTCGCTGCCGCCTCGGCCGCCGCCAGCACGTCGCCAGGGAACGCAGTCGGCACGTCGAAGGAGGACCGGATGTCGTCCAGGCCCTTTCGCATGGCGGCGGCGGCATCGGTCCCCCACCTCATGTCAGCGGCGAGCCCCCATGAACATGCCTCGCAGCTTGTCGTAGTGCTCGATCACGTGGCCGGCACCGAGCACCACGGCCTCCAACGGCACCGTCGACATCTTCACCGGCACCTGTGTCTCTCGGGCGATGCGCTGCTTGAGCCCACGCAGCAGGCCACCGCCACCCACCAGGTACATGCCACGCACGAGGAAGTCCTGGGACAGCTCCGGCGGCGCCTTGGCAAGGCAGCGCACGACCGACGCGACGATCGACGAGACCACATCCTCGATGGCGACCCGGATCTCCTCCGGTGTCAACAGCACCGTCTTGGGCAGGCCGGTCATCATGTCGCGACCGCGCACCTCGGCCTGGGCTTCGTCGGGCGTCGGGTCGGCCGATCCGATCTTCTTCTTGATCTCTTCGGCCGTGCGCTCGCCGATGGCGATGCCGTGCTCGCGGCGCACGTGGTTCTGGATGGCGTTGTCGATGTCGAACGAACCGACACGGACGGCCTCGAGGGCCACGATTCCGCCGAGCGAGATGACGGCTGTCTCGCTGGTGCCGCCGCCGATGTCGATGACCATGTTGCCGACGGGTTCGTCGATCGGCAGGTCGGCGCCGATCGCAGCAGCCATCGGCTGCTCGATCAGGTTGGCGTCGGCAGCGCCTGCGCGGCGGGCGGCGTCGGTCACGGCGCGGCGCTCCACCTCGGTGATGGCCGAGGGCACGCAGATGACCACCTTCGGCCGGGTGAAACGGCTGACGCCAACACGCTGCAGCAACAGCCGGATCATGCGCTCGGTGATCTCGAAGTCGGTGATGGCCCCGCCCCGCAGCGGCCGAACGGCGACGATGTAGCCCGGCGTGCGCCCGATCATCTGCCAGGCGGCGAGCCCCGTGGCCAGCACCTCGCCCGTCTGACGGTTAAGGGCGATCACGGAGGGCTCGTTCAGGACGATGCCGCGACCCTTCATGTAGACGAGCGTGTTGGCCGTGCCGAGGTCGATCGCCAGGTCACGCGCCATCGTCGTCGGTCCTGGGGTCTGCGCCCCGGCGGCCCTCGTCGAGCTCCTGGACGCGGTTGACGGTCGGTCGCCGGGCCTGGGGCGACAAGGCGTCGATGTGACGCTGGAAGGCAGCAACGGGATCGAGATTGGCCCGACGACGGCGCATCGCCAGCAGTACTCCGGCGAGCACGATCAGCACCGTCGCCCCGATGATGAGCGCCGTTGTCACCGGGGCGCGCCGCCCTCGACCGATTCGTCCTTCGCTGATCCCGCTGATCCCGCTGATGCCGCTGATGGCACGCCTGATGGGGTGGTGATGTCGGTGGCACCGGTGCCCCAATCGGTGCCGCCTGCCCACGACTCCTTCTTCCAGATCGGCGCGGAGGCCTTGACGGCATCGATGGCGAAGCGGCCAGCGGCGAACGCCTCGGCCCGGTGCGGCGCCGACACGACGACGACGACGGACGACTCGCCAACGGACAGCTCGCCCGACCGGTGCCAGATCGCGACCCGTCCCGTGGTCGGCCAACGGCGACGGACCTCGTCGACGACGTCGGCGAAGCTCTGCTCGGTCTGGCCGGCGTAGGCCTCGTACGTCAGCGACTGGACGTCGTCACGACCGTCGGCATGGTCCCGCACCGTGCCCGAGAACAGCACCACAGCGCCACAATCAGGGCGAACGGCCCACTCGTACGCCTCGGAGATCGGGAGCGCAGCTTGCACCAACGTCAGCCAGTTGTCGCCTTCCACCGGAGCCTGCACGTTCGTGAGCGTAGCCGTGTGGCGCCCTTGCGAGACCGGGATGAGAGGCGATGACAACTGCCAGTGAACGCTCACTAAGCTCTCGACTTCGTGGAGAGCATCCCACCACCGCACGAGCGATCGTGGCGGCATCCGTCCGAGCTCCCGCCTCCTGCACCTGAGAACTCGACCAGCGGGCTGCGCGCTCTGGCCACGGTCACCGGCCTCTGCGGTCTCGTCCTGGTGGCCGTTGTAGTCCTCGCTGTCACGCCGTCGAGCTCGCGAGTCACCGTGAGCGGCTCGTCGCCTTCCGCCGTCGTGCGCGCCAACGTTGCCGGTGTGAGCAGCGTCTCGAGCCGCGACACGACGACCAGCGTCGTCATCGTGCGGGTGGCCGACGCTGACGCCGCGACCGGCGGTTACACGGCGATCACCGTATGGCTCTCAGACGACGAGCCAGCCGATGCGCTGATGATGACCGAGGTGGCCGATGTGGCCATCGTGCGACTGATCGACACCGATGTGGCCCGGACAGCCGAGTACGTCCAGTTCGAGCTGGCCGGCGACGCTCCCGACGCCGATGACCCGGTCGTGGTGGCGATGGACGACCCCGTCGAGGTGACGCTGGGCTCCGTTGCCTCGCTCGGGGCGGAACCAGGCACGCTCGTCACCGATGAGGATGGTGAACTCGTGGCCGTCTGTGACGAGCAGGGCGCCCCGCGGTCGGTGGTCGTGGACGAAGCGTTCAGCGGTGATGTCGTCGTCACCGGTTCCGGAGCCAGCGGCGCAGAAGACTGAGTCCCGCCGCCGCAGCGACGGCTATGCCCAACGTCATGGCGCCGAGCGACAACTCCTGGCGACGCTTGGGCGTGATCATCGTCCACCATTTCGCCTCTGTGCCTTCGACGTACGCCTGTTCGTTCGTGACGGAGGGTGACCAGCCGTGCGCCTTGAGCCGGTCGTTGGCGACGAGCCACGGCGAGCGAGTGTAAGGCCGCAGTCCTGGCGGGATGGGCCCCCGCTGGAAGCGCCATCGCAGCGCTGACCAGACCTCGGACACCCGCTCGGGCAGCTTCAGCTTCCAGCCCGATCCCCTCAGTTCCCGCACTCGCTCGCCGGCCACCCACCCGTCGGGGGCGACGTTGAACACGCCGTCGAGGCGCTGCTCCACGCCGAGCGACACGGCCGACACGACGTCGTCGAGGTGCACGAACTGAGCCGGCGGATCATCCTCGCCGAATCGCTGACCGAACCCGGCGGCCAGCGCCCTGGCAAGTGTCGACGATTCCGTGGCGTCCATGGTGACGACAGGACGAAGCACGGTCGTCGTGCGCCCTGGCGCCTCCCGGCGCCACTGATCCACGAGCGCCTCGGCCGTAGCCAGCTGCCGGGCGAACACGAACTCCACGTCTGGGCGCAGCACTGCCTCCTCGGTCAGCGGGATGGGGTTGTTCGGGTAGGCGCCGTACACCATCGCCGACGAGACGAACACGACGTGGGCAGCGCCGGCGGCGGTGGCCCGGTCGAGCATCGCCACTGCGCCCTCGGTGACGCTCTGGCGTCTGAACGCCCTGGCATCGTGGTCGCCGCTGGCCAGATGGACGACCACATCGGCGACGCCACCGTCTTCCTCCGGGACCATCGTGCTCAAGTTGATGCCAGTACGTTCGTCGAGACAGCTCCGGACCCGGCGGCCGAACTCACCATCGGCTCCGGAGAGCAGCACCGTCATCGGCGCCTCGATCGGCATGGCGCCGACGTTACCTGCCCGGTTCCGGAGGACTCCCGTAGCATCAACGCCATGGCCGAAGGTTCCACCCCCGACCGTGGCGCTGACGACGACAACCCGTTCCAGGGCATCCCGATGTTCTCCGAGATCGCCAAGGCGATGGCCGGGCAGGGCCCGCTCAACTGGGACGCGGCGCGCCAGTTCGCGCTGATGGCGGCGGCCGGCGGCGAGTCAGAGCCCAACGTGGATCCTGCCGTCCGGCTGGCGTACGGCGACCTGTCGCGCATCGCTGCGATGCATGTGGCCGATGTGACTGGGTCCGAGCTCGATCCACCTGAGCTCAACGTCGTGACCCGTGCGCAATGGGCCACCCAGACCCTCGACGCCTATCGCCATCTCTTCACGGAGATGGCCACCTCGCTCGGTCGCGGTCAGGGCGACGCGATGTCGCTTTTCGAGCAGGATCCCGACGAGCCCGACGGCCCTGGCGCCGAGGACCCGATGTTCAAGATGCTGGCCGGCTTCAACAAGTTGATGGCGCCGGCGCTCATGGGCATGTCCGTTGGCTCGATGGTCGGCAGCCTGGCCCGCAGGGCGTTCGGCATCTACGACCTGCCGATCCCCCGCCAACCCCGCACCCTCTCGCTCGTCGCTACCACCATCGACCAGTTCGCCAGCGATTGGAGCCTCGAACGCGACGAGATGCGCCTGTGGGTCGTGACGCACGAGCTGACCGGGCATGCCCTGTTCTCCGCCCCGCACATCAGCGAGCGTGTCGCCGGCCTGGCGCGACGCCACGCCGGCGCCTTCCGGCCAGACCCCTCGGCCATCACCGACACGCTCGGCGGCGTGAACGCCGACGACAACCCGATCGAGGCCTTGCAGCGGGCGTTCAGCGATCCTGAGATCCTGCTCGGAGCCGTGCGATCGCCCGAGCAGCATGCCCTGGCGCCCGAGCTCGACGCCGCCGTTGCAGTCGTCGTCGGCTATCTCGACTGGGTGGTCGACGCCGTCTCCGCCCGCGTCGTCGGAGGCGATGCACTCTCGATCGCCGAGGCCGTGAGACGACGCCGAACCGAGACATCCCGCGAGGATGTGTTCGTGGAGCGGCTGCTCGGCATCCGCCTCGGTGTGGAACAGGTGACGAGGGGCAAGGCGTTCGTGCAGGGCGTCGTCGACCGCGGCGGTGAGGCCGCACTGACGCCGTTGCTGGCCCGCTCCGACTCGTTCCCCACTCCCAACGAGGTCGACGCCCCTGGTCTGTGGCTCGCCCGGCTCGAGCACACCGACCCCCCAGAGTCCTGAGCCGCAGCCCCACCTCAGACCGGCTACGTGTGCCGGCGCGGGGGTGGAGGTGGCGGCACCGCTGGCGCTCTTCTGCTGGCTCGGCTCGGTGCTCGGCGGCGTGACCGGGTGGGCAGGCGGCGTGGTAACCGCTTCGCCACAGCGTTGCGGGCGTTGGTCACCCGTGACGGCACGGATCGTACGCCGGCCAGGTAGTTGATGAGCGCCACGCCGGTGATGACGCTGGCGAGGAGAAAGCCGATCTGGCCGGGGATGGCGACGATCACCGGGATCAATCCGGCTGCGGCCCACCCGAGCTGGAAACGCGTCTCGAAGAGGGCGAACGCTCGCCCGTGTCCGGCAGCGGGCATCTCCCGCTGGACGATGGCCTCGAAGCCGAGACGGCCCACCGAGGCCGACATGTTGACGGCGACGGCAAGCGCGATCCCCGCTGGCACCCCTCCCAGCAATGCGGCGACAACGCCGACGATGGTGCCGAGCGACAATGCGCCGATGATCATCACCTCCTCCGACACCACTTTGCGCAGTCTCGGCGCGATGGCGTTGCCGGCCATGACACCGAACGCCGACAACCCGACAGCGAGGCCGAACAGCTTTGTGCTGCCGTCACCCTGGTCTCGCAGCCAGAACGCCAGGTGGAAGAACATGAAGCCGACGGCGCCGCGCAGCATCATCATCGCCACCCCTGCCAATTGCAGGCCCGAGGCGCGCAACCGCAGCTGCTGGCTCGGCGTCGGGGCGGTGTTCACGACGCGGTCGTGCGCCAGTCGAGAGGCCGCGAGCAGCCCGGCGCCGAACAGCAGAGCGCTGTACACGAGCGTCGCAGTCGGGCCGGAGGTGACCTGCAGCAGGGCGGCCGGAATCACGGCCACGAACCCGACGAGGCCGGCGATCAGACCCAGCTTCGAGTTCGCCTCCACCAGCTCAGACTCACTCCGCACGACCGACGGCACGAGCGCCGACTTCGACACGGTGTAGGTCTTCTGCAACACGAGCGCCGAGAACACGAGCGGGAACAGCGCCAAGGAGTCCACGTAGCTGGCGATCAGCAGCGACAGCACGATGCGCAGTGCAGCGACGATCTGGATGACCAACCGTCGCCCGCCGGCGGCGCGGTCGATCACTGGGCCGACGAGGGGGGCGATCACGAGGAACGGGGCGAAGCTGATGACGAGGAACAGCAGCACCTTGCCGCGGGCGGCGCCGGGGTCGATGCTGAAGAACAGCGAGTCGGCAAGTGCCACGATCATCGCCGCGTCGCCGCCGATCATGGCGGCGTGCGTGGTGGCCAGCCGGCGGAACTTCGACACCGGCACCGTCGCCGCTGCCGGCGATCGCCCCGACGCTGCGCCGCTCAGCCGTTCCACCGGGCCGATGCTACGCACCGGCGACCAGCCCACCCGTTCCAGGTCGGGGCGGCATCGCCGGCGCAGTTCGTCGGGGTCAGGCCCGTTCGTACTTGTAGCCGAGGCCTCGGATGGTCACGATCCGCGTCGGCACGGCAGGGTCCGGTTCGATCTTGGACCGCAGCCGCTTGATGTGCACATCGAGCGTCTTGGTGTCGCCCACGTAGTCACTACCCCACACTCGGTCGATGATCATCTCCCGGGGGAGCACGCGCCCGGCGTTGGCCAGCAGCACGCGCAGCAGCTCGAACTCCTTGAGCGGGAGGGTCAGCGGCTCTCCGGCCAAGGCCACCGTGTGCTCGTCGGGGTCGAGCACGACATCGCCGACGGCGAGGCCGCCGGGTCCGAGATCGCCTGCGCCGTCGCCGGGGGCTCGGCGCAGCACGGCCCTGATGCGGGCCACCAACTCGCGGATGCGGTAGGGCTTCGTGACGTAGTCGTCCGCTCCGACCTCGAGCCCCACGACGGTGTCGATCTCGCCGCCCTTGGCCGACACCATGATGATCGGAACCTGGGACACCTTGCGGATCTGGCGGCACACGTCGATGCCGCTGATGCGGGGCAGCATCACGTCGAGCAGCAGCACGTCGGGCTTGACCGCTTCGAAACGCTCCAGCGCCTGCACCCCGTCCGTGGCCACCTCGACGTTGAACCCCTCCCGTTTGAGGCCGATCATCAGCGCCTCGACGAACGACATCTCGTCCTCGACCACCAGCACCGTTGGTGTGCTCACTGGCGGACGCCTTGCTGACGGAGCGCTTCGACGCGGCTCGATGTCGGGATGCGTAGGACGAACGTGGACCCCTCCCCCTCCCGGGACGAGACGAGCACCTCACCACCATGGTTGTCGGCCACGTGGCGCACGATCGAGAGCCCGAGTCCGGTGCCGCCGGTGTCGCGGCTGCGCGCCCTGTCGACCCGGTAGAAGCGCTCGAAGATGCGGTCGTGGTCGCGGGCCGGGATGCCGATGCCCCGATCGGCCACCATCATCTCCATGAAGCCGTCGTCGGCGCGCACGCGGACCTGCACCTCGCCGCCAGGCTCGCTGTATTTGACGGCGTTCTCCACCAAGTTGCCCAGCGCCGACACGAGCTGGCGCCGGTCGCCGACGACGGCCGCACCCTTTGGGATGTCGAGCACCTCGACGTGGATGTTGCGTTGCTCACCGATCTGGCGGGCGCGGGAGATCGACTCGGCGATCACGTCGGCCACATCGACCCGTTCTCGCACCAGCGCCTCGCCCATCTCGATGCCGGCCAGCTCGAGCAGATCGTCGATGGTGCGGGCGGCCCGGTGCGCGTCCTCCACCATCCGTTCGGCGACGCGGTCGATCACCTCCGGATCGGTCTCGCCCACGAGCGTCTCGGCCAGCACTGCGAGTGCCCCGACGGGCGTCTTCAGTTCATGGCTGATGTTGGCAACGAAGTCGGTGCGCACGGCGTCGATGCGGCGACGTTCGCTCTCGTCCTGTATCGACGCCAGGGCCCCGCCGCCAGGCAGCGGCGAAGAAGCGACGGCGATGGAGCGGCGCGGCGGGCCGTACAGCTCGAGCACCTGGCGGGCGTGCTCGCCGACCAGTGCCTGCTCCAGCAGCGGCTCCATCATGGCGTCGAGCAGCACACCGGCATGCGTCCCGCCGAACGTGGTGGCCCACGGGTTGCGGTAGACCGTCGCCCGGTCGGGAGCCACGATGACGATCCCGATCGGCAGTTGGTCGAGCACCTGCACGTAATCGGGCCACGGCGGCGCTGGACGTTCGGGCTGGAGCGCGGCCTGTGTCGCCGGCGTCGCCCGTGTGGTGTCGCCGAGGCGGCGGGCGATGATCAGGCCGATGGCGATCCCGGCGAGCGCACAGCTGATTGCAGCGATCGCGATCGTCACGTGCAGGATCCTGTGGCGGTCGTCGCCTTCGCTGCGAGCTTCCTAGTCGATGTCACTCGCCGCCTGTCGCGTCGCATGGCGAACGGCACCCATCTGCTCTCGCACCCAGCCAGTGACGACGAACTGCGTTCGCTCGCCGATGTTCACCGCGTGGTCTCCGATTCGCTCGTAGAAACGGGCCACGATGGCGAGCTGCACCGCCACTTGGAGATCGATCTTCGTCATCTGGTGCGACTCGAAGATCGCTTGCACGAACTCTCGCTGCAGACCGTCGAGATAGCCGTCCATGTCGTCGATCGCCGCCGCCCTGGCAGCGTCACTCGACAGGTAGGACTCTGTGGCTTCCTTGAACAGCTGCGTGGCCTGGTCACCCATCTTCTGGATGATGCCCCGCAGCTTGGGATCCAGGTCGTGGCCATAGATGCGGCGGGCGGCCTTGCACAGGTTCGTGGTGAGATCAGCCGACCGTTCGACCTCGGCGATGATCCGCAGTGCGGCGACCACCTGGCGAAGGTCGGAGGCCACCGGTGCCTGCAGCGCCAGCAGCGAGTAACAGCGGTCCTCGAGATCGATCGAGGCGGCATCGATGGCGTCGTCGGCGAGGATCATGTACTCGGCGCCCTCGAGGTCCTGGCTCAGGAGGATCTCGGTGGCACGAGGAATGTTCTCGGTGACCGTGGCGCCGAGCTTGGCGATCTCGGCGCGGACTTGGTCGAGCGCGTGGTGAAAGCTTGGCCGAAGGTCGCTCTCGGCCGCCTCCTCTTGCACGCTGATCCCTGCGTCGTTGCTCATCAGCCGTACCTCCCGGGGGCTGCGCCCCCGCACCCCATCGCCGTCCGGCTCACTGGCGTTCGCTCGGCCAGCCGGCTGAACTCGCTTCGCTCGCTCATCCAAACCTTCCTGTCACGTACTGCTCGGTGCGTTCGTCGTCGGGGTTGGCGAAGATCTTCTCGGTCGGGTTGAACTCCACCAGCCGCCCCGTGCGGCGGTCGCTTTCGGGGTTGAGCTCGGTGGTGAAGAACGCCGTGCGGTCGCTCACACGAGCGGCCTGCTGCATGTTGTGGGTCACGATGACGATCGTGTACTCGCGCTTGATCTCCTGCATCAGCTCCTCGATGCGGGCGGTGGCGATCGGGTCGAGTGCCGAGCACGGCTCGTCCATCAGGATCACCTCCGGGTCGACGGCGATCGCACGTGCGATGCACAGCCGCTGCTGCTGGCCGCCCGACAGGCTCAAACCCGAGGCGTCGAGGCGGCTCTTCACCTCGTCCCACAGCGCCGCCCCCTTGAGCGCCCGCTCGACGACCTCGGTCAGCTCCTGCTTCTTCTTGACGCCGGCGAGTCGGGGGCCGTAGGCAACGTTGTCGAAGATGCTCTTGGGGAAAGGGTTCGGCTTCTGGAATACCATCCCGATGCGACGCCGCACCTCGGTGGCGTTGACTGCCGGGTCATAGAGGTCGATGCCGTGGTAGTACACCTTGCCCTCGACCCTGGCGGTTTCGATGAAGTCGTTCATCCGGTTGAGGCAGCGCAACACTGTGGTCTTGCCACACCCCGACGGGCCGATGAAGGCCGTGATCTCGTGCCGGCGGATCTTGATGGTGGCGTCGCGCACCGCCAGGAAGTCGCCGTAGTACACACCGAGCGCCTCGAGGTCGTATACGGAGACGGCCTCGTCGGAGACGGCGGCGGCGTCACCGCTGTCGAGCGTCCTGGCGGCGAAGGAGATCCCGGTGTCCTGTGGGCCAGCACCCGATTCGTCGGGGGACATGTCCGTCTCCTTGGTGGATGTCGAGCTGAGCGGTCTCTGGTCGGTCACGGTAGTCAGTCCTCGTTCGATGTGGTGACAGCGCGTACTGCCAATGCGCCGCGGACGTGGATGGTGGGCGTCATGTCCCGGTGCGCTTCTTCTCGAAGCGGTTGCGCAGCACGATCGCCGCGGCGTTGAAGAACAGCACCAGCACCAGCAGCGTCAACCCGGCGGCCGCTGCGCTGTTGGCCCACGTGGTCTCAGAGCCCGGCGGCGCCGATCGGCCCGACCAGGCGAAGATCAGCATCGGTAGCGCAGTGAACGCACCGCGCATCGAGGTGTCGCCGAGCAGCCCGGTGATGGCGCCGAGGATGATGAGGGGGGCCGCCTCGCCGAGAGCCCTGGCGATCGACAGCACCGTCCCGGTGAGGATCCCCGGTGCGGCATACGGCAGCACGTGGTCGCGGGTCACCTCCCACCGTGACGCACCGACCCCGTACCCGGCGTCACGAAGACCACTCGGCACCGCCCGGATCGCTTCCATCGAGGTGATGATGACGATCGGCAGCACCAGCACCGCCATCGTGAGCGCGGCGGCGATAACTGTCGACCCGCCGGTGAGAACATCGAGGTACTCGGTGAAGATCAGCAGCCCCAGCACCCCGTAAACCACCGCCGGGACGCCGGCCAGGTTGCGGATGTTGACCTGGATGAAGCGGTTGAACCAGCTGTTGGTGGCATATTCCTCGAGGTAGATGGCGGCGCCGATGCCGAGCGGCACGGCCACCAGGATCACGCCCAGTCCGATGAAGAACGAGCCGTACAGCCCAGGAAAGATGCCACTCGTGTCGGGACTCGATCCGATCGTCCTCGACAGGAAGTTGCCGACCCCGACCTCGGCGAAGGCCGGGCGGGCGCCGGACACCACCTGGCCGAGCAGCGTCGCCAACACCGCCAGGGTCACGAGCAGCGTGAACAACAGCGTGACCAGCATCACGATGCCGGCGACGTCGGTGCTGCGCCGGGTGAGTTGCTGGCGCACCACGGCGGCGGCCGATGTGGCGCCGGTGGCTGGGGTTGCGAGTGCCATCTATGACGCTCCGATGCTCAGTACTGCTGGCGGACCCGACGCACGAAGCGGGCGCCGATCATGTTGAGGACGAGAGTGATGACGAACAGCACGAACCCGACCAGGTAGAGGGCGTAGAACGGCGCCTGTCCCTGGACCGAGTCGGTACCACCGGCGGCGTTGGTCATGGCGCCGGTCATCGTCAGCCCGGCGTCGAGCGGGCTGAGTGCGAAGGGGCCCGAGCCGTCGAGTCCTGCTGCCATCGACGCCACCAACGTCTCACCGATCGCCCGGGAGGCGGCGATGATGAACGCCGCCACGAGCCCCGAGACGGCGGCCGGCAGCACCACCTTGGTGACGGTGGTGACCTTCTTGGCACCGATGCCGTAGCTGGCCTCGCGCAGGGAGCCGGGCACCGAGCGCAGAGCATCCTCGCTCACCGAGGCCATGATCGGGATCACCAGGATGCCGATGCCAAGTCCTGCGAGCAGCATGTTGCGGTCCCTCGATCCCGAGAAGATCTGCTGGGTGATCTCCGGAGAGATGAATGTCAGGGCGAAGTAGCCGACCACCACGGAGGGCATGCCGGCGAGCAACTCGATCACCGGTTTGACAACGGTGCGAACCCGGCGCGAGGCGTACTCGGACAGGTAGACGGCTACGCCGAGCCCGAACGGCACGGCGACGATCAGGGAGATCAGCCCGATCACGATGCTGCCGACGATGATCGTGCTGAGGTCGTAGCGCGAGCGACGGGGAAACCAACCGGTGTCCTTGAGCTTCGAGAAGTCCCAGTCGATCTTGCTGAAGAAGTCGAACGTGCCCCGGAACAGCGTGAACAGGATCAGGGCGCTGATGACGATCGACACGATGGCCGCTACCTGGAACAAGCGCCTCATCGATCGCTCGCGGTTGCGGCGCTTGCGGCTGCCTTGCAGATCGTCGATGGTCAGCATCTGGCTCGATTCATCGATTCATCGGTTCGTCGTCGACGTCACATCCTTGCCCTCCCCGGCCGATCGAGACGGATCGATCAGCCGGGGCGGCTAAGGCGGGGGTCAGCGGCCTGCCCAAGCTTCCTGGGTCGCTGTGACGCGCTCGGCCGGCAGGTCGACATATCCAGCCTCGGCGACGGTGGCCAGGCCTTCCTCGGAGAGATAGAGGTCGACGTACGAGGCGACCGCCGGGTTCTCCTCGGCCTTCGCCTTGTTCACGTAGATGTACAGACTGCGGCTGAACGGGTAGGTACCATCGGAGATGGTCTCGGTCGTCGGGGCCACGCATCCCTCACCGGCATCGATCTCGATGCCCTTCATGGCCTCCTGCTCGTTGACGTAGAACGCGTAGCCGACCCAGCCGAGGCTGCTCTCACTGCCCTCGATGCCCTGGACGATGAGGTTGTCGTTGGCGCTGGCGCTGTAGTCGGCCCTCGTGACCCACTCCTCCTCGGGAAGGCCCTGCTCCTCGGCGACACCCTCGATGGCGAACTCGACGAATGTGTCGTAGGTGCCCGATTCCTCACCGGGTCCTGAGATGTCGAGCGGGGCGTCGGGGAAGTCTTCTGCGTAGGCCGAGCCCACTTCGGTGGCCAGTTCGCTGGCGTCGGACCAGTTCTCGAAACCCTCCGATTCGGGGCCGAACAGGGCGTAAAGCCCCGGGATGTCGAGGCAGGTGATCGCCTCGTTGGCCGGGTTGGTCGCCACCGTCAGGCCGTCGATGGCCACCTCGAGCTCGACGTACTCGATTCCACTCTCCTCGCAAGCAGCGATCTCCTCCTCGTCGATCGGCCGTGAGGCGTCGGAGATGTCGGTCTCGCCGGCGCAGAACTTGGCGAACCCGTCACCAGTGCCAGGGCCTTCCACCGTGACCTTCAAGTCTCCGCCAGACATCTCGCCGGCCAGTTCGCCCACCCGGATCGAGATCGGCTCCACCGTCGACGATCCGCTGACGAACACCTCGCCACCGGCGAGCTCAACCGCGCCACCGGAGGTCGGGGTCGACTCCCCCGTGGTGGTGTCAGGGCCCATGGTGGTGCCGGGGCCACCTGCCGTCGTGCCTGTGCCCGCCGCGGTCGTGGCCGGACCTGCCGCTGTGGTACCGGGACCCTCTGCGGTGGTGCCGGGGTCTTCGCCGCCACCAGTGCTATCGGAGGCCGGATCGTCGTCGCCGCAGGCGGCGAAAACAAGAGATGCGGCCATGGCGCCTATCAACAGGCGTCGCTTGGAGGAAGTGCTGTTCACGCGTGAATCCTCTTTCTCGGAAGTTGAATCCTGGGGGTCGGATTGGGGTTGCCCTGGATCTCAGGGATCCGACGCGGACGTTAAGAAACGCAGGTTGCGCGCAGCCGTTCACCGGGTGAACGGCCGGTGAACAGGTCCCAACCGCTCGGTGAAGAGGCTGCTCGTCAGCCTCTCGCCGCAGTGGCGGTCTGGCGGGCGGCGGCCCAGCGGTACAGCAGCTCCTGGGGATGAGGCTCGAACTCGGGCGGCCCCATACGAACCCAACAGTCGTCGGGCTGGAGCTCCCATCGCACGACGTCGTCGGCGAGCGCGAACTCGAACACCTGGTCCAACCACTCCTGGTGCTTGGGGTGGTCGATCGGCGTCAACACCTCCACCCGCCCGTCGAGGTTTCGCGGCATCAGGTCGGCGGATCCGATGAGGTACAGCGGCTCGTCGCCGTCGTCGCCGTGCCCGAAGCGGTAGATGCGACTGTGCTCCAGGTACCGGCCGATGATGCTGCGAGCGTGGATGTTCTCCGACAACCCTGGCACGCCGGCCCGAACGCACTCGATGCCGCGCACGATCAGCTCGATGCGCACTCCGGCGTCGCTGGCGGCGTACAACGCCTCGGCGATCTCCAGGTCGCAGATGGCATTCGCTTTGAGTGTGATGCGGCCTTCGGCGCCGAACTCCGCCTCATGCTCGATCAGCTTGACCAGCGGTTGGCGTAGGTGATCGGGAGCGACGAGCAGCGTGGAGTAGCGTTCGGCGCGGCTGTACCCGGTGAGGTGGTTGAACAGCTTGGCGACGTCGGAGCCGATCTCCGTGTCGCAGGTGAGGATGCCGATGTCCTCGTACAGGCGGGCCGTCTTCGAGTTGTAGTTGCCGGTACCGATGTGGCAGTAGCGCCGCAGCTGGTCGCCGTCGTCGCGCACGACCATCACGCA
>Ga0136625_1000120_pt1 | contig 20171 bp, 15 predicted proteins | sample AntDrymUQ4832306_2_FD_104672 | JGI IMG/M metagenome (GOLD analysis project Ga0136625, IMG submission 104672) | Polar desert sand microbial communities from Dry Valleys, Antarctica - metaG UQ483 (23.06) | ecosystem: Environmental > Terrestrial > Soil > Desert | place: Antarctica: Dry Valley...
ACGCTCGACGGGTCGACCATCGAGGAGCTGAGCAGCGATTCCGACCCCGACCCGGCCTTCTACCGGTGGTCGCTCGACGAGGCGATCGGGAACGGCTCGATGACCGTCGTGGTGTTCAGCACCCCTGCGTTCTGCGTCTCGGGGGCATGCGGTCCCCTGCTCGACAACGTCAAGGCGATCGCCCCCGAGCACCCGGATGTCCAGTTCGTCCACGTCGAGGTGTTCACCGGGCTCACCGATCCCGATTTCGCCCCCGATGCCGCCCACCTCGCCCCCGCCGTCGGGCCCGATTGGTACAACCTCCCGTCCGAGCCCTGGGTGTTCGTCGTCGACGGGGACGGCACGGTCGTCGCCAGGTTCGAAGGCGTGATGGATACCGCCGAGCTCGCCGCCGTTCTCGGATGATTTCCGCCGACCCTTCCTGATCGGTACGATGCGCCGCCATGCCAGCCGAGCGGCGACACCCATCCCCCGACACGGTAACGGGCGATCGGCCCAGGTCGGCCCGAACCCTCGATCGAGCGGGCCTGCTCGGCGTCGCCGTCCTCGTCCTGGCGTCATGCTCCGGGTCGGGTCCCCAGTCGGCGCTCAGCCCCGAAGGCCCCATCGCCCGCGATCTCGACGGGCTGTGGGACCTGGTGTACATGCTGGCCGTCATCGTGTTCGTCGTGGTGATGGCGGTGTTCATGTACAGCATCCTCCGGTTCAGGGAGCGCAAGGGCGAGACCAGGGAGCCTCGCCAGATCCACGGCAACACGGTTCTCGAGATCGCCTGGACCATCGTCCCTGCGGTGCTCCTCGCCGTGCTCGCCGTCCCCACCGTGCGCGGCATCTTCGACGTCCGCGCCACCGCCGAGGGCCCCGACGTGGTGCAGGTCAACGTCACCGGGCATCAATGGTGGTGGGAGTTCGAGTACGTCGACCTCGCCTCCGCCGACGGCCACACCCTGGTCACCGCCAGCGAGCTCCACATCCCGGCAGGGGTCCAGGTCCAGCTCACGATGACCTCGCGTGACGTCATCCACTCGTTCTGGGTGCCGCCGCTCAACGGGAAGCGCGACGTTGTTCCCGGCCGCATCACCGAGTTGGTGCTCGAGGCCGACCCGGAGGTCGCCGACAAGGACTTCGGCTACGGGGCGGGCGTGATCCCCGGGCAGTGCGCCGAGTTCTGCGGGCTCTCCCACGCCGACATGCGGCTGCGGGTGCACGTCCAGTCGCCCGCCGACTTCGACGCATGGGTGGCCGCCCAGCTCGAACCGGCCGTGGTGCCCGCAGAGGGCGCCGCCGCCGCCGGTTTCGAGACCTTCAACGCAGTGTGCGCCGCCTGTCATCAGGCCACGGTGGTCGATACCGACGGTTCGGTCTCGGTGCTCGGCGAGGATCGCGTCGTCGAGGTCGACGGGGTCACCTTCTCGGCCCAGTACGGACCGGACCTGGGGCACTTCGGGAGCCGGGCCACCATGGCCGGCGCCATCCTGGACAACACCGCCGAGCATGTGGCCCAATGGATCGACAATCCGTCGGACCTGAAGCCGATGGCGCCCGAGCGCAACGACCTGGAAGCGGGCCGGGTCCTCGGCATGCCGAGCTACGGTCTCGACAGCGGGCAGATCTCCGAGCTGGTCGAGCTGTTGGAGGCATGGAGATGACCGCGGTGGCGGCGCCATTGACCCAGGACGGACGGAGCGGGATCTGGGGCTGGATCACCACCGTCGACCACAAGCGGATCGGGATCCTCTACGGCGTCACCGCCTTCACGTTCTTCCTGATCGGTGGTATCGAGGCGCTGCTGGTACGAACCCAGCTGGCCCAGGCCGACGGAACACTGCTCAGCGCCGAGGCCTACAACCAGTTGTTCACCATGCACGGCCTGACCATGGTCTTCCTGGTGGTGATGCCGACCGCTTCGGCGTTCACCAACTACTTCCTCCCCATCATGCTGGGCGCCAGGGACGTTGCCTTCCCCAGGCTCAACGCCTTCAGCTACTGGCTGTTCCTGTTCGCCGGGCTGATGATCTACACCTCGTTCTTCGCCGGCGGCGCCCCCGACGGGGCCTGGGTCGGCTATGCGCCGCTGTCGGGGCAGATCACCGAGGCGGTGCGGATGGACTTCTGGTCGGTGGGGCTCCAGCTCCTCGGCGTCGCCTCGATCGTGTCGTCCGCCAACTTCGTCGCCACCTGTTTCACCATGCGGGCCCCCGGTATGACCATGCTGCGGATGCCGGTGTTCGCCTGGATGTCGCTGGTGGTCGCCTTCCTACTGCTGTTCTCGCTCCCCTCGGTCGCCATCGGGCTGTTCCAGCTGTTCCTCGATCGCAACTTCGGTGCGCTGTTCTACGAGGCGGCGGCGGGCGCTGATCCGCTGCTCTGGCAACACCTCTTCTGGATCTTCGGCCATCCCGAGGTCTACGTGCTGGTGCTGCCCGCAATGGGGATCGTGTCCGAGGTCCTGCCCGTCTTCAGCCGCAAACCGCTGTTCGGCTACGAGTTCGTGGTGTTCTCGGGTGTCGCCATCGGGTTCATCGGCTTCGGGGTCTGGTCCCACCACATGTTCACCAGCGGCATGGGCCCGGTGGCCGAGGCCGGGTTCGGTGTCGCCACCATGATCATCGCCATCCCCACCGGGGTGAAGATCTTCAACTGGATCGGGACCACCTGGGGAGGCCGGCTCAACATGTCGACCCCGATGCTGTTCTCGCTCGGGTTCATCGCCATGTTCGTCATCGGCGGGCTGTCCGGCATCACCCACGCGGTGGTCCCCTCCGACTACCAACAGCACGACACCTACTACGTGGTGGGTCACTTCCACTACGTCCTGTTCGGCGGCGCCATCTTCGGGTACGTCGCCGGGGTCTACTACTGGTTCCCCAAGTGGACCGGCCGCATGCTCGACGAGCGGATCGGCAAGATCCACTTCTGGCTGATGCTGCTCGGGTTCAACCTCACGTTCGGTCCGATGCACATCCTCGGGCTCAACGGGATGCCCCGCCGCACCTACCGCTATCCCGAGGGGCTCGGGTTCGAGTTCTGGAACCTGATGGCGACGATCGGCTCGTACATCATCGGCATCTCCCTGCTGTTCTTCATCTGGAACATCATCAGGTCGCGCAGGAACGGAACCCTCTCCGGCTCCGACCCGTGGGACGGGCGCACCCTGGAATGGTCGATCCCGTCGCCGCCGCCGGAGCACAACTTCGACGAGGTGCCGCTGGTCCGGTCGCTCGACGACTTCTGGCACACCAAGTACGCCGAGGACGAGCAGGGCCGCGCCGTCCGCATCCCTGCGGTCACCGGGGCCGAGATCGACGTGTTCGCCGAGGAGGAGGGTGAAGCCCACGGCGACATCCACATGCCATCGCCCTCGTACTACCCGGCGCTGTCCGCCCTCGGCCTGGTGATCCTCGGCTACGGATTCGTCTACCTCAGCTTCGGCTGGATCGCCGTCGCCGTCGGCGGTGTCGTCGCCCTGTGGGGGTTGTTCGGCTGGTCGTTGGAGCCGGTGACCAGGAGCGAGCACCACTGATGTCCGCCCACTCAGTCGCCGATCCGATCCCCGCCGACCACGAGGGCGGGTTCGACCTCCACCGCACCCGCAAGACGGGGATGTGGGTCTTCCTCGGCTCGGAGTGCATCTTCTTCGGGGCGATGATCTCGACGTTCCTGCTCTACCGCAACACCACGGCGGACGGGCCGGGGGCCGAGCTGTTCGACGTCGCCTTCACCTCGGCGTCCTCGTTCGTGCTGCTGATGAGCTCGCTCACCATGGTGCTGGCCCACAACGCCTTCGAGCGGCGTGACATCCGACAGGCCCGGATCTGGCTGACGGGAACCGCCCTGCTCGGTGCCACGTTCCTTGCCGGGCAGATCTTCGAGTTCACCGAGTTCGTCCACGCCGGGCTGACCATGAGCACCAGCCCGTTCGGGTCCTCCTTCTACATGCTGACCGGCTTCCACGGCGCCCACGTCGCCATCGGGGTGATGATGCTCACCGCCATGGTGATCCTGTCGACCAGCGGCCGCCTCCACCACGACCGGGGGCTCAACGTCGAGCTGGTCGGGCTGTACTGGCACTTCGTCGACATCGTGTGGATCGTGATCTTCACCATCGTCTACCTGCTCCAGGTATGACCGTGGTCCAGCACACCGCCCACCCCGCCCCCAAGCTGTACTGGATCGTCGCCCTGATCCTGGCATTGGTGACCGCGCTCGAGGTGGCCGCCTCGTACATCGACGCCCTCGATCCGGTGCTGGTCCCGCTCCTGCTGGGGCTCGGGGCGATCAAGTTCGGCATCGTCATCGCCTTCTTCATGCACCTGAAGTTCGACCGACCGCTGTACCGCAGCCTGTTCCTCCTCGGCGTCTTCGGGTCGATCCCGCTGTTCGTCGTGCTGCTGCTGACCTTCAACGCCCTCTGATGCCATACGTAGGCTTGGCGACGACCGTCGCCGACGTGGCCCCCTTCCACCTCCACCTCGATGTGATCGGGTTGATGGTCGGTCTGGGCATCGCTTACGAGTACGGGATCCGCAAGCTCGCCCCGTTCCACGCCCCCAGGGGGGAGCCCATTGTCACCCGGGCGCAGCGGATCCGGTTCCACAGCGGTCTGGCGGCCATGTTGATCGTCTCCGGGTGGCCGATCCACGACATCGGCGAGAACAGCCTCTACACGATCCACATGGTGGAGCACCTGGTGCTCTCACTGGTGGGGCCGCCGCTGGTGCTGTGGGGCACGCCGTGGTGGCTGATGCGTTGGGCGGTCCGGCCGATCCTTCCGGTGCTGCGGATCCTGACCAGGCCGTTCGTGGCCCTCTTCCTGTTCAACGCCGTCCTCGGGCTGCTCCACGCACCGGCCGTGGTGGAGCTGATGGTCACCACCACCCTGTTCCACTTCGTTGCCCACGCCGCCCTCGTCGGCACAGCCTTCCTGATGTGGTGGCCGGTGGTCGGGCCCATCCCCGACATCCCCCAGCTCGCCCCGTTCCAGCGGATGGGATACGTCTTCCTGCAATCCCTGGTCCCCACGATCCCATCCGCCTTCCTCATCCTCGGGGAGCGGGCGGTGTACCCCATCTACGAGACCATGCCCCGTCTGTGGGGGATGTCGGCGCATACCGATCAGATGGTCGCCGGACTGATCATGAAGTTCGGGGGCGGGCTGCTGCTATGGGGGGTCATCGCCGGCGTCTGGTTCAGCTGGTGGGCGGAGGAGAAGCGCTTCGACGACGCCACCACCCCGGCACCGACCGGCAGGCTGTGACCCGCTGGGGCCGCCTGGCGGCGGCCGTGCTGGTGGTGGCGGGCTGTTCCGGGAGCTCCACCCACGAGGTGACCGGAGTTGTCATCGACGTCACCGGCGACATCACAACGGTCGACCGGTTCCTGCTCCAGTCGACGGAGGGGGACCGTCTCGAGTTCGTGGTGGCTCCGGGGGTGGTCTTCGGCGACGGGGCCCCGATCGGGCACCTCTCCGAGCATCTTCAGACCGGCGTCCCGGTCGAGATCACCTACGAGGTCCTCGACGACGGGACGCTGGTGGTGCGGTCGATCGACGACGCCTGAGCCGGTGGCTCGGCGACCGGTTCGGGGGACGGTGTTGCCCGAGCGCGGTCCCACGGCCGGTAGGCGAGCAGGGTCGCCCCGCCGAGGACGATGGCGCCCGCCACCGAGAAGGCGATGATCGCCGTCGTACCCTCCAGGCTGAGCAGCAGCTCGGCGAGGACGACGGCGAACACCCCGCCCGTCACCAGGGCGAGGATGGGGGTGCCGATGGCCCGAGCCGAATCGCCCAGCAGCGCCGCCGGGCTGGTGGGCCAGGCGGCGCCGCCCAGCCCGAGGACCTCGGGCCGGGCGAGCCGATCGACCAGCGCCGCCGTGATCGACCCCGCCCCCGCCCCGGTGACCAGGCCGCCGATCACCATCGCCACCATGGGGATGGTGGCGATCCCGTTCGCCGTCTCCCCGGCGAGCAGCAGGGTGACCGTGATCCCGGCGTAGGCGAACAGGGCGCCGACCAGACCGGCGGCAGGCACCAGCCAGCGGAGCGGGAATCGGGGCGCGTCGGGGTCCGCCTCCCGGCCGACGGCGTAGGCCCCGGCTGCGATGCAGGCCCCGGCGACGAGCCCCACCACCAGGACCAGCACGTAGAGCCAGCCGGTCGAAGCCGTGAAGCCGAGTGCGGCGACCGGGGAGCCTTCGGCGACGGGGGTGGCGGTTGCGGTGCCGAGGGCGAAGCGGCCACCGAACAGAGCCATCGCCATCAGGGCCAGCAGCATGCCCGCCAGGGCGCCGTGGGTGACGGTCCTGAGACGAGATGTCCGCATGGCTGGTGGCCCCTCGGCTGGCGACGGGGCGATCTTAGAGCGAGCGCGGATAGGCGCTCGCTCTTGCGCTGTTGTTGATGGCTCTTCGGCTGACGCCTCATCGCGGTGCGGTTGGGGTCCCCAGCCCCAACCGCCGAGTCTCCTTCTATCGGCGGAGCCTCTAAGCGGTGCGGTCTTCGGCGCCCCCGCTCGGGGCGGGCCGGGGATCGGCGGCTCAGAAACGGTCGCATGCGTCCGGGGAGTAGATCCCCCGCACCGCACCCTCGGCCAGCGGCCCCCACAGCAGGAGGTTGCCGGTCTCGATGCTGCTCACTGTCCAGATCTGCCCAAGGTCGGGGTCCTCGCCCTCCTCGACCTCGAAGCTGTTGTAGATCTCCCGGAGGTTCCGGAACGAGTCCCCCAGCCTGATGCCGGACAGCGTGCCCAGCTCCGCCGCCTCGTTGCTGAAGCCGCCGTACGACAGATCGAGCCGGAACCCGCCGAAGGTCTCGGTGGCGTCGGGGTCGACCACGATCACGGCGGCGAAGGGACCCCAGAACACGATCCGCTCGGAGTCCTCGTCGCAGACCCCGAACTCGCCGCTCGAGGGGCGGGGCCCGGTGTCCTCGGTCGGGTCGCCAAGGCTGGCGATGAGCCTGCCAACCGCCTCGGCGGCCGGTCGGCCGAGGGCGATGGGGCCGACGCCGTCCGAGGCCAGGGTCAGCTCCTCGACCGGGACCGGGTCGCCCTGTCCGGCATACGGCTCGAACTCCCCCGACGGGGCACGGGTCCCGTCGGTGTCGGCCGGCGTGGCATCGGTGTTCTCCCCGTCGGGCACGGTTGTCGACGTGTCGCCCGGGGCGGCGGTGGTCTCGCCGGTGAGGGTGGTGTCCGTGGCGGTCCCGAGATCGCCCCCGTCGCTGCTGAAGAGCTGAAACAGGGCGATGCTGGCCACCACCAGCAACAGCCCGACCACCATCCCGGTGAGCAGCGGGGAGCGCGGAGGGGGTTCTCCGGAACGGGGGTCGTTTGGTCTCCCCGGTTGGTCGTACCCACCGGGGACTTCCTCGTACGGCTCGATCCCGGCGAAGGGATCGTTCGGATCGAAGCGGTCGCTCACCTGAGCTCCTGGCTGGTTGTCTGGGGCGGCACGCCCGGCATTGTACGAGCGGCAGGGAGAAAGGCTGGGCTACGACGTCCTGATGGGCGCCAGGTCGGGGAAGACATCTCCCAGCACCTGGTCGAATGGCACCGCCGGCACCAGCACCGACTCACCGGCCGAGGTGCGCTCGTCCTCGACCGGGATGGCGATCCGCTCCAGATGGTCGACGTCGATGCCGCGCAGGTTCCACAGCAGGGAGAGGGCGTCTCCCATCCCCAGCCCGTCATCGATGCTGAAGGCGCCGGTGAGGCCGGCGACCGTCCTGGTCAGGTCCTCGAACGAGTCGAGCCTGCTCAGCTCGGCGAACACCTGGAGGATCACATCCTGCTGCCGCTCGTTGCGGGTCAGATCGTTGACCCCCTCCATGGTCCGCCAGCGTCCGTCCACCAGCTCCTGGGTCCGGCGCGAGCGGACCCACGACAGCGCCTGGGCACCGGAGGCATGGGTGCAGCCTGCGGGGAGCTGCAGCTCGGACTTGGAGTCGCGCACCGCGTAGTCGACGCAGATCTCGATTCCGCCCACCTGGTCGACGATCTCCTCGAATCCCTCGAAGTCGAACAGGGCGAAATGGTCGATGTGGATCCCGGTGAACTGCCTGACCGCCAGTGACAGCAGGGTGGGCCCCTCGATCCCCCTGTCGGGACAGCCGGCGAGGGTGGCGTTGATCTTGTCCAGACTGTTGGTGCACGGGTTGTTGACGTAGAGGTCCCTGGGGATGGAGACCATCACGGGGTCGTCGCCGGTGGCGGGGATGATGGTGAGGATGATCACGTCCGCCAGGCTCCCCGACAGGTCGCTGCCCACGATGAGCAGCGACAGGAAGTCGCCCTCGTTGGACGGGATGGCGGTCATCGATTGGGCCGCCCCCTCGGATATACCGCTGAGGTCGATTCCCTCGTCGGGGAGGGGCAGGATCTCGCTGGCGGCGATGATGTCGAAGTCGAGGCGGTCGACGTTGCGCCACGAGTTCCAGATCTGGACGCCGTTGAACAGGGCGTAGCCGACGATGACGAGCACGGCGGTGGCGACCCCGCGCTTCAGGCTGCGCAACAGCGGATGCTGGTGGGCGGACGGCGGGGTCGGCGCCGCCTCGTTGACCAGGTAGCCGATCGGGGGCGCACCCAGGCTGCGGAGGCGGTCGACCGCCTGGTTCAACGTGCTGCGGTCGGTGGCCCTGGGCAGGACCAGCAGGGTCCCGTCCGCCAGCGCCCCGAGGGCGTCGATGGCGGGCCCGCCCTCCACCGGGGTGTCGACCAGGACGATGTCGGCACTGGTGGCCACGTCCTCGACGGCGCCGGCCACCTGGCTGCGGGCCAGCACGGGGTCCTCAGCGGTGGTCCTGCCTGCAGGGATGAAGGGGAGCCGGCTGACCGAGTCGATCGCCCACAGCCGCGACGCCTGGGCCAGCGTCGCCTCGCCCCGAGCCAGCTCGACCAGACCCGGGGAGACACCGGTGTGCCCGAACTGGCTGAGACGGCCGTCGGTGATGTCGCCATCGACCAGCAGCGCCCTCCGCCCCGCCCTGGTGGCCGCAACCGCCAGGTTGAGGGCTGCGGTGGTGGCGCCCTGCCCGTCGGCGACGCCTGCCACCAGCAGGATCCTGCCCCTGGTGAGTGCCTCCATGCGGCTGGCGGCCCGCTGGTAGGCGACCGCCGCCGCCGAGTTGGGCGCGGTCAGCGTCGGGCTGGGGCTGCGCGGGGTGCTCGGGATGCTGCCCAGGCTGGGGAGGTCGAGCAGCTTGCCCACCGGCCTGGTCCCGCCGGCCAGGTACCAGGCCAGCCAGCACAGGGCGGCGACGACGCCGCCGAGGACACCGGCGACGATGGTTCCCCTGGTGGTCGGCCAGATCCGCAGCCCGATGGCGAAGGCGACCAGACCGCCGACAACGGACAGCACGTTGGGCCAGGCGAGGGCACGTCGGAGACGACTCGGATACGGGTTGGTCGCGGTCATGGCCTCATCGGTGCCGGGGGTCGCTCATCTTACGGTTCGCTCCGGATCGTCAGCCGGTCGGGCCGGCGTCGCAGGGTCGGGGTGAGTAGATCCCGAGGACCGTCCCATCCGGGTCGCTCGACGAGACCGGTCCCCACAGCAGGGTGAACCCGTCCGATCGCACCAGGATGAAGCTGAGAACCTGTTCGATCACCTCGTAGCCGATCTCGAAGCCGGCGTAGATCGCCTCGAGGTCGGAGATGGTGTCGCCCACCGAGAGCCCGGACAGCGTGGTCAGGGCGGCGGTGGGGTGACCGGCCGGCTGACCGAGGAGCCGGTACCCGGCAAGCGCTCCGGTCTCGGGGTCGCCGGTGAACAGCGCGGTGAACGGCCCCCACGCCGCGGAGAAGCCCGGCTCGCCGGGGCACAGCCCGAGGCTCCCGTCGTCGATCGCCGTGGCCGTGTCGGGCTGGCCGAGCGCGGCCACCAGACGCCCGAGACCGTCGGCGTCGCCGAGGTCGATGGGCCCGATGGCGAAGCCGCCGAGGTCGAGCTCCGAGATCGGGATCGGATCGCCCACCTCCTCGAACGGGCCGTCCAGCACCGAGGAGGCGATGGTGGTGGTGGGCTCGGGAGCGGCGGTGGCGGTCGGGTCGGGGTTCCCGAGCGTGGTGCCGGGCCCGACCAGCGGCGCCGCCGTGGTGCCGGTCCCGGCCGCGGTGGGGTCGGTGCTCGCCACCGTTGTCGCCGTGGCGGTGGCGACGCCGGGCTCGTCGCCGCTGATCCAGGTGAGCACCCCGAACCAGCCGGCGATGATGGCGGTGACGATCCCGGCGATCAGGAGCCTCTGGTTACGCCTCTCGTTACGCCTCTCGTTACGCCTCTCGTTGCCGAGCCGGTTACCGCCGCCTCCGCCCGCCGGCGTCGCCGCCTCCGATCGGTCCAGGTGGAGTGTCCCACCGTCGACGGGGTGCGGCGGTGGCCCGGAGACCGGGGCCGAGGGGCCCCGGGTGGGCATCGCCGGCGCCGCCGGGTCGACGGGCAGGGTCGACGACGCCGCCGCCGCGGTGGCCGCCGCCGGGATGCCGGTGCCGGGATCGGTATCGGTATCGATATCGGTCTGGGCCGTGGTGGGCGGGGTGGGAGCGGCAGGACCTGTGGCGGCGGCGTGCCTGGCGGGTGCCACCTCGCTGTCGATCCAGCCCCGCTTGCACGCTGCGCAGCGGGGAATCTCACGGGGGCGCGGGCTGCCGCAGAAGATGCATAGCGACAGGAGCTGGGTCATGGGGCGCAAGCTTACGGCCGGCGGTGCCGTAGCCAGAGTCTTGCGACCAGGGATCGATTGCCCGGCGGCGGTCGTAAGCTCCTGGCTGATCCTCCGGTCCGGGCATCGCTTCCCGGCCCTAGGAAGGAGCAGCACTCCGAGGAGCTGGCGGTGCCGTCGAACCCACACCCGATCCGTTACCGGTCATCGATGGTCGGGGCTCCCTCCCTGCCATGAGCACCGTCGCCTCCCGGCCCGCACCCGAGGGCAGCCACCAGCCGCTCCTGTGGCGCCTGCTCACCCTGTGGGGTCTGCTCGGCATCGGGTTGATCCAGCCCATCCTCGACCTGTACGGCAACAACCCCGAGGCCTTCATCGCGGGGAGGGCTGGTGCCGGCCGCATCCTGCTCTTCGTCGCCGTGGTGACGTTCGGCCCGCTGCTGGTGTGCGCCGTCGTCCTGTTGGTCGCCGTTCGGCTGGGTGGGCACGCCGGCGCCCTGTTCGCCTACCGGGTGCTGCTCTTCGCCAGCGGCTTCGTCGGCGCCTCGGCGGTCGTCCTCCAGGTGTTGCCAGACAGCAACCTGGCCACGCCGATCGCCCTGCTCATCGCCGCCGGTTTGGTCTGGGCCGAGGCCACCGTGGATTGGGCCCGCACCTGGCTGCGGCTGCTCGCCCTCGTCGCCGTGGCGGCACCCGCCCTGTTCCTCGGGTTGTCTGACACCGCAGAGCTGGTGTGGCAACCGGAGGCGGTGGCCGACACCTCGGTGACGGTCTCCAACCGGTCGCCGGTGGTGATGCTGGTGTTCGACGAGCTGCCGGTGTCGTCGCTGATGACTGTGGACGGAGCAATCAACGCCGATCTGTTCCCCAATTTCGCCCGGCTCGCCGCCGGATCGCACTGGTTCGAGAACGCCCAGTCCAACTCCATCGCCACCACCAACAGCATCCCCATCCTGCTCACCGGCCGTCTGGCCGAAGGAGCCAGACCCACCTCGCGTGACCACCCGCTCAGCCTGTTCACCATGCTGGGCGACACCTACGCCATGGACGTCGATGAGTCGATCACCAGCCTCTGCCCCAACTCGGTGTGCGCCGGCGAGGGCCGGGTGGCGTCCCCGGCCGCGCCCGACCGGCTGGGCACGTCGGCGATGCTGGTCGACGCCTCGATCGTCTGGGGGCACCTCACCCAGCCGCCGTGGGTCCGCAACCGGCTCCCCGCCATCGACGGCCAGTGGGGCGGCTTCACCGGCGCGCCCGGTGGCGGCGACCCGGCCAGCTCCGACCTCCCGCTCGCCCCGCCCGGCCAGCGTCTCACCTGGATCGACAGGATGCTGACCGCCGCCGAGAGCCTCGAGGGCGCCTCCCCCAACACCCTGCACTACACCCACGTGCTGGCTCCCCACATCCCGTGGCAGGCCAACCCCTCCGGCACCCAGTACCGGCGCCCCGAGGAGCTCGGCTCCAGCGTGCTCGGGGTGGAGAACGGTTACTGGGTCGAGGACCCGTCCCGGGCGACCCAGGGCTTGCAACGCCACCTGTTCCAGCTCGGCCTGGTCGACCGGCTGCTGGGCGGGATCATCGACTCGCTGGAGGAGAACGGCATCTGGGACGACGGGATCATCGTGGTCACCGCAGACCACGGGGGCTCGTTCGTTCCCGGCGACCACCGCCGGTGGGTCACCCCGACCAACCTCGACGCCCTGTACCGGGTGCCGCTGTTCATCCGCATCCCCGGCCAGACGGCGGGGGAGGTCCACGTCGAGAACGCCTACGCCGAGGACGTCCTCCCCACCATCGTCGACCTGCTCGACATCGATCTCGGCCCCGAGTGGGAGTTCGCCGGGATGTCGCTGTTCGATCCGGAGCTGCCGGCGAGCCGCCCCCACGAGTACGACCATTTCACCGGCCACCGTGAGGCCCTGGGCGGTGCGGTGGACAGCCTCGCCGCCGAGGTGGCGTGGATCCACACCCTCATCCCCGACCAGACCAGCTGGGCGGGGGTGGCCGCCGCCGGACCGTACGCTCATCTGGTGGGCGAGACGACGGCGACCCTCGATCCCTTGGCGGTGGACGGCGTCATCGCCGAGTTCGACCAGGCGGACGGCTACGCCCAGCTCGACCCCAGCCAGGGCATCGTCCCCACCGTGCTCACCGGCCGGGTCGGCATTCCCGACGCCATGGAGACCACAGACGTCCTGGTGGCCGTCAACGGCCGGGTGTGGGGCGCCGGCTTCCTGGTGCGGGCGGGCGGGGCCACGGCGACGATCAACGCCCTCGTCCCCGAGGAGGCGTACCGTCCCGGCGCCAACGAGGTCGTGCTGCTGATCAGCGACGGGGGAGGCGGGTGGATCGCCGCCGGCGACGGCTCGGTGGCGCCCCTGGTGCTGCGCGACGCAGACGGAGACGCCCTCACCGTCGCCCCTGCCACCTCGCAGCGGGTGGTCATCGACAAGAGTATCATCAACGGCGACCAGCTCCAGGTGAGGGGCTGGTCGGCCGACACCAGCGAGAAGGTGGTCCCTTCCGAGATCCTGGTGTTCTTCGGCGACCGGCTCGCCTTTCACGGGCCCCCCAACCTCAGCCGCAGCGACGTGCCCCAGTGGTTCGACAGCGAGGATCTCGCCATGTCCGGGTTCGATATCGCCATCCCCACCGCCGAGATCCCCGACGGCATCGACCGGGTGACCGTGGTGGCCCGCTTCGGCGACGTCGCCGTCGCCGAGCACGGCACGATCACGTACTGAGACTGATCGGACCCGCCGACGCCGGGACGGGAGTCAGCCGTCGAGCTGGGCGGCGAACCGGGCCGGGTCGGCCACGGGGAGGTCGCACCGCATGTCTCGACAGACGAATGCGGCGGCATCCTGGGCCGGGACCCGGTCGGCGAGCAGGGGTACGGCCGGGTCGGGGCCGTCGGCCACGGCGAGCACCACGTCGGGACGGTACCTGCCCCACGCCACCCGCTCCAGCGGTCTGCGGGCGGGCGGCGATCCGACCACGGCCACCTGGCGTCCGCGGCCCGGCGCCGAGGCGATGACGGCGAGGAGCTGCCCCACCGCCGTCGGGTGCCGCTCGATGAGGAGCCCCGCCGCCGCCAGCACCCCGTCGATCAGGTGGAGCAGGGCGGCGTCGCCCGTATAGCCATGGAGCACGGCCATGGCCTCGGCCATCAGGGCGTTGTCGGAAGGGGTCGGGTTGTCGAACAGGTTCTTGGGCCGGGCGATCAACGTCGGGTCGCCGCTCTCGGTGGCGAAGAACCCACCGGCGGGGTCGGCGAAGCGGCGCACCGCCTCACCCACCAGGCGCGCCCCGTGCTGGTACCAGCGGCGGTCCCCGGTGAGCTGGTAGGCGGCGAACAGCCCGAGGGCGGCCGCCCCGTAGTCGTCGCAGAACCCGCCGGGCCCGGGGCGGCCGTGCCGCCACGAGCGGAGCAGGCCACCGTCGGGGGTGGTGAGCCGGTCGACCATGAACCGGGCGAGGTCGACGGCGGCGGTGCGGAAGCGGGCATCCTCGAGCACCGCGGCGGCTTCGGCGAAGGCGCGCAGCGCCAGCCCGTTCCAGGCGGCCACCACCTTGTCGTCGACGGCGGGGCGCACCCGCAGCCGGCGCGCCGCCAGCAGGGACCGCCTCACCACGGCGAGCCGCTCCCCGGCTGCGGCCGGCGTGATCCCGAACCGATCGGCGACCTGGGCGAGGTCGAGCGGGCGATGCAGCACGTTGGATCCCTCGAAGTTGCCTTCGCGGGTGGCCCCGTAAGAGGCGGCGGCGAAGGCGCGCTCGTCGCCGAGCACCTCACCCAGCTCGTCCCACGTCCACACCGAGTACTTCCCCTCCACCCCCTCGGCGTCGGCGTCCTCCCCCGAGTGGAACCCGCCGGCGGGATCGGCCAGGTCGGAAAGCAGGTACTCCAGCGTCTCGACGGCGACGATGCGGTACCGGTCGATCCCGGTGACCTGCCACGCCCTGAGGTAGAGCCGGGCGAGCATGGCGTTGTCGTAGAGCATCTTCTCGAAGTGGGGGATGAGCCAGATGCGGTCGGTGGCGTAGCGGGCGAAGCCGCCTCCGACGTGGTCGTAGATGCCGCCGGCGTGCATCGCGTCGAGGCTGGTGGTGAGCATCATCTCCAGCTCGGCGCCGCGCCCCGGCGGCGACCCGGAGGCGAGCAGCCGAAGCACCAGCTCCAGATTGGGCGCCTGGGGGAACTTGGGGGCGCCCCCGAACCCGCCGTAGGTGCGATCGAACCCGGCCATCCAGGCGTCGACGGCACCGTCGAGCGCCTCATTCCCCGGCACGCCGTCTGCGGCCGGGATCACGGCGCCGACGGCGGCGCTGAGCCGCTGGGCCTGCTCGGTCAGCTCCCCCCTACGCTCCGCCCAGGCGTGGACCACGGACTCGAGCACCCGCCGGAACGACGGGTGGCCACCCCGGTCGGTCTTGGGGAAGTAGGTGCCGGCCAGGAAGGGCTCGCCACCTGCGGTGAGGAACACCGTCATCGGCCAGCCGCCTTGGCCGGTCATCGCCTGGACGGCGTCCATGTAGATGCGGTCGACATCGGGCCTCTCCTCGCGGTCGACCTTGATGCTGACGAAGTGGCGGTTGAGGTAGTCGGCGATGTCCCGGTCCTCGAATGACTCGTGGGCCATGACGTGGCACCAATGGCAGGTGGCGTAGCCGACCGAGAGGAGGACGGGACGGTCGGTGTCCCGAGCCGCATCGAAGGCCTCGGTGCCCCACTCGTACCAGTCGACCGGGTTGCCGGCGTGCTGCAGCAGGTAGGGGCTCGAGGCGGCGGCGAGTCTGTTGGGCACGACGCCCACCGTACCCGGCGACGGACCTCTGGCATGCGGGGAATGCCCCGTTGCCGCCGGTTGTTGTTCACCTTGCCGTCGGAAACCCGAGAAAATGGGTTCACAAGACGGCGGATGTGTGTGATATTGAACCAACATCCGACCTTGTGATGCATTTCACGAGTGATCCCGCAGGTCGGAGCGGCTTCGATCTGGGGGTCGTCGGGACATCCCACCCTCGTGCCGTTGTTCTGCGATGGCCGGGAAGGGGGTTCGACGGGCAGGTAACGGTGTGCCGCGTCTCGGTAGGCGACGCGAGTACGTTTGATCAAGGGTTCTTGGAGGACGGCTTCAGATGACGAGCAATGCACGTGACAAGGTGTTGGACCGGGCCGTGCGGGAGCGCGAGGAGGCGAAGGAGCGCATCGAGCGCGACACGCTGACGCGGTCCCGGCGCGACCGCGATCGCAACAAGCTCACGGACGAGCGCGGCCGGCTCACCACCGACCTCGTCAGCCAATACCTCACCGCCATCGGCGAGTACGAGCTGCTCACCGCCGAAAAGGAAGTCGACTACGCCCAGAAGATCGAGGCGGGTCAGGAAGCCATGGCCAAGCTCGAGGCCGGGAAGTTCGAGGGCAAGGTCGAGGAGATGGCGCTGCGGCGCAAGCTCCGGCACGGCCGCGAGGCCAAGGACGCCTTCCTCACCGCCAACCTCCGCCTCGTCGTCGCCAACGCCCGCCGCTACGCCAACACCTCGGGTATCGACTTCCTCGACCTCATCCAGGAGGGCAACCTCGGGCTGATCCGCGCCGTCGAGAAGTTCGATTGGCGCAAGGGCTTCAAGTTCTCCACCTACGCCACCTGGTGGATCCGCCAGGCGATCACCCGCGCCATCGCCGACAAGTCGCGCACCGTCCGCATCCCGGTGCACCTCCACGACACCCTCGCCGCGGTGCGCGCCGCCCAGGCCAGCCTCAAGGCCGAGCTGGGCCGCGAGCCCCGCCCCGAGGAGATCGCCGAGGAGGCCGGGGTCAACGTCGACAAGGTCGAGCTCGCCCTCGGGGTCGCCGACACCGTCTCGCTGGAGCAGCCGGTCGGAGAGGACGGCGCCCAGCTCGGCGACTTCATCGAGGACGAGGACGCGGTCGACCCGGTCAGGGTCACCGAGGAGCTCGACATCGCCAACAGCCTGCGCAAGTCGATCGACCGCCTCCCCAACCGCGAGGGGCGCATCCTGGCCCTTCGCTACGGGTTCTACGACGGGGTGCCCCGCACCCTCGAGGAGATCGGCGAGGAGTTCAACCTCACCAGGGAGCGCATCCGCCAGCTGGAGAAGCTGGCGCTGTGCCGGCTCCGCCACCCGTCGTTCGGGATCCGCGAGCAGGACCTGGTCTGACGCTCCGGCCGTTACCGGCCGGAGCCATCAATCGCCCTCGTCGGGTTCCGGCTCGACCGTGCCGGTGAAGTCGGGCATGGTGGCGTGGCCCTCGGCGCTGATCCCCTGCCTGGTCAGAACCTGCCCCACCGTCATCCCCAGGATCCTGAGGTCGAGCCCGATCGACCGGTTGTCCACGTACCACAGGTCGAGGGCGAACCTCTCGTCCCAGGTGGTGGCATTGCGCCCGTTCACCTGCGCCCAACCGGTGATGCCCGGTCGGACGTGGTGTCGTCGCGCCTGGTCGGGGGTGTAGCGGTCGAGGTACTCCATCAACAGCGGTCTGGGGCCAACCAGGCTCATGTCACCCTTGAGCACGTTGACCAGCTCGGGGAGCTCGTCCAGGCTGGTGCGGCGGAGGAAGCGCCCCAGCGGGGTGAGCCGCCCGGCATCGTTCGCCTGGGCCCGGGACGGGTCCGTCGCGGGCAGCATCGTCCGGAACTTGACCAGCTCGAACGGTCTTCCGTCGAGCCCCGGGCGCCGCTGCCGGAACAGCACGGGGCGGCCCATCGTGGCCACGATGGCGATCCCGACCGCAAGCAGTACCGGGCTGATCAGCACCAGCCCGATGCTCGCCCCGGCGATGTCGAGGATTCGCTTCGCAGCCGATGACGAGGTCACGTCGCCTGCAACCCCGGTGCTACTTCGATACCCGCACGTTCCCCAGGTAGAGGACGTCGAGGCCGCAGGTGGAGAATGTACGGATGGCGTCGTCCGGGGTGCACACGATCGGTTCACCGTTGAGGTTGAAGCTGGTGTTGAGCACGATGGGTACGCCGGTCAGCTCGGAGAAGCGCTCGATCAGGTCGTAGTAGCGAGGGTTGTCCTCCCGCTCCACCGTCTGCAATCGCCCGCTGCCGTCGACGTGGACCACCGCCGGGACCTCGGACCGCTTCTCGGGACGGAACATGATCACCCGCTCCATGAACGGCACCCTGGTCTCCGGGGGGCACTCGAACCACTCGGACACCCGCTCGGCCAGGATGGCGGGGGCGAACGGCCGGAACGCCTCGCGGAACTTCACGGCGGCGTTGACCACGTCCCTACCGTCCTCACGTCTCGGGTCGAGGAGGATCGACCGGTTCCCCAGGGCTCGCTGGCCGAACTCCATCCTGCCCTGGAACCAGCCGATGATCCTGCCATCCGCCAGATCCTCGGCGGCGCGGCGTGACGGGTCGTCCACCACCTCGGCCAAGCCGAACTTGTAACGCTGCACCGTGTCGAGGCAGGCGGCGTCGCTGTACTCCGGCCCCCAGTAGTTGTGGCCGGCGGTGGGGGGCCGCTCTCCCGAGCGCATGTTGTGCAGGAACAGGGCGGCCCCGATGGAGGTCCCGGAATCGTCGGGGCAGCTCGTTATCGCCGCCGTCTTGAAGGAGGTGAGCCGGTCCACCTTGCCGTTGAAGACGCTGTTCATGAAGCAGCCGCCCGACAAGATCACGTGGTCGAGCCCCGACCGCTGGTGGAGGGCGGTTGCGATCCTGGTGACGGTCTCCTCGAACACCTGCTGCATGGCGGCGGCCAGCATCTGGTGCTCGGCGGTGATCGGCTCGTGGCGGAGCCGGGGCGGTCCGAACTCGCCGACGAACCGATCGGAGAACTGCCTGCGGTCGAAGTAGTTGAAGTACTCGAAAAACTCCAGGGCGAGCTCGAACCGACCGTCCTCGTGGACCGTGATCAGCTTGCGGAGGCGGTCGGTGATCGAGTTGTCGGGGTCGGCGTACGAGGCCAGCGCCATCACCTTCCACTCGTCCGAGTCGTGCTTGAACCCGAGGAACTGGGTGACGGTCCCGTAGAACAGGCCGAGCGAGTGGGGGAAGTGAACCTCGGAGAACACCTCGAGGTCTGCACCGCGCGCCACTCCCATCTGGCTGGTCAGGGTCTCGCCCCGACCGTCCATCACCAGGAACGCAACCGGGTCGGCGGGGCAGGTGAGGAAGGCGTTGCCGATGTGGGAGTGGTAGTGGTCGACGAACGTCACCGGGGGCACGCCCTTGGCCACGTTGGTCAGGGTCATCTCCCCGTTGGCGGGGGTCCCGGCGAGCATGGCGATGCGGGCCGGGACCTGCTGAAGGTGCTCGGTGCGCCAGCGCCGCGAGCTGAGGTAGCCGGCGGGCGTGGTCTGGATGTCGATGGCCGGGTTCCAGGCGACGGCGATCTCGTCGATGTCGCCGAGGGTCATCCCCGCCTCGTCCAGGCACCTCTGGACGGCGAGGACGGGGAAGACGTTGCTCAGCTTCTTGCGGTCGAGCCGCTCCTCGGGCATCGCCGACACCACGACGCCGTCGACCACGACGGCGGCCGAGCAGATGTACACGTCGTGGCAGATGCCGAGGATGTTCATTGGTTGCACCCCATGCGATCTCGTCCCTCTCTGGCGTCACATCGACGGCGTTCGCTGCCTGGGGGGTGGCTGCTCCTGCCGTCCGGGCCGATGGTACGTGACGCGGGGGAGGTCGCGGTTGCTCCGGGATCGGCGGCGTGCTCAGCCGACGCGGAGCGGCCGGCCCCCATCCGGTTCTACCGTCGGGTCATGCTGACCGCCGCCGCCGGCCTCCTCCCCGCCCCCGGTCGGCGATGACCCCGCTGCGGATCGGGATGCTGGCGCCGATCAGCCACCCGGTTCCCCCCTCCGGCTACGGTCCGTGGGAACGGGTGACCGCCAACCTGGTCGAGGAGCTGGTCGGGCTCGGTCACGCCGTCACCCTGTTCGCCGCCGGTGGCTCGCAGACCTCCGCCGACCTGGTCGTCACCGCCCCGCACCCCCTGGCGGGGCCGTCGCCGAGCCACCCGGACGGTGGCTCACCGGAGGCGCTCGACCCGAGGGTATGGGAGGAGCTCCACATCGGCACCGCCGCCTCCGCCGCCTGGGAGGGGAGCTTCGACGTGGTGCACTCCCATCTCCACGTCCACGCCCTTCCCTTCGCACCGCTCCTTCCCTGCCCCCTGCTCACGACGCTGCACGGGGCGGCGTGGAACAAGGCGATCCATCCCCTGCTCGGCGCCTACGCCGACCAACCGTTCGTGTCCCTGTCGACCGCCGAGCGCCGGTTCTTCCCCGGATTGAACTACGTGGCGACGGTCCACAACGGGATCCGGATGGACGGCTTCGCCCCCGGGCCCGGAGGCGGGCCGGTGGTCTTTGTGGGAAGGCTCGCCCCCGAGAAGGCACCGGACCTGGCGCTGGCGGCGGCGGAGACGGCCGGTGTCGACATCGTTCTTGCGGGAATGGTGGAGGAGCAGCATGGCGACTTCTTCGAGCAACGAATCCGGCCCAAGCTCCGCCCCAACC
>Ga0136625_1000124_pt1 | contig 19943 bp, 19 predicted proteins | sample AntDrymUQ4832306_2_FD_104672 | JGI IMG/M metagenome (GOLD analysis project Ga0136625, IMG submission 104672) | Polar desert sand microbial communities from Dry Valleys, Antarctica - metaG UQ483 (23.06) | ecosystem: Environmental > Terrestrial > Soil > Desert | place: Antarctica: Dry Valley...
GAGGCCCGCTCCGCGGGCCGGGAGCGCCCGGCGGCCTGCGGCGTCAGCGGGGGCGGTGGCCAGAGAAGGAGATGACCTGCTGGAAGGTCGGGCGGTTCGTCCAGCGCATCGTGTCCGGCAACACGCCAGAGGTGAACCGGATGCGCTCCTTCACCGCGTCTGCGCGCCAGGCGGACGGTGCCGGGCCTTGCGACCTCTCGAGCTCGGCGGCCGCGGCGTCGATCGCTCCCCAGAGCGCGTCCCGACACGTTGCGAGCACTCCGGCGCCGCAGTAACGACGCGAGTACGGCGCCCGCACGGGCTGGTCGAGGAGCGACCTCAGATCCTTGTCGACGTAGCCGTACCAGCCCGAGATGTAGGCGGAGCCATTCGCCCCCGGATCATCGCTTCGCCCCATCAGCAGTGCGAGTCGGTCGACGAGCGGCCCCAGCACCGGCGACATCACCGCATCCGCCAGTCGCGGCCACGCAGCGTCCAGCACCGCCGCTCCCGGCTCGTCGATCTTCCCGTCGAGATCACGGTCGAGCCGGCTCGACCCCGCCACTCGCCACGAGTCGACCAGCCCGACCGCCGCCTCCGCCCGCGCGCTCGGCGCCGACCCCGTGCGGAGCACCGCTCTGATCGCGGGCCACACATCTGTGGCGCGCAGGTCCTGCGTCGCCGCTGCGTTCATGGCTCCAGTGACGCCCGCGAGCGTGTGCTTGCGTCGCGCCGCCAGAGCAGGACGCAACAACTCGACGCGATGCACCGATCCGTATGCGAAGTTCGAGTCTGCTGAGCCGACATCGGCGGCGGACTTGTTGTTCCAGTTCAGGATGAGCCCGGATGGCGGGTTGATCGCCTGCGCATGCCCCGCGAAGGGCAGGAATCCGCGCCAGTCGTACTCGCCGGTGCCCCCAGTCGGAAGAGCCGGGTCGGTTCCGGGCGCCCTCAGCGGCAGACGGCCGCTCGAGAAGAACGCGATGTCACGATCGTCCGCGTAGAGCCAGTTGAAGTTGAACTCGACCGCGCCCATCGACTGGAGGAAGCGCCGCGCAGAGTTGACCCGGCCGGTGTTGAGCTCGTAGAACGCCTTCGAGCTCAAGAGCTCGCGACCCCGAGTAGAACGCTGGCTCGAGATAGCGACCCGCTTTCCCGCCACCGTCGCATACCCCACGACCGGGCCGTGGGTCGTCTCGTAGTACGCGACCGGCTGGTCGGGTGAGTTTTGCGCTTTCAGCGTTCCCGCGAAGAAGCGGCGCATTGCCGTGCACTGACCCCGATAGAGGTAGTGCCGATCATCCGTGCAGAGCGTCTCGACGAAGAGGTCGATGTTGTCCGCCTGCGAAGAGCTCGCGCTCCAGGCAAAGTCCGCCCCGCGGCCGATCACGACGAACGGAAGCCCGGGAAAGACGGCGCCGCGCGTTGCGAAGCCTGCGCCCTCGAGCTCCATCTCAGCGAAGAACTGCGGGAAGAAGTACCCAACCTGCGGACCGGCGACGAAGAGCGGGTGTCCGGTCTCCGAGCGCTTCGCGGCGACGAGAAGCGCATTCGAGGCGAACGGCGGCTGCTCGAAGGGCGCCCCGGCGAAGCTCCCGTCGTCGACGATGACGCTGCCAGGCGACGACGTGGCCGTCGGAAGCTCGTAGGGGAAGCTCCCCGGAACCGACACCGGCGCCTCCGAATCGTTCGAGTCGTGGAGATCGGCAAAAACGCGTCGCGCCTGGGATTCGCCGAGCCGACCTTCGAGCGCGTGCAGGAACATCGCGTTCTCGACTTCCTGCCCCCCGTTCGCGCCGAAGCGCGCAGCGATGAGGGCCGCGGAGGCGACCACGTCGTTCGCGGTGAAGCTAGCGGCGGGTATGCCCTTCGCGCGGTACCACGCGTTGACTCCGGCCGCATATCCATTGACGATCGCAAGGAGGCGCGGCCCCATCGTTCCTTGAGCGCGGAGGGCATCGAGCTGATTCGAGAGAAACGCCTCGGTCTCGGCGCTGGGGACGAATGTCCGGCCGGAGAGAGCAAGGGCAAGCGGGTCGAGGCCCGGAACGTCGAGCGCGGCAACCCGCGCCGGGCCACGGATGAGCTGCAGCAGGAGCCCACGGTCGGCCGCGGTGACCCAGCCCGCGCCGAAAGCGACGTCGACCTCGGTCTTGCCGGCGACGTGGGCGACTCCGAAGCTGTCTCGCACGATCGTCACGCCCGCTCGCGGCCGCTCCCGCTTGCGCGGCTTGTCGGCTCCGAGCCCGAGCGGTGAGGGCTTGAAGAACCGCCTCAGGTCTCGCTGCGTCACGCTCCCGCGGAGCGGCGTCAACCCGTCGTAGAGCTTCTCCTGGTCGGTCGTATTCCGGTCGAAGCTGAGACTTCCGTTCTCGCCGGGCGGGAGAATGCTCCACGCGGCCGCGGGCGCCGCGTAGTCGCGCTTCGGGGGCGCTGCCTCGAGCGGGGAGAGCAAGAGCGCAAGGGCGCCGACGAGGACCACGACGACCACCGCGGCAGGCCGATGCACGCGCCGAGCGTACCTCAGGTGGATATGGACGAAAGTACAGTCCTGCGACTGTGGAAGCCGTTCTCGCTTTCGGCGCGACCCTCGTCTCCATGCGGCTCTCAGCAGACCTCGCGCGCCGTTTTCGCAAGCAGGGCAGGGTCGAGCTCCTGGCATGGAGCGCGGCGCTGGCCGCCTATGCGCTGGCCGCCGGCGCGCTCGCCTGGGGCGCCGCTTCCGGGTGGAGCGAGCCCGCGTTCCGCGTCTACTACCTCGGCGGCGCGCTCCTGACCGCGCCGCTCCTCGGCGCCGGCTCGCTGCTCCTCGTCGGCCGGCGCTGGGCCAGACCGCTCGCGCTGTCGTACGTGGGCCTCGCGCTCGGTGTCGCCCTCGCCATTCCGCTCGAAGCCCCCATCGCAGGCACGGACGTTCCTGAAGCCCAGGATGTGCTCGATCTCTGGCCCGCGCGTGTCCTTGCAATCGCGGGCAACACGCTGGGAACGCTGGCCGTGGTCGTCGTCGCGCTGGCGACGATCCGCCGCCGACCGTTCGGGAACGCGCTCATCCTCGCGGGAGTGGGAGTCGCCGCGCTCGGCAGCGGACTGGCGGGGCTCGGAGTGGGCGCGCTGGCGCCGATCCTCGCGGTGGCCGCGATCCTTCTCTACGCGGGGTTCGTAGTCCCTATTCGCCGTCCCTGAGCTGCGACGGCCCGTCGTGGGCATGGTCTCGGCCCCAACGCCGCTCGCGCAGCCAGACCGCGACCAAGATCGCGGCGACGGTCACGAACACGAGCGACTCGACGACCGCTCCGGCAATCCCGCCGTGAGCCACTATCTCTGCGAGAGCAGCCATAGCCCTCCAACCGTGTACAGGACCATCAGTCCGAGCATCGGGTACTGGGAGCGTAGTGCGTCACGTCTGCTCTCGAACAGGGAGACCGCTCGGTCATGCGCAATCGCGAGCCCCGCCACATGACCCACGACGAGCGCCGCGACCTGGACGTACCACACGGTCTCCGGCGAGACGATCGCGAGATTCGGCGCGAACTCGACCGTCCCGAAGAGATCCCTGCCACGTCCGAACGGGTCGGACATGAGCGTGAAGATGAACTGCCCCTGGATGAGGAACAGCGAGAAGTAGTGGGCCACGAGGTACGCGAACGCGATCGGGACGAGCGGGAGCACGAAGTCGGGCACGAGCGAGCGGGGCGCGTGGACGAGCAGGCGGGCACTCGAGGTCGCGACCAGATACGTGAAGACCACTGCGCCGACGAGGACCGTCAGGCCGACGATGCTCACGAAGGTCGTTGCAAGGTCGACCACCCACTGCGGCTCGTCTGCCACGTTGGCACGGACATCGCCGAGCAGGTTCTGCCAGGTGGTCGTCCGGCTGAAGCCGTCGAAGCTCGTCGATCCGAGCAGGACGGCGACGAAAACGAGCGTGCCAGATACGCGCTCGGCCCCGGCGAGCCCCACGAACGGCCAGCGCGCGACGATGGCTCCGTCTCGAACGGCGAAGGGCGCGATCCGCGAGAGGAGCGAGAACGCAACGGCGAATCCCTCCCCACCCTTGATCCACGCGTCCCGCCCGAACACGGCCATACCCGCCAGCGCCCAGTAGCTGTAGAGGGCGATCGCAACGCCCAGCGTGCGGGGATAGGCGGGCCTCGGGTGGGCAAGCTCGAGCGCGACGAACGCGAAGAGGGCGACGGCAGCCGGGTAGCGCCCGTGACGCCAGGGTGAGTCGAGGACTGGTCCCGCCACACGGCCGGTCCGCTCGATCGCCCATACCGTCGCGTCCGCGATCGCCCTCCAGGGACTCAGCACGCGCCAGACGTCTCCGAGGAGCACGGACAAGAGCGGGAGCCCGAGCCAGAAAATCACGTAGACGAACGTCGGGGCGAAGTTCAGGAGCTCGAGGGTCGTGCCGAGGAGGGCGGTTGCGAGTGTGAGCACGAGAAGTCCCACCGACATCAGGCCCAGCGCGACGCGTAGCGCGCGCGATTGGAGGATGACCTGCAGTGCTCGCGGAAGTTTTCGACCCTCCTGATGCCCATCGAGGAGCGGCCGCCGCCAGAGCGCACCCAGAAGAACGAACGAGACCACGAGCACGATCGCCGCGGTTGTGAAGAAGAGGGACTCGGGAACCGGGAGGTCGCGGACGCCCCCGATCCCGTGGGCGAGGGGCATCACGGCTTAGAGCCCCTAACGCAATGAACGGCCATGTCGGGCGATCACCACGTTAGGAGCTCTGGACGGTCACGTCCGCGATCTGAACTCCTCGATCTTCGAGCTCGACCTCGAAACGCCCGGGCACCGTTGCTCTAAAGCGGATCCGCGCCGTGCCGCCCGCGGCCACGTCCCGCATGATGTCGTAGCCGTGCAGGTGCACGTGATCTGCCACGTCCGAGGTGACGACGAGGACGACGCGGTCACCCTCCTGGACGGTCTCGCGGACGATCCCTCCCTGAGGAGCTCCCCCGACGACCCACACACGGACGTCTGTCGTTCCCTCGACGACAGTCGTGGCAGTCGTTGCGTCGGTCGTCGTCGGGATGGTCGGCTGAGTGCGAGTCGTAGTCTCGACCGTCGCGTCGTCGTCGCTGCCACAGGAAGCAAGTGCGAAGCCGGCGGCGAGGAGCGCGACCGTAGCGCACAGCACATTTGTCAGCCGGCGCGCGGGCACGAGGAGAGAGTAGATGCGCCCTCGACGGAAGCGTCGCGGGTTACCGCAGCGCCGCGCGAGCGACGGGCGCCCAGCGAATCGAGAACTCGGAGTTGAGCTCGAGGGCGCGCGCGTACCAGTCGCGCATCGCGTCGCGGTTGCCCGCGCAGCCCTCCGCATAGCCGCGATGGAAGTAGAGCAGCGGGTCCTTCGTGTCCAGTCGCAGTGCGCTGCGGGCGAGAGGCAGCGCCTCGCGACAGCGGCCGGCCCGTGCGAGCGTCCAGGCGAGCGCGTCGTCGCCGTAGATCGAGGGTCGTGCCATTCGCGCTTCTCGGGCGAGCTCGACGGTCTGGCGTGGACGAGCGCCATTGTCTGCGCGGTACACGGCGGCCCCGAGATCGACCCGTACGCCGTGAGCCTCCAACAACCGGTCGATGACCGCGATCGTCGCCCGTTGGCGACGAGCCTCTGCGCGCCGGCCGGTTCGCTCCAGCAAGTCGGCGTAGAGGGCGACCGCCTGCTGGGTCGGTATGGCGTCGACCGCGCGACGTGCTTCCGCCAACGCGCGGCCGAACCGTCCCTGTGCCGCTTCGATCTGCGCGACTTCGAACCGCGCGGCCGGATATCCGGGGAGAATGCGGAGCGCAGTTCGCGCATGGCGCTTCGCCGCTTCGGTTCGTCCGAGCCCGAGCTCGAGCTTGGCGATCTCGACCAGCGTGAAGGCCGTGGCCTCCCGCTGGCCTGCGGCAGCGTCGAGTGCGAGCCGCATGGCCGCCAGCGCACCGGCGGGATCGCCGGTCAGCTCACGCGCGTACGAGACCCGTGCATAGGATGAGAGGCCGGGCCGAAGGGTGACCATCCGTTGAAACGCTGCGAAGGCGGCGTCGTAGCGGCCGAGCTCCACGAGCGCGTCGCCGATGACGCCGTAGGGGCGACCCGAGCCGGACAGCAGCAGCCGCGCGTCGCGTCCGTAGGCGAGAGCCTTCCGGAACTCGTGCCGGATGAGCGCGAGCGAGCCTAGGCCCAGCACCGCATTGGCGTCGCTTGCCCGAGCCTCGAGCGCGCGGCGGAGCGCTGCCTCCGAACGGGGCAGATACGACGGATCCGCCGTCTCGCGCCACCGGAGCTGGTACGCGAATCCGAGTTGAGTCAGCAGATCGGCGTCGCCGGGACGAGACCGAACCTGCGCCTCGAGCCCGGCGATGCCGCTCTGCGTGATGCCCGCCGCCCCCGCGAGCGCCTGATCTGCGAGCGCTCGGGGTGCGGCGGTCGAAGGACCTGCGGACGGAGACTCGGCGAAAACGCCGCCGACAAGAGCCCCCAGAGCGAGCGCCACCGCAACGGCGCCCCCTACGAGCACTGTCGTCGATCGCTTCATTCCGAGCCTCCGCCCATTCATCCCTACTTGTGTCCCGTGTGCTCGTAGCCGCGATTCGGGATCGCCGCATACGGGAACTGCGACAGGAACGCGTTGTCGGCGTTGGTCTGCACCCCATCCGAGAGGGTGTCGTTCGGCGGGAGGTTGCACAGGCCGAGAGCCGCGTTCAGGATCGGGCCGTAGCCGCACGCGAAGGCACGGATTTCGATGTCCGCCACGTCGTCGATGAGCCTACGCCCGTTCGGGAAGCCCTGGAAGTCACCCGCCAGGACACCCATCGGATTCGGGTTGGCCGTGGGCGGAATCGCCGTGTTCAACCGCAGCAGATCCGCCTTGGTATCACCGGTGAAGTTGAGCCCGGGGACCCCGGTGAGCAGAACCGCGACGAGATCGTCACGGTTGTCCGTGGGCGCGTCCATCACGGGCGGGCCGTAGAGGACATTGACGAGCGTGGACAGCTCCGGCGAGCGGTAGCGCGCGAGGAACTGATTGTCATCCTCCGGGTCGGACGCGTTCCAGAAGTCCTTCTGCCCGATGGGGATGACGACCTCGTTGATCAGCGGGTTCCCGAGCCGGGAGACCTGCACCCAGTCTCCGGAGTTCGAGACCGTTCCATCGCCGTTCAGCACGCGCATCGCCTGCCGGCTCGTGCTGGCGTAGATTCCGATCGTCCCGTCGGCGTTCGGCGCCTTGACGAGATCCGTCTTCGGCACCTGCAGGGCGATCGTGTGGACGTTGTAGTTCTTGAGACCGTCGACGCCGGCCTCGGCATTCGCCGGCGGCTTGATGTTATGGAACGGGTTGAACGGCCTCAGCCCCAGGAGGTCGAAGCCTGACCCGAGGTCGAAGAAGAACGGATCATCCCGTGGACCGGCGAAGGCCAACCGGTTGCCTCCGAGGTTGGAGACCCCCTTGGTCAGGTTGTAGACCGGGTTCGAGCGTGGGCCGATGTTGACCGGCGCTACGCGCAGAACCTGGGCTGCCCCAGTCGGGGTCGCCTGAGTCGAACCGAACCGTGTGATCTTTTCGATCGTGTAGGTCTGCTTGACGTTCAGGTCCGGGTCGTTCTGGAACGTGATCGGACCCGTGTTGTAGAGGAACGTGTTCGGGTTCGAGACGGTCGTCTTGAACCTGAACCGATACGTGATGTCGTCGCGAGCATCCCCGTCGTTGTCGACGTGGATCTCGTACCTGGCGGTCGGATCGAACCGATAGTAGTTCGGACCGCCCGCCGGATCCTCGAACGGGATGAAGTTCGCGATGATGGTCACGGTGTCCGGCTTGTTCGGACTCACGAACGCATACAGGTCCGTGTTGTCGACCGACGGGTCGTCCGCGATCAGCGGCGCTTCCCGGTGGCTGGACGCGGTTGCGCCCGAGGGACCGACCGCGCCGACGAAAGCAGCCGCCGCGATGGACGCGACGACGACCCCGGCGAGCGCGAGTAGCAGCACTCCCCTCCTCATATGCTCTCCTTTCCCAGAGAACTAGACGCCGTGGTTCGGCGCGCTGCCTGCTTCGGTTCGGCTCAACTGTTGGCGCAAGTCCGGAATCCGCTCGCGCGGATTCCGGTCGCGCGAAAATCCCTAAAGGCGGGCGCTTCGCGTCCGCGGCGTCTGACAGCGACTCACTTCAGCTTCGCGCGAAGTAGCTCGGAGACGACGCGCGGGTTGGCGTTGCCCTGCGTCTCCTTCATCACCTGGCCGACGAAGAAGCCGAGCAGGCCCTCTTTCCCGTTTCTGTACGCCTCGACCTGACCCGGGTTCGCCTCCAGGATGCGCGCGACGATCGGCTCGAGCTCGTTCTCGTCGGACAGGGCTTCCTGAGCGAGATACGGATCGGCGGAGAAGCCGGGCTCGGCGAGCTTCGAGATCGCCTCGTCGAAAGCCGCCCGCGGAAGACGCTCGCGCGCCTCGACCAGCCTCGCGAGCTCCTTCGCCGAGACAGCGGCCGCGTCGAGGCCGGCCCCGACGACGTTGTTCGCGATCACGTTCGCCGCGGCGATCTTCTCCGTGCCGGCGGCGACCGCGTCACACCAAAGCCGGTCGAGCCCTCCGGTCACGAGGACCGTCGCCCGCTCGAGGTCGAGCTCGGCCTCGAGCCGGCGGATACGCGCCGAGGGAAGTTCGGGAAGCTCGGAGCGCAGCCGCTCGACGAGCTCGGCGGGCGGCTCGACGGGAACGAGATCCGGCTCGGGGAAGTAGCGATAGTCGTCCGCCTCCTCCTTCGCACGATGCGGCGTCAAGGTCCCGGTCGTGGCGTCGAAGTCGTACGTTTCCTGACGCACCGTCCCGCCGGACTCCCAGAGCGCGATCTGCCGCGCGATCTCGGCGTCGATCCCACGTGCGACGAACGTGAACGAGTTCATGTTCTTGAGCTCGGTGCGGGTGCGGAGCTCTTTGGAGCCGGTCGGCCGCACGGACACGTTCGCATCGACTCGCAACGTTCCCTTTTCCATCTCCGCATCGGAGATCCCGAGCTCGGTGATTGTCTGACGAAGGATTTGCAGAAAGCGTTTGGCCTCCTCCGCCGAATCGATGTCGGGCGCGGTCACGATCTCGACCAGCGGCGTGCCGCCACGGTTGAAATCGACGAGCGAGTAGTCCGCGCCGCGGATCCTTCCCGTGCGCCCGCCGATGTGGACGGTCTTCGCTGCGTCCTCTTCGAGGTGCGCGCGGACGATCCCGACCACGCTGTCGCCGTCCGCAGTCGGTACTAGCACCTTACCGTTTGTGCAAAATGGCAAGTCATACTGCGAGATCTGATAACCCTTGGGGTTGTCGAAGTAGAAGTAGTTCTTACGGGAGAAGACCGCGTGTTCTGCGACCTCGCAGCCGAGCGCGAGGCCGAGCTTGAGCGTCCACTCGACCGCAATGCGATTCACGACCGGCAGCGCGCCTGGGAACGCGAGACAGACGGGACAGGTCTGGGTGTTCGCGGCCGCGCCGAACCCCACCGGGCAGCGGCAGAACATCTTCGTGCGCGTCTTCAGATGGACGTGGACCTCGAGGCCGATCACCGGCTCCCAGCTCACCTCCATCTCTCCGGGACGGTTTCGTACTCGAGCGCCTGCTCGAGAGCGTGACCCACGCGGAAGAGGAGGTTCTCGCCGAACTGCGGCCCGATTAGCTGCAGCCCGACGGGCAAACCCTCGGAGAGGCCGCAGGGGATCGAAAGACCGGGCAGCCCCGCGAGACAGGAGGGGATGGTCAGCAGGTCGCTCGCATACATGGCGAGCGGGTCGGCGGCGCGCTCGCCGATCTCGAACGCGACCGTGGGCGACGTCGGGGAGACGAGAACGTCGAACTGCTCGAGCGCCTCGCGATGCTCCTCGATGATGAGCGTCCGCACCTTCTGCGCCTGGCCGTAGTACGCGTCGTAGTACCCCGAGGAGAGCGCGTAGGTGCCGAGCATGATCCTGCGCTTGGGCTCTGGACCGAGACCCTCGTCGCGGGTCTGGTCGACCATCTCCTGGTAGCTCGCTCCGTCCGCCCGCCGGCCATAGCGGACGCCGTCGTAGCGCGCGAGATTCGACGACGCCTCGGCGGGAGCGATCAGGTAGTAGCACGGCATGCCATAGCGGACCGAGCGCGGGAGCGAGCACTCACCCACCTCGGCGCCGAGCTCTTCGGCAAGCTCGATCGTCCGCGCGACGGCTGCCTTCACTCCGGGCTCGATACCTTCCGCCTCGTTGAGCTCCGTCGGCACGCCGACCCGGATACCGGCGAGCGAGTCTCCCTCCGGCAAGCGCACCGCCTCGGGCAGCTCGGCAGTTGTAGAGTCGAGAGGATCGCGTCCCGCGATGATCGAGTACAGGAGCGCGACGTCGCGCACCGTCTTCGCGACCGGGCCGACCTGGTCGAGACTCGACGCGAAGGCGACGACCCCGTACCGGGAGACGCTCCCGTACGTCGGGCGCAAGCCGACGTTCCCACACAGCGCCGAGGGCTGCTTGATCGATCCGCCCGTATCCGAGCCGAGCGCCCACGGCGCAAGTCCGGCCGTCACCGCCGCCGCCGAGCCGCCGCCGGACCCGCCCGGGACACGCGAGGGATCCCAGGGATTGCGGGACGGGCCGTAGGCCGAGTTCTCTGTCGAGGACCCCATCGCGAACTCGTCCGTGTTCGTCTTCCCGAGGAGCCCGAGCCCGGCGGCCTTTACGCGTGCGGCGACGGTCGCGTCGAAAACGGGCACATAGCCGGCGAGGATGCGCGACCCCGCAGTCGTCTCTACGCCCTTCGTCGAAATGACGTCCTTCAGCGCGATCGGCACCCCGTCGCCGCCAGAGTCTGTCGTGCGCAGGAAGCAGTGGAGCTCGCCGTCACGCTCTGCGATCGCGTCGAGATACGCCGCGCGGAGCTCCGTGGCGGTGACCTCACCCCGCTCGAGGAGATCCTTTGCACCCTCAGCGGTCAGCCGGAGGGTGTCGACTACTGGCGCCACGTGGGAACTCGGAAGAGACCGTTCTCGGCCTGGGGCGCATTCGCGAGCACATCTTCCAGCGGAAGCGAGGCGCGGGGAACGTCCTCGTCCCAGACGTTCACGAGGTCCAGCGGGTGCGAGGTGGGCGGCACATCCGCGAGCTCGAGCTCGGCGACAACACTGACTGCATCGAGGATCTTCCCGAGCTCGTCCGTCAGCTGCTCTATCTCGTCCTCCGTCAGCGCCAGCTGCGCCAGCTTCGCGACGCGGAGCACCTCTTCTCTGGATATGGCCATCTCGATGACCCTTTCAGGAAAACGGCGTGATTTCTGGGGGATACCGGTATCACACCCCGGAACTCCCGGAACCGCCCAGACATGAAGGGGTTTGCTTTCGCGCGGCAGGAACTCGCGCGAGCGAGTTCCTGCCTTGCGCAAAGTCAGCTCGTCGCTGCCATCACGTTCGCGGCCTGGGCACCCTTGGGCCCCTGGACGACCTCGAACTCCACACGTTGGCCCTCGGTGAGGGTCTTGAAGCCGTCCATCGCAATCGCGGAGAAGTGGACGAACACGTCGTCTCCCCCCTCGCGCTCGATGAAGCCGTAGCCCTTCTCGTTCGAAAACCACTTGACGGTGCCCTGCTCCACTACGTCCTCCTACAGCGAAGACGCCGACCCTCAGTCGACGCCGATGGATTGAACGCGCGAACCGTAGCGCCTACGTGCCGGGCGCCGCAACCTTTTCGCGCCGATGTTGCGCAGCTGTGAGGGTATTGCGCAGAAGCATCGCAATTGTCATCGGACCGATGCTTCCAGGTACTGGGGTCAGAAACCCGGCGACCTCGGCCACGTCCTTCTCGACGTCTCCCACGAGACCGTTCTCCGTGCGGTTCACGGCGACGTCGATCACGACCGCGCCCGGCTTGACCATTTCCCGCGTCACGAGTCCAGGGCGACCGACGGCTGCGACCAGAATGTCCGCTCGGCGTGTGTGCCGATTGAGGTCGACCGTGCGGGAATGGCAGATCGTCACCGTCGCGTGCTCTGCGAGGAGCATCATCGCCACGGGCTTCCCGACAATCTCGCTCCGCCCGATCACGACCGCCTCCATCCCCTCGAGCTCGATCTTGTATTCGGCCAGCAGAGCCATGACTCCGAGCGGAGTCGCGGGGACGAGCAACGGGTCTCCCTGATAGAGCCGCCCTGCGTTCAAGGGGTGGAACCCGTCCACGTCCTTCGTCGGATCGACCGCCAGAGTCACCCTCGACTCGTCCATGTGCTCGGGAAGAGGGAGCTGCACGAGGATCCCGTCGACCCCGTCGTCCGCGTTGAGCTCGTCGAGCAGCTCGAGCACCTCGCTTTCGGGGGTTGACTCTCCGAAGCGGTGGTCGCGCGACTCGATGCCGGCCTCGGCGCAGGCGTCGTGCTTCTTAGAGACGTAGATGTGCGAAGCGGGATCGTCCCCGACGAGCACCGTCGCGAGGCAGACCGACTCGCCGAAGGCCTTCACCTCGTCCGCGATCCCGGCGCGCAGCTTCTCAGCGAGAGCCTTTCCGTCCATGCGAACCGCGGTCATGGGCTGAAGCCTACTGAGGCCGGCGCTCCCTGCCGATATCGAAAAGTATCCCGAGAGGCAGGTGCGAAATGCTCGTAAAGATCGTTCTCGTCGCTGCGGTAGTCATCGCCGGGTTGGTGTTCGCCCAACGCGAGGACCTCGTCCACGAGTGGGGCGTCGCCGGCTCCTGCGAAGGCGTTCGGGCGCCGGTCGACGACGGCAACCAGTGGTATGCGTGCAAGGAAGGCTTGCTCACGGGATACCCGGGCCTGATCGGCGACCAGTGCCGGTACGAGTCGCGCGCGTCCGGCTATGAGTACTGGAGCTGCCCTGCGCCCGTCACGCGCTTCCCTTCCCGCTCTTAGGCCTCGTTTCACATTGACGCTTCGTCGCCGGGGCTCGCTGGGTGGCGCGAGGCAAGGACGCAGGGAGCGTCCATATGACACATATGGGCGCGACTGCCGGGGCCCCCAGAAAGTGCGCCAGCACTTTGGGGTAGGGCCGAGGACGCGGCATCGCGCCGCCCAGTGCGGCCCGGCGGCACAAGGCTTCACTGTGAAACGAGTTCTTAGCCGACAGTGGTCAACCTGGGCTAGCGTTGCCCGGTGCTCGACAGCCTGCTCCGCCGCCTGCTTCGCACTCCGCGCGTGGACGTATGGCGCGATTGGTACCGCCGCTACGACGACAACCCGTTCGCCGTCGATCCTGAGAACGTCTCGCGCGAACGGTTCCTCGCTCTCGCCGCCGGCATTCGCCGTAACGACGCGCTGCTAGCCACTCTCGGCGAGCGATTCGGAACGTTGCCCGATGTAGAGTTCGTGGACGAGCTCGCCCTCGCGACCCAGGTCGTGCCGAAGGACGAAGGGCTCGACTGGAGTCACGGCTTCCTCCTCTACGCGGCGCTCACGAGCTACTTGGTGCGAATGGACTCGGACCGGCCGGTGACGATCTTCGAGACGGGAACTGCGCGAGGGTTCAGCGCGGTCTGCATGGCGAAGGCGCTCCAAGACGCCGGATGTGCGGGAACAATTCTCACGGTTGACGTGCTCCACGCCGAGCGGCCCTTGCTCTGGAACAGCATCGCGGACGCGGAGGGTCCGAGGACCCGCCTCGAGCTGCTCGAGCCATGGTCGAAGCTTGTCGAGGATCACGTCGTGTTCTTGCGTGGCGACGTCTCCGTCGCGCTCGAGCAGCTAGGCCTATCGCGGATCCACTTCGCCTTCCTCGACGCCGAGCACACGCACGACGCGGTGCGAGACGAGCTCGCGTTCGTCGCCTCACACCAGTTGCCCGGCGACGTCATCGTCTGTGACGACTACACGCCACGAGAGTTCCCGGAGATTGTGCGGGCGGTAGACGAGCTCGAGGCGACCGGCGCTTATGAGGTGTGGCGCTTCGCGAGCTCGAACGCGCGCGGATACGCCTATCTGGAGAAGTCCGGGGCAGACTAGGTCTTGGTGGCCAAGGGTGTCTGGCTTCGCGCGACATTGTCGCGCGCCCGAGCCGGGATTCGACTGTTATCCGGTTCGGGAACACACCCGTCCGTCGATTCGCCCGTTCGCGAGTTGGAGCGTCCGTGCGCCTCCTACGAGTCTGACGAACGCGTGTCCAACGTCGCTTCTCGACTCGGCACTACGTACCCCTTTCGGGGTAGCACCGGGCACTCGCGCGAGTGATTTTCAGACCCTGACCGTTCGATTTGGCCGTCACCGGCTTCGTATGAGGGAGATGGCAATTCCCCGAGGAGGACGATGACAGTGGCATCACATATCGGCCTCTCGGCCAAGCGCCATGGCTTGCGAGTCGCATGCCACGGCACAATCGAAGGAGAAGTAGATGTCTAGGCTCAAGATACGGCTCGGAACGGCGGGCACAGGTCTCATCCTGGCCCTCGTCACCATGTTCGTCCTCGCTCTGCCGGGGACATCGAGCGGTCAGCTTCCTGGTGCGGCCGTGACCGTTTGTCAGGTGACCGGAAGCGCAAGCGCTCCCAACTTCCTCGAGGTCAAGGTCTCGGTCGACCAGGTCGTGGCCTATCTCAACCAGCACCCAGGGTCTTTCGTCGGCTCGTGCCCGGATGCGGGCGGCGGCGGCGCCGGGGGCGCTAATCCCCCACTCAACGGCGCGGTAACAGTCTGTCGTGTCAGCGGCAGTGCTAAAGCCCCGGTCCTGTCCGAGATTCTCGTAGCGGTCGATCAGGTGGCCGTGTTCCTCAACCAGAACCCCGGCTCGTTCGTCGGTTCTTGCCCAGCTTCGGACGGCGGCGGCAACGCCGGCGGGCCGGGCGGGGGCGCAGGCCCGTTGAACGCCGTCGTGACGGTCTGTCGTGTTACCGGCAGCGTCAATGCACCGGACATCGTTCAGCTCACGCTAAAGGTCGACCAGGTCGTGGCGTTCCTGAACCAGAACCCCGGATCCTTCATCGGCACCTGCCCTGGACAGGGCGGTTCGGTGACGCAGGGACCCGGCCGGATCCTCGGTATCCCACTGGGGGCCGCGCTCACAATCTGCCAGGTGACGACCGACGTCAAGGCGCTTCGTTTCGTCCAGGCCAACGTGGCGATCGATCGCGTTGCCGCATTCCTGAATCAGCACCCTGGCTCCTTCGTGGGCATCTGCCCGAGCTCGGGGGATTCGAACGGCACGATCGGTAACGAGCCCCTCGGCTACGTGACCGTCTGCCGGGTCACCGGCGACGTCAAGAACCCGCTGGCTCCGATCACGATCCGACTCAACGAGCTGGAGGCGTACCTCACGCGAGCCGGCACGGTCGTCCCAGGGCCGGCGAGCGGGTGTCACGCATCGACCCCGCCCGGCGATGGTGGCGCAGCACTGCCACCGTCGAGCACCCAGCCCGGTCAAAGCCAGACGGTTGCAGTGAAGACGACGCCTAACACGGTGGTCACCGCCACCGGCGCGGGCGTCAAGCAGTCGGCGAAGAGCAACAAGCAGGGCAAGGCCAAGCTCAAGGTGACGCCGAAGAAGAAGGGGATCATCACCGTCCGTGCGGACGGCGGCCGCGTCGTGCAGCGCATCGGCGTGTCTTCCCCGAGCAGATCCGGAGCCAACCTCACAGGCTGAGGATGACAATCACCGACGCCGGCGTCCCCCACGGACGCCGGCGTCGGTCCGACTGACTAAACGAGGAGATCGATAAATGCCTCTCACTGAGCACAGAGCACAACGGTTTCATGCCAAGGCGTCATTCCTCGTGGTCATCGTCTGCGTTGGAGGCCTCCTGGCCACCGTGGGCTCCGCGAGCTCGGCACGACCGGCCGCGGCGCCGGCAGCCGAGGCGGGCTCCACCGCGTACCCGAAAGCCGGCATCATTCTCAGAACCCGACTAGCAGCACATTCGAGACCGTCTAGCGGATCTAAGGTCGTCAAGGTCTTCCCGCAGTTTCGGAGCGACTTTCGTCCCACGGCGCTTCTCGTCCTCCGCGAATCCAAGGACGCGAAGGGCGTTCGCTGGCTGAAGCTCTCGCTGCCCATGCGGCCGAACGGGCGTACAGGTTGGGTGAAGGCAGCGGGTGTACAGATGCGTCCCGTCCACCGCAGCATCGTCGTCGACCTCTCCTCACGAAGGCTCCGAGTGCTCCAGAACGGCAAGACACGCTATGCAACACGCGTCGCCGTCGGTCGCCCCGGGCTCGAGACCCCGACCGGAAGCCGCTTCTATCTCACGGCCACGTTCAAACCCACGGAGAGCTTCCTCGGCGCGTTTGCCTTCGAGACAAGCGCCTACTCCAAGCTCTCAGAGTGGCCGGGCGGCGGTGTGGTCGGTCTTCACGGGACGTCGATGCCGTGGCTGCTTGGCAAGGCGGTGTCGCACGGCTGCATCCGGATGTCGAACGCGGCTGCACTCGTGCTCAAGCGACTGACGCCTCCCGGCACGCCGCTCAGAATCGTTGCATGAGGCTCGCTCCACCGAACTTGTGAGCCGAGTCCTCCACATCCGAGCGAAGATTGGCGTTCGAAGTCGGTCATGACTCCTCTTTCCTCGCAGAGTGGTCAGTCGAGCGTGGCTACGAGCCAGAGGCGCCGAGCGGACTCGAACCGCTGTACGAGGCTTTGCAGGCCTCTGCCTAACCACTCGGCCACGGCGCCAGGCGGCTCATCGTAGCCGTCCTCCTGCGGAACTACAGTGAGCCGATGAGCACCGCGCCGGCTCCGCCGCACGTCGAAATCTGCTTGCGCTGCGGTGCGGCGATGGAGTGGCGACACGGGACCTTCCAGTGCCCGAAATGCAGGTTCAAGATCGGCTGCTGCGAAGGCGAGACGGGAGACTGCCGGACGCGGCAGTAGGCGGTTTTCGGGCCCGCATCGGCGGGCATCATCCACCCGAGCATGGCGCAGCCCCCCTATCCACCTGACAACGACGCCGGCGACGACGACACGATCGCCGACGAGGAGTGGCCGGTAGCAGAGCAGTACCGCGTTCAGCCCCGCCCTCGTCCGCCGGTGGACGACGGCACGATCGTCATCCAGCAGGAAAACCCTCCGCAAGGGGCTGTCCGTCGCTTCCCGCCCGATCTCGGGCCGGGGCTCTTGCTCGCGCTGCTCGGGATCCTGCTCATCGTCGTGCTCGTTCCGGCCGGGATCTGGCTCGCAGGGCGGGACGACGACGAGTCTGACGCCACGCCTACAACCGACACCGTCGACACGACCACCCCGACGACCTCTACGCAGACGACTCAGACCACTCCCGCAACGAGGACCGTTCCCGAGCTCACGGGCCTCACGCTCGAGGAGGCACGAGCGCTTCTCGAGCAGGAGGACGTGCGCGTGCGCGTCCGACGGATCTCCTCGAACGGTCCCGCCGGCGAAGTGCTCGAGCAATCGCCCGCGCCCGGCGCCCGTGTCTCGGCCGACACGGTGGTCGTCCTCACCGTGTCGAAAGCCTCGCTCCCGGAGCGAGTGACAGTGCCGGGCGTCGAGGGGCTGCTGACCAGCGAGGCGGCTTCACTCCTACGGCAAGCCGGCCTCGATGTGGAGATCCGGACCGTCAGCTCGTCCGCGCCGGAGGGGACGGTCGTTAACCAAGACCCGGCGCCAGAGGAAGAGGTCGCTCCGCGGACGATCGTCTTGCTCGAGGTTGCCAGCCCGCCGGTGCCGCCGCCCGCGCCGGTCACCATCGAGGTCCCACGCCTCGTCGGCCTGAGAGCGGCCGAGGCGCGAGGCCAGCTACAGGAGCTCGGCTTGCGATCGACCCAGCGCCCGGTCGAGTCGACGCAGCCGAAGGGCACAGTCGTACGGCAGTCACCTGGCGCCGGAACGAAGCTACGAGAGGGTCAGGCCGTGTTGCTCACCATCTCGACCGGACCTGCGCGGGTATCTGTCCCGGACGTCGTCGGGTTGGACGAGGAGTCCGCCCGCCAGGAGCTCGAGGCAGCCGGGTTCGACGTTCAGGTCGTCGATGAGCCGACGGAGGCCGTCGAAGAGGACGGGATCGTCCTCGATCAGGATCCAGCGGGAGGCGCGAGCAGGCCGGAAGGGAGCGTCGTCACGATCACCGTTTCCCGCTTCGGCTAGGCGGAGACTTTCGCGGCCCGACCGCCTTCCCTCGAACCTTGTCGGGCTTGGGATTCGGTCGAATGCGACTCGGGGCCGGAGTAGCGCGGTTTGAGCTGCGATCCTGTCCAGCGGCCTTCTTCGTAGGATTCGCAGTCTGAGCGCTCTTGCCCGGCGCTCGGACCCTGGCTTCGGCGCTCTTGCCTGGTGAGTCGGCCTTCGAGGAGCTCCCGCGCGCAGTTCGGAGCTTGTCGGCCTTCGTCTGACCGGGCACGTCCGCCTTTCCACGCGCGACCCCACGTCCGGGCACGTTCACCCCTCGAGGAGCGGTCTGACCGAGCCGCTTGCCCGCCTTCTCGACCTGGGCGGACGACTTGCTCTTGGCCTTCGGCTCGACCTCGGTTGCACCTACGACGCCGACCCCTCCCGCGACACCCGCGGCCGTCACGACCGCCGCGGCCTTGAGAGCGACACCTCCGGCGAACACGCCACCCCCCAGGGCGCCTGCCGCTCCGCCTGACCCGGCAGCGACTGCTGTTCCGGCGCCGATGGTCGGAAGAGTCGCTGCGGCCGCCGTGCCCTCGAAACCCCTGAAGAGCGTGAACGAGACCGGGATCGGTACCAGCGCGAGGCCCCGTAGCGCTCGCCGGTGACGCTTCTGGACCTGGGTGAAGCGGGCGCAGTCGGGACATTCCTCGAGGTGCACGCGAAGGCGCCGGCGCTCTTTGCGACCGAGCCGTCCATCTGCTGCCTGTGAGACCGCAAACTGGGCCTCCGTACACGTGAGCTGGTGCTCGAGCTCCTCGGCGAGTGACCTCCGCGCGCGGAAGAGGAGCGTCTCCAACGCCGAGACCGTCACGCTCAGAATCCCGGCGATCTCCTTATAGGAACGACCTTCGAACTCGCGCAGGACGATCGCCTGTCGTTGCTGTGGAGGGATGTGCGAGAGCGCGGTCAGGATCTCCCCGACTGTCGGCCCGACAGCTTCTGCGCTGGTGTCGGCGATCCGGTCGTCGAGCTCGACCTGCCGCGGTCGGGCGCTCTCCTGCCGGAAGCGCTGCTTGATCGCATTGCTCGCGATCGCGAGGAGCCAGCTCGACGGCTTACGCGGACGCACGCCTTGCTCGAGCGAGCGGTACGCATTGAGGAACGTCGACTGCGTCACGTCCTCCGCGTCGGCGTGATTGCCGAGCACAGCGAGCGCGTAGCGATAGACCTCGCCTCCGTGCCGGCGATAGAGGTCGTCGATCTCGCGAGCGGCAGCGTGACCGGTCTCGGTGACGGCCATGCCTGAACCGTCGCCGACTGCCCCGCCTCGCACAACCCTCCTCACAAATCCCTAACATTCCTGGGCGCAAGTACCGCGCCCTGCGCGCGTCTACCTGATAGCCGCGCGAAATCCCCTAACGGAGGACAACTCCATGAAGAGACTGCTCACGATCGCTGCTCTGCTCTCTCTCGTTCTCGCTGCATCGGCGGCGCTTGCGGCCCCGCCGGCCGGGAAGGACAAGGATCCTGATTCGGCCACGGAAGCGAAGGCGATGAAGGCATGCAAGGCAGAGCGCGGCACAAGCGCGGCGAGCATGGCGGCATTCGAGATGAAGTACGGGACGAACAAGAACAAGAAGAACGCGTTCGGCAAGTGCGTCTCCTCGAAGTCCAAGGACGACGACGAGGAAGACGAGGACGACGAAGCGGACGAGGACAAGAACAAGAACGAGACGAACGCTTCCAAGAAGTGCAAGGCCGAGCGCGGCACGAGCGCAGCGAGCATCGCGGCGTTCGAGATGAAGTACGGCACGAACAAGAACAAGAAGAACGCGCACGGCAAGTGCGTCTCGAAGCACGCCAAGCAGAAGTCGTGAGCTAACGCTCGAGATTGGCGCCGCGCAGTGCGGTGCGGTGGAGGGGGAAGTAACGGAGGAGGCCGAACGGCCTCCTCCGTTGTTCC
>Ga0136625_1000125_pt1 | contig 19891 bp, 5 predicted proteins | sample AntDrymUQ4832306_2_FD_104672 | JGI IMG/M metagenome (GOLD analysis project Ga0136625, IMG submission 104672) | Polar desert sand microbial communities from Dry Valleys, Antarctica - metaG UQ483 (23.06) | ecosystem: Environmental > Terrestrial > Soil > Desert | place: Antarctica: Dry Valley...
ACATCCTCGGCCGGACCAGCAGCCGCGACACGCCGACCGACAACCCCGCGAAACTCGTCGGACCGTACTGAGCCCAAGCACCACCGGTCAACGTCACCGACACCGTCCACAACGCATCGGACCAGCTCAGGGCCATGATCAACCAGTGGGCGCCGACGCCAAGCACTAGCTCTGGCGGAGCGTGTACCGCTGCGCCCGCTCCTATGTCCCCGAACTGCAGCGCCGGGCATGCAACCTCGATGCCCGGAGCGACGAACTGCTGGCCAGCTGGACGCCCACCGGGTGCCGCGGTGTGTGAGCACCGGCTCGACCGAGGCCACCAACGCGCTGATCAAGGACATGAAGCGTACGGCTTCCGCAACTTCGACAACTACGGACTGCGTCTGCTCCTCACCGTCGGTCTGGACTTGCGCACCGTCGACTGGCAGGCTTGGCCTGCCGCCCTGATCAGGGGCCGCACCACGCTAGGTGGCGTCGAGCCCTGCTCTACTGCGGCGTCGACTGGCAGGCTGGCCCTCAACCACGGGGCGTTGGGGGGCGCTAGCTAGTGACGCCGATGGGGGAGACGGTATGGAAGACGACGTGATCACCGCCCGTGGAGATGGCGTCGGTAAGGTTTTCATTCGCGACGGCAGCGGCTCCGCCCGCATCACCATCCTGGCCGAACGCCGCACCAGCCAGGAGTCGGAGCTCCCGCTAGCGTCGTCCACGAAGACGAGACTCCGGACCCTGCAATCGGTAACCGTGGAGCTGGCCGGTCAGTCGAGCGACGCGACTAGTACCCCGGTCGGCGACAACATCGCCACCTTCAGCGCGTCGATCGACGTCTCCGCCGTCGAGGGTGCGTTGCCGGGCCGGGTCGTGGCCCGGGGCAAGCAGACCGATACCACCACGCCTGAAGTGGGCGACTCGAGGGAGAGAACGGTGGCGACGTGAGTGCTCCGGTGGATCTATTCAGCAGCGTCGTGACGCTGGCTTCTGTCATGCTGTTTGCCAAGTTCATCACCCATCGCACCCGGTCACACTTCGACGTAGAGGCGGATCAATGGCATAGAGCCTGCGTCTACTCCTGTGTGGGTGCCCTACTCCTTGCTTTCGCAGGGATCGCCAGGACTGACCCATGCTGGCTGTCCTGGCTGCTCGCCGGTCTTTCGGCCGCGGCCACCGCTTTCGGGGGATGGATTCTCCTCCGTGATGTACTCGTCGACGACAGGGGACGGGTCGCGGAGTCCTCGCGATACGACGTCAACGAGATTCCCGTCGCCGGCGAAAGTTCCTTGCAGAGAGGCACCGGCGAGAAGCCGCACGTGCGGAAAAGGGTTCTTGGGAAGCCCAACCCGAGCGACGCAGGGCTGTGAGGTCAAGCGATGGCGATTCCCGAACTCCCCAGGCTGGGCGAATTGGCACGAGAGCCGCTCACAGTGGTGCGGTCGCGCGCACCCGAGGTATTCGCTCAGATCGAGGCCGTGCGCGCCGAGCTGGTCCAGCGCTCGCTAAAGGAGACACTCGGTCCAGGTAACCCGCATCTGCGTCGGGTACTGGACGAGCTCGACTTCGCCACCGCGTTTAGTGAGCAGCGCGACCTCAAGGTCCTCATCCTGCAGAAGCTCGACGAGGGCGACATCCCGGCTCGTTCCCGCGCGCGGGCCGCCAGTCGTCTGGAACAACTTGAAGCAGCCGGAGAACTCGCCGACCCCTTGGATTCTGACCTGCCGCTCGAACAGCTTCCACTCGTCGCTGCCGCGCTGGCCCAGGCGCGCACCGCCGCCATCACGCAGGTCGCCGGGCTGGATCCGACGAAGGCAGCCGCCGTCCTCGGCCAGCCGACGGTTGCCGCGGCCCCGCTCGACACGACGGCGCTGCGGCAGCTCGAGGCGACGGGGACGGTCACCCACGAGGAAGCACACTCGCTCGGGTTGGCCGTGAGTCTCTACAACCTACTCGATGAGGACGCAGCGCTGGCCGCTGCCGTCAGACCGACCCTCAGGTCCGTCCGTGACCTGGCCGCGATGCAGGTGGACGCCTGGCGAACCACGCTGCGCCAGGCGAACGTCAAACCCCCGGACGGCACGTCCATCGATGACTACGCCACCCAGCTCGAGCGCCGCGTCGCATCCGTGTACCCGACGGACGCCCTGCTGGCGAGGCTGGCTCCCGGCGGCGACGCGGTCGCCGCGCGACTCGAGGGCATGGACGGCGAGCAACTCACCGGCATCGCGAACACGTACCCCGGCCTGGGAATCGCCGCCTTGATCGAGGAGACCCAAGCACCGGAGCTAGCGCAACGGATCGCGGAGCGCATCAGGCTTGTGGGCAGGCTGCGCGACGCCAACCCGGACGCGGAGCTGCTGGAGCTCGACTACTCCCCGGACAGCCCTGATCTGCAGTCCGTGGCCAGCGACGGCATGTCCTCGGACGACCGGCAGGCCGTGCTCACCACGCTGCGCGCCTACCAACGTGTCCACCGGATGACCGGGGATCCCGGCACCTCGCAGGCACTGCTCGCCGCCGGCTACACCGGGTCGGCGCACGTTGTCCGCGACGGCCTGCGGAAACTCATCGACAAGACAGGCCTCGGGGAGGCCAGCGCCCGTCGCGTCCACGAGAACGCCGTGGACGCCTTCGCCAACGTCACCGCCACAATGGGCACGATCCTCGACACCACTGGAGCCGGACCCACCTGGTCGGCGGTAGCGAACCTCGCCCCCGGCACTGACGACTACCTCAAACGCGTCCCGGGGTACGCGGAGCTGTTCGGATCCCAGACGGCATGTCGCTGCGAGCACTGCCAGTCCGTCCTGTCGCCGGCCGCCTACTTCGTCGACCTGATGGGATTCGTGGAGCAGCACGTGCTCGACCGGCACTTCGCCGGCGCACACGCCAGCGACCCGCTCAACCTCAAGGTGCGGCGACCGGACCTCTGGGAGCTGCCGCTCACCTGCCACAACACCGAGCAGTCCGTGCCGACCCTGGACATCATCAACGAGATCCTCGAGGACCACCTGGCCCGCCGACTCGGCTACGGCGGGCCGCTGACCGACCGTGCGGCCGTCGAGCAGGCGGTCTACGAGACGGGGCTGAGCGGCGCCGTCGATTCGTTCCGGCAGCCGTTCTGGCTTCCCCTGGCCCGCCTCACCGTCTACCTCAAGCACTTCAAGCTCACCCGGTGGGACGTCGCCACGCACCTGGGCGTCCCGGCCGCCCTGCAGGCCCAGGCGGCGCTGGAGTTGTCCCGGCGGGAGCACGACGTCCTGGTGGCGTCCAACGTCGACCCCGACTTCCTCCGGCACCTGTACACGGTCGACTTCGAGTTCGACGCGGACGGGTACGTGACGCCGTTCGACGCGCAGGCGCTGCTGGGCCCCGTGCAGGTGGACCGTGCCGGCCTCGGACAACTGCTCGCCACCCGTTTCGTCCGAGCCGGCTCAGCCCAGCCGATCGAGATCCGCGCCGAGAAGACCACTCCGGACAGCGTCCAGAACGACTTGGAGCGAATCCACGGCCTTACCGCGGCAAAGCTGGACCGCCTGCACCGCTTCACCCGGCTGCACGCCCACCTGCACTGGTCGGTGGACGAGCTCGACCTCGCGCTCACCCGCCTGGGCACGGAGACGCTGGGAACCGAGGCCGTGGAGGACCTGGTCTGCTTGCGGTGGGTGCAGCAGCAGCTCGGCGGCGGGATAGAGGAGCTCTGCGCGCTCAGCGGCGAACTACCCCAACATCCCGTGTCCCCCGACGGCCCCTCGCTGTTCGACCGCCTCTTCAACAACCGGCGGCTACTCGGCGTGGAGGGTCCCTTCCCCCAGCCGGGCACCAGGTTCGTCCACCCGGCGTTCCGTACGGGCCCCGACCCCGACCCCAACGGCTCGACGCTGGACCGGCTGCTGGCCGGGCTGCGCGTCGACGACGAGGCGCTGTTCCGGCTCATCGTCGCGCTGCGCCTGCCGCTGGGCATGGATCCCGACTCGGCCGGCGAGCACGACCAGGGCTTCCCGCTGAACGCCACCAACCTCTCCCTGCTGTACCGCCACGCCCGGCTCGCCGAACAGCTCAAGCTGTCGATCACTGAACTCTTCCAGCTGATCGACCTCGCCGGACCTGCGCCCCGCGGCATCGCCACGGTCCACTACCGCCGCCCCGCCGGCGACTACGACGACCCTGCGTCCGGATCCTGGGGCCTGCACCTGTGGGGTGAGGGGCTGGCTCCTGGGCTGTCCACAGTCTGGGAAGCCCCCATGCCCAGGACCCGGACCGACGCCTATGGCGCCACCTACGACGTCCCGCTCACAGACCCCACCCAGCCGGTCAACTTCATCGTCCACTTTTCCGGGCAGAACAGCGGCCCCGGGGAGGTGGCCGAAGACCGCAGCTTCGTCCCGGCCCTACATCCCGAGGTGTGGCTGCGTCAGGGCGACCCCGCGGTCCGCTTTGCGCCGCACATCAGCGGGCTGAACGACCTGGCCAGGCTGCTGCGGTTCCACCAGTGGTGGAAGGACAGCGGCTACAGCCTCGACGACCTCGGCTTGGTGACCGGCGGGCGAGTCGCCGATCCCGCCGCCTACCCACAGCCGGCGGCACTCGCCGCCGACCTCATCAGGGAGGTACGCGAGGACGCCGCCCTGTCGTTCGCCGGCACCGTCTTCGCGTTCCTGCCAGACGTCACCGAGGACCAATCCCGGAAGATCGTCGCCGACAACGCAACAGCCATCGCACCCGCCGTCGACGGCACGACCTGCCGACTGCGGGACGCCTACGACCCCGCCACCGCCCTGACCGTCCCTGGCGGTGTCCTGGTGACTGCGGACCAGGCGCGGGAGCTGCTGCTGTCCTACCACTTCAGCCGCGTGCTGCCCACCCGTCTCGCCTCTCGACTCGACACGACACCGGCGAAGACCAGAGCGCTGCTCGACATCGCGGGGATGGCGGTGGCAGACCCCGCCCTGGCCACGGCCCTGGGCGGAGAGGGTGTCCCCGAGCCGGACCCCAAGCCCCTGGTGGACCTGATCGCGGCCGTCCTGCCGCTGTGGGTGGCCTTCCAGAACGACGCCTTCGACGTCCCGGCCCTGGACTACGTCCGCACCAACCCCGGCGTGTTCGACATCTCCGACCTCCGCAGCCTGAACCCGGCGGCGGTGCGCCGCCTGTCCGTGTACGCCGCCCTCACAAAACCCCGGGACGGGGACTTCTCCACCGCGGTGCCGCCCGTCGAGCCGGCCGACGTCCGGGCGATCCTGAACGCCTTCACCGCCGCCGGCGGGTTCGCCGCGGCCGACCCCGCGACGTTGGCGCGCGTGCTACGAGTCGGCCCCGGCCTGGCCATCGCGACGCAGGCCGCGGTGACGCTCCCTGCCAGCGCTCCTGACGCCCTCGACCAGCTGTCCCGGTGCGCCTCTCTCGCGCAGCACCTGGGTGTCGGCGGAGACACGCTGGCACTGATCGTCGCCGAGGACTACACGTCCTTGGCGCGCGCCGCGGCCGCCGTGCTCGCCGCGTTCCGCGCCCGGTACACCGACGAGAAGGTCCTCGCCGACACCCTCGGGCCGTTCGAGGACCGCCTACGCGACGCCCGCCGAGACGCGCTCGTTGACTACCTTATTCATTCCGTCGGCTTGGAGTTCGCCAGTCGCAGCGACCTCTACCACCACTTCCTCATCGACCTCGAGTTCGAGGGCTGCGCGCGCACCACCCGCGTCGCCGCCGCTATCGGATCCGTACAACTCTACGTTCACCGCATCCTCCTGAACCTGGAACAAGACCGCCGCGACACCGCCGATCCGGCGCGCACCCACGTTCCACCCACCGCGATCCCAGCCGACGAATGGACCTGGCGGCGCAACTACCGGGTGTGGGAGGCGAACCGGAAGGTCTTCCTGTACCCGGAGAACTACCTCGAACCAGGGTTGCGTGACGGCAAGTCCCCCCAGTTCGAGGCGCTCGAGGAGAGCCTCCTGCAACGACAGGTCGACGACTACAGTGTCATCGACGCCTACGCCACGTACCTACGCGGCTTCGAAGAAGTGGCCAAGCTGCAGGTCGCCGGTGCCTGGTGCGACCGAACCGGAGGCGCCGACGTCCTCCACCTAATCGGCGCCTCCTCCGACGACCCGCCCGTCTTCTATCACCGGACCGCCGAAAACCTTCACCGCGCCGAGGCGAGTGGCAGGGCGGCCGCGACGTGGACGGCCTGGAGCCCAATCGAAGTCCAGATCCCCGTCCGTCGCGTCGCGCCGGTCGTGTACCGGGGACGCATGCACCTGTTCTGGGCTCAATACACCGCGAGGCCGAAAACCCAGATTGCGGATGGCAATGTAGACTTCGGTGGTTACCAGCACCAGATGGACCTCCAGTACACGACGCTCCGCACGGACGGCGCATGGGCGCCCCCTCAAAGCATCAAGATGACGTTCGATAATGGTGGAAGCGCGGCGAGCATTGAAGATCCCCGGGAGGAACCACCGAGCCCGTCCGCGGGGATTCCTCGATACTCACGTCCACCCACCTACGCTGAGCTCGTCCAAACAGAACCGGTTGGCGACTACGGTCTGCGCGGCCTGAATTGGGACGTATATCCGGAGTTGCTCGGGGATGAGCTCCGTTTGGCAGGACGGAACGCGGCGTACACGGGCACTGTGGACCTTCACCGAAATAGCCTCACCTGGGTTCGAGATAACAGACTCGTCGGCGTGAACTGGTGGGACTACCCCACGGCCATGCTGTCATCTGATGGGGCGAAGCTTTACTCGGGCATCCCTCGCTACGTGCGGACCAACGCTTGGGCAAACATGCTCATGGACGCCGTTCGCTACAAGTACTGGTTCCGCGATCATCCATTCGCTTACCTCTTGCCGGGCCCGGTCAGTGCCCCGTGGGACGCACCGATCGCCACTATGGACCCTGAGCGCGAGTTGTGGGGGATCAATGGGGCAATCGGCGATGCTCTCGTGCAGATGAACGACGAGCTACTGCTCGTGCAGCTGCTCAGCACCAGCGATGTACTCGGCACGCCCGGCTCCCCGACCCCTGTGAACACATACGCGGTGCGGCGCATGAGCACGACGCTGGCGGACGGGCTTAGCGCGCGCCTGTTCACTCATGGGATAGACGGGTTGTTGGCTACCGACTATCAGCTCGGGTTGCGGGAGCGCGCCTCGACCCTGGTACCACAGGGGTCGGCGATTGTGGTGGCGCCCGGTCAGGACCTCGACTACGCAGGCGCTAACGGGGTTTACCTGCGGGAGATCTTCTTCCACGTGCCCTTCCTGCTGGCCAATCACTTGAACAGCCAGCGCCGGTATGCGGCGGCCCGGCGCTGGTTCCAATACCTGTTCAACCCTACGGCCTCCGAGCCGCTGCTCAATGATTTCCGTGCGGTCGGATGCGCGATCGAGGGCGGGCGCCTGCAGGTCTGCGGCTCGACCGCAGCCGGTGGGGTGTGGGTGCGCTCCCGTGCTCCAACCGGGACGTGGGAGCCGGCCTTTACCGATATGAAGGCGGAGTCAGGGGACAAGGGGCAGTTTACCTCCGTCGACTGCGCCACGGAACTAAGCACCGTGCATGTCTGCGGGGTCACCGCCGACGGGCGCCTGTGGCACACGGTCCGGGACGAGCGCGGCCTGTGGCAGGCAGAATTTGGCGATGTCGAGAGCCAATCAGGCCCGGTCGGCGGTGGTGGCGCCCGGTCGGTGGCGTGTGCCTCTGACGGAGCCAGTGTGCACGTGTGCGTTGCCACGAAGGACGGGCGGTTGTTGCACACCATCCGCAACGCTGACGGCACGTGGCAGGCCGCGTGGGATGATGTCAAGGCGCTGTCGGGAGACCCCGGCCAGTTCAGCACTGTCGGATGCGCGGTGGATGGCGGCTTCCTGCACGTTGTCGGCGCAACGATGGACGGCCGTGTTCGGCACAACTCCCGCAACACTGGCGGCGCGTGGCAGGTCACCTGGACCGACCTCGATGCCCATGTTGACCATGTAGGCCACTTCAACACCGTCTCGTGCGCCGCAGACGCCGGGACGCTCGACATCGTCGGCGACACGACAGACGGTCGCCTCTGGCACACCCGGCGCCATCCCGATGGCACCTGGGATCCCGCATGGACGGACCTGCGGAGCCAAGCGGGTGACGCCGGCCGCTGGGTCGCGGTCGCGTGCGCCACCGACGAGTCCCGCCGCGGCGAGCTGCAGTTGTGCGGCGTCACAATGGACGGGCGCCTGCATCACACCATTCGGTGCCCGGCCGGGGCTTGGCGTGCCTTCGATGACGGGCGCCAGCCCGAGCGGGACCGGGTGTGGCGTTACCGGGAGTTCCGCGGTCTGGAGGTGCCACGCCTGCGAGAGATCCTCACCGACCGTGCGGCCATCGAAGCCTACCGCCGCGACCCGTTCAACCCGCACGCGATCGCCCGGCTGCGACTCAGCGCCTACCAGAAGTCAGTGGTGATGCGGTACGTGGACAACCTCTTGGACTGGGGTGACAGTCTATTCGCCGAGTTCACCTCTGAGGCGGTAAATGAGGCGGCGTTGATGTACGCGATGGCGTCGGACATCCTGGGTCCGCCCCCTGCTGACGTGGGGGATTGCGGCGAGGGGGCGGTGACCCCGCGGACGTATGCGCAGATCGCTGAGCTGCTCAAGGACGGGTCGGAGTTCCTGATCGAGGCAGAGACGCTCACGCTGGCGAATCGGCCGCTGCGCAAGGTCACGTTCCCGGCCGACGCTGTCCTCGACACGGCGGTGATCGCCGCGGCGGAGGAAGCCACCTACGGCGGCGTTCGGCCGGACGGTGTATTCCGGACGGACTGGAAGGCCACGACCGAATCCTGGCAGAGTCGAAGGACGGGCTCCACCATGAGCGCCGACGACGTCAGGGCCGTGCCGGATCATGCGACCGGCCTGACAGCGCGCGCCATCCCGTCGTTCGGCTGGAGCCTGTGGCGACAGGTGGGGCCGGCCTTCTGCGTCCCGCCCAACCGTGAGCTGCTCGATTACTGGCAACGGGTTCAGGACCGGCGGCGCCAGATCTGGAACTGCCAGGACATCGAAGGTGTGCGGCGTGACCTCGCGCCCTACGCCGCGGCGATCGACCCGCGCATTCTCATCGCCGCACGGGCCGCCGGGATCTCGCTCGAAGACGTGCTGGCGGCCACGAGTGGGAACCTGCCCCCGTACCGGTTCTCGCACCTCATCGAACGCGCCAAGAGCCAGGCCAACATGGTGCAGGCCCTGGGCGCCGCTTTGCTCAGCGCGCTGGAGAAGCGCGACGGTGAGGAGCTCGCCCGGCTGCACGCGGCCCACCAGCAGAACCTGCTGAGCCTCGGCGCCCAGGCGAAGAAGTGGGAGGTGGAGGCCGCGCAGGATGCCGTCGACACCGCCGTAGCGCAGAAGGCGGCAGCGGAATACCGCAAAGACCACTACCGCAACCTACTGGACCGTGGAAACACCGAATGGGAACTTGAGCAACAGGGCGCCCGCCATACGGCGTCACTCATGTATGCGAGCGAAGGTGGCATCCGCCTGCTCGACGCTGTTCTGTACCTAATCCCTCAACTCGGGGCGCCGACCGCGATGAAGTGGGGCGGCGCCGAACTGGGAGACAGCCTCGGCGCGTTCGCTAACGCGGCGCACGCGGCGGCGAGCATCGCTGACGCGGTCTCCGCCTCTGCGGGCCTAGAGGCCGGCTTCCAGCGCCGAGACGAGGACTGGGGGCATCAGGTGGAACTCGCCGCACGGGACGTCGCCGTCGTCGACAAGCAGATCGCGGCGGCCACGCTTGCCAAGCAGATCGCCGAAGGGTCGCTCGCGCTGCACGAAAGAACCATCAAGCAGGCGGAGGAGGTCTTCGACCTCTACAAGACCAAGTTCACCGGCCGAGACTTGTACACCCGACTCGCCGAGTCCTTGCAGCGGCTGCACCGAGAGGCGTTCAACGGCGCATTGACCATGGCGCGGCTCGCGGAGCAGGCCCTGCGGTTCGAGCGCGGAGACGACATCGGCGTGACGCTCGGCAACGGACATTGGGACGCCGCCCGCGGCGGCCTGCTCGCCGGGGAGCGTCTGCACGCGGACCTGCTCGCCATGGAGACCCGCTTCCTGGAGACCAACTACCGCGACCTCGAGGTCGAGCAGGACTTTTCGCTGATGCAGCTCGATCCCGCTGCGCTGGTGCGGCTGCGCCAGACGGGCGAATGCGAATTCCGGATACCTGAGGTCATGTTCGACCTGTTCTACCCTGGGCACTACCGACGGCGCATCAGCGCGGTCCGGTTGACCATCCCGGCGGTCACCGGGCCGTACGTGAACGTGTCCGCCACGCTGACGCTACTCGACAGCCAGATCCGCTCTTATCCCGATCCAGCGGTCGCGGCCGGAACCCTCCCGCACCTCCTGCCGCGGCGCAGCGTTTCCATTGCCACCAGCACAGCGCAGGCCGACGGCGGGATATTCGAGATGAACTTCCATGACGAGCGGTACATGCCCTTCGAGGGCCAGGGCGGCATCAGCCATTGGCGGCTCACGCTGCCGAGGACGTTCCGCCAGTTCGACTATCAGACCATCAGCGACGCCATCCTCACGATGAACTACACCGCCAGGTGGAACCAGGAGCTTCGGGAGGAGGTCGAGCGCGAGAACCTCGCACTGAAAGACACGGCGATCCATCAATACTTGAAGACGAACCCGCTTCGGCGTCTCTTCAGCCTGCGGCATGACTTCCCCGCAGTGTTCCAGCAGCTGCTGCATGAGCCCGGGAACACGGCCGTTGAGTTCGAAATCACACGGAAGTACCTTCCTGCGTTCCTCGGCGGTCGTTCCCTAACAGCCACGGATGCCGTCCTGGCACTGCGACCCCGCCACGACCAGGCCGTGACCGGCCTTGCTCTTTCCCTCGATGGCACGCCGCTGACGTCGTTCACCGCGCAGACGGACCTTGGTGGCCTGCCGGGCACCGACGCACGCGCGGCGCTGTCCGGTCGAGTGCTGGGCTCGCACGAGCTGCGGGTGACCGCCGCCGGGGAGCTCGCTCCGGACACGCCGACAAGGGGCAGCCCGTCGGCGTTCGACGACGAGAAGCTGCTGGACGTGCTGCTGTACGTCCAGTTCACGCTCGGCGAGACGAACCCGCTCGCCCTGAGGAGGACGAGCCGAGCATGAAAACGCGCCAGCACCGCTCGTCCGCGCTCACCAGCCGGTCCGCGGACCGGCTGAAGAATGCCGCCAGCAGGCATGGCCTACTGCGCGCTCCTTCATCCCGTGAACACCGTTCACCGCAAGGCGCGCGTTCTGCGGGCACCCGCTCAGCTTCACTCCCAAATCGTTTCGACGCCGACGATCCGCCGCCGAGGCACCCATGACCGGTCGCAACCAAGGCATGGGCGCCTTCGGCGGATGGCGCCGGACAGTGGGCCCGCAATTCAATCTTGCCCAGAAGGACGGGGAGTGAGGCCAGCATGGCACGGGATGTCGGCAAAAGCGCGGAGGGGCCGAGACCCGCCGCGCCGGCGATCACGCTGCCGAAAGGCGGTGGCGCGATCCGTGGCGTGGGCGAAAAGTTCGCCGCCAACCCGGTGAGCGGAACCGGGTCGACGTCGGTCCCGATCGCGACCAGCCCGGGCCGATCCGGCTTCGGGCCACAGCTTGAGCTGTCCTACGACTCCGGTGCCGAGAACGGACCGTTCGGCTTCGGCTGGCACTTGTCGGTACCTGCGATCACCCGGAAAACCGACAAGGGGCTGCCGCAATACCGCGACGCCGAGAAGTCAGACGTCTTCATCCTGTCCGGTGCCGAGGACCTGGTGCCGGTGCTGGAAGCAGACGGCGGTCCTTTCGAGGACACCACGACCGCCCCGGGCTACCTCATCCATCGCTATCGTCCCAGGATCGAGGGCCTGTTCGCGCGGATCGAGCGTTGGACCAGCCTCACCGACCCGGGCAACGTGCATTGGCGCTCCTGGTCGCGTGACAACGTCCTCACCGTGTACGGCGCGGACTCCGGCTCGCGGGTCAGCGATCCGGCCGACGAGCGGCGGATCCTCGACTGGCGGATCTGCGAGACCCGCGACAGTAGGGGCAACGCCGTGGTCTACGGGTACAAGGCGGAGGACGGCGCCAACGTCGAGGTGAGCCAGGCCCACGAACGCAACCGCGGCGCGCGCGATGACCCGGGACGCAGCACCAACCGCTACCTCAAGACGATCAGGTACGGAAACCGGGCACCGCTGCTAGGCAACGCGGGGCGCCGGCCCCGCTTTCTCACCCAGGCCGAGATCGACGCCGCGGACTGGTGCTTTGAGGTCGTATTCGACTACGGCGAACACGACACCGCCACGCCGACACCCCGCGAGGAGCCTGGTCCGGCCGGAGAATGGCCCTGTCGCCGGGATCCGTTCTCCACCTATCGGGCCGGCTTCGAGGTGCGCACGTACCGGCTCTGCCGGCGCGTGCTGATGTTCCATCACTTCCCCGGCGAACCCGATGTGGGGCGGGACTGCCTGGTGCGGTCCACGGACCTGGACTACCGGGAGACGCCGGTCGCCTCGTTCGTCACCGGGGTGACGCAGAACGGCTACCGCCGCGCCGGTGACGGCTACCTGAAGCGATCCCTGCCCACGCTGGAGTTCGCCTACAGCGAGGCACTGATCGACGAGACGATCCGCGACGTCGACGCCGACACGCTGGAGAACCTTCCCGTCGGAGTGGACGGCACCGGCTACCGCTGGGTGGACCTGGACAGTGAGGGCCTGACGGGGGTCCTCACCGAGCAGGCTGGAACCTGGTTCTACAAGAGCAACCGCGGGGAGGGCAGGTTAGGACCGCTGCAGCGGGTGGAACGCGAGCCTTCGCTCGCCGCCCTCGGGAGCGGCCGCCGGCAGCTGCTCGACCTCGCCGGCGACGGGCCGCTGGACCTGGTGGACTTCGCCGGGCAGGTCCCCGGATTCTATAAGCGCACCGACGACGAGGACTGGGAACCGTTCCGGCCGTTCCGGTCGCTACCTAACGTCGACTGGGGCGACCCAGGGCTGAGCTTCGTGGACCTCGACGGCGGCGGCCGGGCCGACCTGCTCCTTACCGAGCAGGACGCGTTCACCTGGTACCCCTCGCTGGGCGAGGATGGCTTCGGCGCAGCCCTGCGTGTCTACCAGCCGCGGGACGAGGAGCGCGGCCCGCAACTTGTCCATTCCGACGCGACCCAACAGGTCTACCTCGCGGACATGTGCGGCGACGGTCTCCACGACCTCGTGCGTATCCGCAACGGTGAGGTGTGTTACTGGCCGAACCTCGGCTACGGGCGCTTCGGTGCCAAGGTCGCCATGGACAACGCGCCCCTCTTCGACGTCTCCGACCAGTACAGCCAGCAGCGCCTGCGCCTAGCCGACATCGACGGGTCCGGCAACACCGACCTGATCTATCTGGGCGGTGACGACGTCCGGCTCTACTTCAACCAGGCCGGCAACACCTGGAGCGACGCCCGCGGGCTCAACCAGTTCCCGACCGTGGACAACCTTGCGGCCGTTACCACCGCCGATTTCCTCGGCAACGGCACCGCCTGCCTGCTCTGGTCGTCGCCGCTGCCAAACGACGCCGGCCGCCATCTGCGCTACATCGACCTCATGGGCGGGCAGAAGCCGCACCTGCTGGTGCGCACGGTGAACAATCTGGGGGCGGAGACCCACGTCCACTACGCACCGTCCACCAAGTTCTACCTGGCCGACCACGCCGCGGGCAGGCCCTGGCTCAGCCGCCTGCCGTTCCCGGTGCACGTGGTCGAGCGCGTCGAGACCTACGACCGCATCAGCCGCAACCGGTTCGTCACCAGCTACGCCTACCACCACGGCTACTTCGACCCGGTCGAGCGCGAGTTCCGCGGCTTCGGCATGGTCGAGCAGTGGGACACCGAACACTTCGCCACCCTCAGCCGCAGCGAGGCCTTTCCGGTCGGGGAGAACATCGACGCGGCTTCCCACGTGCCACCGGTGCACACCAAGACATGGTTCCACACCGGCGTGCACCGCGACCGGGGCCGGGTGTCGAGCTTCTTAGCCGGCCTGCTTGGCAGCCGGGATGTGGGGGAGTACTACCGGGAACCCGCGTGGCGCTACGACGACGAGGAGGCCCGCAAGCACCTGCTGGAGGACACGGTGCTGCCTGCCGGGCTCACGCCCGAGGAGGAACGCGAGGCCTGCCGGGCCCTTAAGGGTTCGATGCTCCGCCAGGAGGTCTTCGCGCAGGACGGCACAGACAACGCCGAGCACCCTTTCACCGTCACCGAGCAGAACTCCACCGTCCTCATGCTGCAGCCCCGGGGGCGCAACCACCACGCCGTGTTCTTCACCCATCCCCGGGAGGCCATCAACTATCACTACGAGCGCGACCCGGCCGACCCGCGCACCTCCCACGCGCTCACGCTGGAAGTGGACCCCTTCGGCAACGTCCTGAAGGAAGCCGCCGTCGCCTACAGCCGGCGGCACCCCGACGCCTCGCTGCCGCTGGACGCGGACCGTGAGAAGCAGACCAGGCCGCTCCTCACCTACACGGAGAACCGCCCCACCGAGCCCGTCACGGGAGACGACGATCACCACGCGCCGCTGCCCGCGGAGACGCGGACTTACGAACTCACCGGCTATGCATTGGCGGGCACCCGCTTCCAGCACGGCGACTTCGTACAGCCCGACCCGAATGACCCGACGCGCCCGGTACACCTCCTCGACGAGGAGATTAGCTACGAGGCCCAGGCCACGACCGGCCGACAGCGTCGCCTCATCGAGCACGCCCGCACCTACTACCGCGAGAACGACCTCACGGAACTGCTCGAGTTGGGAGAGCTGGAATCGCTTGCCTTGCCGGGCGAGAGCTACCAGCTGGCCTTCACCGCAGGCCTGCTCACGCAGGTGTTCCAGCGCCCGCACCCGGGGCAGCAGGCGGAGAACCTGATCGCCGACCCCACCGGGCTGTTGGGGGGCGAGGGCGGCTACGTCGACCTCGACGGCGACGGCCGCTGGTGGATCCCCACCGGCAGGGTATTCCACTCCCCCAGCAGCACCGATACGGCGGCGCAGGAACTGGCCCACGCCCGCCGGCACTTCTTCCTGACTCACCGCTACCGCGATCCCTTCGGGCACACCTCCACCGTCACCTTCGACGGCCACGACCTGCTCCTGCTGGAGACAAGCGACCCGCTGGGCAACCGCGTCACCGTCGGCGAGCGGCAGCCCAACGGCGACATCGACGCCGCCCAGCCCGGCAACGACTACCGCGTCCTGCAGCCCTTGCTGGTGATGGACCCCAACCGGAACCGCACCCAGGTGGCGTTCGACGCCCTCGGGATGGTGGTCGGCACCGCGGTGATGGGCAAACCGGAGGAGAACCTCGGCGACACCCTCGTCGGTTTCCACGCCGACCTGGCCGAGGCCGTCGTCCTCGACCACCTGGACAGGCCGCTCAACGATCCGTCCGCGGTCCTGCACGGGGCCTGCACCCGACTTGTCTACGACGTGCTGGCCTATCAACGGACGAAAACTCAGCCCGATCCGAGTCCGGCGGTCGCGTACACGCTCGCTCGGGAGATCCATTACGCCGATCCCGGCGGCCAGCAGTCCAGGGTGCAGCTCGCTTTGGCGTACTCGAATGGCTTCGGCCGGGAGATCCAGAAGAAGCTCCAGGCTGAGGGGGGGCAGGTACCCCGGCGTGACGCCAACGGCGTGATCATCCTGGATGCCGACGGGCAGCCCGAGATGACCACCGACAACGTGGCCCCCCGGTGGTTGGGCAGTGGCTGGACGATCTACAACAACAAGGGAAAGCCTGTCCGGCAGTTCGAGCCGTTCTTCAGCGACACGCACCGCTTCGAGTTCGAGGCGCGGGTCGGCGTGACCCCCATCCTGTTCTACGACCCGATCGGACGCGTCCTCGCCACGCTGCACCCGAACCACACCTACGAGAAGGTCGTCTTCGATCCGTGGCGGCAGATGACGTACGACGTCAACGACACCGTCGCCCCGGATGGGACCGAAACCGGCGACCCTCGTACCGACCCCGTCATCCGCGGCTACGTCACCCCGTACTTCGCGGCGCTGCCCGCCGGCTGGCAGACCTGGCGGGAGCAGCGACTCGGCGCGGTGTTGGGGGTTCAAGAGCAGGCCGCCGCCACCAAGGCCGCTGTCCACGCGAACACCCCGACGACCGTCCACCTCGACCCGCTGGGCCGCCCGTTTCTTACCGTCGCGCACAACCGGTTCGTGCGTGTGGGCGCCACCGTGGACGAGGCGTACCCGACCCGCGTCGAGGTGGACATCGAAGGCAACCACCGCGCAGTGCGTGACGCGATTGCGCAGAACGGCGACCCGCTGGGACGGGTCGTCATGCGCTACGACTACGACCTGCTCGGCAACCGGGTCCACCAGGCCAGCATGGAGGCTGGCGAGCGCTGGACGCTGAGCGACGTCGCCGGCAAGGTCGTTCGCGCCTGGGACAGCCGCGGGCACGCCTTCCGCACCGACTACGACCCGCTGCGTCGTCCCATGCGTCAGTTCGTGACCGGCGCCGACCCCGACCAACCCACCCGGGAGGTGCTGACAGAGCGGCTGGTCTACGGCGAGCAGCACCCCACGTCCGAAATCGCAAATGTGCGCGGCAGGCTCTATCTGCACCTCGACCAGGCCGGTGAACTCGCCAACGTCGCTCACGACTTCAAGGGCAACCTCCTACGCGTAACCCGCTGCCTCGCCCGCGAGTACAAGCAGGTGGTGGACTGGCGCGACGTGAACAGCGCCCTGCCTCCCGAGGCCACGGCGAGACTTGACCCGGCCGCACTGGAGGTGGCCCTGCGGCCCCTACTGGAGCGATCCACCACCGGAACCCGCCCCGAACGGTCCACCAGCGACACCACCTATGACGCCCTCAACCGTCCCGTCACCCTCACGACACCGGACAGCAGCGTCGTGCGCCCAGGCTACAACGAGGCTAACCTGATCGAGCGGATCGACGCCAACCTGAAGGGCGCCACCGCCAACGGGCAGCCGGTGTGGACGCCCTTCGTCACCGATATCGACTACGACGCCAAGGGCCAGCGCGCGCAGATCGTCTATGGCAGCGGCGCGAGCGCCGACCACCAGGGCGTGACCACAACGTACTCGTACGACCGGCTCACCTCCCGCCTGACTCGGCTGACAACTACGCGAAACGCCATAGCGTTCCCCGACGACTGCCCGCGGCCGCCGAGTACCGGCTGGCTGGGATGCCAGCTGCAGGACCTGTGGTACACCTACGACCCGGCCGGCAACATCACCCACATCGCGGACGGCGCCCAGCAGGCCATCTTCTTCCGCAACAGGCGCGTCGAGCCCAGTTCCGAGTACACCTACGACGCGGTGTACCGGCTGATCGAGGCCACCGGACGCGAACACCTCGGCCAGCTCGGCGACAGCCCCATCCCGCATTCGCACAACGACTCAGCGCGGATCAGCCTACCGCACCCCGGCGACGGCAACGCCATGGGCACCTACACCGAAAGCTACGAGTACGACGCGGTGAGCAACATCCGTCAGCTGCGGCACCGCGGCATCGACCCCGCGCACGCCGGCTGGAGACGCACCTACGACTATGCAGAAGCCAGCCTGACCGAGGCTGGGAAGACGAGCAACCGCCTGAGCAGCACCACCCTGAATGGCAACAACCAGCCGGTGGAGCGGTACCGCCACGATGCGCACGGCAACATGACCCGCATGCCACACCTGGGCGGTGACGATCCCGACCCGAACATGCACTGGGACTATAAGGACCAGCTGCGCCAGAGCCGTCTTGGCGGCGGCAGCTCCGTGTACTACATCTACGACGCATCCGGCCAGCGCGTGCGCAAGGTATTGGAGAAGTCGGCGTCGCTCGTCGAAGAGCGCGTCTACTTCGTCGGGTATGAGATCTACAGACGGAGGCAAGGAACGGATCGCTTGGAGCGCGAGACACTGCGCATCACGGACGACAAGCAACCGGTTGCGCTCGTAGAGACGCGGACCATGGACACCGCGGGGACCGATCCCGCGCCGCAGACACTCACGCGGTATCGGTTCACCAACCACTTGGGATCAGCCAGCCTCGAGCTGGATGCCGAGGCGCAGATCATCTCCTATGAGGAATTCACCCCCTACGGCAGCACCTCATACGAGGCGGTACGCAGGCGGACCGAGACGCCGAAGCGATATAGGTACACCGGCAAGGAGCGAGACGAGGAAAGCGGGCTGTACTACCACGAGGCGCGCTATTACGCGCCGTGGTTGGGCAGGTGGACTGCAGCAGACCCTTTGTACCTGAAAGACGCGACCAACGTCTACATCTATGCCCTTAACAACCCGATCATTGCAAAAGATCCAACTGGCGGACCTGTCTGGCTGATTCCCGTGGTAATCTACCTTGGCTACAAGGCACTTTCTTCAGCTGGAGAGACGGCGATTGAAGCAGGAATAGCCAAGATCACGGGAGATGAGACGTTTAGTGTTGGCGGGACATTCTCGAAAAACATGGCCGTGAACTCAGTTCTTGGGCTGCTGCCGGGAATATCCGAGGCGAAGATGGGAACAAAAGTGGCGGCGTATGCGGCGACGCTCGCGTTAAGGGCAGGAGCCGATGCCACCTTGGATACAGCACTCGGGAAAAGCGACTTTTCTGACAACCTTGTAAAGAGTGGGGTTAGCAATGTGGCCGGCGACGCCTTAGGTGGGGTCCTGAAATTCGGCGCAAGAACCATTCTTAACTCTTCTGCTGAGAAAGCCACCCGACTGATAGAAAACAACACAGCAAACCTCACCTCCCCAAAGAGGACCGGAGAGCTCCTTACTAGGGGTCAGATCCTTCAAGGAATAACGAAGAAGCACAACGACACAGCAGACAGGCTCGCAGCCGAGCTGAGGAAACTCGGTGTCGAAGCACGACATTCGGGGAATGAAACTATCAAGGACGCCAGCGGGAGAAGCATCAGGGGCACGAGAGGTACTGCTACCACAAGGAAGCCAGATGTAATTGCTGAAACAGATGTTGGGACGGCGAAAACAGGAATAGAGATCAAGACTTCCGAAAGAGAGAGAACCGTTCATACGGCAACCGATCAACTAGCCAACGAAGCATCCTTTGAGGGGAGTGGCTTCATTGACGGAAAGCGATGGACGACTGGGGAAGGGTCGGGTGTTGCATTCACGCCCTATGGCTGGCTGCACGTCTTGTCTGCAAACGCATCGAAGAACTAGATCGGAAGAGGTTATAACCCGCATTTTTCGTGCGCCCAGCAGAGGCATCGTGATGGGTAATCTTGTGTTGTCGTCTTGTCCTAGCCTCGGCCTTTCATGATCTTGGTTGGTGGTCTTGCGGTTGCTCGCAGGTGCTGTTCGGCGCTGATGCTGCCATTGGGGTGTGACAGATCGCCCGAGGTCGCTCGGTGGGGCGCTGGTTCCACGGTCCAGGGGGTGGTGCTGCCGTCGGGACGGAGGGTTGGTTGTTAGTCGGCGGGTGCGGGCAGGGCTTGCAGGGTCTGGAGCGCGCCGAGCAGCAGCTGGGTCCAGGTGCCGTGCTTGTTCAGGTGCAGCCGGGTGCGTCGGCCGGTGCGGGTCAACTTTCCGGCGGCGGACAGCAGCCGCAGCCTGAGTCGTTTGGGTTCCCACCGTCGGGCGACACTCGGCGAGGCCGAGCATCTGCATCCAGGCGGTGAGCTCACACGCCAGGCTCACGATCGCGCACCAGATCCGGTTCTGGTCCAGATCGTGCAGGGAGGTTGCGCAGCCCGGTGTCCTTCCCATTGCGGATGCGGTCCTCGACGCGGGCGTGGCGGCGGTGTCGCAGTTCCAGGTCGGCGAGCTGGTGGGCGGGTCCGCCGGGGGCGGTGTTGGTGAGGAAACCGGTGACCCGCATCCCGTCGT
>Ga0136625_1000126_pt1 | contig 19867 bp, 24 predicted proteins | sample AntDrymUQ4832306_2_FD_104672 | JGI IMG/M metagenome (GOLD analysis project Ga0136625, IMG submission 104672) | Polar desert sand microbial communities from Dry Valleys, Antarctica - metaG UQ483 (23.06) | ecosystem: Environmental > Terrestrial > Soil > Desert | place: Antarctica: Dry Valley...
AGCGCCTCGAGGCGCTCGGATGCGATCCGGTTCCCACACGACTCGCAAATGCCGTAGCCGCCCTCGTCCAGACGTGTCAGCGCAGCAACGACCTCGGAGTGGGTCGCATGCAGCTGCTCGACGTGGGCGATCAACTCGGAGAGCTCGCTCGTCGCCTGAGCCGAGTCGGCGAAACCCTCGTCGAAGGAGACCTCCACCTGGTCACCGTCGATCGATGCCCCCGAGTCAAGGAGCTGACGTTCAAGGGAAGCTCGCTCACTTTCGAGCGAATTGCGAATCGAGTCGATCGTCGCCTGGTCCATACGGCAACGATAGTCGCTGTGGAAGCTCCGAGAGGGAGGCCCCGGGATAACGCCGTTAGCGACTTGTCGACAAGGCAATTAGGCGACGGCCATGTCCCCAGGGCCTCCGGTTGCGCCGAGCAGGCGGTTTGGGATAGGTTTCCCGAAGCACAGGAGAGACTTGTCGACCTGTCGACCTGTCGACCAAGCGCCAAAGACGCCTAGGCGACAAGGCGACTCGACCGCACGAACTCGACGGCAGCACGTCGAACTATTACCAGGAGGGGCAGTGCATCCGGGGGCCGGTATGCGCTCGCCGGCTTCCGACGGCGTCGACACGATCGCCGCAGAAAACCGAGCCGGGCGCGTGATTGCTTTCGCCAACCAAAAGGGGGGCGTGGGCAAGACCACATCCACCATCACGCTGGGCGCCTGCCTGGCCGAGCTCGGGCACCGGGTCCTCGTTTGTGACATGGACCCCCAGGGGGGCTGCGGCATCGGGCTTGGGATCGAGCCCTCGACCCTCGAGCTGTCCATCTACAACCTGCTCCTCGATCGCAACTGCGCGGCGGCCGATGTGCTCCAGAAGACGTCCATCCCCAATCTCGACCTGCTGCCCTCGAATATCGATCTCGCCGCCGCCGAGCTGATGCTGGTGCAAGAGGTGGCTCGAGAGCACAGCCTGCGCCGGGTGCTCGAACCTCTAAGCCTCGACTATGACTTTATCCTTATAGATTGTCCTCCTTCATTAGGGCTCCTCACCATCAACGGCCTGAGCGCAGCCGACGGGGTCATCATCCCGCTCGAGTGCGAGTACTACGCGCTGCGTGGAATGGCGCTGCTGCTCGACTCGATCGACAGGGTTACCGAGCTGCTCAACCCCAAGCTGGCGATCGACGGCATCCTGCCGACCATGTACGACGGCCGGACGCTGCACGGTCGCGAGGTCCTGGGGCGCGTAAGAGAGGCCTTCGGTGACAAGGTCTTCGAGGTGATCATTCGCAAGACGATCCGTTTTGCCGAAGCGCCGGTGGTGGGGGAGCCGATCGTTCACTATGCGCCCGCCTCGCCGGGCGCCGCCGCCTACCGGGAGCTCGCCCAGGAGGTGATAGCTCGTGTCGCGTCGCGCCAAACTGCCGGGAGCTGAGGAGCTCTTCCGGCGCACGGGACCGGGCACGGAGCAAGAAGCCCCACGTTCGTCCGAAAAAATACAAGATGACTTGTCGACTAAGAGACAAGACGATCTATCAACCAAGGACGAGACGGCCGACAGTGCCCCTCGACCGGCGTCGGCGAAGGCTCCCAAGCACGACGAGAAGATCACCTTCTACTGCACGGGCGACGACCTCATGGCCCTGGAGCGAGCCCGGCTCAGCTTGCGCTCGGAGCACGGAGTCGGCAGCGACAGGGGCCGCATCGTCAGAGCGGCGCTGGCCCACGTGCTGGAGGACTACGAGGCGCGGGGAGGAGATTCGATACTCCTTCGTACCCTTCGCCGCTGACCCCTTACCTGGATCTTGCCAATTAGCTGAAGGCGGTCGAGGAAGGGGGTGCTGATGCTCCTCCTGCGACTCGCTTGGCGGCTCTAGGCGCCCGCCAACCTCAGCACGAAGTCCCTGACGGCCACGATCACGGGCGAGAGCAGGCTGAAGCCTCCGAAGAACACCAGCAGCAACAGGATGATGAACCCGTAGCGGTCGAGGAAATAGATGATGTGTTGCTTGCTGGGAGGGAGAAAGATCGTGAGCAGGCGGGAGCCGTCGAGCGGAGGCAGGGGGATCAGGTTGAACACGGCCAGGAGCACGTTGATCGACATGAACAGGCCGAGGAAGGTCACGATCGGGTCGTAGATCCCCGTATTGGCCGCGGCCACGAACAGGAACGCTCCCACCAGCGCCAGCGCCAGGTTCATGGCCGGCCCGGCCAGCGCCACGATGGCAGAGCCGAAGCGCTGGGACGAGAACGCCTCGGGCCTGAACTCGACCGGCTTACCCCAGCCGAACCCGACCAGGAAGATCAGCAGCGTCCCCAACACGTCGAGGTGGCGGGCGGGGTTGAGGCTTACCCTGCCCATCGCTCGGGGCAGCCGGTCGCCCTGGGCATCGGCGGCGAAGGCGTGGGCGAACTCGTGCAGGCAGATCGCTCCCAGAAGGGAGATTGCCAGGAGCACGAACGCGAGCGGGTCACTGCGCAGGATGCTGAGCGGAGATTCCACCGCCGGTATTGTAGGCGCCGAGCGGTAGCGAGCACTCAAGAATCGAGCGGGAGCGAGCAGTCAAGACCGGTCACAGGCTCGATCAGCCCTCGCACAAATGGTGGAGGAATACTTGGACCCCAACTCAACCCTTAGGGATCGTCAAAGGGTCTTCAGCGGCATCCAGCCTACCGGTGACTTTCATCTCGGCAACGTGCTGGGAGCGGTGGACAACTGGGTCCCGCTGCAGGAATCACATGACGCCTTTTTCTGCGTCGTCGACCTGCACGCGCTGACCCTTCCCTGGGACCCCAAGACCCTGAGGGAGCGGGTGCTGCAGATGGGCGCCCTGCTGCTGGCGCGCGGCATCGACCCGGACCGAGCCGTGCTCTTCGTGCAGTCCCACGTACCCGCCCATTCCGAGCTGAGCTGGCTGCTGATGTGCGTCGCCCGCATGGGGGAGCTGCGGCGCATGATCCAGTTCAAGGAGAAGTCGAAGAGCCAGGGTGAAGCGGTAGGAGTGGGGCTCTTCACCTACCCGGTGCTCCAGGCAGCCGACGTCTTCCTCTACCAGGCGCGGGGCGTGCCGGTCGGCGAGGACCAGAAGCAACATGTCGAGCTCATGCGCGATCTCGCCTCGCGGTTCAACGCCCTCCTGGGAGAGACGTTCGTCGTCCCCGAGCCCTGGATTCAACCCCACGGGGCGCGCATCCTGGCGCTCGACAACCCCGCCGAGAAGATGAGCAAGTCGACGCCCCGAGAGGCTTCCAAGATCCTGCTCGTCGACACCCCCGATGCCATTGCCCGCAAGATCAGATCGGCGGTCACGGATTCCGGCAGGGAGGTGCGGGCGGGAGACGACAAGCCGGCTCTGACCAACCTGCTGACGATCTTCTCGCTGGTGTCCGGCGAATCGATCGCCGGACTCGAGGAGCGCTTCTCCGGCGGAGGCTACGGGGACTTCAAGAAAGCGCTCGCCGAGGCGGTAATCGCGAACCTGCGCCCCACTCAGGAGCGCTACTTCGAGCTCATGGCCAACCCCGCCGAGCTCCTTCGCCTCTTAGTCATCGGCGCCGACAAGGCGAGGGTCGTGGCGGACGCGACGATGGCCGAGGTCCGCACCAAGGTGGGTCTCGGGCCGAGGGTCTGAGCTTGACGGCCCCCCAGTGGGCAGCACGCGTTTCAGATGGCTAAGGCCTGTGGCGAGCAATTCCTCCATATCCTGCGGGTGCCGGGCGAGGAGGGGTTACCCGGCGCCGACCACCGACCCCCATCAATGCGGCTAGCAGGACTTGCTGGAATCCATAGCTTCGATTCGCGCAAGTTCCATGGATTCGGCGAGCTGCACCATCGCCCATCCCTCGAACGTGCCTGTGATGCCGAAGCGACCTGTCGAGCCCGTATCCGTGACGGGCCACAGGACCTGGCTCCAAAACATGCTCGCGGGCTTGACTAAACAACGCGGAGCGGCCCAGCACGTTGGTTTCGATCGCGTGGTCGCGGTCGCCGCCGCCATCGAAAACAGCGAGCCCAAAAGAAAGGATCAGGATCTGTCGTCCCTTGCGGAGGGTAAGGGTCCCTGAGCGGACCTCATCCGCCGTTTCCCAATATAGGTACTTCGGGTCGGCAAGCCACCCCTTGAGGTTCGGAAGACCGGCCGTCCTGTCCTTGGGCAATACCACGGGCACGTCCACATGGGGCTGCAATCTCTCGACCGCTTCGGTTACCGAAATGAACCGCTCTTTTCGCCACGATCTGGGTCGGCTCAGCTCCTCAGAAACTGACGGAGACGGCGAGCTCTGCTTCGGGACGGATGCCCTCGGGGGAGACACGGCTTCCGTGCGCACCTGCTCGCAACCAAACAGAGCGAGTGCCATGCCAAGACTGGTGGGGCCCAACAAGCGATTTCGCCGCATTGCTTCATCAGACGCTGGTCGGCCGGCACTTGGTTGTCCTCGTTCGCATACGCGATCCTCTTCCGCCAAGGTCGCAGCCCGAAGGGACCGACAGCAGGCGGACTTTAGAAACAGGCTCGACTGAACGCGAGGGCGAAGACGTAGGCGATCTCGAGACATGTGATGACCCAGCCGAGCATCGACTCGGAGCTGTAGATCGTCCCACTGCGCGGGCCTTACCGCTGCGTCTGTGACCCGAGAGCGTCCACTGGCGGGGCCACCCTCTCGCGGTGGGGCGTACGAAAACCTGATTCGGGGACAATAGTTGAATGTCAACGGCTCGAGACCGTCCGCCCGAGGAAGCTGCGGAGGATTCCTCATTTGCACGCGGCCTCCGGCTGCTGTTGACGGTCGCCGATCGCGGTGAGATTTCGGCCGACGACCTCGCCAAGCTCCTCGGCATGCCCTTGTCCACCGCATACCGCTACCTGCGGACTCTGACAGAATTCGGCTTCGTCGACCGAGCCGCAGGCCAGTACAGGCTCGGCCCCCGATTGGTAGTCGGCACCTCGGGATCGAACGTTCCCAGCGAGCAGCTGATTCGTCTCTCCGACCCGGTGCTTCGCATGCTTGTGGAGGAAACCGGCGAGACCGCCTTGATAATGAGGAGAGTGGGCCTGTCTGCGATGTGTCTTCACCAGGTGGAAACGAACAAGGGCATGCGCGTTGTGATGGACCCGGAGGCGATAACGCCCCTTTACGCCGGCGCCATGAGCAGGATTCTGCTCGCCTTCGCCCCCGGCGACATCATGAAGGCGGTCGCCGACGCCGACATCGAACCCATCACTCCCAACACCCCTTCAAGCGACGCGCTTCGAGGGATGCTCGACGAGGTCCGCGCGGGGGGTATCGCGGTCAGCGAGGGAGAGCTCATCCCCGGCAGCGTGACGGTGGCCGTTCCCATCGTCCGGCGGGACGGGATCGTGGGCGCTCTGGCCGTCACGGGCCCCGAAGCTCGATGTGGCATTTCGTGGCGGTCATCGGTGCGAAAGCTGCTGCCGGACGCCGCCGCAACGCTCGTTGCCGCCCTCGAAGAGGTCTAGAGCAGCTTCTCACAGCGCAAGAGGCTCCACTACGGCCCTGCAAGACTCAGCACCCAAGAAGCCCACTAGCAGCGCAAACGTGATCTGAAGCATCTCTGACTCTCGCAGTACGGTGCACTCTGTTCCCACAGCATGGAAAACAAGCGCGATTTCTGCTATGATGGCGGCATGCTAGATACGCTTTTCAGGAATCGTTTTAAGGTACTTGCCCCCATATTGGCCGATTACGCGTCCTTACCCGTGAGCAAGGCCTTCAATTGGAGCGAGTGCGGTGCAGACGCCGGCGAGTGGTGCCTGATCGCCTTCCGTTCTGTCCTGCGCGAAACTGCCGACGTGGCCCGCCTGTGGGAGCAGGACGAGCGCGCCTTCGAGGAGGCGGCCGCCCTGCCCGGGTTCGTTCACTATTTCAGAGGTCTGCCCAACGAGCTCGGAGAGTGCTTGTCGTTCTGCCTGTGGGAGTCGTGGGACCAGGCCCGGGCCTCCGCCGGCGGGCCGGCTCACGTGAGTGCAATGGAGCTCATCGACGACACCTTCGAGAGCTTTCAGCTCGAGTTTCTGACGGTCACGAAGTCATCGCCAACCGGCGGTTTCGAGTTCTCCCCCCTAATTCGCAAATAGCCGTCCGGCCGAGTCAGCGCGGCCGCCACCGCTGCCCTTCACTCGCCAGAAACACGCGGGCGTTGCCCGTCGGGGCACTAGGCTCATACTCAAAGTGATTCCGGCCGGAGTCGAGAAGTAGACTTGTAGACAAATTCGGGGCGGTTACGCATGGCGCATGAAGTCAAGCTGGAGGTCTTCGAGGGCCCGATCGACTTACTGCTGCACCTGATCACGCGCCGACGGGTCGATATCTACGAGGTATCGCTGGCGACCATCACCGAGGACTACCTCGCGGCGGTGGCAACAGCAGAAGGCCTCAACCTCGACGCCGCCACCGGCTTCCTGGTGGTGGCAGCGACCCTGCTCGAGCTCAAATCGGCGCGCTTGCTGCCCTCTGTGTCGGATGAGTCGGTCAGAAGCGAGCTCCTCGAGGAGCGAGACTTCCTGCTCGCTCGGCTCGTCGAATGCGCCACCTATCGCGAGGCAGGAATGTGGATCTCGAACGAGCTGATCCTGGGTGAGCGCTTCTTCGGACGCGCCGGTGGCTCCATAGATCTCGAGGAGCTGGGTCTGGTGGAGCGTCCAACTCTCGCCTCACGCACCTCGGAGACCCTCGCCGGCCTAACGCCGGACATGCTCGCGGCCGCCGCGGCTCACGCGCTGGCCCCCGCAATAGAGCGAGGGCTCGACATCTCACACCTGGCGCCGATAACGGCGTCGGTCAAAGACGCCATCTACCAGGTCGCGGGCCTGCTCTCGAGCAGGTCTCCGGCTTCCTTCGCTTACCTGAGCGGAGGCGCGACGAATCGAATCGAGGTCATCGTGCGCTTCCTGGCTCTGCTCGAGCTCTATAAGGGCGGCGCCGTGGAGCTCGAGCAAAGCGCCCGTTTCGGCGACATTGTGGTGTCGTGGACCGGGGAGGTGAAGGTGTCGGAAGTGATTTCCGAGGCCGAGGAGTACTCGCTCGTGCCGGGAGGCCCAGGATGATCCCCGAGCAACGCAAGATCGTAGAGGCGATTCTGCTGGTGGCCGACGAACCGGTACCCGCCACTACTCTCGCTCAGGTAATGGAGAAGCCTCGAGCTGAGGTCGAGGCTCTCCTGGCGGAACTGGCCGACGGCTACGTCACCGAGGGCCGCGGCTTCGTGTTGCGGCGGGTCGCCGGAGGATGGCGTCTCTACTCGAATCCCGATTGCGCTCCCTGGCTCGAGCGCTTCGTGACATCACACAAGCACTCTCGCCTAACGGGCGCGGCTCTCGAGGTGCTCGCAATCGTCGCTTACCGACAGCCGATCGCCCGCGCCGAGATAACGGAGATACGCGGTGTGGAATCGGACGGGGTGGTCAAGACCCTGACCGGTCGGGGCCTGATCGAGGCGCAGGAGCAGTCGGGGGCGTCGCCGGCCCTGTTCTCCGTGAGCGACTCGTTCCTCGAGGCCACGGGCCTCGACGGAGTCCACGAGCTCCCGCGACTCGCGGACTTCATGCCCGATTCCGAGACCGTTCAGGACATGGAGGCGAAGCTGTCGCCGGGGGCTTAGAGGGGAGCGGAGCCGTCGAGGACCGAGCGGAGCGGCTCCAGAAGGTTCTCGCCCGAGCGGGCTTTGGCTCCAGAAGAGCGGTCGAAGGCGTCATAGAGCAGGGACGCGTGCGGGTCAACGGCCGCACGGCTCGGCTCGGTGATCGTGCCGATCCGACTAAGGATCTAGTAGAGGTCGATGGTTCCAAGGTGCCCGTCGACGAGACCCTCGTCTACTACCTGCTCAACAAGCCCCCTGCGACCTTGACCACGGCTTCGGATCCCCAGGGGCGTCCCACCGTGATGGACTTCGTCGATACCGCCGCCCGGGTGTGGCCGGTCGGTCGCTTGGACTACGACACCGAGGGGGCGCTGATCATCACCAACGACGGCGATCTCACGCAGCGCTTGACCCATCCCCGCTTCGGAGTCCCCAAGACCTACGTCGCCTACATCAACTCCCGTATGAACAGACGAGACTTGGCCGCGCTTAAAAGGGGAGTGGAGCTCGAGGATGGGCTCGCCAAGGCCACCTCGGCTCGGCTCCTCGAGTCGACCTCGTCGGCGACGCTGATCGAGCTCGAGCTCGTAGAGGGTCGCAACCGTCAGGTGCGCAGAATGCTGGAGGCCGTGGGGTACCCGCCCGCACGTCTCGTTCGGGTGGCGATCGGGCCTCTAATGCTGGGGCATCTCAAACCGACGACGCTGCGGCGTCTGGCGCCGGCGGAAGTGCAGACTCTGTACCGGGCGGCGCGAAGCTGACGCCTTAATTGCACCTCCCCATGAGTACTGGCTCGAGCGCCCCTGCATCTCCGCTCGCGCCGTTCCACGGCTTCCCCGAGGTCGGAATCGGGATTCAATCTGTCGCCTTAGGTTCCAGATACGCAGCGCTCCTCGCGCCTGGCGAAACGGCTCCGCCGGGGACGGAACTGGGATCAATCGGGGCGCAGGTACGCTCTTGGTGCGCACCGTATTTCCGGTGCGGAGCACAGTCTGAGTAGGGGCACAAATCAATATGTCTACAATCGATATGTCTACAAGCCAACATGGCGACAACATGCGGCTGTGCGCCATACGGGGGGCGACCAGCGTGGAGCGTGACGAGCCCGCTGAGATCATCGCCGCCACCACCGCCCTGCTCGAGGAGATGCTGGGCCGCAACGACATCGCCCCGGATGAACTGGTCAGTCTCATCTTCACCGCCACGCCCGATCTGGTCGCCGAGTTCCCCGCCGTGGCGGCCCGCCGGCTGGGGCTGTCGGGGGTGGCGCTCATGTGTGCCGCCGAGATCCCGGTGCCTGGAGCCACTCCTCGCTGTGTGCGCGTCCTTGCGCACTGCTATTCGCGGCGCACAAATGACGAGCTCAGGCACGTTTATCTCGGAGCCGCCAAGCAACTACGCGCCGACCTACCTGAATGACCCCGGATGACCAGGAGGGCGGCCCTTCAAATCCTAAAGCCGTACCTCACGGTTTTATGCTGGAGAGGATCGCCATCCTAGGTCTTGGTCTGATCGGAGGTTCGGTAGGGCTGGCGCTCAAGGCCGCCCGGCCGGCGATGGACGTGATCGGCTACGACACCGAGCGGGCCTCCGCCGAGGCGGCCGTGGCCAGAGGGGCGGTCGATCACGCCGCAGCCTCTGTGGAAGAGGCTACTGCGGACGCCGATCTGGTGCTCCTGTGCATGCCGGTCGATCTCATCCCCGAAACCCTCGAGCAGCTGGCGGCGGCTCGCAGGGGGGCACTCGTCAGCGACGTGGGGAGCGCCAAGACGATGGTCGTGGCGGAGGGAGAGCGCCTTTTCGGACGCCTCTTCGTCGGAGGCCATCCCTTGACGGGCTCCGAACGCCACGGCATCGAGGCGGCCGACGCGGCCCTGTTCCGCGACGCTCATTGGGCCCTGACTCCCACGCCCCTGACCGCGTCCGAGTCCTATGCCGCGGTGGCGGGTTTCGTGACGATGCTGGGCGCCCGCCCGGTGGCCCTGGATCCGGTGTCGCACGACGCGCTCGTGGCGCGCCTCAGCCACCTGCCCCAGCTCGCCGCGAGCGCCATCGTCGAGCTGGCCGCCGGGGCGGGGGACCGCGCTGCCTTGCTCGGACTGGCGGGCCCGGGATTCAGAGACGTCACGCGCATCGCTGCCAGCGACCCCGACCTGTGGGTGGCCGTCATCAAGGCTAACACTAAGGCTGTAGTGGACAGTTTGACCATGCTGGGGGCGCGTCTGGGGGACCTCGGCGATGCGATTCAAGCGGAACGCTGGGGTGATCTCAAGGACTTCCTCGGCGCCGCCCGAAGGGCCAGACTGGAGCTGTTCGCTAAGCCCGAGTTCGGGGGCCGGCCGGTGGCGTTGTCGATGATGGTTCCCGACCGACCGGGCGTGCTGGCCGAGGTCACCACTGCAGCCACCAAGCTCGGGGCCAACATCGAGGATCTCCGCATCGTTCACTCGACCGAGGGCGGCAGGGGAAGGCTAGAGCTCGTAGTGGCGGGGGAGGACAGAGCCGAGCGGCTCGTCGAGGACCTGCTCGGGCTCGGCTATCACGTCGACCGCCGCTTCGAGTAGAGGTTGCTTAGTGGACAAGGTTGTTTAGTAGACAAGTGAATCTATCTATAAATGAGCAAGACGACTTGAATATGTATTTACTGATCGATGAATCGACTAGGAGAGTGATTGACTAATCCACTAACAGGCCGGGTGCGGGTACCCGGCGACAAGTCGATCTCTCATCGCGCCCTTTTCGTGTCCGCCCTCGCCGGGGGTAGCTCTCGTGTCGAGGGACTGAATACCGGCGAAGACGTGGGTGCGACCATAAACGCCGTCCGCGCCCTGGGGGCTCACTGCCGCCTGTCCCAGGATCGCACTCAAGCTCAAGTTGAAGGTTGTGGTTATTCCGGCCTGACCGAGGCCGAGGACGTGATCGACGCCGGCAACTCCGGGACCACCTTGAGACTGGCGGCGGGAGTGTGCGCCACAATCGCAGGCGTCAGCGTCCTGACCGGAGACGCATCGCTGCGGCGCAGACCGATGGCCAGGATCGCGCTCCCGCTCAGGAGGCTGGGCGCCACTGTGGACGGGCGGAGGGGCGGTGAGCTGCCGCCACTGATCGTGCGCGGGGGAAGCCTGTGGGGCACCGCCCTCGAGACCGGGGTGGCGAGCGCCCAGGTCAAGTCCGCCCTGCTGCTGGCCGCACTGGGCGCACAGGGGATCACCTCGATCACCGAGCCGAGCCTCAGCCGGGACCACACCGAGCGCCTGCTGGAAGCATCGGGAGTAGAGCTTGAACGCTCCCAGAACACAGTGAACGTCGCCGGGGGGCAATGCCCGGCCCCCCTGGAGCTGCGGGTCCCCGGCGATATCTCGTCCGCCATCTTCCTGCTCGTCGCCGCCACGCTCATCCCCGGCTCCGACCTCACGGTTATGAACGTCGGCCTCAACCCCACCCGATGCGGCGCTCTCGAGGTGTTGAAGCGGATGGGGGCGCAGCTCGATGTAGATGTGCTCGGCGAGCAGTGTGGAGAGCCGGTGGGCAGAGTGCGAGCTCGAGCCTCGAACCTTCGGGGTGTGGAGATCGGGGGCGACCAAATCCCCTCACTCATTGACGAGATTCCCGCGCTGGCGATTGCCGCCGCACACGCCGAGGGGGAGACGATTGTGACCGGCGCCTCGGAGCTGCGGGTCAAGGAGAGCGATCGCATCGGCGCAGTGGTCGAGGGGCTCGGGGTGTTGGGAGTCAAGGCGCGGGCACTCCCCGACGGGATGATCGTCGAGGGTCCGGCCGCCTGGTCGGGCGGAAACGTCGACGAGCGAGGCGACCACCGCATTGCTCTGGCCTTCGCGCTAGCGGGTCTGACTTCGGGCAAGCTCGTCCGGATCAGGCGATGGGAGGCGGTAAACACCTCCTTCCCGGAGTTCTGGGACATCGTGTCCACAGCGGGCGGCGAGCGCGGCTCAAGACCAGGATCCGATCCGTGACCGTAATCGCAATCGATGGTCCTGCGGGAGCCGGCAAGAGCTCGGTTGCGCGCGCGGTCGCAGCAGCTCTCTCTTTTTCCTATCTCGACACCGGCGCGTTGTACCGGGCCCTGGCAGTGGCGGTCCTCGAGGAGGCGATCTCGCCCGAGGACGAACGTGCGGTTGCCACCGTTGCGTCGAGGGTTGAGGTGAGAGTGCGCGGGGACAGGACGATACTGAACGGGCGGGACGTCTCAGACAGAATCAGAGACGAGGATGTCACCATGATCGTGTCCCTGATCTCCTCCTATCCGGCCGTTCGACAAAGGCTGCTGCAGTTGCAGAAGGAGATGCTGATGGGGGGGGACATCGTGATCGAAGGCCGCGACATCGGCACCCGCGTCGCGCCCGACGCCGACCTGAAGATCTATCTCACGGCCACGCTCGAACAACGCGCCGCCCGCCGCGCCGGACAGACCGGAGCCCTCGGGGTCGGCGAGCTAGCCCGTATCGAGAAGGACCTCGAGAGCCGCGATCGGGCAGACGCAGGACGCCTGGAGTCGCCGCTTGTGCAGGCGCCCGACTCACTAGCCATCGACTCGACGAGTCTGAGTTTCGACGAGGTCGTCGAGCGGATCCTTGACCTGGCCCGAGGTGGCAACCGGTGACGGCCCCCGAGAACCGTCCCACTCTTCCCCTCGTCGCAGTGGTCGGCCGGCCCAACGTGGGGAAGTCATCGCTCGTCAACCGAGTCCTCGGCCGCAGAGAGGCCATCGTCGAAGCCACGCCCGGCGTCACGCGCGACCGACATGGCTACGAAGCCGAGTGGGCCGGGCATCGCTTCGAGATAGTCGACACGGGCGGTCTCGAGCCCGGCGCCCAGGGACTCGAGACCCTGGTGCGCGAACAGGCAGAGCTCGCCATTCAGGCGGCAGATGTCGTGGTCATGGTCGTTGACATCGTGACCGGCCCCCTGCAAGAGGATGCGGCCGTCGCCCGGATTCTGCAGCGGTCCGGCAAACCCGTTGTGGTTGCTGCCAACAAGGCCGACGAGCCTCGTTCCGAGGACGACGCGCAGCTCTTCCTGAGCCTGGGCCTCGGCAGCCCCTGCGCTCTATCCGCCCTCCACGGGAGAGGTTCGGGAGACTTCCTCGACGCGGTTGTGGCGCGACTTCCCCTCACGCCCGGCGCCGAGAGCGCCGAGTGGGCAGCCGTGGCCGTCGTCGGCCGGCCGAACGTGGGCAAGTCCTCCTTGCTCAACGCCCTGACTGGAGAGAGGCGCGCGCTGGTCGATTCTCGGCCCGGCACCACACGCGACCCGGTCGACTCCCACCTTCTGCTACCCGGGGGCGACTCCATGCGCATCGTCGACACCGCCGGAATGAGGCGCGCCGTCCGCATCGACGACCCACTCGAGTACTTCAGTCTGCTGAGGGCCCAGCGTGTCCTCGAGAGGGTCGATGTGGCACTGTTGGTCGTCGACGCCGACGAAGGGGTGACCGGTCACGATCAGCGCATCGCGGAAGAGATAGCGAGCGGAGGACGTGCCTGCGTCATCGCGATGAACAAGTGGGATCTTGCGCCCGAAGATCCACCGGAGCGCCTGCGTCTGGAACGCTCCAGCGACCAACGTCTCCGGTTCATGCCGTGGGCGCGGCGCATCCGCACTTCCGCCCTCTCAGGCCGCGGCCTCCATCGCATCGGCCCGGCGCTCGAGGAAGCGGTCGCCTCTCACAGGAGGAGGCTCGGAACGTCTGTGTTGAACAACATCATCCACTCTGCCCAGGAGTCGAACCCACACCCACGAACTCGCGGCAGCACGGTGCGGGTCTATTACGGGGCGCAGGTTGCGGTGAGCCCTCCGACGGTTCTGCTGTTCACCTCGGCTCCGCTTTCCACCCGCTACGTCCGCTTCCTCGAGGGCCGGATTCGCTCCGCCGAGCCCTTCCACGGCTCTGCCCTGACGCTGCGGTGGAAGTTGAGAAATAGACGTCAGCTAAAGGCATAGCCTTCCGCAGCCAGACGAAGTGCCGCGGGGAGCCGCAGCGGCGGCTGCGGCGCTATGATCGACGGCCTCGGGACGTGGCGCAGCTTGGTTAGCGCACTGGTCTGGGGGACCAGGGGTCGCCGGTTCAAATCCGGCCGTCCCGACTGAGAGAACTTTCGTGGCTTGCTCGACGGTAGCGGCCGCGGTGCTGCCGATGACACAATCGAGCCGTGACACCAGCCGGCCGCCCTCCGAATGAAGAAGAACTCCCGCTCCCGACAAGCCCCGATAGGGCCGGCGGCGATGAGAGCCGTCTCCTCACCGTGCCCAACGTCTTATCCGCACTCCGCCTTGCCCTCGTGCCCCTATTCGTGTGGCTGTTCGTGTCGAAGCGAGAGGAGGCGGCCGTCGTGCTCTACGGCCTGGGCGCTTCAACCGACTGGTTGGACGGATACATCGCGCGGCGCACGGGCCAGATCACCGAGCTCGGCAGACTGCTCGATCCGCTCGCCGACCGCATCTACATCGCCGCCTTGGTCGTGGCGCTCACGATTCGGAGTGTTCTGCCCTTGTGGCTCGCGGTGGGCATCGTCGGGCGCGACGCGCTCCTGCTGGCGCTCTTTCCGCTGGTCGACCGCAAGGCCACCGCTCGTATAAGGGTCAACTTCATCGGCAAGACCGCCACCGCTTCACTCCTGGTGGGCCTGACTTGCCTCGCTCTCTCCGAGACCAGCTTCGGAGGCGGGGCATGGGAACCGATCGGCTTCTCCCTGGTGGTGGTGGGGTTCGTCCTCTACTGGATCTCGGGCATCATGTACGCGCGGGTTGCGAGATCGAGCATGGGGGCCGGGTGAAAGCGAACCCCGGCCCCGCCCTGCTGAGGAGAACGGGACTACTCATGTACTCATGTACTCATGTACTCATGTACTCATGTACTCATGTACTCATGTACTTATCGATAAATAGATCGAGTTGTAGTCCGATGGAGTCGAGCAGCAAAGAGAGGGCAAGCATGACTGAATTCCCGAACGATCGCCGTTACACGAGCGAGCACGAGTGGGCCAGAGAAGCGGGCGGCCACATCGTCGTCGGCATCACCGACTTCGCTCAGGAGCAAATGGGCGACATCGTGGAGGTCGACCTACCCGATCCAGGCGCTCGGGTCACTGCCGGCGCTCCGTTAGGGGAGGTGGAGTCGACGAAGTCAATAGCCGATGTCTACAGTCCGGTATCGGGGCAGGTCGCCGAAACGAACGCCGACGTCAAGCAGAGCCCCGAGCTGATCAACACCGACCGCTATGGTCGCGGCTGGCTCGTGACGGTGCAGGCGGCTCCTGGCCAGCTCGAAGAGCTGATGGCCGCCGCCGACTACCGCAGCTTCGTCTCCGGCGAGGAAATCGCGCGTTGACCAAGCCTAAAGCTTTCCTATAGGGTCATATAATCATGCCCATGTACTGCAATAACTGTGGCCATCGCAACCCCCAGGGGGCAAACTTCTGCTCCTCGTGCGGGGCGCCGCTAGCAGCCGAGTCCAGCGACACGACCGTGAGCTTCATGCCCACCGAGCTCGAGGTGGAGCTCGACGAAGAAGTCCACATCTCGCCCGAGGAGGTCGAGGCCGGTCGAGGAGTGCTTGTGGTCAAACGGGGACCCAACGCCGGGAGCAAGTTCTTCCTCGACTCAGACGTCACTCAGATCGGCAGGCACCCCGACAGCGACATCTTTCTCGACGACATCACGGTCTCGCGCCGCCACGCCGAGATCAGGCGAGACGCCTCCGGCTTCTCCCTTCATGATGTCGGCAGCCTCAACGGCACCTACGTCAACCGCGAGCGGGTGGAGGGGGCCGAGCTTCGCTCCGGGGACGAGATTCAGATCGGTAAATTCAAGCTCGTCGTCCTCACCGGAAGCTGAACATGCCTCTGTCCAAGGCACGCGATTACCTGAGCATCGGAGAGGTGCTCGACTCGCTCAGAAGAGAGTTTCCCGACGTCAGCATCTCCAAAATACGCTTTCTCGAGAGCGAGGGGCTGGTGACTCCCGAGCGCACGTCCAAGGGCTACCGGAAGTTCTACGAGGAAGACCTCGCCCGGCTTCGTCACATCCTCACTCTTCAGCGGGATCAGTTTCTGCCCCTCAAAGTCATCAAGAAGCGTCTGGAAGGCTCGCTCGACGCGGGCTCTGACCTCCACGCGGCCGAGCGGGGCGATGGGGGAGCGGCATCCGGACAGGACACCCCCACGGATAGGCGTCCGGCGCTCGACTGGTCCGATGTCGACCTCTCACCGGCCGAGCTCGCTCGCGTCTCGGGGCTGGGTGAGGACGAGCTGGCTGCCCTGCAGGACTACGGCGTGATCGAGTCCAAAGCTCATCACGATGGAAACGACCTTCTCATCGCCAAGACGGCCCGCCGCCTCTTCGACTACGGGTTCGAGCCTCGCCACCTGAGGATGTACCGCCAGGCGTCGGAGCGGGAGGCGGCCCTCATCGTTCAAGCAGTGATGCCGCTGACCAAGAAGCGGGACCCGAAGGGCCGGGAAGAGGCGGAGGTCTCCCGCCGGGAGATGGTGGAGTTATCGCAAAACCTCCGAGAGGTCTTGCTGCGCTCCATTCTCAGCACTCAAGTCTGAACCTTTCAGAGGGCACATATGTACTTGTGGATTAGTCGACTTGTGATTATCTCGTTCATCCTGCTCCCAGTTGGCGTTTTTCCTTGTGTACGCTCCGCAACCGCGCGCCCGAGGGCCGGCCGGCTCACCTGCCGCGCTTGCATCGTCGTCGACGACACCGGCGCGACCCTGTGGGCTCGCAGGGCTAAAGCCCCACTGGCGAACGCCAGTACCACCAAGATGCTCACCGCACTGACGGTGCTCGAGCTAGGCACCAAGGCTCAGAGCGAGGTCGCCGTGTCGAAACAAGCAGCGGCAACCGGCGGGGGAGGCCTCGACCTTGAAACCGGCGACGTGCTGTCGGTAGAGGAGCTCCTGTACGCCCTGCTGCTGAACTCCTCCAACGACGCCTCCGTGGCGCTCGCCGAGCATGCGGCAGGTTCGGAACGCGCGTTCGTCGCCGCGATGAACTCGCTTGCCCTCCACCTCGGAGCGCGCGGCTCCCATTTCGCCACGCCTCACGGACTCGATACACCCGGACATCGCGCGACAGCAGCGGACTTAGCGACCATCGGAGCAGAGCTGCTAACCCGTCCTCGGCTGGCACGAATCGTGGGCACCGAGCGCCGCCAAGTGGGCTGGATGGACGGCTCAGAGGTCGTCAAAAACAGTAACCCTCTACTTAGGACCTATCGTGGTGCGGTAGGGATCAAGACAGGATTCACCGATCGGGCAGGTGAGGTGCTCGTGGCGGCGGCGCGCCGACACGGACGAAGCCTAATCGTCGTGACGATGGGATCACGAAATGCCGCCGCCGATTCCAGGGCGTTGCTCGATTACGGCTGGACCAGGGTGGCACGCACGCTGCTCCTGCGAACGGGGGAGACGGTGGGCGAGGTCACGGTGGGCGATGGAGCTTCGGTGGTCGCGGTGGCGAGCGACTCGGTGCGCGGATGGGCATCGCCCGAGGAGGTCAGCTCCCATTTCGTCGCCCGCGAGGACCTCTCGGCCACCGCCACTGCAGGTGATCCCGTCGGCAGGGTAGACGTTTATCGAGCCGGCCGGAGGATCGCTTCTGCCCCCGCCCTCTCCGCCGCCTCTCTGCAGGCGGCGGCGCCCGAGCCCACCCGTTTCGGGGAGGCGCTCGGAACTCTGCTGGAGAACGCATTTCGGATCGCTTCGCTCACGGGGGCCTCGCACCCATGAACCCTCCGGCACAGCCCGTCGCCCCTGCCCGGCCCCTCCTCTCCGAGGAGCAGCTTCGCCACCGAGTGGCGGCCTTGGGGGCCGAGATCGGGCGCGCCTATGCCAAGCTGCCCGAAAGTCTCGTTGTCGTGGGTGTCCTCAAAGGATCGACTCTCTTTCTCGCCGACCTCCTGCGCGCAATCCGCCTCGATGCAGAGATCGACTTCATCGCGATCTCGAGCTATGGGCAAGGTCCGGACACACAGTCGGGGGTGGTGCGCATAGTCAAGGACCTCGACCGCGATGTCACCGGCCGCGACGTGCTTCTGGTGGAGGATATCGTCGACACGGGACTGACGCTCAACTACCTGAGACGAACCCTGCTCGAGCGAGAGCCACGCTCCCTGGCAACAGTCGCCCTGCTGGACAAGACCGCACGCCGCATCGTCCCCGTCCCGATCGAGTACCGGGGCTTCGAGATACCAGATGTGTACGTGGTCGGATACGGCCTCGACTTTCAGGGTCGCTATCGCAACCTGCGGACGATCCAGGCGGTCTCCGACCTTGCACGGCTGGCTAAGGAGCCGCGGTTGCTGGAGCCGTCTGAGTGGCGCTGAACCCTGCCACTTTCAAGAAGAGGGGTGTTAGCCTTCACGGCATGATCGAGCTATCGCTCGTGGGGGTCCGCGTCGAGCTTCCCTCCAACCAGCCCATCGTTCTCCTTAAGGAATCTGGGGGGGACCGCTACCTCCCTATTTGGATCGGGGCAGGCGAGGCAACGGCCATCGCATTCGCCCTCGGAGGGGTGGAGACCCCGCGTCCCATGACCCACGATTTGATGCGCGACCTGTTGCGGGAAACTGAGACCACCGTCGAGAGGATTCTCATCTCCGAGCTCGTCGATTCGACCTTCTACGCGCTCATTCGACTCAGCGCCGACAACGGGACCAAAGAAGTCTCGTCGCGTCCGAGCGATGCGATCGCCTTGGCCGTCCGCATCAACGCACCCATCTTCGCCGCCGAGGAAGTTCTGGAGCAGGCGGGCATCGAACTTCGAGACGAAGAGGAGAGCGAGGTCGAGAAGTTTCGAGAGTTTCTCGACCAGGTGACTCCAGAGGACTTCGCGGGCGGAAGCTGACGCGGCTCGAGTTCTACTTGAGACGCATTCACCTCTAGGCGAGGGTGAAAGTTCGAGCCGGAACATTGACACCGGCCGGGCCTTCCCTTATTCTTTCATTGGCGTAACTACCGCCGTGTGACTCCAAGAGTGTTCGCATCATCGGTCGGCGCGCCTCCGACATTCGGCCCCTCGAAGAGTCGGCCCTCGAAGAGAAGGACGGCGTCGTGCAAAGCACCGGATACAGAGGTCCGCAAGCGTGCAAGATAGTCGGTGTCACCTACCGGCAACTCGACTACTGGACCCGCACGGGACTCATCACGCCTTCACTTCAGGCGGCTCAGGGTTCGGGGACGCAGCGCCTCTACTCCTTCAACGACCTTCTACAGCTCAAAGTCATTAAGAGCCTTACGGACGCGGGGGCAAGTCTTCAAAAGGTCCGCCAAGCAATCGAGTACGTACGTGGAAATCTGGCTGGGGATCCGAGCGCAGTCACGATCGTGGCGGACGGCTCCGGCGTCTATGCCTGCACCACCGATTCCGAGATCATCGACCTGTTGCGCTCGGGACAGGGGGTGCTCGGTGCGGTCGTGGCAGTGGGCAAGGTCAGAGACCAGCTCAACGGTGACCTGAAACGGCTCCAGACGCGCCCTGAAGAGGCGTCAAAGGCTCACGGCCTGGCGCAGGCGCAGGAGCACTGATTGCCCCTCCCAGAAATGCCGGGGCACAAGCCGTAACGAACGCCCCCGGCTCGCTGGATGCCCGCTGTTCTCAGGAAGAGTGTCCCGAGGATCTACCCCAGCACGAGCGGGTGGCGTTCGCTCACAACAGCGAGCGTCAGTTCGCGAGGCTGCTCGATTTCTACATGATCGAGTGGCGCTATGAACCGACTGCCTTCGATATCGACTGGAACGAGGACGGCTCGGTCACCCGGCGCTTCGCTCCCGATTTCTATCTGCCGGAGTTCGATCTCTACATAGAGATCACGACCTTGAATCAAAAACTCGTCACGAAGAAGAACCGCAAGGCGCGGCGTTTAGCCGCCCTCTATCCGGACGTTCGCTGCAAAGTCCTATATCAAAGGGACTATCTCAATCTGCTTGTCAAGTACGGGCTCGAGGAACCGTCGCAGGGTTCCTTGCTACAAAGCAACCCCCACGCCGTATCGGCAGACGTCCGGACGGTTTTTTAACCGTCCAAGCGGCCGAAATGCACTTAGAACATCGGATACCAGGCCACGAAGAAAGCGGCGATCAGGGCTTGAGCCGCACCGAGCCCGAGGGCCAAGGCTCGGTGCAACGAGGTTCGATCGGTGAGCCGAGCCAGAGCCCAGAACAGGGGAAACAGCACGAGAATAAAGCGCGGGGCGGACATCAGCGGGCGGGCGGGAAACACGAAGCTCAGAATGACGATGAGGCTACCC
>Ga0136625_1000129_pt1 | contig 19612 bp, 13 predicted proteins | sample AntDrymUQ4832306_2_FD_104672 | JGI IMG/M metagenome (GOLD analysis project Ga0136625, IMG submission 104672) | Polar desert sand microbial communities from Dry Valleys, Antarctica - metaG UQ483 (23.06) | ecosystem: Environmental > Terrestrial > Soil > Desert | place: Antarctica: Dry Valley...
CGCGGCGGTCGAGGCGTGCCGCCGCCATCCGCTCGCGCGGGCCGTACGGATCGACAAGCTGTCTCTCGCCGCGCTCGAGGCGACCCTCGCCCTGCATCGCGATCCGGCGGCCGCGCGCCGCGCGCTGCCCGTGCTGGCGATGCTCGAAGCCGACCGCGCGACGCTGAGCCGGCGCGCGGACGAGCTCGCGGCCGTGACCGGCGGCACCGTCGTCGCGTCGGCGGCGCGCGTCGGCGGCGGCGCGCTGCCGCTGCTCGAGCTGCCGGGGCCGGCGGTCGCGATCGACCCCGGGCCGGCCGGCGTGACCAAGCTCGCCGCGCAGCTGCGGGCCGGCGACCCGGCGGTCGTGGGCCGCATCCACGACGGCCGGCTGCTGCTCGACCCGCGCACGCTCACCGACGACGAGGCACGCGAGGTGGCGCGCGCGGTGCGCTGCGTCCGAGGCTGAGCGCAGTTGCCGAACGCCGCACGCACACACGCGGCCCTGACGCTCGGGACCGCCGGCCACATCGACCACGGCAAGACGGCGCTCGTACACGCGCTGACGGGGGTCGACACCGATCGCCTGCCCGAGGAGAAGGTGCGCGGCGTGTCGATCGAGCTCGGGTTCGCGCCCCTGCTGCTGCCCGGCGGACGGCGCGTGTCGGTCATCGACGTGCCGGGGCACGAGCGCTTCGTGCGGATGATGGTCGCCGGAGCGACCGGGATCGACTTTCATCTCATGGTCGTCGCCGCCGACGATGGCGTGATGCCGCAGACGCTCGAGCACGCGGAGGTGCTCGCCGCGCTGGGGATCGAGCAGGGCGTCGTCGCGATCACCAAGTGCGACCGCGCGTCACCGCAGCGAGCCGCCACGGAAGCCGCAGAGCTGTTCCCGGGCGCCGAGGTCGTGGCGTGCTCGGCGCGCAGCGGCGAGGGCGTGGCCGCGGTCGCGGTGGCGCTGGAGCGCGTTGCCGAGCGCGTGGTGCCGCGCGGCGCAGGCCACCGCGAGGGTGCGGCCGTGCTGCACATCGACCGCGTGTTCACGATTCACGGCGCCGGCACCGTCGTCACCGGGACGCTGTGGTCGGGCACCCTCGCGACGGGCGACACGCTGGCGCTGCTGCCCGCGCAGCGGCTCGTCCGGGTCCGCTCGCTGCAGGTGCACGACCGGCCGGCCGAGCAGGCGCACGCGGGGCAGCGGGTCGCGATCAACCTCGCGGGCATCGCGCTGCGCGACGTCGCCCGCGGCGATGCCCTCGCCGATCCCGCGGCGCAGCTGGCGGCGACGCGGATCATCGACGCGGCGCTGGATCTCCGCGACGACCTGCACGGCGGGCGCGTCATGGTCCATCACGCCACGCGGGCGGCCCCGGCGCGGCTGGCGGCGCTGGGCGCCGGACTGTGGCAGGTGCGCCTGGAGGCACCGCTGCTCGCCGCCGCCGGCGACCGCCTCGTCGTGCGCTCGGTCGCGCCGCCCGACACGCTCGGTGGTGGCACGGTGCTGGACCCGCGTGCCCGCCGGCATGGTCGCCGCTCCGAGGCTATGGCGCGCCTGGAGCGGCTACGGCGCGGTGAGCCGGAGCCTTCGTCTGCGGCGCCCGATTCGGCAGCCGCCGCGGGGCCCGAGCCGGCGGCGGACGCCGGCCCGGCGCTCGAGCCCGACGCGATCGAGCTCGCCGAGCGGCTGCTCACCGCCGGCCACGAGCCGCTCTCCCGCGCGCAAATCGACGACGCCGTGGTGCATCTGCCGGCGCTGATCGGAGCGGATGTCGCGGTCCGGATCGGCCGTGACCTCTACGCGCACCGCGACGCCATCGCAACCGTCGCCGATCGCGTCCGCGCGATCATCGCCGACGAGGGCGCGGTGACGCTCGCGCGCCTGCGCGACGAGCTCGGGACGTCGCGCAAGTACGCCGAGGCGCTGCTCGAGCACCTTGATGCCGCGCGCATCACCAAGCGCCTGCCCGACGACCGGCGCGTGCTGCGCCGCCGGCGGTGAGCCGGGGCGACGAACCACTGATCGGTGGATGTCGTGGCGAAACGCGCCTGCGCCGCTTGTGCAATGCGCGAGAAATACCCGGTATAACCCGGTTATACTGGCGGTCGTGAAGACCGCGATCTCGCTGCCAGACGACACGTTCCGTCGCGTTGAGGATGCCGCGAAGCGCATGGGTGTCTCGCGCAGCGAGTTCTTCGCGCGGGCCGCCGAGCGATGGCTGGACGCCCTACAGCACGACGACACGACCGCCGCGATCAATCGCGCGATCAGCGGGGCGCAATCCGATCACGAGTTCACCGATACAGCAGCCGCTGCGCTCGCCGACGGCGATCGTCGGTGATGCTCCGAGGCGAGCTGTGGTGGGCTGACCTCGGCCTGCCTAGGGGATCGGCTCCCGCGCTGCGCCGACCGGTACTGATCATCAGCGCCGACCAGTACAACCGCTCCGATCTGCAGACCGTCACGGTCACGGTCATCACGACCAACGCCAGGCTCGCAGCGCTCCCGGGCAACGTCGCGCTGGCAGCCGGCGCCGCGGGCCTCAACTTCGACTCGGTCGTGAACGTCACACAGATCGCGACCGTCGACCGAGCCGCGCTCCAGGAACGCCTCGGAGCTCTCTCCGACTGGCTGTCAGCCCAGGTCGATGCCGGCATCACGCGAGCCCTCGCGCTCACATGACACACCGCGCCTGAGCGACCCGCAGACTTCCGCAACGCGCGAGACCAGGCTGGGCAGCGCATCCTCCCTACGAGATCGCGTGCGTGCCCGCGAGCACGAGCACCGCGCTGCCGAGCACGACGCGGTAGGCGACGAACACACCGGTCGTGTGCGTCGTCAGGAACTTCAGCAGGAAGGCGATCGAGGCGTAGCCGGTGACGAACGCCAGCAGCGTGGCGATCGCGGTCGGGCCGGCGCCGACGGCGCCCTCGGCGCTGCCGTCGAGCACGCCGCGCAGCTCGAACAGGCCGCTGAGCACGACGGCCGGGATCGACAGCAAAAAGGAGAAGCGCGCCGCCGCGACGCGGTCGAAGCCCAGGAACAGCCCGGCGGTGATCGTCGCTCCCGAGCGCGAGACGCCGGGGATCAGGGCGAGCGCCTGGGCGAAGCCGATGACGATCGCGTCGCGCCGGGTGATCGCCTTGATGTCGCGGTCGCGGCGCGAGACCTTCTCGGCGACCAGCAGCACCAGCCCGAGGACGATCAGCGTCGTGCCGATGAGGTAGAGGTTGCGCGCTCCGCCTTCGATCTGATCCTTGAGCGCCAGTCCGATGATCGAGATCGGGACCGTCGCGATGATCAGGTACCAGCCCAGGCGCGCGTCGACCTCGCCGCGCAGCGACGGGTCGCGCAGCGACGCCAGCCACGTACGCACGATTCGCAGCAGGTCGCTGCGGAAGTACAGGACGACGGCGGCCATCGTGCCGAGCTGGATCACCGCGGAGAACGCCGCGCCGGGGTCCTCCCAGCCCGCGAAGGCGGGAACGACGCGCAGGTGGCCGCTGCTGGAGATCGGCAGGAACTCGGTGAGCCCCTGGACGATGCCCAGGACGATGGCCTGCAGGAGATTCAACTGCGGACGGTCGGGTCCGGCGTCGGCGGCCCGCGGGCCGCTAGTCGCCGAGCTCGATCGAGGAGATGTAGACCGGCGTCTTCGGCTTGTCCGCGCCGCCGGTCTGCACGTCGTTCAGGCGCTCGACGACGTCCTCGCCCTCGATGACCTTGCCGAAGACGGTGTGCTTGCCGTCCAGCCACGGCGCCTCGTCGGCGGTGACGATGAAGAACTGCGACCCGTTGGTGTTCGGTCCGGAATTGGCCATCGCCAGCGCGCCCCGCACGACCTTGTTGTCGTTGAACTCGTCCTCGAACTGGTAGCCGGGGCCACCGGTGCCGGTGCCCTGCGGGCAGCCGCCCTGGGCCATGAAGTCCTTGATGATGCGGTGGAAGGTCAGCCCGTCGTAGAAGCCCTCGGTGGCGAGCTTGCGGAAGTTGGCGACGGTCTTCGGCGCGTCGGCGTCGAAGAGCTCGAAGACGATCACGCCCTCGGTGGTTCGCATGGCGGCAACGGACATGGCGCGAAGCTTATCGGCGGAGCACTACGGGGTGCCGGCCACGGTCACGTTGCCGATCGCGGCGCGCGGGTCCTTCGGATTGGCCGGCGTGGTGATGTAGAACAGCAGCAACTGCTGCTTGACCTCGGACTTGCCGAGCAGCGAGACGAGCTTGCCGTCCTTGACGCTGTTGATGTCGGTGACGTGTTCCCAGCGCTTGTCGAGGATGTCCTCGGGGACTTCGTCGGCGTTCTTGGCTGCGTAGATCTCGATCCTGAAGCCGTTGGTCGGCGTGTCGATGGTGAGCGCTCGAAGGTCATACGGCTTGCCGAGGTCGACGATCAGCCCGGCGCCGATCGGCTTGTCGTCGGCTGGGACGATCACGTCCCAGACGGTGTTCTTGCTCTTGTCGATCGCGTTCTTGGCCGGTCCGAACTCGGCGCCGGCGCGCGAGCTCGGGTCATAGGTGCTGGCGGCGTCCGTCTTGAACTTGACGATCTCGGGCTTGGGCTCGTTCGCGGCCTTGCCGCTGGTGGCAGGCGTCTTCCCGGTCGACGGCGCGCTGGAGGCCGGTGGCTTTGTCGTCGCGGCCGGCGGCTTGACCGGCGTGTTCGTCGCCGGCGCGGGCGGCTTGACGGGGATGATCGGCGTGCCCGCGAGTGGCGTGCCGGCGGCCGGCGGCACGGCGCCTGCCGGCGGCGTGACGCCGGGCCCGGTCGCGCCCGGCGCGATCGGCGCGACGACTCCCGGGGCGGCGGTTGCGGGGATCGGCTCGCCGCTGCCGGCCGATGGGGCGGATGCCGTGCGCTCGGCGTCGCTGGACAGCGCGGCGTAGCCGGCGGTCACCGCCCCGCCGACGAACAGCAGCGTCACGGCGACGACCGAGAACGCCGCACGCCAGCCCGAGCGCGTGCCGAGCCGCCCGGGTGCGGCCGTGCCGCACTCCAGGCACCAGTCCTGGCCGGCGTTCATGCCGGCCTCGCACGCGTGACACGCGACGTCGGGGACCGCGACGGGGGACCCGTCGGATGCTTCGGCGGTGACCTCGGACGGCGTGTTGCGATCCTTCAGCAGCGATGCCATTGGTGCACAGGGTAACGCGCGTCACGCGCCGGAGTTGCGGCTGCGGACCTCAGACCTTCGCGGACTCTACGCGGATGCGCCGCCCGCACACGCGCTCGCCGTCGACGGCGGAGACGATGCGCTGCGCGTCGTCGGCGGGGACTGACAGGAAGGCGAAGTGCTCGAGCACCTTGACGTCGCGCACGCACTCGCCATCGACCGAGGCGGCACGGGTGACGGCGCCCACGAGGTCGGAGACCTCGATGCCGGCGGAGCGCCCGCCGCTGACGATGAGCTTGGCGTAGGGCTCGTCGCCGTTGTGCTTGATGTGGGGCTTGGTGTGGCGGCGAGGCTTCTCGATGATCGTCGGCGGCGAGACGTGCACGCCCGGCTGCCAGGTCGAGATCTCGATGCCGACGTGACGCTCGATCGCCTCGAGCTCCTTCTCCTGCTTGGGCTCGACGAACGTGATCGCGCGGCCGGAGCGCCCGACGCGGCCGGTGCGCCCGATGCGATGCACGTAGACGTCGGGCGAGCGCGGGACGTCGAAGTTCACGACGTGCGTCACCGTCGAGATGTCCAGGCCGCGCGCGGCGACGTCGGTCGCCACGAGGATCGGCACGCGCCCGCCCTTGAAGCCGAGCATGACGCCGTCGCGTGAGCCCTGCGTCATGTCGCCGTGCAGCGCCTTGACGTTGAAGCCCTTGTCGCGCATCTTCTTGTAGAGCCGGTCGGTGCCGATCTTCGTGCGCGCGAAGACGATCGCCTGGTCGGGCTTCTCGGCCGCCAGGACCTCGATGAGCTTGTCGGCCTTGTCGGCCGACTTCACGTCGACCTGGAACTGCTCGACGGAGTCGACGGTCAGCGTCGCCGTCTGGACCTTCACGAGCACCGGGTCATAGAGGTAGTTGTCGGCGAGCTTGCGGATCGGCGGCGGCATCGTCGCCGAGAACAGCGCCGTCTGGCGGCTGTTGGGCGTCAGGCGCAGGATCTTCTCGACGTCCTCCAGGAAGCCCAGGTCGAGCATCTCGTCGGCCTCGTCGAGCACGACGAAGCGACAGCTCTCCAGGGCCAGCGAGCGGCGGTTGATGAGGTCCAGCACGCGGCCGACCGTGCCGACGACGATGTGCCCGCCGGCCTTCAGCTGCGCCTGCTGCGTGCGGATCGGCGCGCCGCCGAAGACCGCGACGACGTCGGCGCCCTTGCGCTGGGCGTATGCCCGCACGGCCTGGGTGACCTGGATGCACAGCTCGCGCGTCGGCGTGAGGATAAGCGCCTGCACGTCGGGTTCGGACGGGTCGATGTACTCGATGATCGGCAGGCCGAAGGCCGCGGTCTTGCCCGACCCGGTCTGCGCCTGGCCGATGATGTCGCGACCCTCGAGCATCGGGGGGATCGCCTGCTCCTGAATCGGGCTGGGCTGCTCGTATCCGACGTCCTGGAGGGCTTGGAGGGTGCTGTCTGAAAGGCCGAGGTCGGCAAAGGCTGTCATGTGACCACCAGCTTAGGAGGTCTGCGCGCCGGAACCGATTCACCCACCCGAGCTGGCCCGGCGCACGGACGCTGCTTGCGCCTCGTCGGCGCTCAGCTCCCCCAGCCGCTGGCCGGCCATGCGGATGCGCCGGTCGACGTGCGTCGCGGCGATCTGGCGCGACTCGCGCTCGCAGTCCCACAGGCACTCGACGGCGAGGTCGCCGGCGAACGTCGGGTCCGCCGCCGCCAGGGCAGACACGACGTAGCGGCGTCCGTAGGAGTAGGGGATCTGCTCGTACGCGCGCGAGAGCTCCTCGAAGGGGCCATGCACCGCGCAGCGCCCGAGCGCCTCGGCGAGCGAGCAGACGACGAACACGTCGCCGTCCAGCCCGCGATCGAGCTCGCGGGTGAGCGCCTCGCGGGCGGGCCGCAGGTCCTCCTCCTCGGCCCAGGCCGCAAGCAGCCCGGCGGCCTTGCGCCGCCGCGCCCAGTCCTGTTCGCCGAGCCAGTCGTGCGCGAGCGCCCGCGTCTGCGACAGCGGCATCGCCTCGAGCGCCAGCGCGATCGCGCCCTGCAGCTTGCCGCGCTGCGCCTGGTGGGTGTTCTCCTCGGCGATCGTCAGCACCTCGCGTCGGCCCTGCTGGCCGAGCGCGAGGATCGCCGCGCGGCGCATCGGCAGGTCCGGGGCGTTGGCGGCGGCCACGAGCAGCTCCACGTCGTAGGGCGTCGTGCGGGTGGCGAGCTCCTCGGCGATCTGCGCCCAGCGCGACGCCTCCTCGATCGCCAACAGCTCGACCGTGTACATCTCGTGGGGCTTGACCTGGCGCTCGCGGGGGCGCCAGGCGCGGCTGACCGGCGCGACATGGCTGTGGTCGAGCTCCAGCGCCCGCGCGATCGACTCGTTCTCGACGGACCACAGCGTCCAGGGCCGCTCGCGCGGGTCGATCCCCGACAGCGCCTCGGCAAGCTGCTCGGACGTCGCGAAGCGCTCCAGCAGGACGCGGTCAAGGCCGGCGACCGCCTCCGGCCATGGGGGCCCGATGCTGACCGGCTCGCCGTCGCCGACGAGGCAAGCGACCGCGCGCGCCCACGCGCTGCCGTAGGCGACGTACTCGCGCAGCACGCGGCGCGCCTCGTCGTGGCCGCGGATCGCCATCCGGCCCAGCACGGCGATGATGTCCAGCGCCGTCTCGCGGTCCTCCTCGCCGCTTGAGGTCAGCCACTGCTCCAGCGGGCCGAGGTCCAGGCCGATGTCCAGCGCGAGCGTCGCGTGATAGTCGTCGCGATCGTCGAGCTGACGATCCCAGCGGGGGTCGTTGAAGACGCAATGCACGAGCAGCGCGTGGGCGACGGCGCGGTCCGCATCCAGCGCCCACAGGTAGCCGGAGCCCAGGCCGCGCTGCAGCATGCCCAGTGGATCGGCGGGGTCGGCGAGGGTCGGCACGGCGGCGGCCACGCAGCCGATCGTGCCATGGTCACCCCGCTTTGCGCAGGATCCGCGCGGCGATCCTCTGAAATTCGGCGTGGATCGAGCTCGACCGTCATGGCGAAGCGCCAGAAAGAATCTCCGCGGGCGGCGACGCCGGGGTTAGTCTCGCCGCCATGAAACGGCTCCTCGTGGCGCTGGTCCTGCTATGCACACTCGCTCCGGCCGGCCCCGCGCTCGCGGCGGAAGGCGACGCACTCGACCGCTACGTCATAACGGGGGGCGTTCTCGTCGACCGCGACGAGACAGCGGGAGACGTGGTCGTCGCGGACGGCGACGTCGTGATACGCGGAGCGGTCGAGGGCGATGTCATCGTCGGCGACGGTGACGTCACGATTCGCGGCAACGTGGACGGGGACGTCGTCACGTTCGCCGGAACCGCGACGCTCGGCCGTCGCGCGCGGGTAGGCGGAGACCTCCTGTACTTCGACAAGAGGCCCGTCGTGTCGCGCGGGGCGGAGCTCTCGGGCGAGACGAAGCGCTTCGACGGCGAGCTGAAGGGCATCGGCGCCGGGATCGCGATCGGGTTCTGGATCGCCGTCTCCGTCTCGCTGCTGCTGCTCGGACTGCTGCTGCTGCTGCTCGCGCCACGCGCCGGCGAAGCGGTCGCACGCACCTTCAAGGCCAGGTGGGGCGCGTCGATCGGCGTCGGATTCGGCGCCATCATCCTGCTGCCGGTTGCGGCGGTGCTGGCATGCGTCACGATCCTTGGGCTCCCATTCGGGATCGGGCTGCTGCTCGCGCTCTTCCCGCTGTTCGGCATCGCCTACGTGACGAGCGCCTTCGTCGTCGGGCGCCTGCTCATCAAGGGCGCGCGGATTCCGGCCTTCCTCGTCGGCCTGCTGATCCTGCGCCTGCTCGCGCTGATCCCGTTCGCCGGTGGGCTGGTCGGGCTGCTCGCCGTGATCTTCGGGCTCGGCGTCCTGTTCGTGACGCTACTGCGCGCGCGCAGCTGAGCGGTTCACCACCTTCTTCGCGCGTCAGCCGGCAGCGACGACGGTCTTCTGGATCTGCGTCACCACGCCTTTGGGATCGTCGTCGTAGATGTCGTGGCCGCCCGCCAGGACCACCTGCGTGAAGTTGCTCGACAGCCGCTTCCAGAACTGCTGGTCGCGCTCGTCGCTCTGCCCGCCGTCCGCGGTCACGACCATCACCGGTAGGCCGCCGAGCGAGCGCCTGTCCTTGGCCATCGTTCGCTCCGCGTGAAAGGAGTCGACGCACTCGACGTTCGCGGGATGATCCCACGCGGCCTCGGGCGCCTGTTTGGCGGTGAGCTCCGCGTTGCCGGCCGACACGTCGAGCAGCACGACGCCGCCGACGCCGCGACGGTGGTTGCGTGCCGTGTGCGCCACGACGAAGCCGCCGAACGAGGAGCCGACGAGGACGCGCGGCGTCGGGACGTCGGCGGCCGCAAGCAGCGCGTCGAGCTCCTCGGCCTGATCGTCGATCGTGCGTCGCTTGCGTGGAAGCGCGGCGGTCGTCCCGGTCCCGGCACGGTCGTAGGCGCAGACCGTGGTGCGCTTGCGAGCGGCGCGATCAGCCCGCCGACCGCGGCCGGCTCGCCGGTAGGCGTGGCCGTCACGGTCGCTGCGCTCGAGCTCGGCATCTTCGTCGTCGCCGCAGCCCGCGGACGTCGCCATCGCGAGCACGACGAGGGTGGGCGCCGAAACGCGGCAGCCTCATGGAGCCACGCTACCAGCGACAGAGTGTCTGCGGGCAACGCAGATCGCGCGCGGGCGACGGCGACCCGCGATCATCACCGCATGGATGACGATCGCCTGCGCGTCGACAAGTGGCTGTGGGCCGCGCGCTTCTACAAGACGCGCTCGCTGGCGTCCGACGCGGTCAAGGGGGGCCTCGTGCAGGTCGGCGGGCAGCGCGCGAAGCCGAGCAAGGAGATCTGCGCGGGCGATCGCCTGGAGATAACGATCGGGCAGACGCGGCGCGTGGTCCTCGTGCTCGGCGTCGCGCCGCGTCGCGGCCCGGCGAGCGAGGCGGCGCTGCTCTACGAGGAGACGGCCGACAGCGTCGCCGAGCGCCAGCGCCGGGCGGCCGAGCGGCGCCTGGCGCAGCCGCCGGGGGCCGAGCTTGGTGCCCGGCCGACCAAGCGCGACCGCCGGCGCTTCGAGGCGACGCCCGGCGCGCGCCGCGGTCGCCGGTAGGCGTTGGACCGAGCGCGGCGGCAACCCGCGGCCGCCGCGACCGCCTGCTCGGATTCGTCCTGAAACGCCCGCGGTCGAGGTCGGTCAAGCCGTCCCTCGTCGCACGCGCGCAGCGCGAACCGCCGCGGCGTCACGTCCGCGACTGAACGTCCGCAACCGGTCTGCGCAGCTCAGCCGGCGCCGCGAAGACCTGCCGTCATATGTTCGGCCACCGCTCTCCGCGGCGGTTACCGCGTGCGGTGCAGGGGTAGACGTAGGAAAAATAATCCCACCAAAAGGAGACCCATGTACATCGGAATCGGCACCGTACTGCTCATCATCATTCTGATCGTCATCCTCCTGTAGGACCACGGCCATCGCTCAGGTTCGTGTGACAGCGTCCCGATCGCTCGGCCGGATCGGCGCTCGCATCGACCTATCCTGAGGCATGGCCGCCACCTCCCCCGAGCACGGCCCACGTGCGGCCGAGCCCGACGCGGCCAGTCGACCGCTGGACGAGCTGGGCGAGCGCCTGACGCAGCTGACGCTGCGCGACGAGCACCGCCTGCGCCGCCGCCTGGACCGCGCGCGCCGCGGTCATCTCGACATCGAGCGCCTGCGCGCCGACGTCGAAGCCTGCGAGGCGGCGGTCGCGCGTCGCCGTGCTGCGGTGCCGGCGGTGAGCTACCCGCCGCAGCTGCCGGTCTCCGCGCGCCGCGAGGATCTGAAAGCGGCGATCGCCGCCAACCAGGTCGTGATCGTTGCCGGCGAGACCGGCTCGGGCAAGACGACCCAGCTGCCCAAGATCTGCCTCGAGCTCGGGCGCGGCGTGCGCGGCGCGATCGCCCACACCCAGCCGCGCCGCCTGGCCGCGCGGACGGTCGCCGAGCGGATCGCCGAGGAGCTCGGCGTGCCGATCGGCGAGGCCGTCGGCTACGCGGTGCGCTTCTCGAACATCTCCAGGAGCGACACGCTCGTGCGGCTGGTCACCGACGGCCTGCTGCTCGCCGAGATCCAGCACGACCGCCTGCTGCGCCGCTACGACACGATCATCGTCGACGAGGCGCACGAGCGCAGCCTGAACATCGACTTCCTGCTCGGCTACCTGCACCGCCTGCTGCCCCAGCGCCCCGACCTCAAGCTCGTCATTACGTCGGCGACGATCGATCCCGGGCGCTTCAGCCGCCACTTCGGCGACGCGCCGGTCGTCGAGGTCTCCGGGCGCACCTACCCGGTCGAGGTGCGCTACCGGCCGCTGTCGGTCGATCCGCAGGTCGCCGAGGACGACGACGAGCCGGCGGGGCCAGACCGCGATCCCGTCGACGCGATCGGCGAGGCTGTCGAGGAGCTCTTGCGCGACGGGCCCGGCGACGTGCTCGTCTTCCTCTCGGGCGAGCGCGAGATCCGCGATACCGCCGAGGCGCTGAGCGGCCGCCTGGGATCGCGGATCGAGGTGCTGCCGCTCTATGCGCGCCTCTCGCCGCAGGAGCAGCAACGCGTGTTCAAACCCCACGATGCCCGCCGCGTGGTGCTGGCGACGAACGTCGCCGAGACGTCGCTGACGGTGCCGGGGATCGGCTCGGTCGTCGATCCCGGCAGCGCCCGCATCAGTCGCTACAGCGCGCGGCTGAAGGTCCAGCGGCTGCCGATAGAGCCCGTCTCCCAGGCGTCCGCCGACCAGCGCAAGGGGCGCTGCGGGCGCCAGTCGTATGGCATCTGCATCCGCCTGTACTCCGAGGAGGACTTCGCCGCGCGGCCCGCGTACACCGACCCCGAGATCCTGCGCACGAGCCTCGCTTCGGTGATCCTGCGGATGGAGGCGCTCGGCCTCGGCGACGTCGAGGACTTCCCCTTCCTCGATCCGCCCGACAGCCGCCAGATCCGCGACGGGATCGCGCTGCTGCACGAGCTCGGCGCGCTGGACCCCTTGCAGGCCGACCGCGCCAAGCGCCTCACGGCGCTCGGGCGCAGGCTGTCGCAGCTGCCGGTCGACCCGCGCCTGGGGCGGATGGTGCTCGAGGCCGATCGCCTGGGCTGCGCCGACGAGGTCGTCGTGATCGCCGCCGCGCTGTCGATCCAGGACCCGCGGGTGCGACCACTCCAGGAGCGCGCGGCGGCCGATCAGCAGCACGCGCGCTTCAAGGACGAGACCTCGGACTTCCTCGCCTACCTGAACCTCTGGCGCCACCTGCGCGAGCAGCAGCGCGAGCTGTCGGGCAACCAGTTTCGAAAGCGCTGCCGCGCAGAGTTCCTGCACGTCCTGCGGGTGCGCGAGTGGCAGGATCTCGCCGGCCAGCTGCGCCAGGCGGCGCGCGGCGTCGGGGTGACGATCAACCAGGAACCCGCCGATCCGCAACAGGTCCATGTCGCGCTGCTGTCGGGCCTGCTGTCGCACGTCGGCCTGCGCGACGAGCGCCGCCGCGGCGAGTACGCGGGCGCCCGCGGCGCGCGCTTTGCGATCTCGCCCGGCTCGGTGCTCGTGCGCCGCCAGCCGTCGTGGGTGATGGTCTGCGAGCTGATGGAGACGTCGCGGCTGTGGGGGCGCACTGCCGCGCAGATCCAGCCGTCGTGGATCGAACCGCTCGCCGGTCACCTGCTCAAGCGCACCTACGAGGCGCCGCACTGGGAACGCAAGCGCGGGTCGGCGGTGGCGACCGAGCGCGCAACGCTGTTCGGGCTGCCCGTCGTCGCGGGCCGCAAGATCGCCTACGGCGCGATCGATCCCGAGCTGGCGCGCGAGCTGTTCATCCGCTGCGCGCTCGTGGAGGGCGACTGGCACACGCGTCATGAGTTCGTCGCGGCCAACGCGCGGGTGATCGAGGAGCTGGAGGAGCTCGAGCACCGCGCGCGCAGGCGCGACATCCTCGCCGGCGACGAGGCGATCTTCGCCTTCTACGACGCGCAGGTCCCCGCTGAGGTCGTGTCCGTCGCGCATTTCGACCAGTGGTTCAAGCGCGCGCGGCGCGCGGACCTCGACCTGCTGCGGTTCGGGCGCGACCTGCTCGTCAGCCCTGACGCCGCCGGCCTGCGCGACGAGCGCGCGCGGCCGGACGCCTGGCGCCAGGGTGAGCTGACGCTCGCGCTGAGCTATTGCTTCGAACCCGGAGCCGAGCACGACGGCGTCACCGTCCACGTGCCGCTCGGCGTCCTGCCCGCGCTGCGCGCCGACGGCTTCGACTGGCTCGTGCCGGGGCTGCGCCACGAGCTGGTCGTCGCGCTGATCCGCTCGCTGCCCAAGGACCTGCGCCGCCCGCTCGTGCCGATCCCGGAGGTGGCGAGCGATGTCGTCGAGCACCTTCGTCCGCGTAGGGGGCGCCTCGTCGATGCCGTCGTGCGCGAGCTCGAACGGGCGCGCGGGGTGCGCGTCGACGCCGGCGCGTTCGATCTCACGCGGCTGCCGGCACACCTGCGGATGAGCTTCAGCGTCGAGGACGAGGGCGGCGAGGTGCTGGCGCGCGGCGAGGATCTCGACGCGCTGCGAGCGGCCGTCAGGCCGCGGCTGCGCGCCGAGCTGGCGGCCGCGACCGTGCAGATCGAGCGCACGGGCCTGCGCGACTGGACGATCGGGGAGCTGCCCCGCAGCGTCACGCTGGCGACCGGCGGCGCGTCCGCCTATCCGGCGCTCGTCGACGAGGGCGAGACCGTGGGGGTGCGGGCGCTGGAGACCCCCGAGGCGCAGCACGCGGCGATGCACGCGGGGACGCGCAGGCTGCTGGCGCTGACCGTGGCCTCGCCGCTGCGTGCGGTGCAGCGCGGGCTCGGTGCGGCGGCGACGCTGGCGCTCGCGGGCTCGCCGCACGGCGGCGCGGGCGCCCTGCTCGACGATGGCGTCGTGGCCGCCCTGGACGCGTCGATCGCCGCCGCCGGCGGGCCGGCCTGGGACGCGGCCTCCTGGAGCGCGCTGCGCACGCGCGTCGCGTCCGACCTGGCTGGCGTGACGCAGCGGATCGTGGGACAGGCGGTGGCGATCCTCGACGCGGCCCGTGATGCGCGCCTCGCGCTCGATGCGCTGCCCGCAGACGAGGCGCTGCGGCCTGCTCGGCTGGATGTCGCGACGCAGATCGGCGGGTTGGTCTATCCGGGCTTCCTGGCGGCCACCGGGGCCGGGCGCCTAGACGACGTCGCGCGCTACCTGCGGGGCACGGCCCGCCGGCTCGCGCGCCTCCCCGATGCTCCCGCCGCCGACCGCGACCGGATGCGCGTCCTGCACGAGCTCGAGGCCGAGCTGCGCCGCCGCCGGGAGGAGCAGGGGGCCGCCTCGCCCGAGCTGCGCGAGATCGGCTGGATGCTGCAGGAGCTGCGCATCGCGCACTTCGCTCAGGGACTTGGGGTGCGGGGTCAGATCTCCGCGAAGCGGGTACGCCGGGCTCTCGACACGTGCGGTGCACGCTCGTCGTCACCAGGTGTGGCGCGATCGCAGGCGAATAGGCGAGGATGAGGGCGAGCCGATGAGCGCGAGCGATGAGTCCGTGAGACCGCCGGTGGCCGGCGACGACACGCGCGCCGCGGACGCCGAGCAGGACGCGACCCAGCAGGCTGGCGAGACGAAGGACGCGCCGGCAGGCGAGCAGAGGCGGCCTGCCCGCGTCGGCTACAAGCGGCCGGCCGAGCGCGAGCAGCCCGAAGTGCCGGCGTCGCCGCCATCCAGCGGGGTGAACTACGTCGGTCCGGCGAAGTCCAAGGGCGCCGCAGGCGCCAAGCCCGCGACGGCCGCCGGCGCGCGCCGCGCGCGATCATCGGGCGCCGGGCCCGCGGCCAAGCCGAGCGCTGCGGCGAAGCAACCCGGGGCCCCGCCGAAGGCGACGAAGCCCGGCGCGTCCAAGCCCGCGCCCGGCGCGAGGAAGCCGTCGGGGACCGGCGCCGGAAAGCCGCCCGCGCCCGCTGCCCGCAAGCGACAGGCTCCCCCGAAGAGCCCTCGTGGCGGTCGCACCGAGAAGCCGCCCGCCGGTACGACGGAGAAGCCTCTCGCCGGCGCGAGGGAGAAGCCGGCTGCCGGTACCGGGGAGAAGCCGGCGGCCGGTACGGGGAAGAAGCCGCCTGCCCGGGCCGCCAAGGCCCCGCGTGCCGCGGCCGCGAGGAAGCCACGGGCCGACAGCGCGAAGACCTCGCCCGCCGATGCCGCGGGAAAGCCGCGGGCCGCGACCGCGAGCAAGCCTGCTCCGCGAGCCGCGAGGACCTCGCCGTCCGCTTCGACACCGAAGTCGCCTGCCCAGGCCAAGCCCTCGGCACCGACCGCCGACAAGGTTGCGCCCGTGCCGCCGCCGCCGGCACCCGGCGAAGGCGTCGAGCCGCCGACGCCGACGCCGACGCCGACGCCGCCGAAGCCGAAGGCGGCCCCGGCGCCGAAACCCGCGCCGAAGTCGCCGCCTGCCGCGCCGGACGCCGCAGGCGCGCCGCCGGCCGGCGAGCCGGATGCCGTCGACGAGCCGGCCGCACGCGAGCCGAGCCCCTCAGGCGATGCCCCGGGGCCGGCGAGGGTCGCGGACGCCGCGCTCGCCTACCGGCTGCTGACGCAGCGGCTGCGGTCGCGCGCATCCTCGCGCCGCACGCACCGGTCCGCGAGGCCCCGGCCGGCGATCCACGGCCGCATCGTCCCGCCCGATCGCCGGGCGGAGCTCGCCGCCGCGGCCGCCGCGATCGCGGCCCGCGACGCCGGGCCCGGGCCGGCGGCGCCCAAGCCGGCCGAGGGCACCCGGGTACGGCTCGTCGCGCTCGGGGTGATTGTCGTGCTCGTCGGGGCGATGCTGTCGATCTTCCTCAGCCGCTCGCCCGCGTCGGCGCTGTCCACGGCCGACGCGCGCTTCATGACCGCGCAGCTCCTGGCCGCCGACGGCCGCGTGCGATCCGAGCTGGCGACGCTGGACCGGCGCGACGTCCAGCGGGCGCGCTCCCGCACGCGCGCCGCAGTGGCGACCGCGCGATCGCTCGCGGTCGAGATCCGCGCCAAGAACGGCGACGCCGCTTGGCGGGTGCGCCGCGCGCTGCAACGCGAGCGCGACTGGCTCGACGCGGTCGGCTCCACGCTCGCCAACCCGCGCAGCCCGCTGCGCGACGAGATCCTCGACCGCGACCGGCGGCTGATCGCGGCGCTCGCCGCGCTGCCCGGTGACGGCGTCGCCCGGCGCGACGCGTCGCAGCAGCTGGTCGCCTACGCGCTGTCGCGAGCGCTGCCGAGCGCCACGGGCTGACGGCGCGTCATGCCACGACGCTCATGAGCTCGGAATGGACGTCCAGCGACGCGCGCAGCGAGCGTCGCAGCTCGCCGTGGATCTGGCAGACACGGCTCTCCGAGACGCCGAGCACGTCGCCGATCTCCCGCAGCGTGAGGTTTCGCTAGAGCTTCGGGTCCAGCGTCGCCTTGCCGGTCGTGCGCCGACCGGCGAGATCGCGCTGCGCCTGCGCGGCCTCGGCGAGCGGGTAGGCGGGTCCGGTCACGGCATGCAGCTCGCCGCGTGCGACCCGCGCGAAGAGGTCGGCGAGCGCCTCGTCGATCATCGCCGGGCGCCCGAGGCAGTGCATCAGCCAGAAGCCGACCACCGACCGCGAGCTACGTAACAGATCCCCGCTGCGAACGGTGTTGGTCTCGTGTGAGGCGATCCCGTAGCTCACGAGCCGCCCGAACGGCCCGAGCGCGGCGAGCGACTGGTCGAAGACCGCGCCGCCGGCCATCTCGAAGACGACGTCGAGCGGCTCGCCGAGGTTCGCCTCCACGAGGCGCTCGGTCAGCGCGGCGGGTGCTCCGTCGACGGCGACGTCGGCTCCCAGGCGCAGCGCCAGCGCGCGCTTGTCGGCGGTGGACGCCGTGGCGATCACGCGCCCCGCCCCCATCGGCCGGCCGAGCTGCACCGCCAGCGAGCCGACGCCGCCGGCGCCGGAGTGCACGACGACGCTCTCGCCCGCCGCCACGCGCCCGCACGTGCGATACAGATGCCAGGCGGTGAGCCCCTGCAGCAGCATCGCCAGCGCCGTCGCGTCGTCGATGCCCTCGGGGATCGCGAACGTCTGCGCGCGCGGCGCGATCGCGTACTCGGCGTAGCCGCCCCGTCCGATGATGGCGACGGCACGCTCGCCGGTGTCCTCGCGCACGCCCGCGACCTCCGAGCCGGGGATGAGCGGCAGCTCGTCCTTGGTCAGGTAGGTGTTCGTCCGCCGGTGGGTGTCGGCGAAGTTCACGCCGGCGCGAGAGACCCGCAGGAGGACCTCGCCGTCGCCCGGCTCGGGAACCGGCAGCTCGACGAGCTCGAGGACCTCCGGCCCGCCGTACTCGGACATCTGGATCGCGCGCACCGCGTGGCAGGCTACCCCGAAGGCGCTTGTCTGCCCACGGGCGATCTGCAAGGCTCGTGGCGTGCAAGCCGCGTCGGGGATGCGCAGCGTCGCCCTCGCGGGAGACGTCTCGAACAGCGCCATCGTCACCGGCGCGAACGCGACGGTGACGCTGCGCGTCGACGGGGACGACGCCCTGCTCGCTGGCCTGCTCGCGCGCGCGCCGTCACGGTCGCTGCGCACGCTGCCGCTGGCAGGTCTGCCGCCGCCCCCGGCCGAACACCTGGACCGTGAGACCGAGGGCCAGGCCGTGCGAGCGGGCGTCGGACCCGGACGGGTCTTCGAGCTCACCGGCTCACGCGAGATCGGCAAGACGTTCGTCGTGCGCAGCGCGCTGCGGGGGGGCGCGGGGATGCCGGAGGGCAGCATCTACGTCCACGCCGCGGGCAAGCCGTACTCCGATCTGCTGCAGGAGCTGCACGAGGCGTTTCATGCGTCGTCGCAGCCCGCTGTCGTGGGCCAGCAGCGCATTCGCCCGGACCTCGCCAGCCGCGGGGCGCTCGTCGTGCTCGACGAGATCGAGCTCGGCCGCGACGAGCTGCGCCAGCTAGCGGAGGTCCTGAGCGGGTGCGCGCTCGTGCTCGTCGGGCGCGAGCCGCTGGGCGTCGAGGGCGTGAGCCTGCGCCTGGGCGGCCTCGCGACGCCTGACGCGATGGCGCTCGTCGAGCAGGAGCTCGGCCGTCCCCTGCAGGCCGGCGAGCTCGCGCCGGCCGAGCGCGTCTGCGTGCTGCTGGCGGGCCACCCCTTCGAGCTGCGTCAGGCGACGGCCGCGGTGCGCGCGCGGAAGCGGTCCTTCGAGGAGCTGGCGCAGTCGCTGGCCGGTGATTCGCGGGCCGGGCTCGCGCGGCTGCTCGCCGGGGAGCTGTCCGGCGAGGAGGCGGCGATCGTCTCGCGGCTGGCCGTGCTGCGCGGCGCGAGCACCGCGGCCGAGCACGTCTGCGAGCTCGCCGGGGCCGATGCGAGCCGGATGCTCACAGCCCTCAGGGAGGCGCGGCTGATCGCCTCCGACGGCCCGCGCCACCGGATCGCGGGGGTCATGCACGATCACGGCGTGCTCGACGCGGGCGAGCTCGCCCGCGCGACCGCCCACTTCGCGCAGTGGGCGCGCGGTGCCCGCTCGCGGCCCGCCGCGCTGCTCGCCGAGGCCCCCGCGCTGCTGGAGCTGCTGCGCCGCGCCGCCGACGAGGGCCGCGACGCCGACGTCATCGCGCTCGGCCGCGCGTGCGACGCGGCGTTCGCGTGGGCGCGGCGCTGGCAGACGTGGGGCGAGGTGCTCGACGCCGTGCTCGTCGCCGCCAAGCGCAGCGGCGACGACAGCGCGCGAGCCTGGGCGCTGCATCAGGCCGGCACGGTGGCCTACTGCCTCGGGGACTCGACCTACGCGCAGGAGGCGCTGCAGGAGGCGCTGCGGGCTCGCGAGACCCTCGGTGAGGGCGACCCCGCGGCGGCGACCCGGCACAACCTCGAGTTCATCGCCGCGCCGCCTCTCCCCAGCGGTGCCAGCGGCCTCGAGCGCGGTGCGCGCGACGACGGCGACCTCGGCGTCCTCAGCCTGCTGGGCATCCGCGCTCCGTCGCTGGCGCTCGGCGGCGTGGTCGCGGCGTTTCTCGTCGTGATCGTCGTGCTGGGCGGCGTCCTCGCGCTCGCGCTCGGCGGCGGCGACGCGGACTCCTCGGACTTCGCGACGACGACCACGGCCACCGAGCCGACGACGACGACGCAGACGCAGACGACGCCCGTCGAGCAGTTCGCGCTCGACGTCTCGGTCACCGGAGACGGGGAGGGGACGGTCCGCTTCGACGGCCGGGCATGCCGCGACCGCTGCACCTATGAGCTCGACCGCGGCAGCGAGGCCTCGCTGATCGCCACCGCACGGGAGGGATCGAGGTTCGATGGCTGGACGGATCCCTGTGCGACGCAGCGGCGCTGCACGCTGCGGGTCACCGACCCGCTGATCCTGATCGCGACGTTCACCGCCGATGCGACGCCTGCGCCGCCGGAGTGCGACGAGATCGTCGACCCCGGATGTTTGGACGACCTCGACCCGACGTCGCCGGCCCCGACCCCGCCGCCGGTGGCGCCGCCGCCGGTC
>Ga0136625_1000133_pt1 | contig 19405 bp, 20 predicted proteins | sample AntDrymUQ4832306_2_FD_104672 | JGI IMG/M metagenome (GOLD analysis project Ga0136625, IMG submission 104672) | Polar desert sand microbial communities from Dry Valleys, Antarctica - metaG UQ483 (23.06) | ecosystem: Environmental > Terrestrial > Soil > Desert | place: Antarctica: Dry Valley...
GTCCCACGCGTGTAGGGCGGGCTCACCGAGTCGCCGTCGCGTCTTCGAACACCAACCGGCCCGAGACGAAGGTGTGGGTCACCCTGCCGCGCAGTCGCCAGCCCAGGAACGGGGTATTCTTGCCCGCGCTCATCAGGGCCTCTTCGGTCAAGGTCCAATCGGCCTGCGGATCGAAGAGACACACATCGGCCGGCGCCCCCGGGGCGAGGCTGCCCGCCTCGATCCCGAGGACCCGGGCGGGCCGAAGAGACAGCGCGGCGATGGCCTGTGGGAGGGTCAGCACCGCGTCGCCGACGAGCGCCAGCGTCAAGGGCAGCAGGGTCTCGAGGGCCGAGATCCCGGGCTCGGTGGCTTCGAAGGGCGCGGTCTTGGCGTCGCGCTCGTGAGGCTGGTGATCGGAACAGATCACACCGATCACCCCGGCGCGCACGCCTTCCCGCAAGCCCTCTCGATCGCGCAGGCTGCGCAGCGGCGGGCGGACATGGCAGAGGCTGTCGTAGTAGCCGACATCGATGTCGGTGAGGTGCAACTGGTGGGCGGCGACATCGGCCGTGATCGGCAGGCCGGCGTCCCGCGCGGCGCGCACCAGGGCCACGGCCCGGGCGCTGGACAAGCGGCAGAAGTGGACCCGCACCCCCGTCTGCTCGATCAGGAGCAGGTCGCGCGACAGGGCCACGGTCTCGGCGGTCTCCGGGATCCCGGGCAGCCCGAGGCGGGTCGCGACCGGCCCCTCGTGCAGGCAGCCGCGCCCGAGCCAGGGGTCCTCGGCATGGAGGAACACGGTGAGCCCGGCGGTCGCGGCGTACTCGAACGCCCGGCGCAGGACCTCGGTGTCCGCGATGGCGCTCCTGGCGTTGCTCACCCCCACGCAGCCGATCGCCTTCAAGTGGAACATCTCGGCGAGCTGGCGGCCCGCGAGCCCGGCGGTCAAGGCCCCGAGGCACACGACCTTCGCGTGTCCGCTCTCTTCGGCGCGCCGGTGGACCAACTCCGCGACCGCAGGCGTGTCGATGATCGGAAGGGTGTCCGGCGGGCAGCACAGCGTGGTGATCCCGGCGCGCGCCGCGGCGCGGGTCTCGCTCAGGATGGTGGCCTTGTGCTCGCTGCCCGGCTCGCGCAGGCGCGCGCACAGGTCCACGAACCCCGGGCACACGAGGAGACCCCGGGCATCGACCTCGCGCACATTGCCGCAACCGTTGCCGAATTCCGGTGGTGGCGTATCCACGGATAGCACGCGGCCGGCGGCGAGATAGAGATCGGTGACGCGGTCGAGCTCCCGTGCCGGGTCGATGACCCGTCCGCCGCGGATGTGCCAGCGCATCTCAGTCGTTCGGCAGGGTCCTGGGTCGTCTGGCCCCGGGTATGTTGCCCATGGCCATGGACATGACCGCCATGCGCACGGCGATCCCATAGCGCACCTGCTCCAGGATCAGCGAATGGTTGCCGTCGGCCACGGCCGAGTCGATCTCGACGCCGCGGTTGATGGGTCCCGGATGCATGACGATCACATCGGGTTTGGCGCGCAGAAGGCGCGCCGGCGTCAGGCCGTAGGTCTTGAAGTACTCGAGGGCGCTGGGCAAGAGCGCCCCCTGCATGCGCTCGTTCTGGAGCCGCAGCATGATGATCACATCGGCGTCGCGGAGGCCCGCCTCGGGGTCGTGGAAGACGTGTACGCCGAGCGTCTCGACGGCATTCGGGAGCAGGGTCCTGGGGCCCACGACCCGAAGCTCGCCGACGCCGAGGGTGTTGAAGGCGTGGATGTCGGAACGCGCCACGCGCGAGTGCAGGACATCGCCGACGATGGCGATCACCAGGCTGGAGGATCCTCCCTCGGCCCAGGCCCCCGTGGCGCGCCGGATGGTGAAACAGTCGAGGAGCGCCTGGGTCGGGTGCTCGTGGCGCCCGTCGCCGGCGTTGATCACCCGCACCTCGTCGGCAACGTGGGAGGCGATGAGGTGGGCGGCGCCGCTCATCCCGTGGCGCACCACGAACATGTCGCAGTGCATGGCTTCCAGGGTCCGCAGTGTGTCGAGGAGGGACTCTCCCTTCGAGGTGCTCGAGGCCTGGATGTCGAGGTTCAGCACGTCCGCGGACAGGCGCTTCGCGGCCAGCTCGAAGGTCGTACGGGTACGGGTGCTGGGCTCGAAGAACAGGTTGGCGATGGTCTTGCCGCGCAAGAGCGGGACCTTCTTGACGGCCCGTTGGCTCACCCCGGCGAAGGACTCGGCGGTATCGAGTATGGCGCAGAGGAGCGTCCGCGGGAGGCCTTCGATGCAGAGGAAATGCTTGAGGCGGCCTTGTCCGTCGGTCTGGAGGTCGCGCGCCTGCATCGAGCTTCGGGCTACCCGAGCGGCGCCGGGATCACACGCTGGGCGCCTGGGCGGCCCGATGGAGCCGGAGGGCCAGGGGATCGGGGCCGGTGAGCTTGACGTGCTCGTCGTGCCCGAGTGCCAAGGTTGTGCCGGCGGCATCCGGCTGGATGGGGAGCTGCCGGGCGCCGCGGTCTACCAGTACGCACAGGAGCACGCTGGCCGGACGGCCGTAGTCGAAGACCTCGTTCAGGGCCGCGCGCACCGTGCGCCCGGTGTAGAGGATGTCGTCGATGAGCGCGATGTGGCGCCCATCCACCTCGAAGGGGAGCTTCGAGGGCCGTACGCTCGGGTGCATCCCGATCTGGCTGAAGTCGTCCCGGTAGAAGGCGATGTCCAGCTCCCCGATCGGGGGCTCTATGGCCAAGCGCTCGCGGAGCCGCTCGGCGACCCATACGCCCCCCGTGTGGATGCCGATGAGCACGGTGTCGGGGTGCAGGAGGCGGGCGAGGCGCTCGGCCATGCCATTGATGAAACCGAGGATCTCGGCGTGTCCGTAGAGGGGGCTTTGCATCTCCTCGGGCCGGGACATGGGCCCCAAGCTGGATGGCGGGGCTAGGCCGCTCGGGGGGCGCCCGGCAGGGCACAAGCGTGCAGCCAGGTCTCCAGGATGACCTGGGCGGCGATGGCATCGATCGGGCCGTCGCCCGGCGCGCGCGAGCGGGCTTCATAGGTCGACAGGCGCTCGTCCACGATGTGCACGGGCAGGCCGAAGAGGCCGTGCAACTGGTCCGCGAAGCGCATCACCGGCCGGGTCAGGGGGTGCTCGGTAGCGTCCTCCCCCTCCTCGACCTCGATCGGTATCCCCACCACCAGGGCCTCCGGTGCGAAGCTCTCGATGATCGCGCGGATGGCGTTCCAGTCCGGGTTCCCATCCCGGCTCCGCACCGTGGCCACCGGGCTCGCGGTGCCGCTCACCGTCTGCCCCACCGCGACGCCGATGCGCTTGGTTCCATAATCGAAGGCGACGATGCTCTGCGGGGGTGGGCTCATGCTCAGAGTTTGTGAAAAAACCGTCACGAGCGAAGGGAGGTCGCGTTCCGCCGGAACGCAGGAACCGGAGTGTATGTTGAAATACATGAGGATTCCGAGCACCGCCGGGAAGCCAGGGCCAGGGAGCGGCCCTGTTTGGCGCGCCGAGGATGCAGCGCGAGATCCAGAGCGCAGTAGGTTTTTTCACAAACTCTCATGCGTGGCCCGCTTGCGAGGATAGATGCCCGATCTCGACGCCGAGGAGCGCGGCGGCGGAGCCCCAGCGTTGCTCGGGCGGGGTGTCGAACAGGACGCGTTCGTCCACGGGGCCGCTGAGCCAGGCGTTCTGGGCCATCTCGCGCTCCAGTTGTCCGGCGCCCCAGCCGGCGTACCCGAGCGCCACGAGCGCCGATACCGGACCCGATCCGCGGCACATGGCCTCCAGGATGTCCCGGGAGGTCGCGACGCCGCAGTGTTCGCTGACCTGGATGGTCGAGTCCCACCGGCCGAGCGGCCGGTAGATGATGAAGCCGCGTTCGCGGTGCACGGGACCGCCGTGGTACACCGGCATCTCGCGGAGCTTGGGGTCGGCCGGCACCAGTTCCATCTGCGCCAGCACCTCGCCGAGCGCGATGTCGCTCAGGCGGTTGATGATGATCCCCATGGCGCCCTCGTCGCTATGGGCACAGACGAAGGTGACGGTTTTTTGGAAGTTGGGATCCGCAAGCCCCGGCATGGCGATGAGAAATTGGTTGGTCAGGTTGAGGGCATCCATGCGCCCTAGTATCGAGAGTCGGGCCGGAAAGCACAAGGGCCGCGCGGCGGCACGATCGAGCGTTCAGTTGCTGGTCAAGCGGTAGTTGGTCAGGAACTGCCAGGTGCGGGTGATGTGCAGGATATCCACCTCCGCTTCGATGCCGCGCGGGAAGGGGGCGAAGGGGGAGGAGAGATTCACGATCCGGATCGCGGCCTCGTCCAGGAGCTTGTATCCGGAGGTCCGGCGCACGGCGATGTCGGTGATCGAGCCATCGGGTTTGATCGCCACGTCCAGGATCAGGCTCCCGGTGAGGTTGTGCCTGCGCGCGACCTCCGGGTAGTTCAGGTTGCCGATGCGCTCGACCTTGACGCGCCAGGCTTCCATGTAGGCCGCGTACTTGTACTCCCGTGTGCTGGCGGAGATGAACTTGCGCCGCGGGCGCTTGGCGCGTGCCTCGAGACGCTGGGCGATCTCGGCGTTCAGGCTCGCCATTGCCAGGCTACGGTCGATGAGCGCCTCGGCGTCGGGGGTCGGGGCCTTGATGATCGCGGGATCGCTGGGCTCGGCCGGGCGCGCTTCCGGTTTGGCGGCCGGTGCCTCCTTCTTGACGGCCGTGAGCCGGTCGGCGCGGGGTTTCGCCGCCGAAGGTGGCTCGCGAGACGATGGGGTGGGTTCCACCACGGTGTCGAGCCGGCTCGGCCGGTCGGAGGGCGGGGCGGCCGCGATATCGGCCCGCTGTTCGGGAAAGGGTGCGGTGAAGGGCATGGCCGGGCGCACGTTCTCCGCGCTGTCGCCACCGCCCTGCTGGGCGGCCTGGGCCAGGACCTCCGCCTCTTTGGGCTTCTCGGGGCTCTTCTGGTGGACCAGGATGACGTCGAGGGGCCGGTCGAGGGGTCTCTGCGAGGGCGGCGAGAAGCTCACCCCGAGGATCACGGTGGCATGGACCACGATGGCGCAACAGAGCGTGAGCGCCAGCCGATCGGACGGTGCGATGACCGGTCTCGCGAGCGCCGCGCTCACGCCTGTGCCCTACGCCCTTCCATTCCCCCGACCACGGCGCGGGCGATTATACCGCCCGAGAACCCGAAGGCCAGGGCCGCCGTCATCAACACCGGCAGGAGTCGCAGGAGCCCCGGATGGGGGAGGAGGACCCAGTAGGCGAGGGCGAACTGGCCGGCCATGTGTGCCAGGGCCGCGAGCACGCCGTACCCGATGCTGGAGAGTCCCGGGATCGCAGTCGCCAGGCGCAGCATGCAGAGGCTCGCGATGGCCCCCGACAGGCTCAGGAAGAAGCCCGGCGACAGAAAGGTGCCGCTGAGCAACCCGCCCCCCACGACCCGGAGCACGGACACCCAGGCCGCGACGCCGAAGCCGTACCAGTGCAGGGCCATGAGGGTGACGACGTTGGCGAGCCCGGGCTTGACCCCCGGCAGGGGGCTCGGGAGGTTTGCCTCCACGACGTGGATGGCGATCGCGAGCGCGGCCAGCCAGGCGATGCGGGCGTCTTCTGCTGTGACTTCGAATTCCATCGGCAAAAATTTTTATCACCCGTTGGCTCACCGGGGCGCCGCTTTTTGGCGCGTCCGGTGGAGCGCCTTGTTGGGCACATTGCCTGTGAAATCAGCGACCGGCACATGGCGAGCGACGGCTACCGACTTACGAAGTGTCTTGATACGCTCAATCTCGTGCATGGTCTGAGCTGTGAAATACGACTCACCGCAATGGGGGCATGACCACATTGGGATGCTCTCTATCACAAGAAGTGTAGGACCACGACCAAAACTACGGGTAACATCACGACACTGAACCCCAGCTTGCCCACAGGAAGCGCAACGTTCGCTAGACGAGGTAGACGGTAATGACGACGAGCCTTGCGGTGGGACCGACTTTGACAATGGTTTCCGCTTCGAGTCCATCGACTGTGACACCGCGGACGGCACATTTGACCTCGCGGGTTTGGCGGTCGCGCTGGCGCTCAATGATTTCGCCCGTAAGGATGATGTTTTCGAGATCGAGGACCGTGAGGTTGTCATCGTCTAGCTCTTCGGCGGCATGAATAGAGACCACATAGTTCAGTGAGCGAATAAGGTCGCGCAACTGGGAAATGGTAAGCTTCGGCACGCATGAATTCTATCAAGGATCTATGTGTGTGGTTTACGCCCAACGGTTAGCTGTCAGCGATCGGGGGTTAATAATTGATGGCATCCAGCCCGCGCTCCGGGCCCAGGACCTCGACCGCGACGCCGTTCGGCAGACAGGCGGCGAAGTCGCCCTCGTGGGCGAGCCAACCGCTGTGGATGCACTGCTTGCCGCGGCATGGCGAGGCCAGGAATCGCACCCGCCCGTCTTGGACCAGGAGGCGGCTCGGACCCATCCGGCCCTGTATCTCGACCTCGCCATCACGCCCGAGATCGATGGCCTCGACGGGGTGGCCCGCGACCACCACCTCGGCCACGACGCCCGCGGTGTCCGATCCCCCAGGGGCGTTCGATCCCGAGACCCCGCCCCAGCTCCAGACGTACAGCGACGCCACCAAAGCAAGTGCGGCGCCGACCACCCACCGATCGGCGGCCGTCATGGCTTCGGATCCAGCGGGATGCCGCGTTCCGGGTCGATCGTGAACCGCAGGCGCGGCCTCAGGGCCTCCGTCGGATGAATGCGCCCGAGGCTATCGATCAACATCGCCTGCGCGATCCCCATATCGCGTGCCACCGCCTGCCACTCGGTGGGCCCGGCGACCACGAGCGCGGTGGCCGCCGCATCCCCCTCGGCGGCCCCCCGGCCGATCACCGTCGCGGCCATGGCGCCTTCCGCGGGGTACCCGGTGCGCGGGTCCAGGATGTGGTGGTATCGCTTTCCATCATACATGAAATATCGCTCGTAATCACCAGAAGTCAAGACACTTTCATCTTCAGTCAGCTCGAGGGTCGCGAGTACACCGGGACCGCGGGGCCGGCGGATGCCAATGCGCCAGGGCCGCTCACCACGGCTTCCGATGGCGCGCAGATCGCCGCCGGCATTGACCAGGGCGTTTGCGATCCCGAGATCGCGCAGGTGTGCGATGGCCCGGTCCACCGCATAGCCCTTGGCATAGGCCCCGAGGTCGATCTGCACCGCCGGATTGGTGCCCTGGACCTCCCGGCCATTCCACCTCAGATCGCTCATCGCAGGCCTGCGCCGCATGAGCGCGGTGATCGCCTCGGGCTCCGGCGGCCGGCCCCGGGGCTCGTCGCGATGGAAGCCCCATAGCTCGGTCAGTCGGCCGATGGCCGGGTCGAAGAGGCCATGGCTCCGGCGGGACAGCTCGCTGGATCCCTGGAGGAGCGGGAGCAGATCGGCGTCCACGGCGAATGGGCGGCCGCCGGCAAGCCGGCGGTTGAATCGCGCCAGCGCCCCGGGTCGCCACGGATCCCAGTCTTCCTCGGCGCGCCGGAACAGGCCCTCGATGGCGCGCCGGGCCTCTTGTGCCGGTGTTTTCTCGACATTCGCCAGGGTCACCTCCACCAGGGTGCCCAAGGCGAAGAACTGGAATTCGTGGACCGGTGTGGGCCGGGCACCGCAGGCCGTCAGGACGAGCGCGCCTAGCAACAGGACGGCCCCGCTGGGTGCCTGGCCGGCTATTCGCTCGGGGCGGCTGGCCCGCATTTCACACCCACCACCCCGCTGCGCGGGGCCTCGGCGCCCTCGTAACGGCCCGTGGTGAGAAAGGCGGGTTAGCGCAGGCGTTTTTCGATGGCATCCATGAGCTGGCCCGCGATGTCGAGCCCGTAGAGGGCGTCCAACTCGCGAATACAGGTGGGGCTCGTGACGTTGATCTCGGTGAGATAGTCGCCGATCACGTCGAGCCCCACGAACACGAGCCCCTTGCGGCGCAGGCTCTCGCCCACCTCCGCACAGATCCAGCGATCGCGTTCCGAGAGGGCCACGCCCGCGCTGCGCCCGCCGGCCGCCAGATTCCCGCGCGTCTCCCCGGGCGCCGGGTAGCGGGCCAGGGCGTAGGGGACCGGATGGCCGTCGATCAGGAGGATGCGTTTGTCGCCCTCTGTGATCTCGGGGATGAAGCGCTGGGCCATCGTGAAGCGCCGGCCGTGGGCGGTCAGGGTCTCGATGATGACGTTGGTGTTGGGGTCCTCGACCCGCACCCGGAAGATCGATGCCCCGCCCATGCCGTCCAGGGGCTTCAGGATGATGTCGCGGTGCTCTTGTAAAAAGGATTTGATGCGGGTGCGGTGGCGGGTCACCAGGCTTTCCGGGCAGCACTGGGGGAACCAGGCGGTGAAGAGCTTCTCGCTGGCGTCGCGGAGTCCCTGCGGGGCGTTCACGACCAGGACCCCCGCGGCCTGGGCCAGCTCCAAGAGGTAGGTCGCGTAGATGTATTCCATGTCGAAGGGCGGGTCCTTGCGCATCAGCACGACATCGAGCCGCGACAAGGGAAAGGTATCGTCCTCCCCGAGGTCATACCAGTGCACCGGGTCGTCCTCTACGGCGAGCCGCCGTACCCGTGCCTGTGCCAGGCCCTGGTGCAGGAACAGATCGCCCACCACCAGGTACCAGAGGCGCCAGCCACGCCGTTGGGCGGCGAGCAGCATGGCGAAGCTGCTGTCCTTCTTGATGGAGATCCCCGCAATCGGGTCCATCACGATGCCGAGATCAATGCTCATGGCGCCCAATCATAGATCCGCCCAATCATAGGTCCCTTAGGTCATAAACCTGTCACGTACGAGTTTCCGGAGCACCCATGCCGAGGCTCATTCCGACTCCTGGCGCGGTTCCCGCGCCAGGAGAGTCTGCACAGCCTCGGACGGCCCCGAGGCGCCGTCCAGGAGCCGCACCACCTGCTCGCTGATGGGCATGTCGATGCGGTGCACCGCAGCCAGGGCTTGAACTTCGCGGGCCGTGTACACGCCCTCCACCACCTGCCCGATCGCCATGAGCGCCTCCGGGAGGGGTGCGCCGCGGCCCAGCATGAGCCCGAGGCGGCGGTTGCGGGACTGATCGTCGGTGCAGGTCAGGACCAGATCGCCGAGCCCGGCGAGCCCCATGAAGGTCTCGCGGAGTCCGCCCAGGGCGAGCCCCAGGCGCAGCATCTCGGCCAGCCCCCGGCTGATGAGCGCGGCGCGTGCGTTGGCGCCGAAATCGAGACCGTCGGAGACCCCGGCGGCGATAGCGAGCACGTTCTTGACCGCACCCCCCAGCTCGACACCGATGACATCCGTGCCGGTGTAGGCGCGGAACGCCCCCTGGTGCAGGCGAGACACCAGATCGGTGGCGAATTCTGCGTCCGAGGACGCCACGGTGACGGCGGTCGGCAGTCCCGCGACCGCCTCGCGCGCGAAGCTCGGCCCCGAGATGACGGCCGTGGGCACGCCGTCCCCGAGGGTCTCGGCAAGCACCTCGTGGCCGAGTTTGTGGGTGCCGGCCTCGATGCCTTTACAGGCTAGCGCCACCCGGAGGGCGTGGGGTCGCAAGGCGGCAAGCATCTGGGCGAGGGATCGCAGCCCCTTGAAGGGCGTGGCGAGCACGACATCGTGAACCTCGCAGAGTGCGCTCGTCAGCTCCGGGGCGAGGGTAAGGGTATCGGGAAACGGCGCCTCGGGGAGATGGTGGCGATTGCACCGGTCGCGCTCGAGCGCCGCGAGGTGGGTGCTGTCGTAGCCCCAGAGACGGGTGGGCCGACCGTGACGCGCCAGGAGCACGGCCAGCGCCGTACCCCAGGATCCGGCACCCAGGACCAGTATCGGTACCACCTTCCGGAGTAGCGCCTCGCCCCAAGGATCTAATGGGTCACCTGCTTGGCGACTGCCTCGGACTGCTGGCGCTCCCGGTCCCGGGCGTAGAGGGCGTCGAAGTTGACCGGGGCCAGCAACAACGGCGGAAAGCCCCCGCGCGTCACCAGGTCCGATACCACCTCGCGTGCGTAGGGGAACAGGATCGTCGGGCAGGCCGTCGCCAGCACCGGGCCGAGCTGATCGGCCGGGACGCCTTGGAGCGTGAACACGCCCGCCTGCTGCACCTCGACCAGATAGATCACGTTGTCTTCCGATTTGACGGTCACGGTCACCGCCAGGACCACCTCGTGTACGTTCTCACCCAGCCGGGTGGTGCGACTGTCGAGGTGGACCTCGACCGATGGTTTGATCTCCTGCAAGAAGGCCTGCGGTGACTGGGGTGCCTCGAACGACACGTCCTTCACGTACAGCTTCTGGATCTGCAGCTCGGCAACGCCCGCGTGCGATGGACCGGCCTCTACGTCGTTTTCAGTCATGATAAGACCCTGGGCGATTATACGACCCTGGGGCGGAATGAGACCCTGGGGACCTCGTTCAGTCCCTCGCCAGCGGCAGGTTGGCGTCGCGCCAGTCCATGATCCCACCCTTCAATCGGTATACCTTGCCGAAGCCGGCCTTGGAGAGGGTCGCTACGGCGCCGGCGGCGCTGTTACCGGCGTCGCAGCACACCACGATGGGCTGCTCGTGGTTCAGATCGAGCTTCCCGATGCGGTCGGCGAGGTCCGCTAACGGGACATTGTGCGAGCCGAGGATGTGGCCTTTGCCGAATGCCCCCTTGTCGCGGATGTCGATCACCTGAGCGTCGTCGTGGTTGATGAGGCGCGTGACCTCCAGGGGCGTCACCTGCGGCGCCTGCTCTCTGGCACTGCGCACGAAGGTGTAGGCGAGCCCGACCAGGACCCCGCCGAGGATCGAAAACAACACCCAGTTGTTTACGACGAATTCACCGAGTCTCTCCATCCAATAGTACTCCAGCGTGGTTCGATGTTCGAGGATCCAGTGCGTCGATGCGGCGCGGCGGCATGGTGCCAGGCCAGGCTCGGAAACGCCATGGCCCGTGCCCTATGCCATATACCATATATTGGGGTATTGGGGGGGATGCCTTACGCCGGTGGGCGTCTCGGAACACCCGGCGCCGTCGCGCCATCTAAAGGCGGGCCCGAGGACGCCGTTGACCGCGAGCGCCGCCCCCGTCGATTCGTGCTAGACTCGAAAAATGCCTCAGCGGCCCTGCCCCCCGGCCAATCTCCCGGCCAGTGCCCCGATCAATCCGCCGCACCCGATCAATCCCCCGATCAATCCCCCGATCGATCAAGTTCCCAAACGCCCGACCGTCCTCCCGCTCTCCATGTCGTTCGGTTGATGCAGCGAGAGCCCAGCGAGCGGTCCAGGGACGGGGTCGGGATGCCGATCGCCCACCGGCCGCTCATCCTCATCGTGCTGGACGGCTGGGGGCACAGCGATGACGTTGAATACAACGCGATCCACAGCGCCCATAAACCCGTCTGGGACGATCTCTGGTCGCTCTATCCCCACACCCTGATCAACTGCTCGGGGACCGATGTCGGCCTGCCCGACCAACAGATGGGGAACTCCGAGGTCGGGCATATGCACATCGGTGCCGGGCGGCTCGTGATGCAGGACTTCACCCGCATCACGCGCGCCGTCGAGGACGGTTCCTTCTTCCACAACCGCACGCTCCTCGACGCGGCGGCGCGCGCGGCGCGTAGCGGGAAGGCGCTCCATATCCTGGGGCTCTTGTCGCCGGGCGGGGTCCACAGCCACGAGGAACATCTGCTCGCGATGATCGATCTCGCGGCGCGCGCGCGGCCGCGGGAGGTGGTCCTGCACGCCTTCCTGGACGGCCGGGATCGACCTCCGAAAAGCGCCGCCGATTCTATCCAGCGCGCCCAGGTCAAGTTGACTACCCTGGGGACTACCACTACCCTGGGGACTACCACTACCCTGGGGACTACCCTGGGCATGGGTCGGATCGGCACGCTGATCGGGCGTTACTACGCCATGGACCGCAACCAGCGCTGGGCGCGCACCGAGGCCGCGTACCGATTGATCGCCCGCGGCGAGGCCGGCCATCGCTGCACCGATCCCTTCATCGCGCTCGACATGGCCTACGCGCGTGGCGAGACCGACGAGTTCGTGCAGGCGACGGCCATCGTGCCACGCGGTGCTCAGCCGGTGCGCGTCGAAGAGGGTGATGTCGTGGTGTTCATGAACTACCGCGCCGACCGGGCGCGCCAGTTGACGCGTGCCTTCATCGAGCCCGATTTCGATCGATTCGAGCGCGGGCCGGGGGTCGATCTGGGGGCGTTCGTTACCCTGACCCGGTACCACGCGGATTTCGACGTCCCCGTCGCCTACCCTCCAGAACGACTGCGCAACGTCTTCGGGGACTACATCGCCTCGCGAGGCCTGTCGCAGCTCCGTATCGCCGAGACCGAGAAGTATGCCCACGTGACCTTCTTCTTCAACGGCGGGGAGGAGCGGGTGTTTCCCCGGGAAGACCGGGTCCTCGTCCCTTCTCCGCACGTCGCGACCTACGACGAGAAGCCGGAGATGAGCGCCTACGCGGTCACGGACCGCCTGGTCGAGGCCATCCACGGCGGCAGGCACGACGTGATCATCTGTAACTATGCCAATGTCGACATGGTCGGCCACACCGGCAACTTCGAGGCGGCCGTCAAGGCCGTCGAGGTGGTGGATCGCTGCCTGGGGCGGGTGGTGGCGGCGGCCCAGTCCGTGGGTGGGGAGGTCCTCATCACCTCCGATCACGGCAACGCCGAGAAGATGCGCGAGGTCTCGACTAGGACCCACCGCGGTCAGCCCCATACCGCGCACACCAGCAACCGGGTCCCGTTCCTCTATGTGGGGCGGCCGGCCGAGATCGGCCGTTCCGGGACCCTCGCGGACGTGGCGCCCACGATGCTGTATCTGCTCGGACTGTCGCCGCCGCCCGAGATGAGCGGCAGCCCACTGGTGCGCTTGGAGGCGCTGGACATGGCACAAGTACAGCGGCCGCGACAGCGCCTGGGACGGCTGTTGCGGTGAGCGGCAGGTGCCCGGATCGGGACGGCCGCGCTCCCGGCCGTGCCGTGGCGCCGGCGCGGGCAACTTGTCATGCGCCCGTCTGCGCTTGTATCCTGCCCTGTCGATCCGGCGACCTGTTCCCGGATCGCACCGCAGGCCGTGCGCTCACCTTCACCGTCGGGGTCATTCGCCGGTCCGCCCTGTCCTCGGCCATCAATCGCCTATGAACTGCCCATCTAGTGGGCCCATCGAGTGGGGTCTTTCATGAAACACGCTGCCGTCCATGCCGCCACCTTGGTCCTCGGTCTGGCCCTGGGCCTCCACCTGGCCCTCGGTCCCCATAAGCTCGCCCGGGCGGGTTCGGCCGAGTCCGCCGGGCTGCCGCTCGACGAGCTTCGCACCTTCACCGAGGTGTTCGCCAAGATCAAGAGCGACTATGTGGAGGAGGTCGCGGACAAGGTACTCCTGGAAAACGCCATCCGCGGCATGCTGTCGGGCTTGGATCCCCATTCGTCCTACCTGGATGTCCAGGACTACGAGGGACTGCAAGAGGGCACCAGCGGCGAGTTCGGCGGGCTCGGTATCGAGGTGGGCTTGGAGGACGGCTTCGTCAAGGTCATCGCCCCGATCGACGACACCCCGGCGCAAAAGGCGGGGATCAAGGCCGGCGATGTGATCATTCGTCTGGATGACACGCCGGTCAAGGGCCTGAGCCTCAACGACGCGGTCAAGATCATGCGCGGCAAGCCCGGTAGCGACATCCGCCTGACCATCGTGCGCGAGGGGCAGGAAAAGCCCCTGACCTTGCAAGTCACCCGCGACGTCATCAAGGTACAGAGCGTCAAGAACCGCACCCTCGAGCCGCGCCTGGGCTATGTGCGCATCTCGCATTTCCAGACCCGCACGGCGGAGGACGTGACGGACGCGCTCGCGGACCTCAAGCGCTCGAACGGCAATAAGCTGGCGGGGCTGGTGCTCGATCTGCGCAACAATCCGGGCGGGATCCTCGGCTCGGCGGTGGCGGTGGTGGACAACTTCCTCGACAAGGGGCTCATCGTGTACACCAAGGGCCGCGGTACGGAGTCGCAGATGAAGTTCAACGCCAAGCCCTCGGACTTGCTCAATGGCGCGCCCATCGTGGTGTTGGTCAACGGTGGCTCGGCATCGGCCTCGGAGATCGTGGCCGGGGCCTTACAGGACAACCGCCGGGCGGTGATCATGGGCAGCAAGACCTTCGGCAAGGGCTCGGTGCAGACCATCCTGCCGATGGCCAACAACGCCGCATTGAAGCTGACCACGGCACGCTATTACACGCCTTCGGGACGTTCGATCCAGGCCGAGGGGGTCAGTCCGGATATCGCCATCGACAAGCTAGAGGTCACGATCGCCGACAAGACCACCGACGAGATCCGGGAGGCCGATCTCACGCGCCATCTCGAGAACGGTGACAAGGCCGCCAAGGCCCCGGCCCCGGCGCCGAAGGTCGATCCGAATGCCCCGGAAGAAAAGCTCGCCAAGAGCGATTATGAGCTCCACGAGGCCTTGAACCTGCTCAAGGGCCTGGCGTTGCAGCGGGGTCTCCTGTGACGGGATGAGCGGCGTCCCGGTTCACTTTCGAAGGCCGATCGACAAATGGGTGGGGGCGGGTTTGAAACCCCCCACGTTGGATAGGCCATGAGCACCGTCCTGGTGCCCTTGGCAGAGGGCTGTGAGGAGCTCGAAGCGGTCACGGTCATCGACCTCCTGCGGCGTGCCGGCATCGAGGTGGTGAGCGCGGGTCTCGAGGCCGGACCGGTAGTGGCGAGCCGCGGCGTCCGCCTGCTCCCCGATACTACCCTCGACGAGGCATTGCAGCGCGACTACGACATGGTGGTGCTTCCCGGTGGCGCCAAAGGCGCCAGCCGGCTCGAGGCCGATGCGCGTGTGTCGGCGCTGCTCACGCGCATGGCCGAGGAAGGCCGATACACCGCGGCCATCTGCGCAGCGCCCAGGGTCCTGGCCACGGCCGGTCTCCTGCGGGGCAAGCGGGCCACCGCCTATCCGGGGATCCTGCAAGGGATGGCGCAGAGCGATGTCACGGTGCGCGACACCGGCCTCGAGCGAGACGGCAAGGTGATCACCTCTCGCGGCCCCGGTACGGCCATGGACTTCGCCCTGTGCCTCATCGAGTTGCTGGCAGGCCAGGCCAAGCGCGACGAGGTCGAGGCGCAGCTGGCGCGCTGAACCACCCCCCACCCGACCACGTTTTTGTCTCTTAGAAGTGCCGGTAACCCTCGCGAGGCGGGTGATAGGCGCTGCCGTCCGCGCAGATCCATCGCAGTCCCGGGCTGGCCTCGATGCGACCGATAGAGGTCATAGGCTTGAACCGATTGGTTAGGCGGCAGCTTGCTTGAAAAGTGCCTCCGCACGCTTGTTGATCTCCTCCGGCGTGAGGTCTTCCTTGTGGGTAGCAAGAAACCAAACATGCCCGAAAGGATCGTAATTTGTATAAGCAGTACCACCCCCCTACCGACCCACATGCTCCACACATGTGTTTTATGTTTTTTGCTTTTTGCACCCAAAAAGTAGTTTTATAGAAATGTTCGCAACAAGGTGGTTGGACAGACACAGCGGGATACACGACATTAAGTGTCGTAGTCATCTTGATGATCTATATGGAACCAACCCCATGGCCTGTCATTGACCGCCTCTGACCAGCCTGCCTTGGCTCGGACTCGATCCATCCTTGCCTGCTCTTCCGGGGTCACCTTGGGCCTTCCTCTGCGCCACTCCTTGAAGTTGTTCTTGATGATCTGGCCGATCTTGGTGGCAGCCGAGCGCTCGTGGAAGCCGTGGGGGAGGTCGAGGCACACCGGGCCGGTGAGCTGAGCGGACGTGACGAACTCTGTATAGTGTTCGGGGTCTGCGAGGTAGGCCCGCTTCGTGACCCACGGATCGACGGAGGCCGCGCTGTGGCGCTGGCGCAACTCCGCGACTTCCATGTCCACATCTTCCGGGATGACCCACCAGGTCTCCTTCTTCAGGGGGTACAGCTCCATGGCCTCGGCGAAGAACTGATTGCGAAGATGCTTGATCTCGCGGATGTTTATCACCGGGGTTTCGATTGGGAAATACCGTAAGGCCCCGGTATCGTCTTCGATCGGGGTGTCCTCGTTGGTGGTCCCGATCAAGATGTTGCGGCGCTCTATGCGCCAGGCATAGCGCCGATAGGCCGGGCGCCAGTCATTGCGAACGATGGAAATCATGCTCTTGACGCGCTTCTGATCGGCCCGGCGCATGGCGTCCAGCTCGGGGATTTCTACGAACCAAGTGCCGAGGGTCACGTCGAAGACATCCTTCGAGTCCATTGATGTGGAAAGCTCTGTCCACCAATCCCCGGCGATGGTTCGGACGAAGGATGACTTCCCGCTCTCCTGCGGTCCTATGAGGAGCAAGCAGTAGCGATGCTCGCAACCGGGTTCCAGGGCACGCTTGCAGGCGCCCAGGAAGAGCATCGGGCCAAGCCAGGCGGTGTATGCGGTCTGTGCCGTGCCGCAATAGTCGCTGAAGAAGGTCTCCAGGCGCGGCACGCCGTCCCATTGGCCTTTCAGCCCATTGAGGTAGTCTTGCAGGGGGTCGAAGGTGTTGTCGCAGGCGACCGCTTCAGCCACCTCGCCGACCATCTTGGCGTTATGTACCGCCAGGCGTTCCCGATCGGCGAACCAGCTACAGAGCCCTTGGTTGTCTACATCGTCCCATTCCCCCTCGCCCAGGGGACAACGCTTGGTCTTGAACGGCCGCATTTTGAGCTTGTCGAACCGTAGCGCGCCCTTCCAATCCTCATGATTCCGCAGGATCAAGGCGACGTTGGCGGGGATGTCTTTGACCTCTCCGCTGTGCTTCAGCCGGATCAGCTTCGAGCGCCAGGGCGCGAGCTTGGGTTTGAAGCCGTGCTCCTTGGCGAGCGCGTAGATACTTGCCAGCGTGAGAAGCGGCCGGTCTTCCTCGGCTACCCTGAAGGAGTTCCAAGTGCGCTCTTGATCCACCGGATCGTATTGATCCGATGCTCGGGACCAGGTGTCCCATAGCTCGCGGGCTCCTGGGAACCCAGCGAGCTTGAGCGCCATCCCGACTTCACACCACTCTTTGCGGTTGTCCCGGACGTTGACCGGGATGGCTTCCAAGGCATCTCGAAGCTCCGGCACGTTGATGTCCGCGAGCTTCCGCTTGGCCGCTGCTGGCTTTTGGCCCGGCTCGGGCTCCGGCTTGATGTAGCGGGACAGGGCTTTGCATACCTCATCGATGGGGTAGCGGGGCCCGCCCTCGTCGCGCACGATGCGGACTACATGAGGGATCCCCTCCAGGCCCTTCTTGCTGTCTTTCTTGGCGTGGATGCTGCCCGGCAAACGAAGCGTGAAGCAGGGTGAGACTGCGGATCTATCCCCTTGAAAGTTGTCGGCCAGGGCCTTCAGGAACCCCGGATACTGGTCCGCCTCGTCGGGTGCGAAGGGTTCAGTCAGGAAGTAAAAGTGGTATCGGTTCGGCGAGGTTTCCACGACGATCTGGGGGAGGAGAGGAAGGGTCCCGATGAAGCTATCGAGGTCGGCCAGGGTTTCGTCCCTGTCGAGCCATAAGGTATGCCGCTTGATGATGTTATCGTTCTTTCGCCCTCTCCCATCGGTCCCGTTGGGACAAACCGCCAGGCCGTAGCGGTTTTGGTTGCGCAGGCAGACTTTCTCCCAGACCTCATCGATCGGGCCGTGGTGTATCGATTCCTTCGAGGTCCAGCGCTTGCCTCGGACCCTTTGTTCTGCCTGCTCCCTGCGCTGACGGTCCTTGTCGTCCTCAAAAACTTGGAAGGTGAAGTAAGTCGCCTCTGGATCTAGGAGTTGCAGGAAGCGGCGGGCCTCTTCGAGGTCCGGGACTATGGCGTTGACTTGTTGATCGGGTTCGTCGGGCATGGGCGCGCCTTACGTCAATGGATGAGGGACCCGTTCCCGCACGCGGCGGCTCGTTCTTGGGTGTTCATTTTCGTTCCAGTTTGGCCGCCAATGCCTGGGCCACCCCGCGGTCCATCATCCTTCAGCAGTCCGTAACAGCGCCACGCGCGAGCGCAGCCGCCCGCAAAGCGGCTTCCTCCGTTACTGGGCCGCGCTTGACGGTCCCCGCGGGTGCTCGCCCGCGCCCGGTCGGCCCGCCGGCGCCGGGCGTTGTCTGTTGGCCATCTCTATACCCTCGCGCCGTCGGTAAGTACTGACTGGTGGACTTGACTTGCTGCGAGCGACCTTCCATCCAGGCGATTACGTCCGACTTCTTGTAGAGGCAACGGCCGCCTGGTCTCTTGGTATAGGGCGGGCCTTCGCCGTTCCAAGCGAAAACTTCGAAACTCGCTGTCGCATATCCCGCCCCGGCAGCCGCCACCTCGCGCGTGACCAGCACATCTAGGTGCGCGCGCGAAAATTCATTCGATAGTTCGATGTGGTCCGGTCTGCGTCGCTTGCGTCCCATAGGGCGTCCTCAGGCTGGTGAGTGGTGGCCAGCATGAGAGCACAAGAACGACAGGTGGAATCCTAATTAGGATGGCCAGCATCCTAATTAGGACGCTGGTTTACTGTAAGCGGTCTACTAACCCCATTCGCTCATTCCGGTGACGCGGACCGAAGCGGTTGGGTCTTGCGTGGAACGGCAGGAGGGCCTCGATCTGTTCGAGGGTTGTGGCCTTGGGCAGCTCGGTGAAGAGGTGACGGCGATAGGCGTAGGATCGAGCCCGTTGGCCTTGGCGGTTTCGACGAGGCGGTAGAGGTTGGCACTCGATTGGGCACCGCGCGCGGTGTCGGAGAAGAGCCACTTTTGCCGCCCGATGACGAAGGGTCGGATGGCGTTTGCCACAGGGTTGTTGTCGATCGAGAGGCGACCGTCGTCGAGGTAGTGCCGGAGCTTGGGCCGTTCGTTTTGGAGGTAGCCGAGCGCTTTGCCGGTCATGCTTTGCGGGGGCCCCGTGGAGAGGGCGGCATCCAGCCAGGCCCGGAGGGCATCGAAGAGCGGTTTGGCTTTCTGCTGGTGCTGTAGCGATCCTGTGGTGATCCGTCCTTGCACTCGCGCTCGATGCCGTAGAGCGCCTGGAGGTAGCGTAGCCCTTCCACGGCCTTGCCGGGCTTCTCGGGGGTGCCGCGATAGATGCCCTGGGCTTTGACCTTCGTCGAAATAGACCGCTTACGGTTTACTTACGGGGGTTTTTTAGTAGTTCGTCAATCAGCTTCAGCTTCTTGGCGATAGTATCCGAGTCCACGTGCGCGCCAAATTGATCCGTCATGGCCTCGATGATGTTGGCGCCCTCGTAGGGCTTGGTAATGTCGATTTTGGCTTCTTTAGCGAGCGCTGCGATTATGGTCAGGAGGGTCTTACGTTCGCGTGACGCGAGGGGTTTCTCAGGGCCTCCAGCCTCTGTTGATCCGAAATTGCCGGAAAGCAACCTTCGGCGTACTTCCAAGAAA
>Ga0136625_1000134_pt1 | contig 19245 bp, 17 predicted proteins | sample AntDrymUQ4832306_2_FD_104672 | JGI IMG/M metagenome (GOLD analysis project Ga0136625, IMG submission 104672) | Polar desert sand microbial communities from Dry Valleys, Antarctica - metaG UQ483 (23.06) | ecosystem: Environmental > Terrestrial > Soil > Desert | place: Antarctica: Dry Valley...
ACGATCGTCGCGTGGCCGAAGCTCAGCCCGCGCGAGCCCGCGCTGCCGCCCGCCGAAGCTGTGCCCGTGGCGCCCGTGGCGCCCGTGGCGCCGAATGCGCCGGCGCCGCCCGCACCCGCGCCGCCCGCCGGCACCGCGCCGGCGACCGGCGCGGCGAGCGATGCACGCCGACGGACGACACCCCGTCGGCGGCGGCGCGCCGGCAAAGGCTCGAACGCGCCGACCGGTGTTCGGCCGGGTCGTTCGCGCCGAGCGGGTCGCGCCCCGCGCCCTCCACCGCGTGGCACACCCGAGCCGCCGCGCGCGCCCCAGCCGGCACGCCCGTCCGCCCGGCCGCGCACCCCTGCGCCGGCAACGCCCCACGACGCCGGACGACCAGACGCCCCGGCGCCCGAGTTCGGTGCGAGCCGCCGTACAGCGCCCGAGTTCGGGCCGCGATGAGGCTGTCTATGTGCCGCATCGCATCCACGGTGCACGCCGCGACCGCCGCGGGTACAGCACAGCCACGCGGCCGGCCACCGAAGGGGCGGAGCTCGTCGCGCCACAACAGGCCGAGAAAGGATTGCCATGACGATCGCCGCACAGCACCTGCACACCTGGATCGGCGCCGAGGTTCTCGATTCCGCCGGCGAGAAGCTCGGAAAGCTCGACGAGCTCCACTACGGCGCGGGCGAGCCGCTCGTGGCCGCGATCTCCAGCGGCCTAGCGGGGCGCAAGCACCACCTCGCCTCCCTGCGCGGCGCCGCCGTCAGCCGCGACGCCATGCAGCTCGGCCTCGCCGCCGGGACGCTCGTACAGGCCGGCGGGCACGGCATCGGACGCGACGAGCTGGCCGCGCTGGCCGCCCACGATGAACGCTTCGGCGCTCTGGAGCCCGAGGATCTCGAGGGCTGGAGCGCGCGCGAGGAGCGCCTCGCCGCCGAGGCCGAGGCCCGCGCCGCCGCCGACGAGCTCGACGCCGAGGCCGAGCGCCGTGCCGAGGAGGAGGCACAGGCGCAGGCCCGGGCGCGCGACGCCGGCGACGAGGCCGAGGAGGCTCGCCATGCTCGCGAGGAGGCCGAGGAGCGCGCCGCGCAGGCGCGCCGGGAGGCCGCGGGCCGCTGACTACGCCGGCTCGGGCGCCTGCGCGCGCTTGTCGCGGATGTCGGCGAGCTGCTCGTCGATCCAGTCGCCCGGGTCGCGGCGAGTGACCGCGTCGCGCAGGCCGCGGGCCCGGCGCTCGCGCTCCTGCGGGTTCATCGTCAGGGCGGCGTGGATCGAGTCGGCGGTCTCGGCGACGTCGAACGGATTGACGCTCAGCGAAAACTCGCCGAGCTCCTCGTGCGCGCCCGTGTTCTCCGACAGGATCGAGACGCCGTCGCGCTCGTTGACCAGCGGGCCCTCCTTGGCGACGAGGTTCATCCCGTCGAACATCGCGTTGACGATCATCACGTCGTAGTTCTTGTAGGCCGCCACCGCCTCCTCGAGGTCGTCGCGCAGCTTCAGCTGGATCGGCATCCAATCCGGCGTGCCGTGGCGATGGTTGACGACCGCCACGAGCGCCTCGATGCGCTCCAGGTAGTCGGCGTACTGGGGGACGTCCATCCGCGACGGCATCAGCTGGGCGATGAACGTCACGCGCTCGAGGAACTCCGGATGCTCGTCGAGGAACTGATCGAAGGCGGCGAAGCCGCGCAGGACGTTCTTGGACAGGTCGGCGCGGTCCACGCGCAGGATGATGTGGTCGCGCCGGCGGCGCTTGAGCTCGGCCTCGAACTGCAGCGTGCGCTCGCTGCGGGCGACACGGCGCGTCGCCTCGTAGTCGATCGCCAGCGGGTAGGCGCGCACCCACACCTCACGCCCGTCGTGGTGCACCACCCCGCGTTCGAAGTCGACGTCGAGGCTCAGTAGGTCGCGGCAGCACTGCAGGAAGTTCCAGCGATAGGAGCGCGTATGGAAGCCGACGATGTCGTTGGCCAGCACCCCCTCGTAGATCGCGGTACGCATGCGGGTCGGCAGGACTCGCCAGGCATCCGGCTGCGTCCAGGGAATGTGGATGAAGTGGTGCAGGAAGACGTCGGGCCGCGCCGCCCGCACGACCGCCGGCAGCGTGTAGAGGTGGTAGTCGTGGACCATCACCACCGGGTCGAGCTGCCCGTCGATCTGCTCGAGGACCGCCTGCGCGAGGTCGTCGTTGACGGCGCGGTAGCCGAGCTCGAAGGCGTCGACGTCCTGCCGGCGGACGTCGGGCGCGTTGGAGAGGTCCCACAGGTAGTGCTGGATGAACCACAGCATCGGGTTGGCGACGCTGTTGTAGAAGAGGTCGTAAGCCTCGGGATCGGATTCCACGAGGCGCACCTCGTACTCGCCGCCGTCGGGCATCTGCACCTCGAACGGGTGCCCGCCGCTCTCGCGCGCGCGGGCGATGTCGCCGTCGGTCATGGCCGAGGCGATCCAGACGGCGTCGCGGTGGGAGGCCAGGCCGGTCAGGGCGGTGACCAGGCCGCCGCCGCCGCGCGTGAACGAGCCGTCGTCGTCGAAGGTGACGGGGCCGCGGTTTGAGACGAGCACCAGTGGCGCCGCCTGCGATGACGTCTGCCGGCTCATGGCAGCGGATCGGAGCCGACCTGCTCGGGTCGCTCGCCGAGCTTGACCGTGACATCGCGCGGCCTGCCGTCGCGGTACACGCGCAGCACGACCTCCTCGCCCGAGCGCTTGGGCAGCAGCGCCACGCCGAGCGCGGCCGCGCTGTCCAGCGGCTTGCCGTCGACGGCCGTGATGATGTCGCCGCCATCCTTGATCGTGCGCGCCTGGAAGCGCTTGGAGTCGCCGCCGGCCTGCAGGCCGGCCTTGTCGGCGGGTCCGCCGTCGACGACGTCCTGCACCCATGCGCCCTGCGTGACGGGGAGCTTGAAGCGCCGCGCCAGCTGCGGATAGATCCGCGCCGTCGCCACGCCCAGGTAGGCGTAGTCGACGCGGCCGTCCTTGCGCAGCGCGGCGAGCGTGCGGCGGACGACCTCGGCGGGGATCGCGTAGCCGACGCCCTCCCCGGTTCCGCTGTCGGAGCGGATCTGGGAGTTGATGCCGAGGACCTCGCCCTTGGCGTTGACGAGCGGCCCGCCGGAGTTCCCGCGGTTGATCGCGGCGTCGGTCTGGATCGCGTCGGCGATCTCAAAGCCCGTCAGCGACGTGATCGACCGGTCGATCGCCGACACGACGCCGACCGACAGCGATTGGGGCTCGCCGAACGGCGAGCCGATCGACGCGACGGGCGATCCCACGCGCAGATCCTTCGCCGATCCCAGCGCCAGCGGGCGCAGGCGCAGGCCGGCGGGGTCGATGCGCAGCAGCGCGAGGTCGGCGTTGGGATCGAAGCCGACGATCCCGGCGGCCACCTCGTTGCCGTCGGCGAAGGCAACGTAGACCTCCTTGGCCTTCTTGATCGACGGTCCGGTGCCCTCGGTGACGACGTGGGCGTTGGTCACGACCTCGCCGGCGTCGCCGAGGACGAAGCCCGACCCCACCCCGCGGCCATCCTCGCCGCCCGGCGAGGACGAGTCGCCCAACACGCTGAAGACCGTCACGACTCCGGGCGCGTCGCGCGCGTAGATCCGCGCGGGATCAAAGCCGCTCGAACCGGCCGGCTCGCGCACGACCTCGACCGTCGTGACCCGCTCGACGGTGCGCGCCGCAGCGCCGAGGCTTACACCATCGTCACCTGCGCCGATAGCGGACTTGTCGCCGCAGCCGGCGCCGGCAAGCGCCGCGAGGCCCACGGCGGACGCGGTCGCCAGGATCCGCCTCACGCCGGCAGCTCGAGCGAGAACGTCGTGCGGCCGGGGGCGCTGTCGACATCCAGGGACCCGTCCATGCGCTCGGCCAGCTCGCGGGCGATCGCCAGACCCAGGCCGGAGCCCTGCGCGTCGTCGGAGGTGAAGAACGGCTCGAACACACGGGCCGCGACGTCGCGGCGCAGACCCGGCCCGTCGTCGCAGACGCCGAGCGCGACGGCGCCGTTGCGACGCGCGGCCGTCACGACGACGCCCGTGCCCGGCGGCGTGTGCGTCAGCGCGTTGTCGAGCAGGATCCGCAGGATCTGTGCCACGCGCTCAGGATCGCAGACCGTCTCGATCGACTCGCCCTCGACGCGCAGTGCCAGCTCGGACTCGTGCTTGACCAGCGCGGGGGCGAACTCCAGCGTGACGCGGTTGGTCAGATCGCCAAGATCGGTCGGCTCCGGGCGCAGCTCGAGCGAGCCCGCCTCCAGCCGGGAGAGGTCCAGCAGGTCGGTCGCGAGCTTGCCCAAGCGCGCGACCTGCTCGCGCACGACCGCGACGAACTCCCGCCGCGTGTCGTCGTCGAGCTCCTCGTCCTCCAGCAGCTCGAGGAACCCGCCGAGCGAGAAGATCGGCGTGCGCAGCTCGTGGGAGGCCGTCGCGATGAAGCGCCGGCGGGCCGTCTCGACCTCCGCGAGCTGGCGCTGCATGTCGTCCAGCGCGCGGGCGAGCTGGCCCAGCTCGTCGTCGGCGCCGACCGGGAAGACCGCCGTGAAGTCGCCGCCGGCGACGCGCTCGGCGCCCTGCTCGAGCAGCTTGACGCGGCGGGCGATGGCGTTTGACACCGCGAAGCCGCCGCCGAGCGCGAGCAGCAGGCCAAGGCCCCCGGCGATCAGGATCTGGCGGCGGATCAGCGCGACGTTGCCCTGCACCTCCGACAGCGGCGACATGAACACGACGACGTGGCTGACCCTGCCGCCGGTGCGGATCGGCTCGGCGACCTGGCCGAGCAGCACGCTGCCGCGGTACTCCGAGCCCTGGGCCTCGCGCCCGCTGCGGGCCGCGTCCACGGCGACCGCGTAGCGCAGGTCGTCCTGGCGCACCTCGGCAGTGGAGTCCGACAGGATCGCGCGCGGCTGGATGCCCAGCGTCCCCCCTCCGACGGTCAGCAGCGTCACGCGCGTGCTCGTCGCGTCGCCGATCTGGCCGACGATCTGGTTGAGCTGGCGCGCCGTGTCCTCGCGCGCGACCGCGCTTGCGATCTGTGGCTTGAAGTCGCGCGCGGTCCGGGCGATCGAGCGGAACTTCTGCTCACGCAGCGAGGACTCCAGCTGCGGCGTGACATAGAAGAACATGACGCCGACCGCCACGAGCGTGACACCGAAGAACAGCACCGACAGCCGCGCGCGCAGCGACCGCAGCTGCATCGTCAGTGCTCGGTGTCGCGGAAGCGATAGCCGACGCCGCGCACCGTGAAGAGGTACTCCGGCGCCTTGGCGTCGAGCTCGAGCTTCTCGCGCAGGTGGCGGATGTGGACGTCGATCGTGCGGGGGTCGCGGTAGGCGGCGTCGCCCCAGATGCGCGTCAGCAGGTTCTCGCGCGTGAAGACGCGGCCCGGGTGAGTGGCGAGCGCCCCGAGGATCTCGAACTCGACGAACGTCATCTGCACGAGCTCACCGCGCACGGACACCGAGCGCTTGGAGAAGTCGATCCGCAGCCCGGCGACCTCCAGTGGGCCGTCGGTCGAGACGAGCGCATCGTCGGGGCGCATCTCGGCGCGGCGCAGCGCCGCCTTGACGCGGCTGCGGAACTCGCGCATCGAGAAGGGCTTGGTGATGTAGTCGTCGGCGCCGATCTCCAGCCCGACGACCTTGTCTATCTCCTCGGCGCGGGCGGTCAGCATGATGATCGGCACGGTGCTGCGAGCGCGGATGCGCCGGCAGACCTCCAGGCCGTCGATCTTGGGCAGCATGAGATCCAGCACGACGAGGTCGTAGCTGCCCTCGGCGAAGCGCGCCAGCGCGGCGTTGCCGTCCGTCGCCTGGATGACCTCGTAGCCATCCTTGCGCAGCGGATAGGACAGCAGCGTCTGAATCGCGTGCTCGTCGTCGACGAGGAGGATGCGGGAGGGGCGATCCACCATGCCCAATAGTGTGACGCGGACGATGGGCCGGCCTGCCGACACGCACGTCTGATGTCCGACCCGCGCATCTACCGGGCGGCGCTGATCCCGGTCCTCTTCGCGCTCGTCCTGCTCGCCTTCTCACTGGAGAATCGCCCGCGACCGTTGACCACGACGCTCGCTCCAGACGCGTTCGCCGGCGACCGCGCATTCGACCGCGCCTACGAGCCGGGCAGCGGGTTGGCGGCCCGCTTCCCCGAGCGCCGGCCCGGCTCCATCGGCGATGAGCAGCTCGCCGACGTCGTCGAGGCGCAGTTCAAGCAGGCCCGCGGGTTTCGGGTGCGCAGCACCGTCCACGAGGGCGAGACGATCGACGGACGCCGCGAACTGCGCACGGTCATCGCCGAGCGCACCGGCACCGTCGACGAGCGCATCGTCGTCGTCGCCCACCGCGATGCCGCCGGCTCGCCCGCGGAGGCCGAGCTGTCCGGCACGGCCGTGCTGCTGGAGCTCGCCCGTGTGTTCGGCGCACCGCGCCAGACACAGCGCACGCTGACGCTCGTGTCCACAAGCGGCGGCAGCGGTGGCGCCGCCGGCGCGGCCGCGCTCGCCGACGATCTTCAGGGGCCGTTCGCGGGTGTGCTCGTGCTCGGCGACCTCGCGTCGCGCAACGTCCGCGCGCCGCTGCTGGCGACGTGGTCAAACGATCTCGGCGCGACGCCCCAGCGGCTGCGCAGGACGCTGCAGGAGGCGCTGCGCCTGGAGGGCTCCAGCGCCAGGCAGCCGCGCGCGCTGAGCCAGTTCGCGCGCTTCGCGATGCCGGCGACCTACGGCGAGCAGGGACCGCTGCTGGCGCGCGGGCTGCCGGCCGTCGCGCTGTCGATCGGCGGCGACCGCCCGCCGGCCGCCGGCGCCCCGATCTCGCGCGCGCGGCTCGAAGAGCTCGGCCGTGTCGCCCTGCGCACGATCACGGCGCTGGACACGGCGCCGGCGGGACGGCCCGTCAGTCCACAGGCATCCAGCCGCGACCTCGTCACGAGCCGCAAGGTGCTGCCGGGCTGGGGGCTGCGGCTGTTCACCGGCGCGCTGCTGCTGGCACCGCTGGTCGTCATCGTCGACGCGCTCGCGGCCGTGCGACGCAACCGCGAGCCGGTCCTCCCATGGCTTCGCTGGACGCTGGCCTGCACGCTGCCGATCGCCGTCGCCGCGCTGTTCGCGATCGTCCTCGGCGCGGTCGGCCTGCTCAGCGCCACGCCCGGCACGCCCGTCTCCCCGCAGGTGCTGGCGCCCCAGCTCCCCGCGCTGCTGGCGGTCGCGCTCGTGCTCGTCATCGCCTGGGTCTGGCTGCGACCGGCGATTCTGCGCATGATGCGCTGCGAGGGCGATCCGTCGGCTCCGGGCGCGGCGGTGGCGGTCATGCTCATGGCGCTCGTGGCGACGGTCCTCGTGTGGATCCGCAACCCATACGCGGCCGCGGCCCTGATTCCCGCGCTGCACGTCTGGCTGTTCGCGCTGGCGCCCGACCTGCGACTGCGCGGCGGGCTGCGCGTCGCGCTCGTCGCACTGAGTATCGTCCCGGTCGTGATCGTCGTCGCCACGGTTGCCAGCTCGCTGGGCCTGAGTCCGACGGATACCGCCTGGGAGGCCCTGCTGGTCGTCGCGGGGGGCCACGCGTCCGCGCTCAGCCTGCTGCTGTGGAGCGTGCTGGGCGGCTGCGCGGCCGCAGCCGTCATGATCGCCATGCGGGGCGGAACGCCCCGCGGCGAGGACAAGCGGTCGATCACCGTGCGAGGCCCGCGCGGCTACGCAGGGCCCGGCTCGCTGGGCGGTACGCAGTCCGCGCTGAGGAGATAGCCGTGCGCCGCTACCTGCGAACCCTCTCCACCGTGCTGATCGTCTCCGGGCTGCTGATGCTCACCGACGCGGGCGTGACGCTCGCGTGGCAGGAGCCCGTGTCGGCGATCTACTCCACGGTGACCCAGGGTCGCCTCGGCGACGATCTGCGCGAGCTCGAGCTCGCCGCGCCGAACACGACGGATCTCGCCGCGTTGCGCTCGCTTGAGTCCGAGCGCAAGCGGATGGCCTTCCTCGCGCGCTCGCTGCGGCGCGAGGCCGAGCCTGGCGATGCGACGGGACGCATCCGGATCCCGCGGATCGACGCGAACCTCGTCGTCGTCAAGGGCACCGACACCGCGTCGCTGCGCAAGGGTCCCGCGTTCTATACGGACAACCCGCTGCCCGGAGCGCCCGGGACCGTGGCCGTTGCCGGACACCGCACGACCTACGGCGCACCGTTTCGAGAGATCGACAAGCTGCGCCCCAAGGACGAGATCACGATCGAGATGCCCTACGGACGGTTTGTGTACAAGGTGGAGAAGACCCAAATCGTGAAGCCGACCCAGGTCTCGGTCGTGCAACGCGTGTCCTTCGACCGGCTCGTCCTGTCGGCCTGTCACCCGCTCTACAGCGCCGCGAAGCGGATCATCGTCTTCGCGCGCCTGGAGTCCGCCGAGCCCAAGGGCGCCGCGCTGGAGCTCTGACGGCCCGGACAGATGTGCACTGCGCGTGCCCACCGCTCAAGCGCCGTGGCGCCGCGCTCGATAGCGCTCATGTGCCTCGCACTCACGAGCTTCGGATGCGCATCGAACGGTCGGAATACCAGGTCGATCCGATGCTGGTGGCGGAGGCGATGCTGCGCCAGGCGCTCAGTCACAGGCGATGGTGGAAGCCGCTCGGCGTCCGCGCGATCCCCGCCGCCGACATCGTCACGACCGCCGGAGCGCTCGTGACCGATCCGATCCACGTCAACGGCGCCGCCGCCTCGGCCGCCCGGCGCTCGCCGGGCGACACGCACACGCACAGCTCGTAGTCCTCGCCCGCGGCCGCCCCGAGCTCCCATGCGGGCACGCCGAGCTGGTCCGCCACGTCCGCGACGCCGTCGGCCAGCGGCAGGGCGTCGAGGTCGATCCGCAGACCCGCGCCGCTGGCGCGGGCGAGGTGAGCCGCATCCGACGCCAGGCCGTCGGAGAGATCGATCATCGCGTGCGCGCCCGCGCGCGCCAGCGCACGACCCTCGGCGAGCCTGGGCTGCGGGCGCCGGTGGCGCTGCGCGAGAGCCCGTGGGCCGTGCGCGCGACCGTCGAGGATCGCCAGCCCGGCCCCGGACGCGCCGAGCGTGCCCGTGACGCCGACGAGGTCGCCTTGGCGCGCGCCGTCGCGGCGCACGAGCTCGCTCTCGCGCGCCGCCCAGCCGACGACCGTCACCGCGAGCGTCAGGACCGGCGCGGACGTGACGTCGCCACCGATCATCGCTACGCCGTGGCACTGCGCGAGCGATGCCATCGCGTCGGCGATCTGCAGCGCGGCCTCGTCGCCGAAGTCCGGCGGCAGTCCCAGCGCGACGTAGGCCTCGCCGGGCTCGGCACCCATCGCCGCGAGGTCCGACAGCGCGCCGGCCAGCGCGCGGTGGCCGGCATCGGCCGGATCCGCCGTGACGCCGAGGCGGAAGTGCACGCCATCGACCATCGCGTCGATCGACGTCACCGACAGCGCGCCAGCACGCACCACGGCGCAGTCGTCACCGCTGCCGATCAGCACGCGCTGCGGCGGCGGGCCGAAGCGCTCGCGCATGGCCGCGATCAGGTGAAACTCGTCCACTCGCGGGCGCCGATCACCCGTTACAGCGCTTACCTGTGGCGGTACACGATGCGCGCGCGGTCCAGGTCGTAGGGCGACAGCTCGCAGCGCACCCGATCGCCTGGCAGGATCCGGATCCGGAAGCGGCGCATCTTGCCCGCGACGTGACCGAGGACCATATGCTCGTTGTCGAGCTTCACGCGGAACATCGCATTCGGGAGGGCCTCGACGACCTCGCCCTCGAATTCCACCTTTTCTTCCTTGGCCATGACGCTGCACGGTATCGCACGCCGGCCATGGCCTCCCGTGGGACGGCGGCTCAGGGGTCGGAGGGCTGGTCGTCCAGCGGCTCGACGTCGACTGGATCCTGGTTGTTGATGTCCGGATCCAGCGACAGCGGCGGACGCCGCTTGGGCGGCTGGGGACTGGGCGCGGGCGTGGCACCGCCGGAGCTTGAGTTCGGAGCGGGCGTGGCCTGCTGGCGCCTGGTCTGGCCCGTGTAGGGGTCGATCGTCGGATCCGAAGGGGCGGCGTCGCTCAGGGCGCGCTGGCTCTGCTTGCCCTTGAACGGCTTGCTCTCAAACGGCTTGTCGGGCTTCTTGAAGTCGCCGCAGAACTTGCCCTTGGCCGCCTTCATGTAGCGCCCCCAGATCTGCGCGGGGAACGTGCCCCCGTCGACGGGTCCGCCGTTGAACAGCCGTCCCATCGGGATCTTGCCCTTCGGGAAGCCGACCCAGACGGACGTCGCGAGCTTCGGCGAGTAGCCGACGAACCAGGCGTCGGTGTTCTCGTCGGTGGTACCGGTCTTGCCGGCGACCGGGCAGCCGGTGGCGGCGCGCGGTCCGGTGCCCGACTTGATGTTCTCCTGCAGGATCTTCGTGACCTCGTACATCGCCGCCGGCTCGAACGCCTTGACGCGCTTGGGCTCTGAGAGATCGTCGACCTTGCCGTCGGGGAAGGCCACCTCGGTGATCGCCTTGGGCGTATTGCGCCAGCCGCCGGAGGCGATCGTCGCGTAGGCGTTGGCCATCTCCAGCGGCGAGCAGCAGTTCGTCAGGCCGCCCAGCGTCTCGGACGGATAGCCCTGCAGCTCGGAGGTGATGCCGAGGTCCTTGGCGGCCTTGGCGACGACCTTCGGCCCGAGATCGAGCGCGAGGCGCACGTAGACGGTGTTGTCGGAGCGCAGCGTCGCCGTGACGAGGTTCGGTGAACCGCCCTTGCAGCGCCCGCCGTAGCAGTTGATCACGACGTTGTCGCCGTACACCGGGTCCAGCCGCAGCGGACCGGACGCGTAGCTCGTCGTCTTCGGGTCGATGCCCTTTCGCACGGCGGCGACGAGCGCCATGATCTTGAACGTCGAGCCGGGCTGGCGCTTGCCGTCGACGGCGAGGTTGTACTTGGAGTCCTCGTACTTCGACGAGGAGGCCATCGTGCGGATGTAGCCGTTGGAGGGATCGATCGACACGATCGCCGACGACGGGGCGCCGCCGAAGCTCAGGTCCTTGGCGATCGACGCGCGCGCCTTCTCCTGCAGGTCGAGGTCGATCGTGGTCTTGATCCTCAGGCCGCCGCTGCGCACCTCCTTGACGCCGTAGCGCTTGATCAGCTCGTCGGTGACGTAGTCGAAGAAGAAGCTCTCGCGCTTCTGGCGAAAGTAACCGTTGGACTGCAGCTTCAGCGGCGTGGCGATCGCCTTGTTGGAGGCCGCCCGGGTGATGAAGCCGACGTCGGCCATCTTTCGCAGGACGCGGTTGCGGCGCGCCATCGCGGGCCCGGCGGCGCGGAACGGGTTGTACTGGCTTGGCGCCTGCGGCAGTCCGGCAAGCAGCGCGGACTCGGGCAGCGTCAGCTCGGAGGCGGGCTTGTTGAAGTACGCGCGCGCGGCGGCCTGCACGCCGACGGCGGTCTGCCCACCGTTGGTGCCGTAGGGCACCGAGTTGATGTACTTCGTGAGGACCCACGCCTTGCCCTCGCGGCCCGAGTGGACGTTCTCGAGCTCCTCGGCGAGCTTGGCCTCGTGGACCTTGCGCTTGAAGGTCCGCTCCTTCAGCCCCGGGTACAGCGTGCGGATCAGCTGCATCGTCAGCGTCGAGCCACCCTCCAGCGTCTTGCCCGACGTGGCATTCTTGAAGGCGGCGCGCACGACGCCCTCGAAGTCGACGCCCTTGTGCTTGTAGAAGCGCTGGTCCTCGATCGCGACGGTCGCGTCCTTCATCGTCTGCGGGATCTGCTTCGAGGAGATCGGCTCGCGCAGCACGTCGTTCTGGATCGTGCCGAGCTGGGTGCCGTCGGCGGCCTGCACGATCGACAGCCGTCCCGGGTCCTGAGCCGTCAGCGAGCTCAGGACGGGCGCCGAGTTCGCGACGCCGACGACGTAGCCGACCGCGCTCAGGACAGCGATGACGGCGCCCGCGGTGAGGACCGCGACGATGAGGATGATGATGCGCGCGGCTCCGCCCCTGCGGCGACCCCGGCGCTGGCGTTCAAGGCGAGCGGACATCGGTTTCGATCGTGCGACAGCGCGCCGTCTGAGGCGCGGCTCGCTTCGATTCTAGAGACCGCGCCCGCCGGGCAAAGCAGTGGGCGCGTTCCTGCTCACCGGCGCTTGCCAAGATCTGGCGATGCAGTCGCGCGTCCTGCCCGTCGGTTTCGCGCTCGCGCGCAGGGCGACCCGCGATGCGGCGCTCGCCGACGTATGGCGGGCGCTGTGGGTCTCGCGGCTGCTGGTGTGGGGCGCCGGCGTCGCCGCCGTGCTCGCCTTCGGGCTGTCCTCGCGAGCGGGCGACTTCGACCCCGCCGGCGCGACGTCGCCGTTCGGCGCGAGCGGCGATCTGCTCGTCGCCCCGTTCGCGCGCTGGGACTCCGTGTGGTACCTCGCGATCGCGGGCGGCGGCTACGACAGCGGGGCGAGCGAGGCGTTCTTCCCGCTGTACCCGCTGCTCGTGTGGGTCGCCGGCGCGCCGCTGGGCTCGCCGTTGCTGGCCGGGGCGCTGGCGTCGACGGCGCTGCTGGGCGTCGCGCTCGTGCTGCTGCACCGGCTCGTCGCGCTGGATTTCGGCCGGCCGGTCGCGCGCAACGCGGTGCTCGTCACGGCGCTGTTTCCGATGTCCTTCTTCTTCTCGGCGGTCTACAGCGAGTCGCTGTTCCTCGCGCTTTCGGTCGGGGCGATCTACGCGGCGCGGCGCGAGCGGTGGGCGTGGGCGGGGGCGCTCGGCGCGCTGGCGGCGGCGACGCGCAGCGCGGGCCTGCTGCTGCTGCTGCCGTTGCTGATCCTGTATCTGTGGGACACGGGCACGCTGCGCCGCCGGCCGCGGCGGCCGCGCGCCGACGTGCTGTGGCTCGGGCTCGTGCCGCTCGGGCTGGCCTCCTACTGCGTCTACCTGGCGGTCGCCGGGCACGATCCGCTGGCGCCCTTCCGCGTGCAGGAGGTCTGGTTTCGCTCCTTCGCCGGCCCGTTCGCCGGCGCCTGGGACGGCATCGTGGCGGGCGTGCTGGGCGCGCGCCAGCTGCTGTCGGGAAGTCGCGATCCGGTCTTCTTCACGGCCGCGGGCGGCGATCCGTTCCTCGTCGCGCGACACAACATCGAGCTGCTGGTGTGGCTCGCGCTGACGGTTGCTGCGACGGTCGGCGCGCTGCGGCGCCTGCCCGCGGCGTACGGCGCCTACGTGCTCGCCGCGCTCGCGCTACCGCTCTCCTTCCCCGTCGCGCCGCAGCCGCTGATGTCGCTGCCGCGCTTCGCGGCGGTGCTGTTTCCGCTGGCGATCTGGCTGGCGCTGTGGATGACCGGGCGCGTCTGGCGCGAGCGGCTCGTGATCGCCGCCTTCGCGATCGGCCTCGCCGTGTACACGGGGATCTTCGCGACCTGGCACTGGGTCGCGTGATCGCGTGATCGTCACGCTCGACGCGCTCGGCACGCTCGTGCGGCTGCAGGACCCGGCGCCGCTGCTGGCCGCAGAGCTCGCCGCTCGCGGCGTACGGGCCAGCGAGCGCCAGACGAAGGAGGCCATGGCGCAGGAGATCGCCTACTACCGCGCCCACCACGACATGGCGCGCGACGAGGCGTCGCTGGCGCTGCTGCGCGAGCGGTGCACCGCGGTGCTGCGCGACGTGCTCGCCGCGGCCGGCGTCGACGCCGGTGCCCTGACCGCACCCGAGCTGCTCGACGCGCTGCTGGCCTCGCTGCGCTTCAGCGCCTATCCCGACGCACCGGATGCGCTGCGCGACCTGCGCTCCGCGGGGCATCGCCTCGTCGTCGTCTCCAACTGGGACGTGTCGCTGCACGAGGCGCTGCGCACCACCGGTCTCGCCGCGCTCGTCGACGGCGCGATCAGCTCCGCCGAGGCGGGCGCCGCCAAGCCCGACGCGCGCATCTTCCAGCGCGCACGCGAGCTCGTCGGCGCCCCGAGCCTCGGCGGATTGCACGCGGGCGACTCGCTGGAGCACGACGTCGCGGGCGCGCTCGCGGCCGGTCTGCGCCCGGTGCTCGTCGCGCGCGGCGGGCGCCCGGACGGCGTACCCGCGGGCGTGGCGGCGGTCGCCTCGCTGGCCGAGCTGCCGATGCTGGCCGCGTAGTCTGCCGTGACCGTGTCGAGCACCATGCCCCCCGGCGACGAGCCGCCCGACGATCGCTCGCCCGAGCCGGCCAACGGCCGGGCGCTGTGGCCGGCGCCCGAGACTCCGCCGCCCGAGCCGGCGCGCACGGAGCTCCCCGACCCTGACCCGAGGCCTCCGCGGCCCGACGACCGGGGACGCGCGGGGTGGCGGCCGTGGACCGCGTGGACGGCCATCCTGCTGGGCTTCGGCGCGACGATCGTCGGCGGCATCGTCGTGTCGGTCATCGCGGCGGCGGCGGGCGGCTCGCTGGAGGATCCGGCGCCCGGCGTGAACATCGGCCTGACCCTGCTGCAGAACATGGCCCTGGTCGGTGCGGCGCTGTTCTTCGCCCAGATGGCCGGCCGCCCGACCGCGAGAGACTTCGGCCTGATCTCCCCCGCGGACGGCATGGCGCAGCGGCGCGACCGGCTGCGGGCGATCCGCCGCGCGGTCGGGCTGCTGATCGGCCTGTGGATCGGCTTCTACGCCGTCAGCGCGATCTGGACCGCGGCGCTCTCGCTGAACGAGACGCAGATGCTGCCCGAGGAGCTCGGCATCGAAGGCTCGTCGATCAACCTCGCGCTCGTGGTGGTGCTCATCACGGTCGTCGCGCCGCTCGGCGAGGAGCTCTTCTTCCGCGGCTACTTCTTCGGCGCGCTGCGCAACTGGAGGGGCTTCTGGCCGGCGGCGATCGTCACGGGCCTGGTGTTCGGGGCGATCCACATCGGCTCGTCGCCGATCGGCTTCACGGTGCCGCTGGCGTTCTTCGGCTTCGCGCTGTGCCTGCTCTACGAGCGCACGGGCTCGCTGTATCCGAGCATCGCGCTGCACGCGCTCAACAACGCCGTCGCGCTGGGCGTCTCACAGAAGTGGAGCTGGGAGATCCCGTTGCTGATGGTGGGAGCCGCCGTGGCGTCGCTGCTGCTGGCGCGGGCCCTGGCTCACGCGCTGCAGACCTATGCCCGCAAGGGCATCGGGCCGTTCGCGCACCCTGCCGCGTGAGCGGCTACGCGCCCGAACCGGGGACTCTCGTCGCGGCGCCATGAGATAGTCCCGCGATGCGCCGCTTCGTCATCTGCACCGCCATCGCGATGGTCATGGTGCCGTCCACCGCCGCATTCGCCCAGCAGGAGGTCGTCGCACCGACCGCACAGCCTGTTCAGACGCAGATGCAGGTCGCGCTGCAGCGGGTCGGCGACTCGCGCAGGACGACCCTGAGGGGCTCGAAGATCCGCGTCCGCGGCACGGTCGGCGCGTACGTCGTCGGCGAGCGGATCACGGTGCGCTTCTACTCCGACCAGAAGCGCGGTAGCGCCCGCAGCGTCGCCCTGTTGCCCGGACCCGACGGAACCGGCCGCTTCGCGCTGACCTACCGTGCCGAACACTCGGGCAGGCTGGTCGTGCGCGCGGTGCACGCCCCGACCGCGACGCTCGGCGAGCTGCGCGCCACTGCGCCCTCGGTGGATGTGCTTCCGCGCAGCGTGAACGCCTCCAGCCGCCGGCACACCGTGCGCGGCCTGCAGCGCAGGCTGAGCGGGCTGGGGTACGTGGTCGGCAGTCGCGGCGTGTACGACGCGCGGACGCAGCGGGCCGTGCTGGCCTTTCGCAAGGTCACGGGGATGCGACGCACGACCAGCGCCTCGGTGCAGGTCATGCGCCGCATCGCGAAGGGCGCGGGAGCGTTCAGGATCCGCCGCCCCAGTCACGGGCGCCACATCGAGGCCGACCTCACGCGCCAGGTGATCGCGCTGATCTCCGGCGGCAGGGTGCAGCGCATCTACCCGATCTCCTCCGGCACGTCGAGCACGCCGACGGTGCTCGGATCATTCCGCGTCTATCGCAAGACCCCCGGCATCAACTCGCTCGGCATGGTCGACTCGGCGTACTTCATCCGCGGCTACGCGACGCACGGCTTCTCGTCGGTGCCGATCTATCCCGCCAGCCACGGCTGCCTGCGGGTCCCCGTCCCCGACGCCCGCAGCCTGTTCAATTGGATCGCGATCGGAACGCCGGTCGACGTCTACTACGGTCCGAAGCCGTAGACAGGGCGGTCGTCGAGCGGCCGCCTCCGGGAGCCGAGCCCCAGCCCCGCGCGAAGCGCGCGAGGTAGGCGAGCAGGAAGCCGTAGACGAAGAGCCCCAGGAACGCCGGCACCGCACGCGAGACCCAGCGGTTCGCGCCGTCGGCGATGCCGGCGAAGGGCGAGAGCAGGACGTCGTTGGCGTCGTCGATGTACTCGCGTGCGTTGCTGCTGCGCCCTTCTCGCTGGCGTTCGCCGGCCGCCGCCGGCGCGGCGCGCTCGTAGCCGGCGAGCTCGCCGGTCTGCTGCGTGGAGGCGCGGCCCAGCTCGTCAAGCGCGAACAGGCCGAAGCCCGCGGCGACAATCACGCTGAGGACGATGGCAAGGGTGCGCAACGTGCGTTCGATCACGCCTCTAAGGTTGCCAGCATCGTGGATGCCGCTGGACGTCTGACCGAGGAGCTCGCGGCACACGCGCTGATCATCGGCGAGGTCACGCTGACCAGCGGGGCCACCGCGCAGTACTACGTCGATGCCAAGCGGGCGATCCTGCGACCCGCCGGCTTTGCGGCGCTAGCCGAGCTCGTCGCGCAGCGCGCGCGGCGGTGGGACGCGACGGCCGTCGGAGGGATGACGATGGGCGCCGATCCCGTCGCCTGCGCTGCGCTGGCCGGCGGCGCGGATGTGAAGGTCTTCTTCGTGCGCAAGGAGGTCAAGGCCCACGGGCTGTCGCGCCGCATCGAGGGACCGCTGCTGAGCCCCGAGGACCGCTGCCTCGTCGTCGAGGACGTCGTCAGCACCGGCGGCTCGACGATCAGGGCGATCGAGGCCGTGCAGGAGGCCGGGCATGAGATCTGCGGCGTCGTCAGCGTGCTCGATCGCCTGATGGGCGGCGGGGAGCGCATCGCGGCGGCGGCGGGAGCGCCCTACGCCGCGCTCGTGACGATCGACGACGTGTATCCCCAGCGTCCCGATCGCTGAGCGCGATCAGTCGGTCAGGTCGACGCGGATCGTCAACAGGTCGGTGCCCATCGCGCGCACCGTCGCGGCGTTGAGCTTGGACATGTGGCGCTGGCGCGCGAGCGGGTCGTCCTCGCCCAGGACCGTCGCCGTGCCGCTGCGCCAGCGGCGGCCGATCCTGATGCGCACGTGCGGGTCGGCCTCGATGTTGCGCACGTAGGCCGCCTTGCGGCCATGCTCGGCGACGATCCAGAACGTGCCGGTTGCCCGATCCAGGCCCTTGCTGACCGGCGTGCGGCGCGGCTGGCCGCTTGTTCGCCCGGTGGTCTCCAGCAGCGCGACGGTCGGAACGAGTCCGTAGGCGGCGAGCGCCTTGATCGGCGGGTTGAGCAGCTTGACCTGCATCGCCGTGATCCGCTTGCGCTTGCGCTCGTCTGCCGTCGGCACGAGCGCGAGTCTACGAGATGCCCCGAGCTGGATTCGAACCAGCGGCCTTCCCCTTAGGAGGGGGACGCTCTGTCCAGCTGAGCTATCGGGGCCGGCTTCGAGGATACGTGGGCTCAGGGTCACGGGCCCTTACCTCAACGAGGTGTAGGACATGTCCCAGGCCGCCGTGAACCTGTTCACAACGCCCTTGACGTCCGCAGCGGCGATGTTGATCGCGTTGTCCCAGATCCACGGCACGACGTACGCCCGCCCCGTCACGGTGCGGTCGATCTCCGCGTAGAGTCTCGCGCGCTCCTCGGGATCGATCTCTTGGGCGGCGATGTCGAATCCCGCATTGAGCTCAGGATCGTCGATCTGCGCCTGGTTGACGTTGAATTGCGGCTGGATGTTGCTGCCGTTGAAGACCGGGCCCAGCACCGTCTGCGGGTCGAAGAGGTCCTTCGGCAGACTGGCGTTGGGACAGATCGCGACCTTCGCGCTCGGATTGCCGCAGAGCTCCTCGGCCACCTTAGACGAGGGGAACTGGCGCAGGGTGAAGCGGAAGCCGAGCTTCTCGAGCTGGCTGCGCAGCGCGACTGCCGTGGCGGACGCGGGCCGCTCGCTCTCGCTGACCATCAGCAGCGGCGGGCCGCTGTAGCGCCCGCCGGCGTAGCCGGCCTTGCGCAGGTACTTCGCCGCCAGCCCGCGGTCGGGTCTCGATGACCTCATGAAGTCAAACGTGCCCTTGGCTCCGCCCGCCTGCTCGTGGCCGGGGATCTCCGGCGCGAGGAAATGGGTGGCGATCTGTCCCAGCGCTTCGCCCCCGCGCGTCCTGCGCAGGGCGCTGCGGTCGATGGCCGCGGCCACCGCCCGGCGAACGTTGACGTCGTCAAACGGCTTGACCGTCGTGTTCAGCGCGACGAAGCGGACGCCCTGGCTGGGAACGACGGCCACCTGGCTGCGGCGCGTGGACAGCGCCGAGCGCAGGGTGTTGACCGGCGGGGTCGCGAAGTCGCCGTTGACCTGCCTGGTGCCCGCGAGGATCCGCCTGCTGGCAAGCTCGATGTCGTTGCCGCTGCGAAACGTGATCGTGTCGAGGTAGGCCGGGCGGTAGTCCGTCTTGGCATCCCAGCTCGGGTTGCGCACAAGCTCCAGACGCCGCCGTGGCCGATAGCCGGTGATCTTGCCCTTGCCGTCGTTACGGATCATGTAGGGGCCGGTGAAGACCTGATGTGCGCCATAGGTGGACGTCTGCCTGCGGTCGAACCTACGGGCGTAGTCCTTGGGCACGGGGATCGACGCGGGAAGCGCAAGGGCCTGGCCGTTGGAGATCACGCCGACGGGCTCGTCGAGCTTCAGGACGAGCGTCCTGTCATCGGGTGTCTGGATCCCCGAGATCTCCGTCGCCGCGCCGGACCTGTAGGCGCCGACTCCCTTGATGGCGCGGAAGTAGACGTCCGCGTAGGGATTGGCGACGGAGTTCAGGAACACGCGCTCCAGCGCGTACTTCACGTCAGCGCTGACGACCGTGCGCTTCTGCAGCGGCGGGCTGTAGCGGATGCCCGGCTTGAGCTTGATCGTCACAGTCTTGCCGCTCTGGGAGGTCGCGGGCATGCCGTCGGCGAGATCGGGGGATGGGACGGTCTTGGTCGGCTCCCAGCCGTACAGCCCGCGCTGCGTCGGATGATGGATCGCCTGGTACTCATAGACGTAGTTCGAGCTGCCGGGGTCCAG
>Ga0136625_1000137_pt1 | contig 19206 bp, 17 predicted proteins | sample AntDrymUQ4832306_2_FD_104672 | JGI IMG/M metagenome (GOLD analysis project Ga0136625, IMG submission 104672) | Polar desert sand microbial communities from Dry Valleys, Antarctica - metaG UQ483 (23.06) | ecosystem: Environmental > Terrestrial > Soil > Desert | place: Antarctica: Dry Valley...
CTGGCGGACCCTGAGCACCTGTTCCTCAGTTTCCACGAGGCGCAGTGACCAGAAGGCCACCGGCGGCATCACCGCGGCGGCGATACGCTTCAGGTCGCCAGTCGTTTGGGGAAGGGGATGCATGCGTCGGTGAGGGCGGGGAAGGCGACGGTCATGGGTACCGGGCGGCCGGTGTAGTAGCCCTGGGCATAATCGATGTCGAACTGCGCCAGGAGCTCCAGGACCTCACCGGACTCCACATGCTCGGCCACGGTCTTCTTGCCAAAGGCCCGGCAGATCTGGGCCATGGCCCGCACCAGGGCCTGGTCGTCCGGGCGTTCCAGGAGATTGCGCACGAAGGATCCGTCGATCTTGACGTACTCCATGGGCAGTTCCTTGAGATAGAAAAACGACGAGAATCCGCGTCCGAAGTCGTCCAGCGCGAAGGAACAACCGAGTCCCCGGATGGCCTCCATGAGGCTGCGGGCCGCGCCGAAGTCCGCCACCGTCGCGGTCTCGGTCATCTCCAGGATGAGCCGTTTGGGGTCGAGCCCCGTGTCCCGCAAGAGGTCCGCGAGGAAGGTCAAGAGCTCGGGGTCGTTGAAGGCGTGCGCCGACAGGTTGACGGCGAAGGACACGTCCTCGCCCATGGCCGCGAGGCGGGCCTGGGCCCGGACCGCCTCGGCGACGACCATGCGGTCGATGCGGCCGATGAGGCCGACGCGCTCGGCGACCTCGATGAACTGGGCCGGGCTGATGAGGCTGCCGTCGTCGTGCCGCATGCGCAACAGGACCTCGTAATGGCTGACGCGCTGCGTACGAATGTGGACGATCGGCTGCACGAAGAGGACGAAACGTTTGTCGACCAGGGCCCGTTCCACGCGCTCTTTCCACAGGACCCGCTCCTGCATCGCGCGCTGGCCCTCGTCCTCGGGCGAGAACAAGTGACAACGGCTACGCCCCGATTCCTTGGCCTCGTACAAGGCCAGATCGGCGTGGGCCAAAAGGTCCTGCACGCTGTCGCCGTGTTGCGGAAAGAGGCTGATGCCGATGCTCGCCGAGACCCGGTGCACGCGATCACCGGCGCGGACCTCGATCTCCTGGATGTGGGCCAGGATCTTCTTCGCGACCTGGGCGGCCTCGGCTTCGTCGGCCTTCCCCAGGACGATGGCGAACTCATCACCGCCCAGGCGGGCGATGACATCGACCTCGCGGAGCACGCGCGGCAGCGACTCGCCGAGGCTCTCCAGCAGCCGATCGCCCGCCGCGTGGCCGCTGGTATCGTTGACATACTTGAACTGGTCGAGGTCCACTAACACCAAGGCCCCGCTCTGGCGATAGCGCTTGGCCCGAGCGATGGCCTCTTCCAGCTCCTCTTGCAGGCGGCGGCGGTTGAACAGATGGGTCAGCGGGTCGTGGTCCGCGAGCCAGGTGAGCCTGAGCTCGGCGCTCTTGCGCGCGGTGATGTCCATCCCGACCGAGAGGATCAAGGGCTCGCCGTGGACCTGTCCCTTGAGGATCGAGTGGTGCCAGACCACATTGACGATCGCCTCGTCCTTGGAGCGCAGATCGCGCTCCTCCGCGAGGTGCTGGCGTTGGCCGGAGACCAGCTCGACGAAGTGTCCGAGGGGCTCGTGAACCGCATCGTCGCCGATCAGGAGCTCGGCGAAGGGCTTGCCGTCCAGCTCTTCTCGCGAATACCCCGACAGCACCCGGGCATGGCGGTTCGCGGTCCTGATGACGCCCTGGCGTGTCTGGGTCAGGATGATGACCTGCCCGGTCTCGAGCACGCTGGTGACGAAGTCGCGTTCGATACCGAGCTCTTCGACGCGCGCCTGCAACTCCCCGTGCAGGGTCTCGAGCTGCGAGGACAGCGTGACCGCGGTCTCGTTCAAGACATCCACCTCGTCGCGCCAGAAATGCCGTAACGGGGGAGGGCGGATCGCCGCTCGGAGCTCGGCGAACGCCGCCTGCGCCAGGAGCGGCAGGTTGCCGGCCGCGCGCCTGAGGCGGGACAGGGGCCCCCATAGCACCGCAAGGAGCAGCGATTCGGCGACGGCCAGGCCGCACAGGCCGATGGTGATGTTCTGGCGCGTGGTCTCGCGGATCTCGCGGAGCGCATCGGTGACATCGGCGATGACCACGACGTAGCTGCGGCTCCGCTCCGCGGTGCCCGCGAGGGGCGCCATGCGCAGCTCGAAGACCTGGTCGCCGACGTGCTCATAGCGCGGCGTCGCGAGCTCGGCGGGGTCCCGGTAGCGGGCCGCGGCCGCGCGCAGCAGGGGTATGTTGTGGCGGTCGTTGCTCAGGGCCACCACCGTTCCCCGCCAGTGCGGGATATAACGGGCCGGCAGGGCGGCATCCTCGGCCGTGCCGGGACCGATGGCGACGAGACCCATGTCGGTCCCCGAGACCCGCTGGAAATCGAGCACCGCGTCGGCCGGCGAGACCCCGAGCACCAGCACCGCTACCTGACCGCCCGTTCCGAGCACCGGTACGGCGGTGAACTGCAGGCAGATGCTCCCGCAATCGTACAGCGCGCGCGGGCGCTCGTCCCGGCTGACCGCCGGGACCATCGCGTCGACCGCCGCCGAGCCGCCCGCCCGATCCCAGCCGCGCGTGGCGATCGGGGAGCCCTGGTGCGCGAACAGCCCCACGGTCTCGACCCCCATATCGATGGTCAAGCTGGTCCAGAGTCGCTCGAAGGCCGCGGCGGCCCGTTCGTCGGTCGGTGATCGAACGAGGTCCTGAACGTCGGACGACGAAGCGAACACGGTGCCGAGCTGCTGCAGGCGTCTGCCCGAGCGATCGAGGAGGGCCTGGAGCTGGCGGGCATAGCTCTCCTGGATGGCCGCGCGTCGATGCTCGAAGTGTTCGTTCAGGAGCAGGCCGTTGAGCCAGGTGTAGGCCGCGGTCACGCCGATGAGCACGAGGCTCGTGAGCAGCAGGGCCTTCCACTTGAGGCTCAGGAAATCAGCGGGTGGGGCGCCGTTCTTCATCAGCCTGGCTCAGCAGCTCATGGCGGGGTCGGCAAGGGCCCCCAGCCGAACCCCAATGCCTCGGCTCTTCGGGCTCATGCCTCGCGGTCCGCGGACGTGGCCGATGAGCTCCGACATCATGAAGAACGCGCACGCCGCAGCTTTCCTCACGCCCCTTCACTCAATACGGGTCTATATTGCACGGCATCATGCCTACCAAAACGCAGGCGATCAATGTCAGTCGGCGCACCATCGAGCAGCGTCCACACGGGCACGTGATGTCGGTCCCCGTCGAGGACCCCGCGATCGAAGCCAAGCGGTATCAGGCCTTGCGGCCTGCCACCATGATGAGCATTGCAGTGCAGAAAACGCCGCCTTCGGCCTCGAGCGCTTGCAGACTCGCGTGCCAGCGTCGCAGCTCTGCGGGCGTGACGACGCCGAGATCGATGGCCTTCCGCTCGACCTCGTCGAGGACCGTGAGCACCCGAACCTGTGCCAGGTCCAGCGCGTACACCGGATAGACCGCCACGCGCACGTCCGCCACGCCTTGGCGCTTGAACAGATGATAGATCTGGCGGCCGGCATAGCCGTTGTGCAGCAGATGGTCCGCATGCACGCGCGCCAGGCGGCGCTCGATCTCGATCTCCGGGCTGTATAAGGACAGTGTGCCCCAGTCCGTGTCCAGGACCACGACCCATCCGCCCCGCCGGGTAACGCGCAAGAGCTCTCCGAGCGCGGCGGCGGGATCGGACAGGTGCTGAAAGAGCCGCTCCGAGCGGCTCGCGTTGCATGAGCCGGACCGTAGCGGCCGCGATCGGCGTGGACCGAGGGGGTTGGTACTCGTCTGACGGCCCGCGTCGGGCACCCGTGCACGGGAAAGCCATTAAATGGGCAGAGACCTCGATCTACTCACGCACTTCACGAAGTATTTCGAGATCCTCCGGGCCGATACACCGGCCCTCCTGGAGGAGGCGTTTCGACTGCGTTACGAGGTCTATTGTGGAGAAGGCTGCTTACCGGGCTTTGATCCGCTGGACTATCCCGATGGACTGGAGCGCGACATCTACGACTACGAGCACCGCTCGGTGCACTGCTCCGCCACCGGCCCACCGGAAGCAACGCGGGAACGGTCAGGCTGGTGCTCGCCGACCCCGTCCGGCCGGATGCGCCGTTCCCCATTGAGCTCGCCGCTGGGGAGCACATTGACCGGGACTATCTAAGCAAATTCTGTGCGGCCCGCAGTACTATCGCCGAGTGCTCCCGATTCATCGTCGCCAAACGGTTCCGTTCCCGGCGAGGGGAACAGCGGTGGCCGGATGGCCTGGCAGAAGAGGGCCTCGACGCCGATCGAGGGAGCGACGAGCGTCGGGCGCTAACGCATCCGGTTCTTGGTCTCATCAAGGCGGCCATGATCATGAATTGGGAGCAACAGATTTATTATTTGTACACGGCGATGGAGCCGCGGCTGGATCGACGACTGCGCCAGTTCGGATTGGAACTCTCGCCGGTGAGCCCGCTGATCGAATATCACGGACCAGTGCGCACTCACTGGGGATTCGTGCCGGAATTCCTCGAGCAGTGCACCAGCAGCGTCCCGAGGTATGGTGTTTGCTCACGGAGAACGGTGAGATCTGGCCCACGGCCACGCGATAATTCAGCCAGTGCAGCACAGCGCTAGGCGAGTTAAGCGAAAGACATTCAGGAGGCGGCTTGCTTCGGCGCGAAGGCGCTGAAGGCGTTGTTGCGTCCGCATCTCCATATTTCCCGATGGCCTATTCAACGCCTTTGGCCAGCGCCTTTCAACGCGCCACACCTGCTGCAGGTTTTGTGCTAGTGCTGCGCCACGGCCTGGTCCTTGTGAGGCGTGCCCGTCCGGCACTCGCCGGGCCATCGCAGGGGAGGCGCACCGACTCGACGCTCCAGGCATGGGCGCTGTGTCTGATCCTGCTGTGCGGGTGGCCAGCCCGAGCAAATTCGGAGGAGGTGGTCGTTGCCGTCAATCCGGCGACGCCGGCCGGTGCGACAATCACCCGGAACACGCTTTCCGCGATCTTCGGCATGCGATTACGTTCCTGGGCGGATGGAACGCCCATCCGTGTGTACGTGCTCCCTGATAACGACCCGGTGCATGTGGCATTCTCGAAAGAGATCCTGGGGGTCTTTCCACACCAGCTACGCACCGCCTGGGACCGTCTCGTCTTTTCGGGGACCGGCCAGGCCCCGCTGGGGGTAGCCGACGAGGCGGAGATGCCTGCCAGGATTGCCGGAATCTATGGTGCGCGGCCGGAGGTCCTGGGGAGCGAGGAGGAGATGCGCGAAAAGTTGGCCCGGAACGCGGGCGCGATCGGGTACCTGTCGCGGAAGATGATTGACGAGCGTGTCGCCATCCTGCCCGTCAATTAGCGACACACGGGCACCCTCCGGTTCGCCGGTGTGGCCTGTGCTCGCTTTGTGCTGCCTATGCCGCTCGGCCGCGGCCTTCGAGGTCTTCGAAGGCTTTCAAGTGCACGGCTTTCTCACCCAGGGCTATTTTTTGACCTCGAATCACAATAATCTCTTCGGCGAAAGCACGGATGGTGGGAGTCTTGGCTTCACGGAAATCGGCGTCAACGCGTCTTGGGTACCCCGGCCGGACGTGCAGCTCGCGATCCAAGGCTTGTCGCGCCGGGCGGGCGGAGCGGCCGAGGGCGAGCCTGAACTGGATTTCGCTCTTTTGGACTACGCAGCGGTAGAGACCGAAGACCGCCGGCTCGGAGTGCGAGTTGGCCGCGTCCGGCTTCCCTTCGGGCTTTACAACGACACGCGCGATGTGGCCTTCACCCGCCCCAGCATCCTCCTGCCTCAGTCCATTTACAACGAGAGGAGTCGCGAGTTGACTGTCTCGGCGGACGGTATCATGTTATACGGCGAAGAACGTAGCACCTGGGGAAACCTGGCGCTCGAGTTGGGCCCTGTCTTAGCCCGTGTCGACAATGAAAATTCGGAGTTGGCGCTCCTGGGGAGGAACTTTCCAGGCGATCTGGAGAGCCGCTGGTCGTTCATTGGGCGTCTGATGTACTCGACGCCGCGAGAAGCCCTAAGGCTCGCGGTAACCGGAGTTCGTGAGGAGACGGATTACAAGCCCAGGCTTGCTTTTCCCAATGACCTAGGGCCCGGGAAAGACCTCTTCGAGCCGGTGATCTTCTCGGCGCAGTACAATGCGGAGTCTTGGAGCCTGACCGGGGAGTACGCCAGACGGCCGATCAAGGATGAAGGATTCTCACCGGATTTCGACATCGACATCGTGGGCGAGAGCTACTACGTCCAGGGGATTTATCGGATCGATCCGCACTGGGAGATGGTGCTGCGTTACGATGTGTTCTACGCCAACGTCGACGACCGCGATGGGTCCAAGACCGAGGCCGCTACCTGCACCGAGGCCGCTACCTGCATACCCTCGCACTTCCAGTTTGCCAAGGATTGGACCGTCGGCGTGCGTTACAACATCACCCCCTCGTGGATGGCGCGAGCCGAGTACCACAATGTCTACGGAGGAACTTTGTATCTGCTTCCGCAGGACAACCCTGACGTCTTGGCGCTGGACAAGAAGTGGGACATCTTCGCGCTGCTTTTGTCTTACCGCTTCTAGAGGACGGTGGAGACCCGGCACGCGGCGGCTTGACCGCCCTGCCCTGGGGGAGGCTTATCCTGGCGCTGGCGAGGCGGCGTTTCGCTCTTCGTTGATGCCATGTGCTCGCCTCCCGGGCTTTTGGCGGTGGGCGCGGCCGCATGACTGACCCCGATGCCGGCGCGCCGGCGCCCGCCCCACCCGTGCTCGACCGGGATTGGCGCTTCTATGCGGGAATGACAGCGCTGATCCTCTCCTTGATCATGCCCTTGTTCGCCTTCTTGGTTCCGCTTTTGGGACTGCCCGTGGCGGAATCCGCTGTCATCGTCGGTGTCCTGATCGCCGGCGGTCCCGAGGTCGTCGGGCTCGTCGGTATCGCGCTGCTCGGCCGGAATGCATTCCAGTACTTTACCTACAAGCTAAAGACCGCAGTGCGGCGGGTCGTGCTGCCCAAACGGGTGTCCAAACGGCGTTACTATTTCGGGCTGACCGTTAGCTTGGCGAGCTTGCTACCGCTTTACATCTACGGTTATTTCCCGAATTGGCTGCCTTCCGGCGATACGAGGATCTATATCCTGGCCACCGCAGACGTGAGCTTCATGCTCAGCATGTTCATCGTGGGAGGGGAGTTCTGGGAGAAATTTCGGCGACTGTTCATCTGGGAAGGCAAGCCGTAGCCTCTCGTCACCGCTGCCCCGCTGCGCCGATACCTTGGCGCCGCCGCGGTTCTGACCGCGCCCCTCGCCCGGTTGCCTGCGCACACCGCGTATCCATCGACCGTTGGCCGTTCCGATGCCTCGTATTAAGCTAGGCCAGGCTGCGACACCTCGGCAGGCGGGCCTGATGGACGATTGCTGATGACACCCGAGCAAAGATATCAGCGCGACCTCGCCTCGGGAGACGTCCTTCCCGACGCGGCACAAGCACAGGTGGTGTGCCATACGCAGCGGATCTACGAGGACCTGAGTCGCGACGGCCAAGGGCGCGGATCGCTGCTACGCGAGCTGTGGGGCCGGTTCGGCGGTCGGCGCGCGCTCCGGGGCCTCTATCTCTGGGGCGGCGTGGGCCGTGGCAAGACCTATCTGATGGACACCCTGTTCGAATGCCTGTCCTTCGCCGACAAACGCCGCGCGCATTTCCATAGCTTCATGCAGACCATCCAACGCGACCTCAAGGGGTTGAGAGACCTCCAGCGCCCCCTGGATGTCGTGGCCGAGCGCATGGCCAAAGAGATGCGGGTCCTGTGCCTCGATGAGTTTCACGTAGGGGACATCGCCGATGCGATGTTGCTCGGCAACCTCTTGAAGGCGCTGTTCGCGCGTGGCGTGACGCTGGTCGCGACCTCCAACGAGGCCCCCGAGCGGCTCTATTGGAACGGCCTGCAGCGCGAGCGCTTCCTGCCCGCGATCGACCTCATCCTGCGCCACACGGAGGTGGTCGAGCTCTCGGGGGGCGTCGATTACCGGCTGCGGACCCTGGAAAAGGCCGAGATCTATCACTGTCCCCTGGACGACTCGGCCGAACACGGTCTGCGCTACGCCTTCGAACATCTGGCCCGCGGGCCCGGACGCGCCGGCCTCGATCTCGAGGTCGCGGGCCGCGCCATCCCGGCGGTGCGGCACATCGATGGGGTCGTGTGGTTCGATTTCGACGGGATCTGCGGCGGCCCGCGGGGAGCGGCGGACTACGTCGAGATCGCCTTATGCCATCACACCGTCCTCATCGGGAATATCCCGAGCCTGGGTGATGGCGACAACGACCGGGCCAAGCGTCTCATCCTGCTCGTGGACACCCTCTATGACCGGCGTGTCAAGCTCATCGTGTCCGCCGATGCCCCGCCCACGAACCTCTATACAGGGCAGCTCCTCGCCGCGCAGTTCGCGCGTACCGCGAGCCGGCTCGAAGAGATGCAGAGCCACGCCTATCTGTCCCAGCAACACCTGCTCGATTGACTATTGACACCCTCCCGGTGGGGGGTTATGCTGCACCGCACTAATGCTGCAGTGCAGCATTAGACCGTAATGGTACGCAATGCGTACCCTACAAGGCTGCAGTGCAGCATTCCATCACCAACAGTAGAGGATAAGACAAATGTACGGCGAAATCGGCAAACACTGGAAAGGACAGGGCGAGGTCGCGATCAGCGCTCTCAGGGAGATCGGCGAGATCCACGGGCGCTTGTTCGAGGGCATCAAGGACCAGCAGTTCGACCTCTGGGGGCTATGGCGCGATAGCGCGGTCAAGGGCACCCGGCTCTGCACGGACGCCGAGGACTGCAAGGCCGTGGTCGAGACCTTGCCGCCTCTGATCAAGGACTACCAGCAAGAACTTCTGGCCGTCACCGGTGGCATGCGCGACCTGATGACCGAATGGAATGCCGAGGTCGGCGCATGGTGTAGTAAGCAAATCAATACGTTGCAGAAGGCAGGGGCCTGAGGATGCGGCATGCGGCCCCGGTGAACCGGGGCCGCAACGGGTGCTCATGTGGGTGTTGCGAAAAAGTATCATTATAGTAACATGTAGGCACCAATGTCTCTTGACATGAGTGATCTCATGTTGTATATTGGTATTTCATGTTGTATATTAGCTTCACTTGGATACCAAGATGTTAGACGGTCCATCCACAACGGAATCCCGGTATTCGGCTGGGGAAACCACGGGCGAAGGGAAGGGGGACCCCATGCTCGGAGAGGCCCGCATCGTAGCCCTTCTACGGCATCACTACGGCGATGGGGGGGTGTATGTGCCGGAGGGCGGGGCACGGCGGGTGTTCCTGGAGGCGTCCCGCCTCGGATTCATTAATGAGGACGGGTACCTGACTCGCAAGGGGAGGGAATTGCTGGCGCAGCACGGAGACTGAGGGGGCTCTGCAACGGCGGCGGGTGTCCTTGCTCGTCACCAGCGCCTTGGGGCTGCACGATCGGCCCCATTTTTTTGTGCCCGGCGGGGTCACCGTAGTCGCGGTGCGTGCCAGGGTAAACGGCCGTCGGTATAATGACCCACCGAGCATGCCCGCCCTTTCGCTTTTCTTCCCTCTCCCTCCGGGAGAGGATAGGGTGAGGGGAATCGAAAAGGGCATCGCCCTGGATCCCCTCTCGAGCTCGCCCTCGGCCGTACACAGCGGAGGGAAACCCTTGAGAAGCGCATAGCACGGGAGTGACCGATGGCCCGCTACAGAACGGAGGACATCCGCAACATTGCCCTGGTCGGACACGGTGGGGCCGGCAAGACCACGTTGGTCGAGAGGATGTTGCAACACACCGGGGTCCTCAAGTCACCCGGCAGCGTAGAGCGAGGCACCACCGTGTCGGACTTCGACCCCCTCGAGAAGGCCCACGGCCATTCGCTGCACAGCAAGGTGATCGGCTTCGATTACCGGAGCACGCGCATCAACCTCATCGACACCCCGGGTTATCCCGATTTCCTCGGAAGGGCCCTGGCCGTGCTCCCCGCGGTTGAGACCGTGGCAGTGGTCGTGAATGCACAGACCGGGGTGCAGATGGTCACCGGCCGCATGATGGAATGGGCCAAGGCGCGCGATCTCGATCGCCTCGTCATCGTCAATCACATCGACGCGGACAATGTCGACCTCGAAACGTCCCTCCAGCAGATCCGGGCGCAGTTCGGGGCCGAATGCCTGCCGCTCAACCTGCCGGCCGATGGCGGGGGGGCGGTGGTGGATTGCTTCTTCGCGCCCGACGGACGCCCCACGGATTTCTCCTCCGTAATACAGGCGCACACCGAGCTGATCGACCAGGTGGTCGAGGTCGATGATGCGCTCATGGAGCTGTACCTGGAGCAGGACCAATCGCTCAGCCCCGAGCAGCTACACGAGCCGTTCGAGAAGGCCCTGCGCGAAGGACATTTGATCCCGGTGTGCTTCGTCTCGGCCCGCACCGGGGCGGGCCTGGACCAGCTCCTGGAGGTCTTCGCGCGGCTCCTGCCGAACCCGATGGAAGGCAACCCGCCGGTGTTCCTGAAAGGGGAAGGTCCCGCGGCGGAGCGCGTCCCGCTGGCCGCCGATCCTGCCCGGCACGCCCTCGCCCACGTGTTCAAGGTCAGCATCGATCCGTTCGTGGGGCGCCTCGGCGTGTTCCGCATCCACCAGGGCACCATCACCAAGGACAGCCAGTTGTTCATCGGGGATGGGCGCAAGCCCTTCAAGGTCGGCCACCTGTTCACGTTGCAAGGCAAGGACACCCTCGAGATCCCCGAGGGGATCCCCGGAGATATCTGCGCGGTCGCGAAGATCGATGACATCCACTTCGACGCGGTGCTCCACGACTCCCACGAGGAGGACCATATCCACCTGACAACACTCACCTTTCCGACGCCCATGCACGGTATCGCCATCCACGCCAGGAGTCGCGGCGACGAGCAGCGGCTCTCCGATACACTGCAGAAGCTCTCGGCCGAGGACCCGAGCGTGCGCATCGAGCACAATAGCGTGCTCAACGAGACGGTATTGCGAGGACTCGGGGATCTGCACGTGCGGGTCCTGATCGAGACCATGAAGGAGCGCTTCAACGTCGAGGTCGAGACGCGCCCGCCCCGTATCGCCTACCGCGAGACCGTGACCCTGCCCGCCGAAGGCCATCACCGCCACAAGAAGCAGACCGGCGGCGCCGGGCAGTTCGGCGAGGTGTTCCTGCGCGTGAAGCCGCTGGAGCGCGGGGCCGGCTACCAGTTCGTCGACGCCGTCGTGGGCGGGGTGATCCCGCGCCAGTTCATCCCGGCCGTGGAGAAGGGCGTCCTGCAAGCCCTGCATGAGGGCGTGATCGCGGGCTATCCCTTGCAGGACCTCGAGGTCGCGGTCTACGACGGCAAGCACCACCCCGTCGACTCCAAGGAAGTGGCCTTCGCCTCGGCCGGTAGAAAGGCCTTTATCGACGCTGTCAAGAAGGCCAGGCCGGTGGTGCTCGAGCCCATCGTCAACATCGCGATCACGGTCCCGAGCGCGGCCATGGGCGACATCACCGCCGATCTGTCCGGCCGCCGCGGGCGCATCAGCAACACCCGCGCGCTCGCGGGCGGGATGATCGAGATCACGGGCCAGGTGCCCTTGAGCGAGGTCGAACAATATCAGTCCCAGCTCAAGTCCATGACCGGCGGCCATGGTGCCTACACCATCGATCTCAGCCACTACGACCCGGTGCCCGCCCGCACCCAGCAGCAGCTCATGGCGGAGCTCAAGCCGAGCGAGACGGAGGAGGCGTAAGCGAGGGGGAAAGCGCTAGGCTATGGTTCGCACCGCTCTTACCTCCATGGAGGGCCCGATGCGCCGAAGCGCCGTCATCGGGACCAGTTTGATCTCCGTGGCTTCGATGTCCGTGGCTTTGATCGCCGTGGCGTTGATCGCCGCGGCCTGCGTCACGACGCCCACGGGTCGGAGCCAGTTGCGGTTGGTATCCGACGCTCAGATGGCGGCCATGGGCAGCACCGCCTTCGCGCAACTCCAACAAGAGACACCGCCCACCTCCGATACCAAGAAGGTGCGAACCGTCGATTGCGTGGCCGAGGCGATCACGCGCACCGTGGCACCCGAAGAGACCTGGGAGGTGCGGGTCTTCGACGCACCAGAGGTCAATGCCTTCGCGCTGCCGGGTGGAAAGATCGGTGTATACACGGGGCTCCTCAAGGTGGCCGAGAACCCGGATCAGCTCGCGGCCGTGATCGGTCACGAGGTGGCACATGTCCTCGCCGGCCATTCCGCCGCACGCGTGTCGAACGAGCTGGCGGCCCAACTCGGAATCACGGTACTGGGGCAGACCACCGGCGTCGATCCGCAACTCATCGGGCTCGGAGCCAATCTGCTCTTGCTCTTGCCGTACTCGCGGGGGGACGAGACCGAGGCCGACGTCCTCGGCCTGCAATACATGGCGAAGTCCGGCTTCGACCCACGCGAAGCGCCGAAGCTCTGGGCCAACATGTCCAAACAAGCTATGTCCAAACAAGGTGGCGGCGCCCCACCGGAGTTCCTCTCCACCCACCCCGCCAACGAGACCCGCATTCGCGAGCTGCAGGAGCGCTTGCCGCAGGCCCTCCCGCTGTACGAAGCGACGCGGGCGCAAGGCGGGCAACCGAAGTGTGGATGATACGCACCGCGTGTCCTACGTTTGCTGGCCTGGCCAATATCCGTCATCAAGGGTCTGGTCAAAGGTCCAAGGGCATGTTTCAGGGAAGGCGTTCTCATGCGAACCGCAATCACGGGCCGCCTGAAGCCTGGCGTCTCCGTAAGCCTCAGCGAAAATCCCCTCCAACGAATGTTCTAAGCCGGGACTTTGCTTCAAGAGGCGCCGCGTCCTGCGGCGTTGCTCCTTGATTGTCAAGGCCCAGCTCTTTTTCGGTATGGGTTCCGGTCGATGCTGCCATTTCAACAGATGCGCCAGCAACACGCAGAGCCTGCTTTCCAGTTCCCGTTGCTCGCTACGCCCCATGTCGTCCAACTCCTCGGCGACCGACTCCCAGTCGACTGCCGTGAAACTCCGCTCGCGGATGGCCTGTGCGGTCTCCGTCGCCCAGCTATAGAAATCCCGATCATGCGGTGCAGGTGCGTGCGTCGGTCGCATGGCGCTATTCCGAGCTTCTGCGTTCATGTTCAAGTGATGTGCTCATGACACGTGCGTTCCGGTTTTAGTACGGCGGACCCCATCGTGCGCTCGTTCTCCGTTCGGGGAGCTCAGTCTAGCACTGCCGCTAGAATGGTGCCAGTTGTTGGCCCGATACGGATCCACCGACGGACATGCGTGCTTGCATTCGGCCTCGGCCGCTCGTAAAACGCTAAATGAGAATCGGACGGCGATCGATCAATGGTCGAGCTCGTGGCCCAGCACGCCACCGGCGATGGCGCCGGTGGTCGTCAGCAGCGGATCACCGCCGCTCAGCTCGTGCCCCAGCACGCCCCCCAGAACGCCGCCGAAGATGATGGGCAAGGACGAGTGACCGCGGCGGTAGTACCGGTCGCCGTAGCCGCCGTAGCCGCCACCGCCGTAGCCGTAGTAGGGACGATAGACCACCGGCGCATAAGCATGGTCCTCATGGTAGTAGTGATGATGCTCGTGGTACACCGGGCGCGGCGGCGGGGGTGGATAATAAGAGTGGTCGTGGTGCCTGTGATGGTGGCGCCGATGCTTGCGCCACCCATCATCATCATCGGCATGGCTCGTCGCCGACAGGGTCATGAGCGCGACCGCGATGACGGTACCGACCCGTGCAGAAGTCTTCATTCAAGGTCTCCTATTCAGTTGGTTCGATTTGGGCTGTAAGCTACTCTTACGCGCCGCAGTCTAGCGCCCGACCCTGAATCCAGGCTGAACGACCGATGCTGCCGAGCGACGCCAACGGAGGGCACCCACAAGGGGCGCCCCTACCGGGAATCCAGGCTGAACGACCGATGCTGCCGAGCGACGCGCACGGACATCCGGCGACGACCGACTTCCTGGTGATCGGCGGGGGCGTCATCGGTTTGTGTCTGGCCTTGAACCTCAAGCGGCACTACCGGGACTGCACGGTGACGCTCATCGAGAAGGAGACGAGCTGCGGCCGGCACGCCAGCGGGCGCAACAGCGGGGTCCTGCACGCCGGCTTCTACTACGGCCCGGACTCGTGGAAGGCGCGCTTCACCCTCGATGGGAACCGTGCCCTCAAGGACTACTGCCGGGAACGCGGCATCCCGGTCAACCTCACCGGCAAGCTGGTCGTCGCCCGCGACGAAGCCGAGTTGCCGAGCCTGCACGATCTCTTGAAGCGAGGCCAGGCCAACGGGGTCCCGCTGGACCTCGTCACCGAGGAAGAGGCACGCCGCATCGAACCCAGGGTCAAGACGTGCGGCCAGGCCCTCTACTCCCCCGAGACCGCGACGGTCGACCCTAGACGCGTGGTCGCCGCCTTCGCCGCGGACGCAGAGGCGGCCGGCGTGGTTGTGCGTCCTTCGACAGCGTATCTCGGTTGCCGCCAGGGCACAGTCCTGACCACAGGCGGTGCCATCGATGCCGGCCACATTGTCAACGCCGCCGGATTGTACGCCGACGTCGTGGCGCGCGACTTCGGTTTCGCGCAGGACCACGCCATCCTGCCCTTCAAGGGCCTGTACCTGCGCTCTTCGGAGCCGGCCGGGTCGCTCAAGACCAATGTCTACCCCGTGCCGGACCCCGCCTATCCTTTCCTGGGTGCCCATTTCACCCTGGGCCCCGAGGGCGGCGTGACCCTGGGCCCGACGGCTGTCCCGGCGCTGTGGCGGGAAAAGTATGGGGGATGGGGCGGATTCGACCGCGGTGGGCCCCGCGCGGTTTTCCGCCCCGGCTATCGCCTGTGGCGCAGCGATCCGAGCGGCTACACGCGCCTCGCCCTGTCCGAGCTGCGATGCTGCTTCAGACCCTACCTCGTGCGCGAGGCCGCGCGCCTCGTCGACGGGGTGCGGGCCGAGCACTTCCGCGTCTGGGGCGAGGCCGGGATCCGGGCCCAGCTCGTCGACACCAGGACCGGTCGACTCGAGCCCGACTTTCACTTCGAGGGGGACGCACGCTCGTCGCATGTTCTCAACGCCGTTTCGCCCGCCTTTACCTGCGCGCTGCCGTTCACCGCCTATCTGGTCGATCGGATCCCGGGGCGTGGCGCCTTGCCGCCCGATCCGGCCGTTTGACAGCCCATCGGTGGGCAGGTAACTTCGCCACCTTTACCTTTGGCGTCCGCACCGGGCCGGACCCACGGCCTCGACGCGCGCTCGTGACCCAACTGAACGCCCATTTCCCCCGCATCGACCGCCTGCCCCCGTACGTCTTCACCGCCGTCCACGAGATCAAGATGGCCGCACGTCATCGCGGCGAGGACGTGATCGACTTCGGCATGGGCAACCCGGACCAGCCCACGCCCCGCCACATCATCGACAAGCTCTGCGAGGTGGCGGCACGCGGGGACACCCACCGCTACTCGGTGTCGCGCGGGATCCCGAGGCTGCGCCGGGCCATCTGTACCTGGTACGCGCGGCGCTACCAGGTCACCTTGGATCCCGAGAGCGAGGCCATCGTTACCCTTGGCTCCAAAGAGGGGCTCGCGCATCTCGCCATGGCGGTCGTCGATCACGGCGATACGGTCCTGGTGCCGAACCCGGCTTATCCCATCCATCCATTCGGTTTCGTCATCGCCGGGGCCGATGTGCGCCATGTCCCGAGCGGTCCGGGCGTCGATTTCTTCGCGGAGCTCACGGACGCCATCCGCGGCTGCTGGCCGCGCCCCAAGCTCTTGTTGCTCAATTTCCCCAGCAACCCCACCACCGAATGCGTCGAGCTGCCGTTCTTCGAGCGGGTGATCGAGATCGCGCGCCAGCACGGCATCTGGGTGGTGCAGGATCTGGCCTATGCGGACCTCGTGTTCGACGGCTACGTGGCGCCGTCGATCCTGCAGGTGCCGGGCGCCAAGGACATCGCCGTCGAGTTCTTCTCCCTGTCGAAAAGCTACAACATGCCGGGCTGGCGGGTCGGGTTCATGGTCGGGAACCCGACCTTGGTGAAGGCCCTGGCGAGGCTCAAGTCGTACCTCGACTACGGCATCTTCACCCCCATCCAGGTGGCCGCCATCGCCGCCCTCGACGGGCCCCAGGACTGTCTCGACGAGATCCGCGAGTTGTACCGCAAACGGCGCAATGTCCTGTGCGACGGGCTGAACAGCATCGGCTGGCGCGTCGAGAGGCCGCGCGGAACAATGTTCGTCTGGGCCCCGATCCCGGAGCCCTACCGCCGGCTGGGCTCGCTGGAGTTCTCGAAGAAGCTGCTCCTGGAGGCCAAGGTGGCCGTGTCCCCCGGCATCGGTTTCGGGGACTACGGCGATGGCCACGTGCGTTTCGCGCTCATCGAGAACGAGCACCGTACCCGCCAGGCGATCCGTGGGATCCGCGACCTGCTCAAGAAAGATCGAGTCGTCGAGGTCCGAAGCGCCGAGGCCTCTCAGGCCCGGGGAGACAAGAGCTGAACCCGGTCAAGGTCGGACTCCTGGGGATGGGGACGGTGGGCGGCGGGACCCTGCGCGTCCTGCGCCGCAACCAGGACGAGATCAGCCGCCGCGCCGGGCGTGCCATCGAAATCACCTGCGCCAGCGTCCGCGATCTCGACAAACCGCGCGACCTCGCGCTCGACGGCATCGTGCTCACCCGGGATCCGACTGCGGTGGTCGACGATCCCGAGGTGCGGATCGTCGCCGAGCTCATCGGCGGGCTCGAGCCGGCGCGGACGCTCGTATTGCGCGCCATCCGGAACGGCAAGCACGTGGTCACCGCCAACAAGGCGCTCATCGCCATCCACGGCAACGAGGTCTTCGAGGCCGCCCAGGCGCGCGGCGTCATGGTCGCCTTCGAGGCGGCGGTCGCGGGTGGCATACCGGTCATCAAGGCGATCCGCGAGGGGCTGGCCGGGAACCGCATCGAATGGCTCGCCGGGATCATCAACGGCACCGGCAACTTCATCCTCTCGGAGATGCAGAGCGGCGGGCGCGATTTCGCCGGCGTCTTGCGCGAGGCCCAGCGCCTCGGCTACGCGGAGGCCGATCCGAGCTACGATGTCGAGGGCATCGATGCCGCCCACAAGCTCACCATCCTGGCCGCGATCGCCTTCGGGATCCCGCTCCAGTTCGACCGGGTCTACACGGAGGGGATCACCCGGATCACCCGTGCCGACATCGACTACGCCGACCAGCTCGGCTACCGGATCAAGCACCTCGGCATCGCCCGGAACAGCGGGACGACCATCGAGCTTCGGGTCCACCCGACCCTCATCCCCAAGCGCCAGTTGCTCGCGAGCGTCATGGGCGTCATGAACGCCGTGCTCATCAAGGGCGACGCCATCGGCCCGAGCCTCTACTACGGCGCCGGTGCCGGCGCGGAGCCCACGGCCTCGGCGGTGGTCGCGGATCTCGTGGACGTGGTCAGGACGCTGACCTCGGACCCGGAGAACCGGGTTCCCCATCTCGCCTTCCAGCCGCACGCACTATCGAATCTTGCCGTGGCCCCCATGGAAGACGTGCGGACCGCGTATTATCTACGCATGAGCGCCGTTGATCGGCCGGGGGTGCTGGCCGACATCACGCGCATCCTGGGCGACCGGCAGATCAGCATCGAGGCCATCCTGCAGAAAGAGCCCGCGCCCGAGGAACGCCATGTCCCCATCATCTTTCTCACCCATCGGATACAGGAACGGGCCATGAACGACGCGATCGCACGCATCGAGGCGCTGCCCGCGATCAAGGGCGCCGTGACCCGCATCCGCCTCGAGACCCTGGAATGAGCGGTTACAACGGGATCATCGAACGCTACCGCGAGCGTCTGCCGATCGCCGCGGGCACGCGCATCGTGAGCCTCTGCGAGGGCGACACCCCGCTCCTGCGACTGCACCACATCCCAAACCTCCTCGGCAAGGACATCGCCCTGTACGTCAAATACGAAGGCCTCAATCCCACGGGCTCGTTCAAGGACCGCGGGATGACGATGGCGGTCACCAAGGCTGTCGAGGACGGCAGCCGCGCGATCCTGTGCGCCTCGACCGGGAACACCTCCGCCTCCGCCGCGGCCTATGCCGCGCGCGCCGGGATCCGGGCCTTCGTGTTGATCCCGGAGGGCAAGATCGCGCTCGGCAAGCTCGCCCAGGCCGTCCTGCACGGAGCGCTGGTCATGCAGATCCAGGGGAACTTCGATGTCGGCATGCGTCTCGTCAAGGACGTCGCGGTTCGTCTGCCCGTGACGCTCGTCAACTCCGTCAACCCGTATCGCCTGGAGGGTCAGAAGACCGCGGCCTTCGAGGTGATCGAGGCGCTCGGCCGCGCACCCGACTTCCACTGCCTGCCGGTCGGAAACGCCGGCAACATCACGGCCTACTGGATGGGCTACCGGGAATACCACGGGCATGGCCTGGTTGAAAGCCTCCCTCGCATGTGCGGGTATCAAGCGAGCGGCGCCGCGCCCTTCGTGCGCGGCCACCCGATCGACCATCCGGAAACGGTCGCGACCGCGATCCGGATCGGCCACCCGCAGTCCTGGGATCTGGCCTTGCGGGCGCAAGCCGAGTCCGGCGGTTGGTTCGATGAGCTGTCCGACCCCGAGATCCTGGCGGCCCAAAAGCTCCTAGCGGAGCAGGAAGGGATCTTCTGCGAGCCCGCCTCCGCGGCCTCGCTCGCGGGCGCGATGCGGGACGTGCAACGCGGCAAGATCCCCGAGCGCAGCCTCGTCGTCTGCACCCTGACCGGCCACGGCCTCAAGGACCCCGACCGGGCCATCGCCGAGATCGCCGTCCCGAGTCCGGTCGACGCCGACATCTCCTCCGTCCGAGCCGAGCTGGGCCTGTAGGAAGGTCTTGCGCTCGAACAAACGTTCGCATAGGATGGACTACGACGCCATTGGGAGCGGGCGCACCACGCTCTCCTCTTGTAACCGGCCTCGTTTGCTGAAAGGCGCTGCAGGAGGCGATCATGGCTGTTGATGAACGGTCCCGTCACGAGCTCTACCGTCGGCTCGAGGAAGTGCTCGGGTCGGAGGCGGCCACCACGTTGATCGAGCACCTTCCGCCGGTGGGCTGGGCCGACGTGGCCACAAAGCACGACCTCGAGGCGCTCGAAGCGCGGATGGATCTCCGTTTCGCGCGCATCGATGAGAGGTTCAAC
>Ga0136625_1000138_pt1 | contig 19082 bp, 20 predicted proteins | sample AntDrymUQ4832306_2_FD_104672 | JGI IMG/M metagenome (GOLD analysis project Ga0136625, IMG submission 104672) | Polar desert sand microbial communities from Dry Valleys, Antarctica - metaG UQ483 (23.06) | ecosystem: Environmental > Terrestrial > Soil > Desert | place: Antarctica: Dry Valley...
CTGTCGAGCTCTACGGCCTGCGGACGATGAGCGGGCGCGTACCGACCTTCTGCTTCAACCTCCCCGGGCGGTCTCCCGAGTCGGTCGCGACACTCCTCGCCGAGCACGATCTCGCGGTGTGGCACGGCAACTACTACTCGCTCGAGACGATGCAGCACCTGGGCCTCGAGCACGGCGCGGTGCGCGCGGGGATCGTGCACTACAACACCGACGACGAGGTCGACCGCCTGCTCGCCGCTTTGGACGACCTCGTCTGACGTGGCCGATAAGGACTACTCGGGCACGCCGCTCTCGCAGAAGCTCGGCGCCAAACCGGACGCCGCGGTGGTGGTGTTCTTCACAGCGAGCCGGGAGGATCTCGAGGCCGCTTCGAAGGTCTGAAGGCGACGCTCGGCCGGGCGGACGGTCTCTGGATCGCGTGGCCCAAGGAGACGGCGAAGATCGAGGGCGATCTGACCTTCGGGGCCGTTCAAGAGATCGGCCTTGCACACGGCCTGGTAGACAACAAGTCCTGCTCGATCGACGAGCGCTGGCAGGCGCTGCGCTTCGTGTACCGGCTCGAGGATCGCTAGGCCTAGGCCAATACGAGGCGTAGCCGCCGCGAAGCGGCGGCCTTCAGGGATTTACGCGCGATCTGCGCACTACTGATATGCCTTGCGGGCCCGGTCCCAGGGCTCCTCGTCCCAGCGGATCAGATCCGGATCGACGCCACGTGCGGCGGCGAGGTCGACCGTCAGCCGCTGGAAGCGGACGATGTCGACGACCGGATGCGTCGTAGGTACGAGTGTGACTTCGCAGCCGAGCTCGTTGAGCGCTCGTTCGACGTCTCGTGCCCGCTCGGCGGCGCGGTCTTGGCCTTCGAGCACGAAGCACCGAACACTGGAGTCGATCGCGGCGAGATGTCCGTGCAGGAGCTGCTCCGTGTGGTGCGCCTCGGTCGCCACATGCGCGCCCTCTCGAAGCTTGAGCACCGCCTCCAGCACGGTTGCGGTGTCATCTCCCGTCCCTGCCACGAGGAAGCGCTCGTGCTCGGACGAGCCGAGCGGAGAAGCGTCGAGCTCACGCTCCATCGCCCCGGCGAGCCCACTCAAGTCTTCTCCCTGCAGTGCGCGACCGACCGCGAGCGCGCAGGTGTAGCTCATCGTATGGCAATAGCTCTTCTCGAGCTCGGGAGTCGCGACCACGACGTGATCGGCGAGGCGCGCGAGCGCGCTCTCTGGCGCGCCTGTGATGAGCCACGTCTCACCCGTGAACGCTTCGACCGCCTCGCGCGTCAGGGCAGTCGTGCCCTCATGGCTGATCGCCACCAGGACATCCGCCGCGGGCGCGTTTCCGAGCACGATCTCGAGCGCCTGCGCCGCAGGCCCACAGGCGAGCGCCGCGTGAAAGGAGGTTCCACACCCGGTGAAGAGCACGCCAGCGTCCCGCGGCAACCGCTTCGAGCCCACCCGCTCCGGCACCTGCCCGAGCCACTCGGGCTGACGAGCGATGGCCGAAAGAGTCAACTGTCCGGGCACGAAGCCTGTCTATACCATCGAGCGCCATGCCCGTCTTCGAGAAGACGACCCTCGGCAACGGTATCCGCGTCGTCTCCGCGTCCATGCCGCAGGTCAACTCGGTCTCCTGCTTCGTCATGCTCGCCGCCGGCTCGCGCTACGAGACCGCAGAGTCCAAGGGGATCGCCCACTTCTCGGAGCACATGTTCTTCAAGGGCACCGAGCGGCGGCCAACCGCGCGCACGATCGCGACCGAGATCGACGCGATCGGCGGTGAGTTCAACGCCTTCACCGGCAAAGAGGTCACCGGGTACTACGTGAAGTGCGGCTCCGAGACGCGCGACATCGCGTTCGACGTACTCGGCGACATGCTCCTGAACTCACGCTTCGACTCCTCCGAGATCGAGAAGGAGAAGGGCGTGATCCTCGAGGAGATGAACGTCTACCTCGACAATCCGCAGCGCTACATCGGCAGCGTTTACGACCGCCTTCTCTACGCCGACCAGCCGCTGGGCTGGGACATTCTCGGGACGAAGGAGACCATCGAGGCGACCACGCGCGAGACGTTCACGTCCTACCTCGATGCCTGGTACAAGCCGGAGCGGATCGTCGTCGGCGTCGGAGGTCGGATCGGGGACGGGCTCATCGAGCACCTCGAAGGCCTTCTAGGGGGCATCAAGACGCGAGAGACTGGCGCCGCGCCTCCCGTTGACCTGCCTCCCGACACCTCTCCCGTTCTCCTCCACACCAAGCAGTCGGAGCAGGCTCACCTCATCCTCGGCGTACGGGGCTACGCGATCGGGCACCCGGATCGATACGCGCTCCAGCTCCTCACCGTGGTGCTCGGCGGGGGGATGTCCTCGCGGCTCTTCACCGAGGTGCGGGAGAAGCGCGGGCTCGCGTACTACGTCCATGCCGGCAGTGGCTCGTACACGGATGTGGGCACGCTCTATTCGGGCGCAGGAGTCGATGTCGATCGGGTGGACGAGGCGATCACCACCATTCTCGGCGAGTTGCGAGGAATCGCCGCGGAGCCCGTGCCCGCCGAGGAGCTCGAGAAGGCGCGCGGGTACTCGAAGGGCCGGTTCACGCTCAGGCTCGAGAGCCCGCAGGGCACGATCCAGTACGGCCTTCGCCGCGAGGTGCTCGAAGGGGAGATCGAGGAGCCGGAGGAGCTTCTGCGGCAGATCGACGCCGTCACCGCAGAGGACGTCCAGCGCGTAGCGCGGGATCTGCTCGAAGGGAAGCGGCTCTACCTGGCCGTTGTCGGGCCGTTCGACGATCCCGAGCGCTTCGAGAAACTGATCGCCGCCTAGGGATCCGGCGGTCGCCGGCCGCGGGAGTACCGCCAGGTCTGCCACATGTTCTTCGCCATGCTTCCAAGCGAGGGGCGCTCGAGCGGCGCCGAACCCCATTCACCACGTCGGCCGTACCGATGCTCGGCCTCTTCCCCGCCGAGCTCCTCGAGCTGCGGGGTGCCGCCCGCGTCCGGGAGGTTGGAGTGCTCCCAGAGGACACCCTCGTCGTCCTCGAAGAGTTGGGCGACGCCACGCGATTTCAGCCAGCGCATCCGGACCCGGGCGTCATGAGCCTCCGCTCCGAGCAGCATTCGGCCGTCGCCCGTGGTGGTAGGGCTCGGACTGACCGCGCGCGGGTCCCAAGTCGGCCACCAGCGGAGGACCTCGGGCTCGGCGGGTGGCGAGGGCCACAGCTGAATGCGATAGCGATCGCCGCCGTCCATCTCGTCCGCGCCGGCGAGGCCTGCTGCCGAGGAGCGGGTTCGATACGTGCCGGGCTCGACCTCGAGCGGTTGAAGGTCACCAGGTCCGCCCACGCCTTCCAGCCCGACCCGGCCGGAGCCAAGGTCCAAGCTCGCCTCGCCGACATGGTCCCACTCGTCGAGATCGTCCGGCGGCTCGCTCTCCCAGAGCTCGATCCGCACGGGCACGTCGCAGTAGCCAAGCGTAGTACGCCGTCGCACGGGCAAGCTCCGCGCTGTGAACCCGTCGCGAACGCTTGGAAACTGGATCTCCGTGTCAGTGAGGGTCAAGGGCCTGTCCGGGAAGTGGTCACGGCGGAGGGCGCGTGAGACGTGCCGCGAGGCAAGGACGCAGGGAGCGCCGACATGCAGGCATATCGGCGCGACCGAGGACGCTGCATCGTGGTGCGTCGCACGCGCCAGGCGCTCTGAGACACTTTCCGGACAGGCCCTCAAGTCTCCTCTGCATAGACTCGCGTCGTGAGCGAACGCGAGTTGCTACAGCGCACCGCGGAGCTTGCGGCTGACTTTCTCGACTCCCTCGACGAGCGTCCTGTCTGGCCTACCGGCTCCGTAGAGCAGCTACGCCGGGCGCTCGGCGGCCCGCTCCCGTCAGAGCCAACCGACCCGCTCACGGTGGTCGAAGCGCTCGCAGCTGCGGCCGACCAAGGGGTCGTTGCGATACCGGGAGGACGCTACTTCGGCTTCGTCATCGGCGGCTCGCTTCCGGCCGCGTTGGCGGCGGACTGGCTCACGAGCGCATGGGATCAGAATGCGGGCCTCGTCATCTGCGGGCCGGCCGCGGCGGTGGTCGAGGAGGTGGCGGGTGAGTGGCTCAAGGAGCTCTTCGGCCTCCCTCCCGCGACCTCGTTCGCCTTCGTGACGGGTTGTCAGATGGCCCATGTCACATGCCTCGCTGCTGCTCGGCACGCGGTGCTCGAGCGTGCGGGCTGGGATGTCGAGCGCACCGGGCTTGGCGGGGCGCCACCCGTCCGCGTCTTCGTCGGCGGGAAGCGCCATGTGACCGTCGATCGTGCGTTGCGCCTCCTCGGGCTCGGCACCGAGTCGACCAGGGCCGTGACGGTGGATGACCAGGGTCGAGTGCGCCCTGAGGCTCTTGAAGTCGCACTCGCGCAGCACGAGGGCCCGGCGATCGTGTGCGCGCAGGCGGGTGAGGTGAACACCGGCGCCTTCGACGTGCTGCCGGAGATCGCGACGCTCGCGAAAGCCGCTGGAGCGTGGCTCCACGTCGACGGCGCGTTCGGGCTCTGGGCCGCCGCCTCACCCGAGCTGTGCCATCTCATCGAGGGAGTCGCCGAGGCCGACTCGTGGGCGACCGACGCGCACAAGTGGCTGAACGTCCCGTACGACTGCGGGCTCGCGTTCGTCGCACATCCGGACGCCCACCGCGCGGCGATGGCGATGACGGCCGAGTACCTCGTCGCGGACCCGAGCGCCGCTCGCGATCAGATGGACTGGACGCCCGAGTTTTCGCGTCGCGCGCGCGGACTGACGGTCTACGCCGCGCTCCGCTCGCTCGGCACGTCTGGCGTCGCCGACCTGGTCGAGCGTTGCTGCCGCCACGCACGGCGGTTCGCGGAAGAGCTCGGACGACTGCCCGAGTGCGAGATTTTGAACGAGGTCGTCCTGAACCAGGTGCTCTTGCGTTTCAGTGACGACGAGACGACCCATGCGGTCCTCGAAGCTGTGCAACGAAGCGGCGAGGCGTGGATGAGTGGCACTACCTGGGACGGCCGGTTCGCAATCCGGATCTCGGTCTCGAACTGGCGCACGAGTCACGACGACGTCTCACGCACGATCGCCGCGTTCGAGCGGGCGCTCGCCTCGAGGTAGCCCACGCAGGTCGACGGTCTGTCGAAGCTGCTTCACAGCGCCTGCCTAGAAGAGGACGGAGTGGCGACGGCGCCAGAGCGGTGAGCGCTGCGTCGCGTGGGCCGCGGCATTCCAGGCGCCCATCCGCGCTCGGTACCACGCGAGAGCAAGCTTGGCCTGTCGCCCCGGACGTCCGGAGTCAGTCTCTAGAAGCTCGTAACCCAGATCCCCGAGAATGTCGCCCGCGACTGCCTCGAACGCCAGGGCGTCGCTCCTGCTCATCTGCGTGCGCCAGTCGCGCACTCCACGTGTCGGTGGCTGGAGGAGCCGCTGGTGGTGAGGCTTCTCGGAGACGTCGATCGCGCCGGCGAATTCGAGCATCGTCGGCTCGAATGGGAGCTCGGCGAAGCGGCAGATCGACCGAACGACATCCGACGTGTCCGCGACGAGGTCCTCGTAGCGGATCTCGAAGTAGCGGGACAGGCCCACCTCCGTCCCGAGCCGGCGGGCGCGGCCGACTTCGGTCCTCCACTCGCAGGCGAACCCCGCAGGACTGCGCGGGTGCGCCCACGTGCGAGTGACGACCCCCTCGGGCATGTCCAGGAACGCGAGCGCCGCATCGCGACCGTCACGGATCAGGTGGACATACTGAGCATCTGGGAAGAGATGCTCGATGAGATCGAGGTGACGCATGTACATGGGCGTCTTGTCCCCCCACCTGGGCTTGCCGTGTTTCGCCGCGTAGGCGGAGAAGACTGCATCGAGCGCATCGCTCACGGTCATCCCACGGCGTAAACGAGCTGCGAGGTCGGCCGCGGGGACGTCCCACGCGGCGAGTCGAGGGAGGCGCCGCAGGTCCTCCAGGAACTCGACCGGGTCGACGACGCCCGAGTGCCGGTGGGCGAGCTGCGGGACGAAAAAGGTCTCGTCGGGGATCGCGATCCCCGACGAGCGGTCGAGAATGACCCGGAGCATGGTCGTCCCGGAGCGACTGACGCCGAGAACGAAGAGCGGCCGGGTCACTGTGCCTCCGGCTCGGTGACGACGACCTGCGCGCTGTCCGCGAAGCGACCACGAAGCGACACATAGACCCTGTACGTCCCAGGGGTTTCGGGGGCACGGAGGACGAGCACCCTCTTGCGGCGAATCGCGCGCTCCCCGGCGAAGAGCCACCGGTACGACACAGCGTCGGTCAAGACCCTGACCGAGAAGCGCCTTCCCGTGACGACCTCGATCCGGTCCGAGGACAGCTCGATGTAGCGGGCGACGACAGCGATGATCCGCCGCGAGCTCGAGCGGTTTCCGGCGCGATCGAACGCGCGCAGGCGGATCTCGTACGTTCCCGGGCGCACCGGTTGACCGCTCACGCGACCGAACCAGATCAGCTGTCCCTCGGTCGAGCGGAACTTGGAGAGGACGCGACGCCTGCCGTCGACGAGCATCATCGCGCGTGCCTGCTCGTCGGTCTCGTAGCGAGCGGTGACGCGATCACGACGCCCGTCTCCGTCCGGCGAGAAGACCTGAGGAAGCGCGCGGAGTAGCCGGATTCGCGGTGCAGTCGTATCGACACGGATCGGATTCGGAAGCACGATCGTGCGGCCGCGCTCCTCGAGCTCGACGCGAGGCCGATAGACGCCCTCCTCGACGACCCGCTCCAGGTCGTCACGGCCGTCCCAGGTGTACGACACACGGCCTTTCAGCTCTTGCCGGTCGCGGACGAGCCTGCGCACACGTCTCCCGCCGGTGTCCAGCATGTCGACGGTCACCGTTCCCTTCCTGCGAAGCACGAACGAGATGACGGCAACGTTCCGGGTGCACTCACAGACCGGGGAGAAGACGCGATCGACCTTGGTTCCGGTGATCGGGCTCCGCTCGAGCTTCACGCGCTCGGTGAACGCAAACGCGGCCGCGGTCGCACCGAGCAATGCGAGGACGATCAGGGTCTGTGGCAGCCGCGCCATCCGTGCGGAACCTACTCGTTGACGTGCAAGCATCGGCAGCGCGGCCGCGAAGCGGACGCCTTTGGGGATTTACGCGCGCCCAAGGAGTTTGCTGCGCAGAAACCGGAATCCGCGCTAGCGGATTTCCAGGCTGCGCACCAAGACGAACGGCTCCGCGTGCTCGAAGCCGGAGCTCGTGCCGTGGAACTCAGCCGTTGCCCGGATCGCCCGCTCGCTGCGCGGATGCGGATACTCGCGGCGCTCGGTCTCGTAGTGGGCGAAGGCCGCGATCTTCCGCTCGAGCGTGGCGCTGACGTCGACGTACCAGTTGGGCACGAACCAGTTGATTGCCGCCGGCGTCCACTCTGTGCTCGAAGTGGGAGCGTAGGTGAGAAGGCGACGCACCGGCTGACCAGGCGTCGGGCGAGTGGCGACCGCCACAGAGTCGAAGAGCACTCGATGATCGTGGTTGACGTCGGGCTGCACGGTGTAGACGACCTCCGGCGCGAACTCGCGGACTTGCTCCTCGATCACGCGGTTCACCTCGACGTGCGCCAGCGTGTCGAGCCGCATGTCCGGGAGGTCGAGATGGACGTAGTCGTCGACGCCGAGCTCCTCCGCTGCGCGAACCGCCTCCTCCTTCTTGCGAGCACGCGTGGCCGAGTCGCCCGGGTATTGCGTGGAGCTCCCGTCCGTCACGACAAGCACCCGCAAAGCGTCGCCTCCGCTGGTGTGAACAGCGATCGTGCCGCCCATGCCGAGCACCTCGTCGTCCGGATGGGCGGCGACTACGAGCACGCGGCTCATCGGCTGACCTTGGTCAGGCGGTGAGCAGCGTCGAGGGGTGTGGGGAACCGGGAGGTTCCCCATGCTCTCGAGAAGAAGGGGGCACGTGGGGGAAACATGGTTTCCCCCACGAACGCGAGCCGTCGGCGAGCGTTGCGTGTCATCCGAGCTTCACCCCGACGGCGAGCTCGGTAACGCGGGTCTCGACCTCTTCGAGCAAGAGCGCGCCCTCTCCGCAGGCGACGACCGGCCCCTCCGGCCGGCTCGCCACGATCGTCCCGGCCGGCGCCGTCTCGTCGAGATCCACAGGCCGCGCCCGCCAAACGACGACCTTCTCGTCGCCGAGGAAGGTGAAGGCGCCGGGATAGGGGCGCGTCTGTGCCCGGACCCAGTCGTAGAGGTACGGAGCGCGCGTCTCCCAGTCGATGATCCCGTCGGCGGGCCTGCGTCTCGGCCACGAGCTCGCGCGCAAGGGATCCTGCGGCGAGCGGGGGGCCCTCCGCGTCAGCAGTTGTGGCACGAATTCACGGATCAGCTCCACATGCGCCTCCGTGATGCGCTCGAACAGTGTCTCTGCCGTCTCGTCGGCCTCGATGTCGATCACGACCTGCCCGATGATCGCTCCGGAGTCGGCGGTCTCGTCCACGATCTCGAAGAGGGTGACGCCGGTCCGCGCGAGGCCGGAGAGGATCGCCCAGGGAATTGCGGCGCGCCCGCGATGGCGCGGCAGCAGAGTCGGATGCATGCCGAACACCCCCTCGCGCGCGAGCGCGAGAAACGGCTCACGCACAAGCTGCGACCAGCCGACGACGAAGATCAGCTCCGGATCGAGCGCTCGGATCGCTTCGATCGTCGGTTCCCCATTGACGTCCGCGGTCTCGATCAAGACCGCCCCCTGACCCTCGACGACCTCGTCGAACGAGCACTGGCCCGAGCGGGCGGGGTCGATCGGGCCGGGAAGCGTGACGACTCCGACGACCTCGGCTTCTGCATCTCGGGCGGCCTCGAGGCACGCCCGGCCGATCGTGTCGAAGCTCACCCAGACCGTGCGCACTTAAGCGCGATGGTATCGAGCTATTCAGTGCTAGACGGGGCAGTCCCGTCTCGCCCGCGCTGGATCCGAATCCAGCTGTGCCGCGCCAGAACCACGAGCAAGGCCACGAAACCTGCGGAGAGCGCGAGGATGACGATCACTCCTGCGCCCGGAACGTCGAGCAGCTTGATCCCCGCGAGGCCCAGAACGCCGGCCAGGAGGAGTCGCAGCAACTGCTCGGGAATGGAGAGCGTCAGGCGTCCCCCGATGAGCACGCCCGGGATCGATCCCAGCAGAAGCCAGAAGAGCAGCCCGAAGTCGACGTTACCGGCCAGCCAGTGGCCGACGCCTGCCACGTAGAGAAGCGCCGCCGCGTGGAAGATGTCCGTGCCAACGACCTTGTGCGCGCGGAGCGGGAAGATGATGAGCAACGTGAGCCCGAAGAACACGCCGCTCCCGACCGACGTCAGGCCGACGATGAACCCACCGAGCGCCCCGATCAGCACCGCCGCCGTACGGTCGCGAGGAGTCAGGTTCCACGTCGCGTCGCCGACGGACTTGGTCTGGATCAGGCTCTTCGCGATCAGACCGGCTGTTCCGAACAGGAGCGCGGCCCCGAGCACCTTGGCCATGACGTCCTCGACGCCGTCGCCGTAGCGATCGGTGATCTGCACCGCACTCCACACCCCCAGCAACGACGTGGGCGCCGAGCCGATCAGCATCCAGCCCGCAAGTCGTGCGCGCACGTTGCCCATCCGCCGGTGCTGGACGGCGCCCACGGTCTTGAAGGCAGCGCCGTGCGCGATGTCCGTCCCGATCGCGGTCGTGGGAGGGATCCCGAACAGGAACACGAGGATCGGGGTCATCAGCGATCCGCCCCCCATGCCAGTCATCCCCACGAGGAGGCCCGTGAGCAAGCCGACGACCGTGAACTTCAGGTCCATCTAGCTCGCGCAAGACCGGAATCCGCTGGCGCGGATTCCGGTCGCGCAAAATCCCTGAAGGCGTCCGCTTCGCGGCCGCGGGCGTCCCGAAACGTGCATCAACCGCCTCGATACGCCTCGATCAGGACCCGAGCGACCTCCGGCCGCGTGAACTCGACCGGCGGGACATCGCCCTCCTCGAGCATCTCGCGCACCTTCGTTCCCGACAGGAACACCCGATCCTCCGGTCCGTGCGGGCACGACTTCGTGCTCGCCATCGATCCGCACACGTTGCACCAGAACGTGTGCTCGAAGAACATCGGCTCGATGTCGAGCTCGTGCGGCTCGAACTCGTCGAAGATCAGCTGGGCGTCGTAGGTGCCGTAGTAGTCGCCGACTCCCGCATGGTCGCGGCCGACGATGAAGTGCGAGCAGCCGTAGTTCTTGCGGCAGATCGCGTGCCAGATCGCCTCGCGCGGTCCGGCGTAGCGCATCGCGGCCGGGAACGCCGACAACAGCACCCGATCTTCCGGGTAGTAACTGTCGAGCAGGGTCTCGTAGCACTCGACCCGCACGTCGACCGGAACGTCGTCCGACTTCGTGTCACCTACGAGCGGATGCACGAGGAGGCCGTCCACGGTCTCCAGAGCGACCTTGGTCAAGTACTCGTGCGCCCGGTGGATCGGGTTTCGCGTCTGAAACCCGACCACCCGCTTCCAGCCGCGCTCGGCGAAGATCCGTCGCGTCTCCGCGGGGTCGCGGGCGAGCTCGGGGAACTCGGGCTGCGAGCGCTCGAACACGGTCACCTTGCCCGCGAGATAGAGCGGCTTCTGCCCGTACAGGCGGGCGACGCCCGGGTGGGCCTCGTCGGTCGTGCGGAAGCAGAGCTCCGCCTCGCGCTCCTGGTCGTACTCGAACACTCCCTCAGCCTCGAGGACGGCCACCGCGCGGCCGGCCTCGTCGGTCAGCGCCACGCGCTCGCCGCCTGGGGCGGCATCCACGGCCAGACAGACGGGGAGCGCCCAGGGGACGCCGTTCGCGAGGTGCATCTCCTCGATGACTCGCTCGTAGTCGGCCTGGCCCATGAACCCTTCGAGCGGCGAAAGCGCGCCCGAAGCGAGCATGTCCAGATCCGAGAGCTCGCGCGACGTGAGCGCGACGCTCTCGAGCGCGTCGAGATCGTCGGGGCGATCGCCCGTCCGGTCGACGAGCGATCCGCCGTGCGGGCGAATGAGCCGATCGGTCGCGGCGACGGTCACGCGGTCACCTTGGCCGGAACGAGCCCCAGCTCCTCGAGCTTCGCAATCACGATGGCAGCCGATTCCTCAGGCTCGATCCCTTCCGTGTCGACGACGATCTCCGGAGACGCCGGCGCCTCGTAGGGATCGTCGACTCCTGTGAAACCCTTGATCTCCCCGGCGAACGCCTTCGCGTAGAGACCGTTCACGTCGCGGCGCGCGCATTCATCGAGCGATGTCTGGACGTGGATCTCGACGAACGGCCCGTGCTCCTCGACGAGCGCCCGTGCGTTCGATCGCGCCTGCGCGTAGGGGGAGATCGCCGCCACGATGACCGCGCCGCCGTGCCGCGTGATCCGCGATGCGACCCAGCCGAGACGCTCGACATGCGCGTCGCGATCCTCCTTCGAGAAGCCGAGGCCTTTCGAGAGGTGCGTGCGGACGGTGTCTCCGTCGAGGTACTCGACGACCAGCCCGCGGCGGTCCATCTCCGGACCGACGTGATGTGCGATCGTCGTCTTCCCCGAGCCCGAGAGACCCGTGAACCAGAGGGTGAAGCCTCCGCCTCGATCGGTCTCCGACTCGGGATGCTCATGCGCGTAGATGTGCTGACTCATGAGCCGCTCTCCGGCTCATGAGTGGGGAGGGGTGTGGGGAACCGGGAGGTTCCCCACGTCTTCAAGAAGAAGGGGGTGCCAGGGGAAACATGGTTTCCGTTGCTTGTTCTTCTGGCGAACACGAGCCGTAGGCGCGTGTTACTCATGCGGTTTTCTCCAATCTCGCGTTTTCGTGGATGCCGCACTCCAGCTTGTCGGAGCCGGCCCAGCGGCCTGCGCGCTCCTCCTCGTCGGGGCGCGTCGGCCGCGTGCAGGGAATGCAGCCGATCGAACGGTACCCCGCGTCGTGCAATGGGTTGTAGGGGATGTCGTTCTCGTTGACGTGAGACCAGATCCGCTGCTCGTCCCAGTCGGCGAGCGGGTGGATCTTGAAGACCTGGTAGCGCTCCGACCACTGCACCTTCGGGGTGTCCGCGCGGCTCGGCGATTGGTCGCGCCGGATCCCTGAGATCCAGGCGTCGTACGGCGCGAGCGCGTTCACGAGCGGCTCCACCTTGCGGATGTGGCAGCAGCGGTCGGGATCGCGCTCCCATAGGTTCGGGCCGTCGGCGCGGTGCTGCTCGGCGATCGTGGGGATCTCGGGTTGGATCAGCTTCAGCTGGTAGCGGTCGACGAGCTTGTCACGCGTCTCGTAGGCCTCGCGGAAGAAGAGGTGCGTGTCGAGCTCGACCGTGTCCATCCTGAGCCCCAGCTCGGCGACCATGTGCACGAGCACCGAGGACTGCTTCTGCCACGAGCAGGTCAGGCAGACGCGCGGCCAGAAGAACCTGTGTGCCCAGGCGATGACCTCCTCGGCCGTCATGGCCTCGAAGTCGAGGTCAGGGAGCGGGGGCGGCTGGCTCGGCAACGCGATCGCCAAGAAGCACCTCCTTCAGGGTGTCGGCGCGCAACCCGAGGCGGAGCGTCTCGAGCGCGATGACCTCGTCGGGCGGGATGTTGCCGAGGTTGACCTCGGGACCGAAGTGGCGCACGAACCAGGCCTGCGACGTCTTCGTCGGTGTCTCCCAGATCAAGTCGTGAAAGCTGATCGAGTGCTCGATCTCGTCCACGAGACCCGTCCGGAGCTCTCCGGTCGGACGGTAGATGCCTGCGGTGCCCGCCTCGCGACCCTCGGCGATCACCTTCCAGGCGCCCGCATCGAGCTCCTCACGCATCCACTGCACCCACAGGTACGGGGCGATGTTGACCTCGGAGTCCTTGGATCCCACCTCGGAGAGGACCACGAAATCACGTGCGAAGTCGGCGATGAGCTCGAGCTTCTGCTCACGGGGGATGTCGAGCGTCCCGTCCGAGATCTCGACGTGCGAGAAGCGGTGGTGCTCGAGCCAGCGCTTGAACTCGTCCATCTTGTCCTTGCCGTACACCGCTTCGAAGAGCGTTCCGCCGCAGACGACCGGTGTGGAGAAGGAGCGGTAGAGCGCGATCTTCTTCTCCAGGTTGTTCGTCACGTAGCTCGTTCCCCACCCGAGCTTGACGATGTCGACGTACTCGCCCGCGGTGTCGAAGAGACCCTCGATCTCGCGCAGGTTGAGGCCCTTGTCCATGACATGCGTGAGCCCGCGCTCGCGGGGTTTACCTTCGCGCGCGGGGATGTCGAGGAACGAGTTGCCCTCATAGTCGTGCATAGATGTCCTCCAGCTTCTTGCGGGCGCGCTCCTGCACGTCGCGGTAGAGGGAGCCCCCGTGAGCGTCGATGCCGACGGTGAGCGGGCCGAAATCCTTCACCCGGAACTTCCAGAGGCACTCGGGCATGAGCTCCTCCCAGGCGACCTCCTCGATCTCCTCGATCTGGGTGGTCTCGAGGGCCGCGGCCCCGCCGACGATCGCGAAGTAGACCATCCCCAGACGCTGCATCGGCTCGATCGCCTCGTCGGGGAATCCACCCTTGCCGCAGATTGCGCGCACGCCGTACTGCGTGCCGAGTGGCTCCGTGAAACGCACCATGCGCGCGCTCGTCGTCGTACCGATGCAGATCTTCTCGTAGCGGCCGGGGCCGAGCTTGCGCACGCCGGGCGCGGTGTGGAGGAGGAAAGCGCCCGAGAGATCCATCGGCGGCTCGACGCCCTCGTCAAAGATCCGCATCTGCGTCCGATCCCGGATTCCGATGATGTGCCCTTGGACGACGACCTCGTCGCCGGCGCGGAGCTTGAGAATCTCAGCGGGATCGGTGACCGGGAAGGTGACCTCGTGCGTCGCCATCACGCGTCCCTCTCATATTCGATCGCGCCGTCGGCGGCGATGTGCGCCGACGCGCGGCGCGCCGCCCAGCACTGGTAGTTCACCGCGACCGGGTTCAGGGTCATGTGCGTGTCCGCGTGCTCCACGTGCACAGAGAGCACGGTCACGTCGCCGCCGAGGCCCATCGGCCCTATGCCGGTCTCGTTCAGGAGCCCGTACAGGTCGTCCTCCAACTTCGCGACGAGCGGATCTTCGTTTCGTGTGCCGACCGGCCTCGCGATCGCCTCCTTCGCCAGATGCATCGCGTAGTCGGCGGACCCGCCGATCCCGACGCCGACGATCCCAGGCGGACAGGGCTTTCCGCCGGCGCCGACGATCGAGTCAAGGACGAATTCCTTGATCCCTCGAACCCCGTCGGCCGGGACGCACATCTTGAGGAAGCTCATGTTCTCGGAGCCCGAGCCCTTGGGCACGCACTTCACGTCGAGGCCGTCCCAGTCCGGAATGAAGTCCCAGTGGACGATGGGGACTCGGTAGCCGACGTTCTGGCCCGTGTTCTCGCGCGTGAGGGTGTGGACAGTGTTCGAGCGCAGCGGATGCTCGATCGTCGCGCGCTCGGTTCCCTCCTTGAGTGCCGCATAGATACGCGCCGGGTGCAGCGGGAAGTGCTCGCCCACCTTGCAGTAGTAGACCGCGATACCCGTGTCCTGGCAGACGAGGTTCTTCTCGTCCTCGGCGACGTTCACGTTGCGGAGGATGGTCTGCAGCACGCGCTGGCCGGTCACCGACGTCTCCGTCTCCGCGGCCCTGGCGAGCGCATCTCGTAGATCTTGGGGAATGTCCTTCAGCGCCCACACGTACAGGTGGGCGGCCGCGTCGCCGACTGCGACGTCGAGGTCGGTCGTGATCGCGGTGCTCATACGCGCGCCCTCTCGGCAGCGGCCTTCCCAGCGCGCCGCCCGAAGACGGTGCACTCGAGGAGCGAATTTCCCATCATGCGGTTCCTCCCATGCGTCCCGCCCGCGATCTCGCCGCAGGCGAAGACGCCCTCGAGCGTCGTCTCGGCGTGCTCGTCGATCACGAGCCCACCGTTCTGGTAATGGAGAACGGGGTAGGTGAAGATCTTCTCTGTGAGCGGATCGATGCCGGCCGCGCGATAGCGACGGAGCATGTACGGGAGCGAGATCTCGGCGTCGTCCTCTGAAATTCGTGTCGTGTCGAGCCAGACCGCAGGGCGGTCGTCCGGGGTCAGGACGCCCTTCCCCTTCTCCACCTCGTCGACGATGGCCTGGGAGACCGCGTCGCGCGCGCCCAACGAGTCGGTGAACTCCTCACCGTCGGCGTTCAGGAGCACGGCGCCGTACGCGCGGGTCGTCTCGGGGATCGAGTAGCCCTGCATCGTGTCCGGCCACGCTCCGCCGTTCGGGTGGTATTGGAGCGCGTCGAGATCCCGGGCCTCGGCGCCCGCGTCGAGTGCGATCCGCGTCACCTCGCCTGTCGCGTTCGGGTGGTTCGTGGAGAGCTCGCCTCGCGTCTTGGCCTCGTGAAAACAGCGCCCGCCCGCAGCCAGGATGACCGAAGCCGCATCGACGTCCACCATCTCCTCGTTCTTCGTCTCGAAAGTGGCGGTCCAGCCGCTCTCACGCGGGCGCAGGCTCACCAGCGCGTGGTGAGGAAGCTCGGTTCCTGCCCCGGCCTCGTACGCCACACGGAGCGCTTTCGTGATCGCGTGCCCGGTGCGGTCACCGACCTGCAAGAGACGATGCCGGGTGGCGCCGCCGCAGCGTGCCAGGCGATAGCCACCGTTCGAGCGAGTGAACTCGACACCGAGCTCCTCGAGCCAGTGGATCGCCGATGGAGCCTCGCTCGTCAGCACCTGGACGAGCAGCGGATCGGCGGTCTCGTGCGAGCTCCGCATGACGTCCTCGGCGTGGATCTCGGGCGAGTCGTCCTCACTGAACGCAGCCTGGATCCCACCTTGCGCCTTCGCGGAGTTGCACGCTTGCAACGTGGTCTTGGTCGCGAGGGCCACGCGCGCCCCCGCCCGCTCGGCTGAGACGGCCGCCGCGAGACCCGAGGCGCCGCTGCCGATCACGAGCACGTCGAAAGGGTCGCGGCTTGGCACAGCCCTGCATGATAACGGATTTCCTTATTCCTGTCATTATCGAGTGTTATGCAACAAGGACTCTCGCAGCGAGGGCTGTAGACTCGCGCGATCGATGGGCACCCTGGCCGACATCGTCACGCCGAACTTCATCACCGTCGCGCCGGAGGACACGCTCGGCGAGGTTGCGGAGCGAATGACGAGTCAGAACACCGGCGCCGTCGTCGTCAAGGACTTCGGCCGCCTGATCGGCATCCTCACGGAGCGCGACATGCTCCGGGCCATGGCCGCGCGCGTGCATACGAGCGACGCCCGCGTACGCCAGTGGATGACTGGTGATCCCATGACGGCCACGGCTGACATGACGCTCGACGACGCCGCCCAGGTCATGTTGGACAACGGCTTCCGCCACTTGCCCGTCGTCGACGGATCGAACGTGCTCGGCGTCGTCAGCCTGCGCCGCGTGATGGGCGGCCGCCGCCGGGCCGCGCCCGAAGCCGCGTAGCGTCAGCTACAAGCGGACGCGATCCCCGTCACCACGACGGAGGCTGCCAGCTTCTGGCCGACGTGGACTCGACGGAGCTGCTTCACGAGCTTCCCATTCCCCTTGATCTCGACGAGCGCCTCCTGCTCCGTCTCCGACGGCTGGGTGCGGGCGAAGAGGCAGGACAGCGGGCTCTTCTTGCCTCCGATCCAGCCCACCGCGTAGAGGTACTTCAGCACCGGCTTGGAATACGGGGCACGCTTGTAAGCGGCACGCGCCCCTCCTGCCGGCACCTTCTGGGCGCCCGCCGCGGCGTTCAACGTCGATAGAGCTGCCCCGCTGGAGGTGGGGAGCACGGAGAGCTTCTGGCCGAAGGCGCCGGTGAGCGACGCCGTGAGCACCGCCATCGCAGCGACCAGGCTTGCGTACTCGACGAGCATCGCTACATAGTCCGTCCGAACGGGTCGCGCGTCAACCCGGAGCTCACCAGATGCTGCGCAGGAGCGAGAGAGCGTCGTCAGGTGACGCCGTGCGTGGATTCGCACGCGCCCCTGCTCGATCCACCGCCTCCGTCGCGACGAGTGGCAGGTCGTCCTCCGGCACCTCGAAGTCTCGCAGCCGCATGAACCCTCCGAGCCGGGCGAGCTCCTCCACCCTTGCCGCCGGATCGTCGGACTCGAGCGCCCTTCCGAACCGCTCGATCGCGCCGGGAGCAACCGGCTCGTTGAAACGAAGCGTGGGAGGTAGCGTGAGCGCGTTCATCGCTCCGTGCGGGAGGCCGTGACGCCCTCCGAGAGCCTGCGCCAGTGCGTGCGCTAGTGCCAGGCCTGTGAGACCGAGCGCCTTGCCCGCATGCACCGCTCCCCGGAGGAGGCCTGTCCGCGCCTCGAGGTCGTCCAGTCGCGCGACTGTCTCGGGGAGCCAGCGCACGATCAGCTCCGCTCCCGCGATAGCTTCGGTGTCCCCTTCGGCGTTTCGACCTTCGACGTAGAGAGCCTCCGCGCTGTGAGCGAGCGCGTTCATGGCAGTTCCCACCGTCTCGTCCAGACGAAGCCCGAGTGTCAGCTCCGGCTCGTAGACGATCGCCACCGTGCGTGCGCCGCTGCCGCCGGTCTTGATCCTCCGCGCCTCGTCCCGCATCCCGAAGTAGGGCGTCCACTCGGCTCCGGCGTACGTCGTGGGCACCGCGACGAGCGAGAGCCCGCTCGCGGCGGAAACTGCCTTCGCCGTGTCGATCGCGCTTCCGCCCCCTAGCCCGACCAGGCCATCCGCGCCGTGAGCTGCTGCGACCGCTGACGAGACGGTTTCGACGGGCGCGTGTCGCCGCACGCCTGAGAACCGAGTCGCGACGGGAAGCTCCAACTCGCCGAACCGCTCGGTCGTCACGAGAAGTGGTCGGGAGATGCCGAGCTCCGCGAGGAGCGCGGCGAGGTCGGTCAGACCCCAGCGGACGATCACGAGACGCGCTCCTGGGCGAACTCGACGAATGCCTCCGCGACACGCGTGCGCGCTCTCCCCGCCGCCGAGGCCAGCGAGATCTCCCTGGTCGCTTCGAGTCCCTCGACTCGCGCCTCCGCTAGCCGACCGTCGGCCAGCTCGGACTCGACGGCCGTACGGGAGATGAACGTCACGCCGAAGCCCGCCTCGGCCGCGCGCCGAACAGACTCCTGAAGACCGAGCTCGAGCCGCACGTCGAGATCGCGCAGACGTACACCGAGGCGGCGCAGAGCGTCTTCGACGATCTGGCGTACACCCGCGCCCTCCTGCATCAGGATCAGCGTCTCTTCGCGGAGCTCGTCGAGGGTCACGGTGCGCCCCGCGAAGCGATGTCCCGGCGGGCAGGCGAGGATGACCTGGTCGGAGAAGAACGGCTCGAAGCGAACTCCGCGGTGCCGCCGCGAGGCGCCGACGATTCCCAACTCGAGCTCGCGGGCAGCGACACGCTCGATCACCGTGTGGGTGTCCGAGACAGTGAGGAACACCCGCACGTCGGAGTGCTCGCGCTGGAACTCGCCCAGGAGCACGGGGACGACGATCGCGGCAGGCCCGGTCGACGCGCCCAGGACGAGGTCGCCGGCGATCTCGCCCTCGGCCGAAGCTGCGAGCTCCGACACGAGCTGCTCCTCGAGCGCCAGCATCCGCTGTGCCCCGCGATACAGCCGCCACCCGGCCTCGGTCGGCTCCACCCGCCGGCCCGAACGGTCGAGAAGCTGCGTCCCGAGGCGCTTTTCCAGAGCGCGTATCTGCAGCGAAACCGCCGGCTGCGTGACACCGAGGCGCTGCGCCGCCTGGGAGAAGCTTCGCCGCTCGACGACCGCGCAAAACGCCGCGAGCTGGCGCGTATCCATGAAAAGCGAGGACTAGGTGCTTGGCGAACTGAAACAGATTCGCCAAGATCGCTGAATGGCACGCAGACGCATGAGGAAAGCTTATAGCTAGCCCGAAAGCACGCGCGCGCGACGCGCATCGTTCGCTGAGATGCCCTCGGGTGAAGGCAAGTAACGGGTCGAGTCTTGTCGACTTCAAGTAGCCGCAATAGCTGCTGTTTGCAGGCAGCGCAATCGATGGAAGCGGCTGGTCGAGCGTCTAGGGTCTGGCCGTGCGCGTCTGGATCGACGTCTCTAACTCGCCCCAGGTGCCGTTCTTCCGTCCCTTGATCGCGCTGCTCGAGACTCGCGGTCACTCGGTGGA
>Ga0136625_1000140_pt1 | contig 18990 bp, 11 predicted proteins | sample AntDrymUQ4832306_2_FD_104672 | JGI IMG/M metagenome (GOLD analysis project Ga0136625, IMG submission 104672) | Polar desert sand microbial communities from Dry Valleys, Antarctica - metaG UQ483 (23.06) | ecosystem: Environmental > Terrestrial > Soil > Desert | place: Antarctica: Dry Valley...
AATCGATCTACCAGCGCCCGCCAAGCGTCCTGGTCCTTGGCCAGCGCCCCGGCCACCAACGAGTCGAGATCTGCGGAGGCCGACCACGCTCTGCCACCCACGAGCCGCAGCCTAGGCACGGCGTGACCGCGACCCCACGACCGTTGTCGTGAGACGGGCGGAATGGCGATGGTCTCGATGATCCGGGTCCTCTCCTGGCGGGCGGCGGCGGGCGCGCTGCCGTGTCTCTTGTCACAGAGCGTCGAGTGCCGGGCTGGATACATCCGTTCCGATGCATTGGAACGCAGCCGCCGCCGCCAGTGCCCTGGGGCCGGCGTCGGCAGCAGCGGCGACGGCCGAGCCGAGAGCTGCGCTCGGGGGTTTCCCGTTGCGGAGTGCCCGGTGGAGGTCCACGGCGAGCCGACTGGCGTTGTCGTCCGGCACGGCCAACACAGGGGCGATGACCGATCCCACGCCGAGCGATAGCAGAGAGGTGGCCGTTCCCAGGAGCTCGTCGCCGGCGTACACCCCGCTGCGCCCGGCGTGGCAGGCGGCGAGGACCACCAGCCAGGGGACGGCAGCGGGGTGTTCCAGGTCGTGGATCATCAGCGGGCCATCGGCGAGGTCGAGCGACGAGAACATCGGGTTGTCGGCACGGAACGTGCCGTGGGTGGCGAGATGAGCAACGTCGGTCTCAGCGATGGCGCCGAGCACGGCGGCACAGGTTGCATCGTCGCCGGTCAACGTGTGGGATGTGTGATACATGCCTCCGATGGCCGCCAGCTCCCGCTCGGCTGCCGGCAGGCCGGTGCCGCCAACCAGGAGGAGGCGGGGACCGGGCGGCTCCTCTGCCCGACGGACCCACCACGTGGCGCTGGGGCTGATCGTCACGTCACCGCAGTGCTGCAGGGTGGTCAACGCGCCCCAGGGCATGGAGTGCAGCAGGCCTGTCGGCACGATCACCACGCCGGCCGTCGGGCCGAGGCCGAGAGGCACGACGAGCCGGTCGTCCAACTCGCGCCGCGACACCTCGAAAGACCGCTGCGCAGCGTCGGCCCGGGAATGGCCGTCCGGCAGGGATACCAAACGCCGGATAGCGAAGAGCAGGTGGTCGTGGGCCTCCGCGATCACGGCGACGGAGCCGAGGCCGACGAGCGATGAGCGACGAGGTGTGACGACGACGGCGTGAAGGCGGTCGCCCGTTTGCACGTACTCGACAAGCGCTTTCGGCCCGAGTTGCCGCCGGAGTCGACGGACGTCGAACCGGCCGCTGACCGCTCGCGGATCGCCGATGGCGAGCCGGGTTCGTCGGGTGATGCTGTGCTCGAGCGCTTCGATGGAACCCTTGGTCCTCGTCACCTCCGCCCGGTGAGCGCCGGAGGTCGCATCCTCGAGGACAGCGACACGCATCTCTCCGTCAAGTCGCCGCAGTTCGGCCAGGTCGGTCGTCACATCCTCGTCGATGAGACGATCGGGAGTGCGGGGAGCCAGAGCGCCGGCACGCCAACGCTCGGCCGCCGCCAGCACGTCGAGCGGGCGTCCGGACCGGAGCGCCAGCTGGAGCCCGAGACGGGCAAGGCTCTCACCGTGGGCCGACACCCGGACGCGCAGCTCGCGGGCGCCGAGCGTCGCCCGATGGCGGTCGATGACCCGCAGCCCGTTGCTGATCGCCCGCCTGGCCGCAGCGAGGTCGCCGTCGGCGACGTGGAGCAGGGCGCTGGCGTGCCAGGCCTCGGCTCGCTGCGTCGGCGATCCCCGGTGGCGGCGTCGGGCAGCCGTGGCCAGTTCCTCACGGGCGACGTCCAACCGTCCGAGCCCGATGGCCAATCGTCCCGACAGCACGCGCACCTCGGCGGCCTCGGTGACCCAACCCATCTGCTCGAGTGTCGCCGCCACGCGGCGCAGGCTCGACAGTTGACGTGACGTGGACCGCCGGTCTGCGGCGTGTGCTTCATCGGTCGGGACATCGTCGGCGATGGCCAGCACGCCGACGTAGGTGGCGAGCGCCGCCCAAGCCGGTCGCCCGGTTCTCCGGAACACGTCGGCCGCCCGGCGCGACTCGTCGAGCGCTGCGGTGCGTTCCCCGAGCAGGAGCAGGGCGCGAGCCAACAGTAGGTGCGATTCGGCGAGTTGGAGCTGGTTGCCGGCTTGCTCCGCGTCGCTGACCAGGCGAACGGCGACCTGGCGAGCCTCGGCTGCCAGGCCCGCCGCCAGGTGTACTTCGCATTGATCGGTGTCGAGCGCTGCCAGCAGCCGACCGGGTGAACCGAGCGCGGCGTAGCGCTCCCGGGCGAGATCGAACGACCGCAGGGCCTCGGGTAGTTGGCCGAGCCGCCCCGACAGGTATCCGAGGTTGTGCAGTGCTCCAGCCGACAACAGGTGCTGGCCGAGCTCGTCGGCCAATTGCTGGGCGGAGATGAAATCGCCGCGGGCCCCGGTGGGATCCCCGAGCTGGAGCCGAGCGATGCCGCGGTTGCCGAGCAGTCGAGCCTGGGCCAGACGATCGTCACCGGCCCGCAGCAGCGGCAGTGCTTCGTCGTACTCGTCGACGGCGGCGTCGACTGCACCCGAGAACATGAAGACGAACCCGCGCTGCATCAGCAGCCGTCCCAGTGGGGCGCCGTCGAGTGCAGGCTCGGCGAGGTCCAGTTGGGCCAGTGCTCCTTCGGAGTCGCCGGCAGCTTGAAGACACAGCGACCAGCTCACGCGGATCAGGGCCTCCTCGACCGGCTCGGCCACGGCGTCGGCGAGTCGGACGGCCTCTGCGTACACGCGGCCGGCGCGGGCGATGTCTCCCTCGTCGTGCAGCAGCCGTCCGAGCCCCCACTTTGCGACCATGCGGGCCCGGTTCGACGCCGACGGATCGTGGAGTAGTTCCCGGAGGGCGCGTCCGGCCTGCGAAGGATCGCTCTGCACGAGGCCGAACGCGTCTTGGGCGCGGCGCTCACCGTCCGTGGCCGGGGGGTGACTCGGCGTGGAGAGGTCTGTCATGCTTGCCCCGGCGTTTGATCGACGGCGTCCAACCGTAGTGGGCACATGGGAGGAGACGATCCGAAATGGCAGATGACCCCGGCCGCGGTGATCGCGGTGACAGCGAGGACCTGGCGAAACCCGTCCCGGGTCGACGCACCAGGGCGCCGGACCGGTGGCGCACGAGCATCAGGTTCAGCTCCGGTGCTGCCGGCGGCGGGTACGCCTTCCGTCCCGGGGAGATGGTGGCGGAGCACGGTGCTCTTGATGTCCTGCGCGGCATCGTCAACGCCGACCTCGATGCCCGAGCCGTGGGCAACACGGTCACGCTCGTGACGGGGCTCGCCGATCCCGTCGGCCTGTCGGCCAACGTGCGGTCCCGAGGCTTCCGTGCCCAACCAAACCATGTGGTGTTCGCCACCCAGGACCACTCCGTATGGGGCAATCCGGCGGCGTTTGGGAATCCGGCGGCGTTTGGGAATCCGGCTGCGTTCGGGAATCCGGCTGTGTGCGGGAACCCGGCTGCGTTCGGGAACCCGGCTGCGTTCGGTCACGGCCATGGGTGTACGTGCTGTCCGCCAGTGATTGGATGTGGGTGCCACGGCGTTCCGACCGTGTCGACCCGGCGGGCGCCCCACCGCAGCGCCGCCAAGCGGGCACCGTACGACGAGGCCTTGATGCGAGTCGGCGGCGGGGCGCCCGATCCGGCGCGGGTCGTGGTGCTCGACACCGGGCTCGCTCCCGACGATCTGTGTGGCGACATCACCGGCGTGGCCGTCCGTCCCGCTGAACCCTGGGGTCCGACCAAGCTCGACGAATCGCTCCCGGGACCGTTTCCGTACACGGCCACCGACAACCACGATCATCCCGACGAGAACAACGACCAGTGGCTCGACCCGGTGTCCGGCCACGGCACGTTCATCGCCGGGCTGATCTGCCGCCTGGCGCCGGGCGCCCACGTGGAGCTGGGCCGGGTGCTGGAGACGACGGGCGAAGGCAACGACGCCGACATCGCCTTCCGGATCACGCAGCTGGCCAGCAAGCCACCGGCGGTGCTGTGCCTGTCACTGTCGTGCTACACCGAGCTCGACGCCCCGCCGCTGGCGCTGGCATCGGCCATCGCCGAACTGCAGCAGCTGGGCACGGTGGTCGTGGCGTCGGCCGGCAACGACTCCCATTGCCGGGTCGCATGGCCGGCGGCACTGCCTGGCGTCGTCTCCGTCGGAGCGCTGGGACCAGAGGGACCGGCGCCGTTCACCAACTTCGGATCGTGGGTGCGCGCCTGCGCCCCGGGACTCGACATCGTGAGCGACTTCTTCGAAGGCGTCGACGATGACGACGACGGCGTGCTCGACGGCGGGAGCTTCTGGGGATGGGCGAGCTGGAGCGGCACGTCGTTCGCCGCACCGATCGTTGCCGCTGCCATCACGCGAGAGATCCTGCTGTACGGGCTCGCCCCTGACGCGGCGGCCGAGCGGGTGGTCGACGACGAGCGGCTGTTCCGATTCCCAGGGCTCGGCACGGTGGTCAACCTGCACTGACCGACCGCCTTCGACCGCTGTGCCACGACAAACGCCCGAAGTCGTCGTTTGTTCGTTGCACAGACGTGGATTGGTCGCACTGGCACACTGGCCCGATGACGACCTTCTCGGATGCCGAGGCCGACTTCTTGGCCGAGGCCAAGTTGGCGCGCTTCGCCACGGTGGACCCTGATGGCTATCCGCACGTGGTGCCGGTGGGGTTCCGGATCGATCACGCCAACAGCGTGATCGACATCGGCGGTCGTGAGCTCGCCAGCACGCAGAAGTTCCGCAACGTGGCGTCCGCCGGCGGGTCGGCCGCCAAGGTCGGCGTCGTGATCGACGACGTGCGTCCTCCGTGGAGGCCCCGCTGCGTGATGGTACGAGGGCTGGCTCGCATCGTGGAGTGGGAGGGTTCGCCCGTGATCCGCATCACGCCAGAGAAGATCGTCAGCTGGGGTCTCGACGATGCGTCCTCCGGCGACGTCGTCTGACACGGGCGCACGTTGAGCTTCACCTACGATCGGGCTGTGGAGTTCGACTGCCCGCGATGCCACGAGCACGTGACCGAGGACTACTTCGGTCCGTGTGGCGACTGCAGGCAGGCGTTGCGGGCCTCGCTCACTCGCATCGGTCGTCAGGTCGAAGTGGCCGAGTACGAGCCGAAGGTGAACGTCACGCCGAACGCCGTCGCCCTCAGGGACGACTGATCCCGGCCGCCTCCAGGCGGCTCGCCGGTAATGTGGGCGGCGTCCGGGGACGTAGCTCAGTTGGCTAGAGCATCTGGTTTGCAACCAGAAGGTCGTGGGTTCGAGCCCCATCGTCTCCACCGGCAACTCGCTCGGCCGCGTGTGCCGGCGGCGCCACTCGTTCACCTTTACATTTTGTCAATCGCTGCCTAACCTGGCCTGATGCTGGCTGACACTTCTGCGATCGATGCCGGCGAGTTGCGCATCGACGGTGCCCGGCTGCTGCGCCGCCTGGATGAGCTCGCCGAGATCGGTGCCATCGAGGGCACGCAGGGCTGCTCGAGGCTGGCGCTCACCGACGAGGATGCCGCTGGCCGAGCGCTCCTAGCCACGTGGATGCGCGACCTGGGGCTGACAGTGATCGTCGACGCCATCGGCAACACCGTGGGGGTGCTCGGCAGCGACTCTGTGCAGGGTGCTGTGCTGACGGGTTCGCACATCGACACGGTGGCGACGGGCGGACGTTTCGACGGGAACCTCGGCGTTCTGGCCGGCCTGGAAGTTCTGGAGACCGTGATCGATCACGGTGTCCGGCCGGGCCGGCCGCTCGCTGTCGGGTTCTTCACCAACGAAGAAGGCGCCCGGTTCGCGCCCGACATGCTCGGCAGCCTCGTGTATGCAGGCGGGCTGCAGATCGAGCGGGCTCTGCAGTCGGTCGCCATCGACGGCGCCGTGCTCGGCGACGAGCTCGACCGCATCGGCTGGCGGGGCGCAGCGCCGGTTCCCGGCATCGCCCCGCACGCGTTCGTGGAGTGCCACATCGAGCAGGGTCCGGTGCTCGAGGCCGAGGGGATCACCATCGGCGCCGTCACCGGCGTGCAGGGGATCTCGTGGACCAAGTTGACGCTCACCGGTCAGTCCAACCACGCCGGAACGACGCCGATGAGTCATCGCCGCGACGCCGGGTACGTGGCAGTGAGGATCGCCGGGTTCGTCCGCGACGTGGTCGATGAGATCGGACCGCCGCAGGTCGGCACCGTCGGGCGCATCGAGCTGTACCCGAACCTGGTCAACGTCGTCGCCGCGAGGGCGACGCTGACCGTGGACGTGCGCAACACCGACGACGCCGTGCTGACCGACGTCGAGGGACGGATCGCCGAGTTCGCCGCCGGTGCCGCAGCCGGCGAGGGTGTCGAGCTGGCGACCGAGGTGCTGGCCCGCTTCGTCCCGGTGGCCTTCGACCCGGCGGTGATCGATCTCGTGGAGCACGTGGCTGAGCAACTCGGACACACCACCATGCGGCTCCCCGCAGGAGCAGGTCACGACGCCCAGATGCTGGCCAGGATCTGTCCGGCAGGGATGGTGTTCGTACCCTCGGTCGACGGGATCAGCCACAATCCCGCCGAGCACACCGACCCTGCCGACATCGAGGCCGGGGTGAACGTGCTGCTGCACGCGATGCTGCGCCTCGCCGAGGTCGGCCGGGTCGAGGAGCCAGCTCCATGAGTCGCGTCGTCGTGGTCGGCGGGGCCCAACTCGGTCCGATCGGTGCCGATGACTCGCGCGCAGAAGTTGTCGAGCGGCTCGTGGCATTGCTGCGCCAGGGCGCCGAGGCCGGCTGCGACGTGATGGTGTTCCCGGAGCTGGCGCTCACCACCTTCTTTCCCCGATGGCACGTCGAGGACATTGCCGAGTTCGACCACTACTACGAGACGGAGATGCCGTCGCCGGAGACGAAGCCCCTGTTCGACGAGGCGCGTCGCCTGGGTGTCGGGTTCGGGCTCGGCTACGCCGAGCTGACCCCCGAAGGGCATCGCTACAACTCGTACATCCTGGTGGAGCGTGACGGCAGCACCGTGGCCACGTTCCGCAAGGTCCACATCCCGGGCCACAAGAAGCACGAGCCGCAGCGCCGGTTCCAGCACCTCGAGCGCTACTACTTCGAGGAGTCGCCTCAGAGCTTCGGAGTCTGGACGGCGTTCGGTGGCCGCATCGGCGCCGCTCTCTGCAACGACCGGCGGTGGCCCGAGACGTACCGAGTGATGGGGCTGCAGGGCGTGGAGCTGATCGTGATCGGCTACAACACGCCGCTGCACTACGCTCCCGACCCGACGCAGAACGCATTGGCCGGGTTCCACAACCACCTCGTGATGCAGGCCGGTGCCTACCAGAACGCCACGTGGGTGGTCGGCGTGGCCAAGGGCGGCATCGAAGAGGGTGTCGACTCGCTGGCGCAGAGCGTGATCGTGGCCCCGTCCGGTCAGGTGGTCGCCCAGTCCGTCACGATCGGCGACGAGTTGATCGTGGCCCGGTGCGACCTCGACTTCTGCGCTACCTACCGCACCACGGTGTTCAATCTCGAGCTCTACCGGCGGCCCGAGATGTACCGCCTGATCACCGTGCCTACTCAGAACCTGGAGAGCTCATGACCACATTCACGCTGAACGGGACGCCGGTCACGGTCGGGGACCATGCTCACCTGCTCGACGCCCTGCGCGACGAGCTGGGCGTCACGTCGACCAAGGACGGATGCGCGCCTTCGGGGCAATGCGGTTGCTGCACCGTCCTGGTGGACGGGAAAGCTCGTGTGGCGTGCGTGACGGCGCTCGACAAGGTGGAGGGCGCGACGATCACAACGCTGGAGGGCATGGAGCCTGTGGAAGTCGACCGCTACGCCAGCGCCTTTGCCGCGTACGGCGCACTGCAGTGCGGATTCTGCACGCCGGGCATCGTCGTGCGGGCCAAGGCACTCATCGACCGCAAGGGCGCCAGCCTCGAGCGGGGTGACGCGGCCAAGCACCTGGGAGCCCACCTGTGCCGGTGCACCGGGTACGTGAAGATTCTTGACGCGGTCGAGTCACTGGCGAGGGGCGAGATGTGCGTCCCCGAGCCGCTCGGCGGGATCGGTTCGCGAGGTCAAAAGTATGAGAGCTGCGAGCTGGCAGTCGGGCGCCGCCCGTACGTTGCCGACCTGGCGCCCGCTGGTTGCCTGCACGGCGTGCTGCGACTGGCCGACCACGCTCGCGCCGACGTGCTGCGGATCGACGTCGAGGCGGCGCTGACGATGGTGGGCGTGCACGCCGTGTACACCGCAGCCGACGTGCCTGGCGAGCTGCGCGTTGGGTTGATCCACAAAGACTGGCCGGTGATGATCCCAGAAGGTGGGCGGACGTCGTACCTCGGCGACGTGCTGGCCGTCGTCGTCGCCGAAGATCCGGTGACGGCTCGGCGGGCCGCAGCGGCCGTGGACGTCGCCTACGACGTGCTGGCGCCGATCGTCGACCCGGTGCGGGCCATCGACGCCGACGACGCAGTGTGGGGACTCGACGGCAACGTGCTGTCGCGGTCGGCGTACACGCGAGGCGACTTCGAATCGGCCTTCGATGACGCCGCACATCGGGTGCACGAGGTGTTCCAGACCCAACGCATCGAACACGCCTTCGTGGAGCCGGAGTCGACCCTGGCCGTTCCCACCGCCGAAGGCCTCCACGTTTACTCGGGTGGCCAGGGTGTGTGGGACGATCGCAACGACATCGCTCGCGTCTTGGCCTGCGAACCCGAACGCATCATCGTCGAGCTGGTGTCCAATGGCGGGGCGTTCGGGGGCAAGGAGGACATGTCCAATCAGGCGCACGCCGCTCTGGCGGCGTGGCTGTCGGAGCGGCCGGTCAAGGTGACGCTCTCGCGCGAGCAGTCGTTGCTGATGCACCCAAAGCGCCACCCGATCCGCCTCGAGTACTGGGCTGGGTGCGACGCCGACGGCGTCGTCACGGCACTCAAGGTGCGGGCACTCGGCGACTCTGGCCCGTACGCCTCTGTGGGCATGAAGGTGCTGGAACGGGCGGCCGGCCACGCCTGCGGTCCCTATGCCATCTCGAACCTCGACGTCGCCTCCGTGGCGGTGCGAACGAACAACCCGGTGTGCGGCGCGTTCAGGGGCTTCGGCGCCAACCAGGCTCAGTTCGCCATGGAAGGGGTGATGGACCGATTGGCCGAGCAAGTCGGGCTCAGCGGGTGGGAGATGCGCTCGCGCAACGTCGTCGGCCCCGGCGACGTGTGGGGGCCCGGCCAGATCTTGGACGGCGGCGCTGCAGGCGCCCGCCAGTGCCTCGACGCCGTGCGCCCCGCCTACGACGAGGCCGTCGCCGCCGGCAAGGCCGTCGGTGTCGCAGTCGGGCTCAAGAACTCCGGGCTCGGCAACGGGTTCGTCGAGATTGCACGCGCCGTCGTGCGCTTCCGGGCGGACGGCAAGGTGGAGGTGCGCCACTGCTGGACGGAGATGGGCCAGGGCATCCACACCGTCGCCGTGCAGGTCGCGGTGGAGGAGCTCGGCGTGGACCCAGACGACGTCATCGTGCTCGTCGACACGAGCCGTGAGCTCGGGGCAGGACAGACCACCGGAAGCCGGGGCACGCTGATGGGCGCCGGTTCGATCGCAGAGGCCTGCCGGGCCGCCGAACGCGACGGTCGGCGGCCAGACGTGGACTATGAGGGCAGGTACGTCATTGACTGGACGAACAAGATGGATGATCCGGTACAGCACCCGGTGATCCACTCGACGTTCGGGTTCGCCTGCCAGATGGTGATCGTCGACCCGGAGACCGGCGCCATCGAGCGCGTCGTCGCCGCCCACGACGTCGGTCGAGCCGTGAACCCGCAGCTGTGCGAAGGCCAGATCGAGGGCTCGGTGCACATGGGACTCGGCTATGCGCTCACCGAGGGATTCCCCGCCGACGAGGACGGACGCCCGATCAACACCACGCTGCGCCAGCTGGCGATCATCCGCCCGAAGGACATGCCGCCGATCGACGTGATCCTCGTGGAGGCGCCGCAGCCGAACGCCCCCTACGGCATCAAAGGCGTCGGTGAGATTGGGCTGGTCCCGACGGCGGGGGCTGTCGCCGCGGCGCTGCGCGCCTACGACGGCGAGTGGCGGACCGAGCTTCCGATGCGCAACGACGCGAATCGGGAGCGCCGGTCAGCGTGGGTGTGAGCGAGCGCAGCGAACGATCACCCGCCGGTCGATTCCACTTCACGTTCTGGGCGTCAATCCTTTCAGGGGCTGACAGGATCGACGCCCAGAAAGAAGTGGGCGCCGGTCTAGCGCCTGCGGTTGTGGGGCACGTGCACGGTGGCCGTGTCGAAGACCGTCTGGCCGTCGGCGACGATTCGCGCGTACAGCGTGTAGGTGCGGCCCTGCCGCGAGAACCGCTCGGCTCGGAGATCCACCACGCCGCCACCTCGGAGGATGATGTCGATCGGGCGGTCCTTGCGTCCGAGCCGCCCGTCGGCCTCAGACGACGTTCCCCGGTACACAGTCACGTCGGCGTCGCCGGCGGTCACGCGCACGGTGCGGTACTTGTGGTTCGGCGGCCACAGACGATCCGGCGTGGCGATGGCGTCGGCGAACCCGCTGTCGAGGCCGAAGCCGGTGATCAGCGGGTCGTGGTCCGACACCCGGAACTCATCGGGGGCGTAGAGCGACGCCACGTGGCCGGCGGACTTGAACTCGGTGTTGTAGTCGAGCACGCTCGGCTCGTCGGCGTTGATGTGGTAATCGGCGGCACCCGTGATCTGCGGGAACAGCGAGGCCGTGGCCATCGCGTAGTCGAGCGTGCCCCATTGACCGTTGAACACGTACGAGTAGCCGTCGCCGAGGGCGGCGCCGACGTCGACGTAGCCGGCGTTGACGAGGACGTCGATCGGGTCCTCCTTGGCATAGGAGTTCAGGTCGCCGACGATCAGGAAATCGTCGTCCGCGACGCCGGTCGGATAGGCGTTCAGCCAGTCGGCCAAGGCGCCGGCGGCCGAGGAGCGCGTGGCGTTCCAACAGGCCTGGCCGTCACCTTGGTCCGCATCGGCCCCGGTGGCATCCCCGCAGCTCTTCGACTTGAGGTGGTTGACCACGACGGTGACGACCTCGCCGGTGTCGTTCTCCACGAACGATTGGGCCAGCGATGGGCGGTTGCGGCTGGAGTCGAACCGGGGGTCGACCCCAGAATCGATGATCGCATGGTCGCCGGTCGGTGTGACCGCGGCTGGCCGGTAGATGATGCCGACCTTGATGGCGTCGGTACCGATCGTTCCGGTCTCGATGTAGTCGTAGGTGCCGGGCCCTGCCGTAGCGTTCAGCCCGGTGACGATGTCGACCAGCGGCTCGACGCCGCTGGTGTTCTCCAGCTCCACGAGCCCGACGACGTCTGCGTCGAGCTGGGAGATCGCCCGCAGCAGCTTTGTCCGTTGGCGCTGGAGCTCGGCCTCGGTGTTGGCACCGCGGCAGTCCTGCTGGTTGCCGGTCGGACCGCACTTGTTGGTCCCGGCGTCGAGCGTCAAGAAGTAGTTGAGCACGTTGAGGTTGGCGACCTGCATCGAGCCACCGACGTCGGGACGGCCGCCGGGGCGGGGATTGGTCGGCTGGAACGCCGGGATCACACCTCCGGCCACGAGGCCGCTGTCGCTGAGGTCGCCCTCGACGCGCAAGCGGTAGGCGTTGGGCGACGCCGAGTTGCCACCCCACGTGTACGTGAGCACACCAGTAGCGCCGGTGACCGTGTCGCCGCCGCGCAGCGTGTTGGTGGCGCTGAGGGGCTGGCCGCCCCGGCCGAGCACGATCGGGTCGGGGTTCTGGCGGTTCGTGGCGTCGTCGATGATGATCCGGTCGAGGTTGTTGGCGGCCTGCAGGGCGTTGGCCTCGGCACCCGGCTCGACGACGTTCGTCGGTTGCACCAGTCGCTCCTCGGACGACACCACGATCTGGCCGAAGCGACCGAGTTGGAAGTGCTCCGTGACGGCGAGCGTCTGGGCGAACGAGCCGAGCATGCCCTCCACCGACTCGAGCTGCGTGGACGACGTCAGGGGCAGGCTCAGCGTCGCCGGCGTGACGGGGACACCCGATGCCACCGGTTCGATGGCGGTGGAGCTGATCTGGGTCTGTCCCTGGAACTCACCGGCGGTGCCGGTCACCCGCACCCGATCCCCGAGCCCGACGGAGTCGGTGTCGCCGTTGAACACGAAGATGCCCTCGGACGTGAGCGGATCGGCGTCGTGGCTGCCGTCGGCCTGCTGCACGTAGAAGCCGCGCAGCGTCGGGGACAAGCCCTCGTAGTCACCCACGACGACACCCTCGACGGTCACCGTCTCGCCCGTGCAGGGCGTGGCGGTGCCGGGTCCCTGGACGGTGCCGATCGGGACGACCGCGGGAGGCGCCGGGTGGCAGTTGAGTGGGTCGGGAGGATCGCCCTCGCCATTGAACGTCTCGCCGGTGTTGACCTCGCCGAAGCTGGCCATCATCGCCGCCCATGCGAACTCGTCGTACCTGACCCCGTCTCCGATGAGACCGAGCGACCCGCCTACGGGTCCCGATCCGTTCTCCATGACGCCGATGTCGGTGGAGGCGATTCCGACTGCTGGCCCGTTCGTCGCCGTGAACCCGCCCTCGTAGCTGAGGAACTGCTCCACGCCCGCTGCGGCGTTGACGAGGGCCACACCATCGGGCGAACCGTTCTGCAGCCCAACCGCGGTCACCGATGCCGTGCCGATACCGCCGGCCTGGTCCGTCAGGACCCCCGAGAGATTGATCGTGCCGTACGACGTCCCGCCCGTTCCGTTGTACAGCACCAGCGACCAGCCGGCGAGGTCGAGGCCGGCCGGGCCAGCGATCTCGATGGCCTCTCCTGTATCGGCGCCGGAGTTGTCGTAGTGGATCTCGTTGATGAACACGGCGCCGTTGGCAGGGGCGAATGCGCTGACCTGCGTTTGGGGCAGCGCCACGGCGGTGACGCTGACGAGTGCCGTCGCTGCGGTGGTGCCGGCGAGCAGGAAGGGACGATGGGTCATGGTGGTCGACTCTAAGGGCTCGTCAGCCGGGGCATTTCTGCCTTCGGGTGACGACGAGGTGAACATTTCACCCACGACGCCTGGTCTGGTTTGCGCCCACCACCACCTCTATTCTGCGCTGGCCAGGGGCATGCCGGCACCGCCTCGAACACCCCGTGAGTTCTCCGAGATCCTGGAGCTCGTGTGGTGGCGGCTCGATCGCGCCCTTGATCTCGAAATGCTGCGGTGGTCGGCGATGCTCGGCGCGCTCGAGGCCCTCGAGTCGGGGTGCACGGCGCTGATCGACCACCACGAGTCGCCGGAGGCTATCGAGGGGTCGTTGTCGGTGATCGCCGATGCCTGCGCCGAGGTCGGCGTCAGGGCGTCGTGCGCCTACGGCGTGACCGACCGGCATGGTGGCGGGCGTGCCGGTGGCATCAGTGAGGGTGCCAGGCGAGGATTGGACGAGAACGACCGTTTCCTGGCTGGCGGTGGACAAGGGATGGTCGGCATGCATGCTGCGTTCACGTCCTCCGACGACACGATCGCAGCCGCCGCCGAGTTGGCGATCCGGCACGGCGTCGGCGTGCACGTTCATGTGGCCGAAGGCCCTGCCGATGCGGACGCTCCCGAACGGTTGCGGCAGCACTCGAAGCCGGACTGGCTGCTGGTCCACGGCGTGCACCTGGCCGACGACCACGGGCTGGCCGGCACGATCGTGCACAACCCGAGGTCCAACATGAACAACGCCGTCGGCTACGCCCGCCCGAGCCGGTTCGCCAACCCCGTGGCGCTCGGCACCGACGGTATCGGAGCGGCGATGCTCGACGAGTTCCGCCTCGCCTACGTGCGCCACCGCGAGGACGACGTGTCGGCGTCGCCGGACGACGCCTGGCGCTGGCTCGGAACGGGGTGGGAGCTGATGCCCGAGGCCGGCAACGACACGATCACCTGGTCGTACGATCAGATGGACCCGTGGTCGCTGGCGTTCACGACGGGAGTTCGGCCCCTCGAGGTCGTCGTGGACGGCGAGGTCGTCCTGCGCGACGGCGTGTCCACCCGCGTCGATGCCGGCGAGGTTCGCGCCAGAGCCGCCGAGCAGGCCCGCAGACTGTTCGCCCGACTGGAGGAGATGCCGTGAACCGTGCCGGGCTGTACCTGCAGGACGCGCACCCGATCGCCGATGGGATCGACTACTCGCGCTACGCCGAGGAGCGAGGGTTCGAGGCGGTGTGGCAGGCCGATTCCCGACTCGTGCGCGAGGCGTCGGTGCCGATGGCCGCGTTCGCCGCCTCGACGGAGCGGATCAAGATCGGATCGGGCGTGATCGACATCTGGACGCGCAACCCGGCCCGCTTGGCGTCGCTCTTCTCCACCCTCGACGATCTGGCGCCAGGCAGGATCATCTGCGGGCTCGGGGCCTGGTGGGATCCGTTGGCAGCCAAGGTGGGGATCGATCGGCGTAAGCCGCTCGGCGTCATGCGCGAGGTCGTGGAGTCGGTCCGCCGCCTGCTGGCCAACGAGACCGTGACGTTCGACGGCGAGTACGTGCACCTCGACGGCGTGGAGCTCGACTACGTGCATCAAGAGCGCCGACCGAAGCAGGTGCCGATCTACATCGGTGCCACCGGGATGAAGATGATGGAGCTGACGGGGGAGATCGCCGACGGCGTGGTGCTTAACTACCTGGTGTCACCTGCCTACAACGTCCAGGCGATGGAGCACTTGACGGTGGGCGCCGAGCGCGCCGGACGGAGCATCGATGACATCGACAGGCCCCAGCTCGTGGTGTGCTCCGTCGACGACGACCGGCAGGTGGCGCTCGACGCCGCCCGCCTACTGGTCACCCAGTACCTCGGTCAGCAGCCCCACATCATGAAGGCGTCGGGTGTGCCCCAAGAACTGCTCGATCGCATCGGCGAGGTGCTGACGTGGCCGGCGACCCACGACGAGGTGGTCGAAGCCTCGCGGCTCGTGCCCGACGACGTGGTGCAGATGATCTGCGCCGCCGGCACCCCCGACGAGGTGCTGGCAAAGGTGGGCGAGTACATCGCCGCCGGATGCACGTGCCCGATCCTGTACCCACTCGGTGCCGATGTGCGCGCCATGATCGACACATTCTCCGCCTGACCTGCGGAGCCTGGCAGAGCCGAGGAGCACCCGTGGCAGTCCATCCCAATCCGATGCATCGTCAAGGACTGGTGATCCCGCCGGTGACCGAAGACGTGCGCCGATTCCACGAACGCCTGGATGGATACGTCCCAACGCCGCTGCGCCGCCTCGATCCGCTGGCCGAGCAGCTGGGAGTCGCCGAGGTGTGGGTCAAGGACGAGGCTTGGCGCCTCGGTCTGCCGGCGTTCAAGGTGCTCGGTGCTTCGTGGGCCACCTATCGCCTGTTGGAGCAGCGCCGAGGCGCAACATTCGAGCCATGGTCCTCGATCGCCGACCTCCGTGACCGAGTCGCCGAGCTGGCCGTTGGGTCGGGTCGTTCAGAGGTGAAGACCCGGTTCGGTACGGCGGGCGCTCCAGCGCCTTCGCCGGCCGCCTTGTCAACGGCCCCGCTGACGTTGGCGGCGGCGACCGACGGCAATCACGGACGGGCCGTGGCACGGATGGCGAAGCTGCTGGGCTTGACGTCGCGCATCCGGGTGCCGGCTGGCACCGTGGCCGCCCGCATCGACGCCATCGCTTCGGAGGGTGCCGAGGTCACTGTGTCGGACGGCGGGTACGACGACGCCGTGGCCGAGGTTGCGGCGTGGGCCGACGACACGACGCTCGTCGTGTCCGACACGTCGTGGGAGGGGTACGAGCAGGTGCCGGCGTGGATCATCGAGGGCTACTCGACGATCTTCGCTGAGGTCGCCGAGCAGTTCGCCGACGCCGGATCGCCCGGCCCGACTGTCGTCTGTGTACCAGTCGGCGTCGGAGCGTTCGCCGCCGCGACCGTCGGCGCGTACCGGCGCCCGGACGAGGAGCCGGCACTCGTGGCTGCCGTGGAGCCGGTCGACGCCGCCTGTGTGATGGCCTCGGCCGTCGCCGGCGAGGTGATCACGCTCGAGGGCGAACAGCACTCGATCATGGCCGGCCTCAACTGCGGCACGCCGTCGCCCATCGCCTGGCCCCTCGTGTCGCAAGGCGTCGATGTGTTCGTCACGGTCACCGACGACGAGGCCCGCACGGCGATGCGCGCGCTCGCCGATGTCGGTGTGGTGTCCGGCGAGTCCGGCGCAGCTTCGTACGCCGGCGCCGTCCAGCTCGCCGCCGCTGGTCGGCTCGTCGCCTCCGACCGCGTGTTGCTGCTCTCGACGGAGGGCGCCACCGACCCCGTTGCCTACGAACAGATCGTCGGCCACCCGCCACCCTCCCTACCGATGTCCCCAGCGACGTGATCGAGCGCCCGGCTGGAGAGGCAGAACCGATCGCGCCACGCCGATGAGCGTGCGCGACCATCCAACGATGGAGCTGCTGCACAGTGAGCGGATCATCGTGCGGCCTTGGCGAGATGATGACGCCGATCGGGTGCTCGACATGCTCAGCCTGATGGAGGTGGTGCGATGGATAGATGATGACCCCCAACCGTTGCGCACCCGCGAGCAGGCACTCGGCAAGATCAGCGAGTGGCGCCAGCAGACCGATGCTCGGCGGGGGGTCGGGTTCTGGGCGGTGGAGGAGATCGGTCGAGCCCACGCCGCCGGGACGGTGTTACTGACCGATGTGCCGAACAGCGACAGGTTGATCCAGATCGGCTGGCACCTGCATCCCGACTCGTGGGGACGAGGGCTCGCTCGTGAGGCCGCTGCCGGCGTGCTGACACACGGATTCGCTCACGGGATCGACCCGATCCACGCGTTGATGTTCACTGACAACGACCCATCGGTGAAGGTGTGCCGGGCGATCGGGATGCGCGACGAGGGCATCATCAACGACCAGTGGTACCCAGGCCCATCCCGCCACTTCGTGATGACCGCCGCCGACTATTGCGCCCGCAGCGGTGCGCGACTCTGATTTGCCCAAAGTGGCGAAACCGCCGCGCTCTGCAACTCAAAGTGGCCCGGTTGAGGGCGCGCAAGAGGTGGTGGTACAATCGAACATGTGTACCGTCAGCCGTCGCTGTTCGCGACCGACGAGGTCGGGGTCGATGCCGCGTTCAGCTCGCTCGATCGTCGCTGGCTCGACGCTGATTCCTACGTCGACTACTGCCCGACTTGGTTGAGCGGTGCCGATGGCGTCTTCGAGCAGTTGCTCAACGGTGTCACCTGGCTCACCCGCCAAGTGCCGATGTACGACCGCATCGTCGACGAGCCTCGACTGCACAGTTGGTGGCGGGCGAGCGGCGCAACACCCGAGCCGCTCCTGGTGTTGGCCGAGGCGCGGGCGGTGCTCAGTGAGCACTACGGCGTCGCCTTCGACACGATCGGGCTCAACTATTACCGCGACCAGCACGACTCTGTGGCCTGGCACCGCGACCGACACCAGCGATCGGTGCGAAACCCGATCGTCGCCATCGTGAGCGTCGGCGATCGCCGCCCGTTCCGGCTCCGCCCCCACGGCGGCGGGGCGTCGATCGTGTACCAACTCGGCCACGGCGACCTGCTCGTGATGGGTGGCGCGTGCCAACACGGGTGGGAGCACACCATCCCCAAACTGACCACCGGGGTCGGGCCACGCATCTCCATCACGTACCGCCACGGAACCGTTGATGATGCGGCCGGCGAAGGCGCTGGGGTGCCCGACTATGAACTGCCTGCGCAGAACCCGGTGCTTGGCTCTGAACGACGCGACCCGGGGCGCCTCCTCCCCGGGTGGGATCGGGCCACTGATGCTGTCACATCGACCAGGAATCGACGTCAGGGTGTCGGCGTGACCGCCAGCACGCGGTCGTTGCCGTCGCCGTTGTCGGTCGTCAGGTACAACACGTTGCCCGGTCCGAGCTGCGCCGCCCGCAACCGACCGAAGGCCGTGAGCGCTGAGGGGCGAACCACACTCTGGAGCTGGCCCGAGCTGAAGTGCATGATCCGCACCGATTGGTCCTTCAGGAAGGCGACGGCCAGCGCCCCGTTCCAGCTACCCCATTGCGGACCCTTCAACCACGCCGCGCCGCTGGGTGCGAGGGTCGGGTTGCCCGACGACCACTCGGCATCGATCTGGCGCCCCGGCAACGCATGGTTGGTCATCGGGGGCGACTCGTTGTAGTCAGGTCCTGCTTGCCAGCCGTAGTCTCCGCCGGCACGGAGCAGGTTGACCTCGTCGTCGCGGTACGTGCCGTGCTCGACGGACCACATGTTGCCGCCAGGACGGAGCGCCAGTCCCTGCACGTTGCGATGCCCGAACGTCCAGAGTCTGCGGGTGTTGGCGTTCGACGAGTTGAAGAACGGATTGGTGGGGACGGCCTTGCCGGTGTTGCGGTCCACGCGCAGCACCTTGCCGTTCAGCGAGGACGTATCGCGGGCGCTCCCGGTGATGGCAGCGTCACCGGTTCCGATGAACAGCGCTCTCTTGCCGCCGAGGCGCAGCCGACAGCCCCCGTGGCGACCCGACGTGGTGTCGATGCCACGGACGAGCGTCTTGACGACCTGTGCCGATGTCGCCGTGTCATTGGTCCGCCAGGCGACGACCCGGACGTCGTGGCCGCCACCTGGTCCGGTGAACCCGTGGCACGTGTAGAACCGGTGGTTGCTCGAGAAGCCTGGATCGACGGTGATGCCCATCAAGCCGGTCTCGCCGCTCACCCACAGGTTCGGGACGCGCGAGACGAGGGTACGCCGAACGCCATCGGAGCCTCGTGTGCTGATCCTTCCGACGTCGCGTTCGGTGAACAGCATGCGCCCCTTCGGCGTGAATGCGACGTCCCATACGTTGTCCAGCCCGCTCACCACCGTGCGGACCTGCAGGCTCGGCGCGCGGCGAAGCGGTGCCTGCTGAGACGGCGCCTGTTGTGGCGCGTCGGCGTCGGGCACGGCATCGGCCGACACGGGGAGCGCACCGATGGCGATGGTGAGGGCTGTGAGGGCGGCGGC
>Ga0136625_1000142_pt1 | contig 18982 bp, 21 predicted proteins | sample AntDrymUQ4832306_2_FD_104672 | JGI IMG/M metagenome (GOLD analysis project Ga0136625, IMG submission 104672) | Polar desert sand microbial communities from Dry Valleys, Antarctica - metaG UQ483 (23.06) | ecosystem: Environmental > Terrestrial > Soil > Desert | place: Antarctica: Dry Valley...
GATCGAGGCGCAGATCACGTACGCGCTCTCCAACGGCTGGTCGATCATGGTCGAGTACACCGACGACCCGCACCCGCGCAACGGGCTGTGGGACATGTGGTCGCCGCCGATGTTCGACCTCAACGAGGACGAAGCGGACGTGGTGATGCGCGACGTGCGCGCGTGCCGCGAGGCGCATTCGCACCTCTACGTGAAGGTCGTCGCGTACGACCGCTCCAAGGGGCGCCAGACGTCGGCGCTGTCGTTCATCGTCAACCGCCCCGAGCACGAGCCGGGCTTCCGCCTGGAGCGCCAGGAGACTCACGACCGGGTCATCCGCTACACGATCCACTCGTACGCCGGTCTCAACACCCCGGCGGGCGAGCGCTACGGCGGCGAGGGCGGCGAGCTCGCGCCGATTGTCAGCGCGTCGTCCGAGGGCAAGTCGAACGGCAAGTCGGCGGACTAGTGGCACAGACGACCGAAACCCTGCCTGAGAAGGTCGAGGCCCTCGACGACGCAAATGCCGTCGATGCGGTGCTGTCGGAGCTCGACGAGGAGCTCGTTGGCCTCGGTCCCGTCAAGGAGCGCATCCGCGAGATGGCGGCGTTGCTCGTCATCGACAAGCTGCGTCGCGAGGCAGAGCTCGAATCGTCGCGCCCGTCGCTGCACATGACGTTCACCGGCAACCCGGGCACCGGCAAGACGACCGTCGCGATGAAGATGGCGGAGATCCTCCATCGGCTTGGCTACATCCCCAAGCCGAAGGTGGTCTCCGTCACGCGCGACGATCTCGTCGGGCAGTACGTCGGACACACCGCGCCGAAGACGCGCGACGTGCTCAAGCGCGCCAAGGGCGGCGTGCTGTTCATCGACGAGGCCTACTACCTGTACCGCCCGGAGAACGAGCGCGACTACGGGCAGGAGTCGATCGAGATCCTGCTGCAGGTCATGGAGACCGAGCGCGACGACCTCGTCGTGATCCTCGCCGGCTACAAGGACCGCATGGACACGTTCTTTCGCTCCAACCCCGGCATGGGTTCGCGCGTCGCCCACCATCTGCACTTCCCCGACTTCACGGTCGACGAGCTCGTGCAGATCGGCGACATGATGATGAGCCAGCAGCAATACGAGTTCGAGGACGACGCTCGGGAGGCGTTCAAGGAGTACATCGAGCGTCGGGTCGAGCGTCCGCGCTTCGCCCACGGGCGCAGCATCCGCAACGCGATCGACCGCGCGCGGATGCGTCAGGCCGGACGTCTGTACGATCGGCGAGATGAGCTCACGCGCGAGGATCTCGTCACGATCAAGGCCGACGACATCCTCGCCAGCTCGCTGTTCTCAGACGAGGACGGCGAGTCCTCGGACGACGGCGACAACGCGCCCGGCAACCAGAGCTAGTCCGGGAGACACGTAGATGGCCCGTCCGATCATCCTCGGGGTCGTCGGCGATTCCGCGACCGGTAAGACGACGCTCTCCCGAGGGCTCGTGCGCATGCTCGGCGACGAGAACGTGACCCACGTGGCGGCCGATGACTATCACCGCTATGACCGCCGCCAGCGCGCCGAGCACGCCATCACGCCGCTGCATCCCGACTGCAACTACATCGACATCATGGAGCGCCACTTCGCTGAGCTGCATGACGGGCACGCGATCCTCAAGCCCGTCTATCGGCACAAGCATGGAACATTCGGCCCCCCGGTCTACACGAAGCCCAAGCAGTTCACGCTGATCGAGGGCCTGCTCGGGTACCACACCGAAGCCCTGCGCGAGTCCTACGACGTGCGCGTCTTCCTGGCGCCGCCCGAGGACCTGCGACGCAAGTGGAAGGTCCAGCGCGACTGCTCACGTCGCGGCTATACGACCGACCAGGTGCTCGATGAGCTCGACCGCCGCGAGCCCGACTCCGAGTTGTACATCCGGCCCCAGCAGCGCTGGGCGGACATCGTCGTGTCGTTCATGCCGGGCAGCCGCGGCGACCAGGAGCACCTCGACGCCGAAATCGTTCTGCGCGAGGGCCTGAACCATCCGGACCTGTCGGAGTTCGTTGGCGATGGCGACACGGGCCTGCAGCTGAAGGTGCACGAGCACGAGCAGACGCTCTTCATCCCCGGCGACATCGACCCCGCTCGGGGCTCGGAGATCGAGGAGTCCGTCTGGCAGCGCATGCACTTCGCCAGCCACCTGCGTTCCGAGCGCCTCGGCGAGTTCACGGTTGCTACGGAGCTGCACCGCTCCGAGTCGCTGGCGGTGGTGCAGGTGCTCGTGCTCTACCACCTCGCGACCGCTCGGGCGGCCGTGGCGCTTGGCAGCGACAGCACGCGCGTCGACCGCGAGGACGAGCCGGCGACGACGTAGCCTGCCGCGTGCCGCGCGGGCGCTACGCCGAAGGGATGCCGGATTCCTCGCCGAGGCTTTCGCGCGCGGCAGGTGACACGACGAAGTTCATGAAGCGCTCGACGGCCGTCCGCCGCGGGCCCACACTCGAGCACATCGCATACCAGCGGCGGGGCGCCGGACGGTGGCGTATCGGCAGCGCGGCGAGCAGGCTGGCCTCGAGTTCGAGCGCGACGGCCGCGCGCGAGATGAAGGCGATGCCGATGCCGGCGCGCGCCGCCTGCTTGATCGCCCCGTTGGAGCCCAGCGTGAGCGTCTGCGGCTCCAGAGCGGCGGCGGCGAGGAACTCCTCGTTGACCACGCGCGTGCCCGATCCCTGCTCGCGCAGCAGCCAGACGCGGCGCTCGAGCTCGGATGCGTCGATCGTGCCTCCGACGACGTGCGGATCGTCGGGGGCGGTGATGAGCACGAACTCGTTCTGCAGGATCGCCGTGGACTGGATCCGCGGGTCGCGTGGCGGGCGTCCGCCGATCGCGACGTCGGCGCGGTGGTCCAGAACGAGGTCGAGGACCTGCTCGCGGTTGCCGACCGCGAGCGTCAGGCCGATGCTGTCATTGCTCTGGGCAAACACGCGCATCAGCGGGGGGACGAAGGACTCGGCGGCGGTCGTCACGGCTGCCAGGCGCAGGCGCCTGTCGGCGAGATGCGCGGCCTCCCGCGCGGCGCGCCGCCCCTCCTCCAGCAGCCCGATGACATCGGCGGCGAAGGGAGCAAAGGCATTGCCGGCGGCGGTCGGGCGGATGCCGCGGCCCTCCCGCTCGGTCACGGGCGTGCCCAGCTCGCGTGACAGCGCGGCAACGGCGGCGGACACCGAGGGCTGCGTGACGACAAGCTCGTCCGCGGCCGCGGTCACCGACCCGCCCCGCATGACCGCGAGGAAGCTCCGCAACTGCGTCAGAGTTATAGACACGAACCACAGCGTAGCGGCAGATCGAGAGAATTCCTACGATACCGACCGGTCCGGCCTCCGCGGAAAGCATCTGGCTGCGCACCGAGACTGGGTCGTCTGGAACGCTCCGTCCGCCGACGGTTTGAGTCAGACAGCGCCGCAGAATCGTCACGAACCGGCGTTGTCCTGTCACACGAGACAGGCGACGCTGCGCACCATGAACGACGCGGCGATCGAGGGCGGCACGTGAGTGAGCGCTGGCCGGCTGGATCGGTCGGGGGTACGATCGACGCCATGGCCGTGCACGTCGACGCGTCGCTTCCGGTGCATCCGCTCACCGTCGATGATCTCGACGCGATGGTGCGTGCGGGAATCCTCGACGAGGACGATCACATCGAGTTGCTCGACGGGGTCCTGGTCGAGATGAGCCCGCAGGGCGAACGCCATGCGGTCGCGATCCGCCGGCTGAACATGCTGCTCGCGCCGATCGCGGCTGCGGCCGGCATGGAGGTCAGCCCGCAGTGCCCGCTGAACGTCATCAGCCCGATCAGCCAGCCCGAGCCCGATCTGGCCATCGTGCCGGCGACCACCTGGGACGGCGGTCACGCCGCGCGGCCCCTGCTCGTGATCGAGGTCAGCGTCACCTCCCGCGCCGTGGACCTGGGCCGCAAGGCCGCGATCTACGCGGCCGCCGCGATCCCGGAGTACTGGGTCCTGGATCTCGACCGCCGCCGGCTCGTGGTGCACCGCGATCCCGTCGATGATCGCTACGAGCAGGTGGAGCAACTGACAGACCTCGACACCGCCACCGCCGTTCGCCTGCCGCTGACCGTCGAGGTGGCATACCTGCTGCCTCCGCGGCCGTAGGGCGTGCCAGCAGCCGGTGCCCGCTTGTGGCCGACCGGGCGGCAGTGGTCGAGATGTGGGCCCTAGTAATGTTTGCATTACGGCAATGAACGCATTACGCGCGTGAGCTGAATCATCTACTTCACCGCGTACGCGCCGAGCTTCGAGAGGCGCGCGGGATGAGCCAGTCGAGCGTCGCCGAGGAGCTCGGTACCTCGCGGCCGAACGTGTCGCGCATCGAGAGCGAGGTCGACGTGCGGCTCTCGACGTTGGAACGGTACGTCGAAGCGCTTGGAGGTCGGCTCGAGATCCACGCGGTCTTCGACGACGAGACCGTGGAACTGAGCTGAGCCCACCGCGTTCCTTCGCGAGGTTCCGGACGTCGCGCGTAAGCACCAGTGTGGGAACGGCTACGGCCGCGCCGGGGCCAGCGCAAGCCATCGTTCTCAGTGTGGCCGCGCCGCGCCGACGCAGGATCTCCAGAGCGAGCCCCCAATGCAAGGGGCGTCGAGTCACGGACCGTCGCGTGGTTGTTTGTCGCCGCGCGGTACGTCTCGGTCGCGTTGAGCGTCGTGTCGGGCTCGTGCAGGCGAGCAGGTTGGTCCGACCGACTGGCCCGCCCGAGCGAATCCGCGCCGCCGGCGTTCAGCCTGAGAATGCAGAAAACCCCGCCGGAGCGGGGCTTTCGTTGAAGCGGATGAAGGGACTCGAACCCTCGACCTTCTGCATGGCAAGCAGACGCTCTAGCCAACTGAGCTACATCCGCACGAGTACCAACTATAGCTGCGCGCGGATGGGCGAGCGGACCGTGCCGGTGATCGCCCGCCTTCCCGCGTAGGCTCGGCACCCATGGCAGCTGACGACGACTCGGAGGGCATGCTGGCGCGCGATCTCGGGGTGACGCTCGGCGGGCGTCGCGTGCTGGAGGGAGTGAGCCTGACGATCCCGCGCGGCCAGGTCACGGGATTGCTCGCACCCTCGGGCGCGGGGAAGAGCACGCTGCTGCGAGCGCTCGTGCGGCTCGTCGATGCCGAGTCGGGATCGATCACGCTCGACGGGGAGGACATCCGCTCGCTCGACGCGCGCGTGCTGCGCCGCCGGGTCGGCTTCGTCGCGCAGACACCCGCGATGCTGCCCGGAACCGTCGGCGACAACCTGCGCTACGGCCTGCAGGACCTGACCGAGGAGGCGATGAACGACGCGCTGCAGGCGGCCAGCCTCGATGACGCGTTCGCCGAGCGCGAGGCCGACGAGCTGTCCGGTGGCGAGCGCGCCCGCGTCGCGCTGGCGCGGGCGCTCACCCGCGGGCCCGAGCTGCTGCTGCTCGACGAGCCCACCGCCGCGCTCGACGAGTCTGCGGCCACCCGCATCGGCGAGACGCTGCGCGGGCTGCGCGAGCGCGGCCTGGGGATCTGCGTGGCGACCCACGATCGGGGCTTCGCCGACGCCTGGGTCGACCGCCGTGAGCAGCTGCAATGAGCGCGATGGTCGCCAAGGTCGTGGCCGCCGCGGGGTTCACCGTGATCGCCGCGGCGCTCTCGGTGCGCCTGCGCCTCGGTATCACGCGCGAGATCCTCGTCGCCGCGCTGCGCGCCGGCGTGCAGCTCGCCGTCGTCGGCGCGCTGATCGCCCTGGTGTTTCGCTATCCCGTGCTGTCCTTCGCGTTCGTCGCCGTGATGCTGACCACCGCCGGGGTGACCGCCGGCGGCCGTGTCAAGGGGCTGCCGCGCGCGCGCCTGCGTGCGCTGATCTCGATCGCGCTGCCCGCGCTCGGCGCCACGGCCGCGCTGCTGCTCGTGGGCGCGTTCGATCTCACGGCACGCTCGGGCGTGCCGACCGCCGGCATCCTCATCGGCGGCGCGCTGACCGCGACGACGCTCACCGGCCGGCGGCTGCTGGAGGCGCTCGTCGACGAGGCCGGTGAGATCGAGGCGCGCCTGTGCCTCGGCGACGAGGCCCGCACCGCGCTCGCGCCCGCCGTGCGTCGAGCCGTCACGACGGGGCTGATCCCGGTCGTCGACCAGACGCGCAGCGTCGGGCTCGTGACCCTGCCGGGAACCTTCGTCGGGCTGATCCTCGGCGGCGCCTCCCCCGCCGAGGCGGCGGCGACGCAGCTCGTGGTGCTGCTGGCGCTGATCGCCGTCGAGCTCTCTGCCGGCCTGCTGCTCGCCGAGCTCACGCAGCGCGCGCTGATCCTGCCGGGCCAGCGCATCGCGCCGTTGCAGATCGAGCGCTGAGCCTAGGCCCCGCCTACGTCGAGGCGTCGAGCTCGGCGAGGATCTCGTCGGTGTGCTCACCGAGCTCGGGCGAGCGAACGGCGGGCAGCCGCCCGTGGATGCCGAACTCCAGCGGCGAGGCGGGAGTGAGGTACGTGCCGACGGGGTGCTCGACCTCCGTGAACATCGGGTTGTCCGTCGAGCAGCGCGGATCCTCCTCGACGAGCTGCTTGAACGTCTGGTACGGGCCCCAGGAAACGCCGGTACCGGCGAACGTCGCGCGGATTGCCTCCAGCGAGCGCTGCGCGAACCACGGCGTCAGCAGCTCGCGGATCAGCTCGCGGCCCTCGTAGCGTCCCGCCTCGCCACGGAAGTCGTGGCCGGTGGCCTGCTCGACGGCGGCGAACAGCTCCTCGGTTCCGGTCGCTTCCTTCAGCGCCTTCCACTGGCGCGACGTCAGCGCGACGACCATCACGCGGCGCCCGTCGGAGGTCTGAAAGTCGCCGCCGAAGGCGCCGTAGAGGTAGTTGCCGTCGCGCGGCTGGTCGCGGCCCTCGAGCTGCACCTCGGCGATCCGGCCGAGGTTGCCGACCGTCGCCAGCGCGACGTCGGAGAGCGCGATCTTCACGAGCTGGCCCTCACCGGTCCGGTCGCGGTGGCGCAGCGCGGCGAGTAGGCCGACGACGGCGAGACCGCCCATGGCGGTGTCCCAGGCGGGCATCAGGCTGTTGGTGGGCACGGCCGAGTCACGCGGGCCCATCGCGTCGGGGAAGCCGACGGAGGGGTTGACGGTGTAGTCGACCTCCGACGAGCCGTCGTGGTTGCCCGTCATGACCACCATGATCAGGTCTTCACGGCGCTCGGTGAGCGCCTCGTAGCTCATCCACCCGCGCGCCGGAAAGTTCGTCAGGAAGATGCCGTTGCCCTCGCCCGGCGCCGTGATCAGGCGCGTCAGCGTCTCGCGGCCCTCGTCGGAGCGCAGGTCGACGGCGAACGAGCGCTTGCCCTTGTTCAGGCCCGACCAGAACAGGCTGTTGCCCCCGCTGTCAAGCGGCCAGCGCTTGTGGTCCAGGCCGCCGGTGGGGGCGTCGAAGCGGATGACGTCGGCGCCGAGCTGAGCGAGCGTCATACCCGCGGTCGGCGCGGCGACGAACGCCGAGCCCTCGATCACGCGCACCCCGTGGAGGATCCCCCCGCTCATGCCATCGCTCCCACAAGTCGCCAGTCGAGTACCGCCGCCATCTCGCCGTCGGCGCGCTGCGCCGAGACCTCGATTCGCAGCGTGACGAGGCCCCCGCCGTCCGGCAGCGGCTCTGAGCCCTCCAGGTGCACCGTACTGCGCAGCACGTCGCCCTCGAAGACCGGCCCGAGGTGGTTGCAGTGATGCCAGCCGATGATCGTCACGAGGTTGGGCAGCGTCTTCGTCAACTGCGCCGCGGCGATCCCGATCGTGTGGCCGCCGTAGACCAGGCGCCTGCCGGAGTGATGGGACCCGGGGTCGGTGTGGGCCTTGGCGATGTTCAGCGACAGCCGCGCAAGCTCGGTCGCCGCGGTGACGCTGTCGCCTCCGTCGACGATCCACGTCGTGGGCACGGTGAGCTCGGCGAAGTGCGCGCCCGGGACCGCGGCACGGTAGGCCGCGAGGTCCAGGCCGTCCAGCGTGGCGTGCAGGGCGTCGTCGGGCAGATCGGCGGGGAACTGGTCGAGGTCGTCGGCGTGGGCCTCGGAGGCGTCGAGATCGTCGATCGGCAGCATCGCGCAGCGCCAGTAGTCGAGGATCGCGCGGTCCTCCTGGTCGGTCGTGACGATGTGCAGGACCGCCAGGCCGGTCGGCTTGCGGCCCTCCTTGATCGTGTTGCGCTTCAGCGCGACGATCTCGGTGGTCGTCTTCAGGGTGTCGCCGATCGCGGGCAGGCGGCGCAGCATCAGGCGACGGTAGAAGAGGTTGCCGATGACGCGCTGGGTGGGCAGCGTCGACTGGCCGATCGACACGTCGCAGACGAGCATCGGATGGGCGAGGCGGCGACCGGCGACGCGCTCGGAGAGCGTCGCGTCCAGCGCGACGCGCAGGCGATCGCCGACGATCGACTGGTGCAGCGCGGCATGGCCCTCGGTGAGCGTCATCGCCGGGAACTCGACGTAGCGGTCACCGACCGACAGCTGTTCCCAGTAGGGGCCGCCGACGTGCACGGCGTCGCTGGCGATCGTTGGCTGTGCGCTCATGCTGGGCGGACCTCGTTCTCGACGGCGCCACGGGCACGGTGCTCCGACGGCGCGCTGGCCGGTGGATCGGACGGGCGCGCACCCGACCCTGTGCGAACGCGCGCAAACGTACACGATCGCACGCGATGGGCGCTCGCTCAGCCGGTGCTCGTGCCGGCAGCATCGCGCCGGCCGGCGAGCGCCTCGGAGGCGCTGCGCGAACTGCGTCTCGTTCGTGCGATCTGCCTCAGGATCCCGCGAACCGCACGACGTCGCCCGCGGCGAGCGGCTCCTCGGGGTCGCAGACGGCGCGTCCGCCGATGGTCGCGGGCCCCGTTCCCGCCGCCCCAAGCGTCGCGGCACGCACGGCCCCGACGCCGACGACGGTGACGATGGGCGCCGGATGCGCGCGAGCGGTGTCGTACGCGTGCGCGTCGTTGAGGCTGTGCACCGAATCGAGCCGGGGATCGTGCGCCGCGACGTCGGGATCGGCGAGCAGCGCCGACTCGTCGAGCTCGCGCACGCGGCAGCGGCTCAGCAGCGCGCCGGTGCCCAGGCGGTCACCGCGCAGCACCTCGTCGAGCCGCGCCGCGATCGTCGTGCGGTAGGCGGCGGCAAGCGGCTGCGCGAAGCCACCGACGCGAGGCAGCGCCACGTCGTCATCGGGTTGCAGGGCGGCGAGCACTCGCGCGACGAAGGCCGGATGCAGCAGCGGCGCGTCGACGCCGCAGACGAAGGCGACGTCGGCCCGCGGTCCGACGGCGCGCAGGCCGGCCGCGATGCCTTGAAGCGGCCCGCGCTGCGGGCGCGCATCGACGGCGACCTCGATGCCTGCCGGCAGCTCGGGCAGCTCCTGCCGCGCCGCGCGGACGACGACGACCGGCCCGTCGACGGCGCGGCCCGCGAGCCCGACGGCACGGCGCAGCAGCGTCGAGCCGTGCCACTCGAGGCCGGCCTTCGGCCGGCCCATGCGTGTCGAGCGCCCGCCCGCGAGGACGATCGCGGCGCTGCGCTCAGCCACCGAGGGCGCGCTGGAAGGCGTCGAAGGCGGGCTGGCCGAACAGCCAGAACCTCGCCTCTTCGACATTGGGGTGCTCATCGAGCGCCTGCGTCGTGGCTGCGACCGCGACCGCCGCGGCCTGCTTCAGGGGATAGCCGTAGACGCCGGCGGAGATCGCGGGGAGCGCGACCCGTGCGCAGCCGTGGCGCGCGGCGAGCTCGATCGATCGGCGGTAGCAGGATGCCAGCAGCTCGGGCTCGCGCCCGCCGCCGCCGCGCCAGACAGGGCCCACGGCGTGGATGACGTGGCGCACGGGCAGCTTGCCGGCAGCGGTGATCTTCGCGTCGCCGGTCTCACAGCCGCCGAGCTCGCGGCACTCCGCGAGGAGCGCCGGCCCCGCCGCGCGATGGATCGCCCCGTCGACCCCGCCGCCGCCGAGCAGGCTAGCGTTGGCAGCGTTGACGATCGCGTCGGCCTCGAAGTCCGTCGTGATATCGCCGAGATGCAGGGTGATGCGCGCCATCGAAGAGCGAGAGGCGCCGTCCGGATTCGAACCGGAGTAAACGGCTTTGCAGGCCGCTGCGTAGCCACTCCGCCACGGCGCCGGGGGACGGGGCAAGGGTAGCGAGCGTCGTGCGGGGTGAGGGTCAGGCGTCGCCGCCCTCCTCGGCCAGGCGGTTGGCCTCGCGCGCGAGCAGGCCGAGCCGCGCCTCGCGCACGAGCGGCACCTCGCGGCGGCGCTTGCGGACGGTCGCGAGGTCGATCTCCGTCGTGACGATGGCCTGCTCGTCCTCGGGCAGCTGGCAGACGATCTTGCCCCAGGGATCGACGATGTGCGAGCCGCCCCAGAAGCGCAGATTCTCGCCCTCGTCGCCGACGCGGTTGACGAACACGACGTAGCACTGGTACATCCGCGCGTAGAACACCGTGATGTCGCGCCAGTACGTGCGTGAGTCGTACTGCTCGGGGAAGCGGCTCTGCGAGGAGTTCGTCGGGACGAGCAGCACCCGCGCGCCGTCCTGTACGGCCAGGAAGACGAGGTGCGGCTGCCACGCGTCGTTGCAGATCAGCGTCGCGACGCGCCCCTGCCGGGTGTCGAACGCCCGCATCGACTGGCCGGGGGAGAAGTGCTTGCGCTCCTCGAAGATGTCGTAGGTCGGCAGGTACAGCTTGCGGTGGGTGTGCACGCGCGTCCCGGCGTCGTAGTAGGCGGCCGCGTTGTAGTTGTGGACGCCCAGGCCGTCCTCGTAGAAGCCCATCAACGCGTCGGTTTCGGGGGCAACGCTGCTCAGCGCGATCAGGCGCGGATCGTCGGCCGACAGCGACACGTCGTGGTCGACTCGGCCGAGCGCGTAGCCCGTCAAAAACAGCTCCGGGAAGACGACGAGATCGCTGCTCTCACGCCCGCCCTGGGCCATGATGTCGGCCGCGAACTCGAAGTTGGCGTCGACGTCGCCGAGCTGGCCTGAGGCCTGGGCGAGGGTGATGCGCATCAACGTGCTGGGAGGGCGGTCGGCATCGGGCCGCGAGCGTAGCTGTCCGAGCTGCGCGGCGGCCACCACCCCGGCGCGCGTTGCTATTCTGCTCGTCTCCCAGGGCGATTAGCTCAGCTGGGAGAGCGCCGCCTCGACAAGGCGGAGGTCACTGGTTCGAGCCCAGTATCGCCCATCACGAAAAGCCCGCTCAGGCGGGCTTTTCGCGTTCCAGGTCCCAATTTTGAGGTCCCAATCTTCGTGCAGGCGAGACCGGCAGCACCACGCGCCCGACGCTCAGCGCTCATTTCTCGCGGCGCTCGGCCTGCTCGGAACGCAGGAACCGCTCTGCGGCGGCGGCAGTGAGCAGCGCGATGAACCCGATACCGACGACCATCACCACGATCGCGATGACGCGGCCGCCGTTCGTTTGGGGCACGATGTCGCCGTATCCGACGGTCGTCACCGTCGTCATCGCCCACCAGACTCCGTCCCACGCGCTCAACGCATGGCCCTGGCTAGCGTCCCCTCCTGCGCAGGGTGACCGCGAGCGAGGACGTGCGGCTCGCACCTCCGGGCCGGGTCTCGGCGACGATTTTGACGGCAAGGCGCCCGCGCCCGGTCCTGAAGAACAGTCGTCGTCCGCGGCTGTTGAGCGCGATCGTGCTGCGGCCATTTCTCTTGGCGGCGATGTCGAACGTGCCGGTTCCCAGCAGGCGCGGCCTGACCTTGCGCGTCATGACTCGGACGGCGCCGGCGCAGCGCGAGGTCCCGGGCAGGCAGAACAGCGACACGCTGAGCTTGCCCTTGCTGCTCACCGTCACCCTCTGGCCGGCGGGCAGCGTCGACTTCTGCACCCGTGGGGGAGAAGGCGGAGGCGGTGGCGGCGCGGGCGCACGTACGCCGGCCGTGCCGCCCGGGCATAGCGGCGTGGCGTCGGGTCCGGTCGCGACGTCAAGCTGCATGAGCAGCTCCTGGCGGTGCGACGCCCTAGCGGTGATGATGTCGCCGTTGTTGGTCTTGTCGGCTTCCATGAACTCCGAGACGCTGCTGCCGGGCACGCTCGAGAAGACCTGCAGCGGCGTTCCCAGCGGATAGGGCCCCGTCTGGTTGACGATGCCGTCCCAGCCGCCGACCGTGTTGAAGACCAGCACGTCCCCGGCGTCGATGCAGAAGTTCTCCGGCACGTAGGTCGTGATGGTCTGCGGGTCGGCCGTCTTGGGCGGGACGTAGAAGGCGGCGCTCGAGCGCAGGATCTGAAACGAGCCGTCGGCACGCGCGCGCAGCGCCTGCAGATGGAACATCGTCTCTCCGCCGGGCACTCCGGCGATCGGATTGGAGAGCGCGATGCCCTTCAGCCGAAACGACGTGATCTGTCCGGCCGCCGGCGCCAGCGGCGAGCGTCCGTCGGCGAACGCCGTCTGCCAGTAAGCGGTGTCGGCCTGCCGGCGCTGGACCGTGTCGGCGGGCGCGGTCAGGTCGGAGCCGAAGGTGATGACGGCCGCGTGCCCTGGGGCCGGCGCGGCCGCCGCGGCGGCGACGACGACGGCGACCGTCGACAGGAGACTGCGAGAGATCGTGCGGGAGGCCACGCCAGTTGGATCGGCGGCCTGCTGTCGATCCGCGACGAATGCGCCCGAACGTGGACGAAGAGCCGATCCAAGCGAGAGCCGCGCGAGACCATCGCGCTCAGACGCAGCCCGTCGAACAGCAGCGCCCGGCGGTCGTGCGTCACGCGCAGCGTGCCGGCGGCCTCGCCCTCGCGACCGAGGACGATGGTCTCGCGCAGGGCGAGCAGCGCGCCGGCGCCGAGTCGTGGTACGGCAAGTGGCGCGTCGACGGCCGCCGCGTCAACCGCCTGCTCGGCGAGCGGCGCAGTCCGCGCTCACCGGACGGCATGACGATCAAGCAGGCCGAGGTCGCGCTGCGTGACGCGATGGCGGCGCTGACCTCCGAAGAGCTCGAGCGCCTCGCGCAAGACAAGCTGCGCGGCGGCAAGACGCTCGGCGAGGTGCTCGGACGCCTACCTGGCGGCCAGGGACCTCAAGACTCCACGGCGACGGACTATGCGATGCACGTGCGCGTCCACCTCGACCCGTTCTTCGACGACAAGACGGTGGGGGACATCACGGCCAAGGACGTCGAGCGTTTGCTCGTCCACCTCACCGCGCTCGGGCTGAAGGTCAAGACGGTCCGGACGTATGTGACGACGCTCTCGACGCTGCTGACGTACGCGGTCCGCAAGGGTTGGGCGGGAAGGCCGGCGGGCTGGATCGCAGCGCCTCGACAAAGTCATCACGCGCCCGCAGGAAGGCGCGACGCTGCGGCAGCGGCAGCTTCATGAACTCGCGGAAGATGCGAGCCGAACGCTCGAACGTGGGTGACACCCACTACTGGGCGTCGCGGTCAGCCTCGTAGGTAGGGGAGCGCCATGAGTGCCTCGTCGAACTCGTCGGCGGTCATGAAGACCACGCTCTCGCCGGTCTGGCGCTGGTAGTCGTTCTTCTCGGCCGGCGTGAGTTTACGAACGAGCGCGCCCCCGGGGGGGTGCTTCGGGGTCGTTGTCCTGACTGACCGTCGCCCGAGGGCGAAGGGCGCAATTAGGCCGGGCGGGGCTATCCGCCGGCCGGCGAACGGGCGACTTGGCAGGCCGCCACCGCGAGTTCGTCGGCGCGCTCGTTGAGCGCCGACCCGGAGTGGCCCTTGACCTTCTTCCAGCTGACGGTGTGCGGCTGCAGCGCGGCGAGCAGCTGCTCCCACAGCTCGCGGTTCTTGACCGGGGTCTTCGCCGCCGTCTTCCAGCCGCGCTTCTGCCAGCCGACGTACCAGCGCTTGTCGATGGCGTCCATGACGTAGGTCGAGTCGATGTGGATCGTCACCTTCGACGGGCCCTTCAAGGCACGCAGTCCCTCGATGACCGCCTGCAGCTCCATGCGGTTGTTCGTCGTCGCCGGGTCGCCGCCGGACAGCTCGACCTGCTTGGCGATCGCTCCGTCCTCCTCGCGGGCGACGAGGATCGCGGCCCACCCACCCGGGCCGGGATTGCCCGAGCACGCGCCGTCGGTCCAGAGTTCGAGATCCATGTGGCGCAGCGTACGAAGCCGGGTGGACGCGACTCGGTGCGCTCGCGTCCCGCGCCCAGCACGAAGCTCGCCGACGCCGTCGACGCGTTCCTGGACGCCGTGCACTCCTGATGGAGCGTCAGACGGGATCGGCCGGCGGCGGCACCGGCTTCCAGGTGACGACCAGGCGCGCGCTGCCCTGCAGCCGGAACGTCAGGCCGTTCTCGCGCTCGCCCACCGACTCGACCGGCGCGTCGCTGAGATCGAAGCGGGTGTCGCCCACGGAGTAGTGGCCGTAGAGATCGAAGTGCGACCCACCGGCCGTCGGCTCCTCGTCGGCGACGTCCAGATGCCAGTTCTCCAGGTGGCCGCTGGTGATCAGCAGCGGGGTCTCGTGCGCGACCTCCACCCAGGCGGTGACCTCGTGCCCGAGGCGGTCGTTGAGCAGGAGCAGCGCCTCGTCGAGCGTCATCGTCGCCACCGTACCGGGCCGTGCGCTGCCGCGCCGTGCAGCGGGTAGCCTCACGGGCTCATGGCGAGCCCACCACCGATCATCTTCGAGGTCAACTTCACCGTTCCGGGCGAGATGCGCTGGTGCATGCGTGCGAAGGGCGCCTTCGACGACTGGATCCACTCCGAGGCCGAGTCCGCCGACCGCCCGATCTCCGAGCTTCCCGCCGCCGACCTGGCGATGCAGACCGATGTCTGCGAGCTGAAGCTGTCGTGGATCGAGCTCGAGGCCGACAATGCGTGGCACGCTGCGCAGCGCGCGTCGCAGATCGTCGAGCAGGTGCTGCCCGAGCTGCTGCGCACGCGGGCGCTGCGCGTCGAGGCGACGATGCAGACCTCGGACGCCGACCTGCGCCGGCCCGTCGGCAGCTGACCCGCTAGTGGCCCACTAGAGCTCTGCGACGAGCCGCAACAGCTCCAGCGGGCTGAACGGCTTGGTCAAGAAGTAGTCCGCTCCGGCCTGCTCGGCGCGCAGCCGCGCCGAGTCCTCAGCTGTGGCGGTCAGCATGACGATCTTCGCATCGCTCATCGCCGAGTCGGCACGCATCTGTCGGCATGCCTCGATGCCGTCCATGCGCGGCATGTCGATGTCCAGGAAGACCAGGCGCGGCGATTGCAGGCGCGCGGTCCGGACCGCCTCCTCGCCGTCGCAGGCCTCGTGCAGCTCGAACTGAGACACGCCCTCGAGCGTCGTCAGGATGAGCTTGCGGATGAAGGGGTCGTCGTCGACGATCAGCACGACGTGCGCGCTCATCCGATCGCCGTCCTGATCTGCTCGATCCGCGTATCGGGCAGCTCGCGGAAGGCGGCGATGACATCGGGGTCGAAATGCGTGCCGGCGCCCTCGTCGATGATCTCGCGTGCCTGCGCGATCGTCGACGGCGCGCGGTAGGGGCGCTGGGTCGTCAGGGCGTCGAGCGTGTCGGCCACTGCGAAGACGCGCGCCGACACGGGGGTCTGCGGGCCGGCGGTGCCGTCGGGGTAGCCGTCGCCGTCCCAGCGCTCGTGATGTGAGCGGATCACGTCGCGTGCCGCGCCGAGGAAGTCGATGTCGCGGACGATCTCCCAGCCGGTCACGGGATGCTGCTGCATGACGAGCCGCTCGGTCATCGTCAGCGGCCCCGGCTTGAAGAGGATCGCGTCGGGCACCGCGACCTTGCCGATGTCGTGCAGCAGGAAGCCAAACTCGGTCTGCGGCTCGTCGGCGACCTGGAGTCCGTAGACCTCGCCGAGCGCCAGCCCGTAGGCGGCGACGCGCTCGGCATGGCGTCCGGTGTAGGCGTCGCGCGCCTCCACGGCGCTGGCCAGCGCTCGCACCGTGAGCATGTACGAGCGGTGCAGCTCCTGCGAGCGCCGGCGCTCCGCCAGGAACGTCTCGCGCAGGTCGGCCGCGTAGCGCTGCAGCTGGCGATCCTGGTCGCCCGCGTCGTCGACGCGTTGCGCGAGCTCGGCCTCCAGCGCCCCGATCCGTTGGCGAAGCTCTTGTTCGGCAGGCACCCGTCCATCATGCCCCAGCCGCGCCCGCGCTGCCAAGCGTGGTCCGCAGCGCGGCGACCGCCTGGTGCAGCGGGAAGACCGGCATGCCGACGCCGCCGCCGTGACCCTCCCCTTCCTCGGTCGAGAACAGGATCACCGAGCGGCCTCTGCGGCGGCCGCGCAGCGCCGCGCCTTCCAGCAGCGTGAGCGCGTCGCTCATGCTCGCGTGTACGAGGGCGACCTCGAAGAGCTCCGCCGCGCCGGCCTGCGTGGCCGCCTGCACGCTGGTCTCCCAGCGGTGCTCGATGCCCAGCCCGGCGAGCGACGGCGCGAGGTCGATGCGCACCACGTCGGGCGCGACGACGAGCACGCGTGAGCGCTTGGCCTGGATCGCCGATTGCAGCACGTCGCTGAGCCGGCCACGGTCGATCGGCTTGGAGACCGCCCATTCGCCATCCAGCTGGGAGAGCGTCGAGGAGACCGACACGAAGATCACCGGCAGGTCGGTGAGGTTGGGGTCTGCGCGCACGGCCTTGAGCACGTCGAAGCCGCTCATCCCGGGCATCAGCACGTCGAGGGTCATCGCATCGAATCGCTCGATTCGCAGCCGCGCCAGTGCGTCGTGGCCCGAGTGGACCTGCACGCTCTGCACCCCCAGCGGCTCAAGCTGCTTGGCGATCAGCTCGGCCAGCGGCGGCTCGTCGTCGACGATCAGCACGCGCCGCGAGGCCAGTGGCGGAGAGACCGCGCCGTTGCCGGTGAAGCTCGCCGCACCCGGCGCCGCGGGCAGCGAGATCGTGAACGTCGTCCCGCGGCCGAGCTCTGAGCGGACGTCGATCGATCCGCCGTGCAGGTCGACGAGGGACTTGACGATCGGCAGCCCAAGGCCGGTGCCGGGGCTGCGACGTTCGTTCTCCGCGCCCCGATAGAAGCGGTCGAAGACCCTGCGCACGTCGTCGGGGGGCATGCCGGGCCCGTTGTCGCCGACGACGATCCGCGTTGCGCGCGTGTCGCCGTCCAGGCGCAGCGCGATGGTGCCGTTCTCGGGGGTATAGAGGTGCGCGTTGGTCAGCAGGTTCGTGACCATCTGGCGCACGCGTCCTGGGTCTGCGAGCGCGGGCGGCCGCGGCTCGGCGATCTCGACGTCGAGGCGCTGCTGCTTGTCATTGACACGCGGACGCATGAGCGCCGCGACCTCCTCGAGCGTGTCGCGCAGATCGACGCTGCGCGGCTGGATCTTGAACTGACCGGACTCGATCCGCGCGACGTCGAGCAGGTCGCTGACGAGATCGACGAGCCGGTCGGTGGACTGCAGCGCGATGGCGATGAAGTCCTGCTGGCGCGCCGTGAGGTTGTCGGCCTCGGTCGATTGCAGCAGCTCGATGAAGCCCTTGATCGACGTCAGCGGGCTGCGCAGCTCGTGGGATGCGGTCGCGACGAAGTCTGTCTTGGCCTGCTCCAGGCGCGCGCGCTCGGTGATGTCGCGCAGCGTCCAGACGACGCCGCCCTCGGGGCCCGCCAGGCGGGCGGCCGTCACGGAGATCGTGATCGCGTCCTGCTTGATCGTCACCTCGCCATGCAGGACCGCGCCGAGCGGAGGCAGCGGGCTCTGGGGTCCGTGGGCGCGTGAGCCAGGACGCAACTGCGTGACGAGCTCACGTGCCCGAGGGTTCATCGTCGTCACCGTGTCGGCGGCATCGCAGATGACCAGGCCGTCGCCGAGGCTCTCCACCGTCGTCGCCAGGCGCTGGCGCTGGGACTCCACGCGGGCGCCTGCGACAGCCAGGTCGGCGCTCATGACGTTGAAGGACTCGCCGAGCGCCGCCAGCTCGCGCGGTCCATCGGCGTCGACGCGCACGGACAGGTCGCCCGCGGCCATCCGGCGCGTCGCGCCCACGAGATCGTCCAGGGGCCGGCGCATCGCGCGGATCAACAGCGTGAGGAAGGCCAGCACGCCGATCAGCGCGAGACCCGCGCCCGCGCCGATCGCCACGATCGCGAGGCGCGAGCGCCGCGTCGTCTCGGCGCGCGCATCGTCGCGGCGCGTGTCCTGCCGCGAGGCCAGCAGCCGCGTCGCGTCGCGGACGTCGGGCAGGGCGCGTGCGGCGGCCGCTCGCTGTGCCACGGGCGTCGGACTGCGGGCCAGGGCGCGAGCGGCACGCTGGGCGGGGACGATCCGCTCGGCCAGCCGGCGGCTGGCGCCGTCCTCGGAGGCCAGCGTGCGCACCTGCCCCGATCTCCGGGCCACCTCGCCGGCGGCGTTCGCGACGAAGGTCGCCGCCTCGCGCGAGCGAGGCCGCGCGAGGTTGGCCTGTAGCGCGACGGTCGCCGACAGGAGGTTGGCGGCGGCGACCTCCAGCGAGGAGGCCGCCGACAGGTCGTCCTCGTAGCTCTGCCTGGCGTCGTAGAGCGCGGCGATCCCGACGGCACCGATGAGGGCCAGCACGATCGTCAGCCCGAGCAGCGCGATGCGCAGCGTGCGGGCGATCGGACGCCGGCCCGTGCTCATGTGCGCGCTGGATCTGACTGGGTCGGCATGGCGATCACGCCCCCTATCATCGCCGGCATGGACTTCGTCGGGTCGTGGATACGCCAGCTGGTGAAGGCCGGCACGGCCGCTGCGCTCGTGCCGGCGGCGATGGTCTCCGCGCTCGTCGTCGTCGTGGTGGGGGCCGGTGGCCTCGGCGGCATCGGCAGCCTTGCCCAGCTCGTCACCGGCCCGCAGATCTCCACGGCCGAGCGCGCGCGGGCGGCCGCGCCCGCGGACGCCGACGAGGTCGCGATCGTCGCCCCGCCGACGATCGTCGCCGCGGCGCCGGCCGTGCGCAGCGGCCCCGCGCCGCGGGCGCCCCGAGCGACCAGGCCCGAGCCCGATCGCTCCGCGCCATCGCCCGCACCCGCGCCGGCACCCGCCCCGAGCGCTCCGCCGGCC